>WBZU01000487.1_pt2 | contig 21590 bp, 13 predicted proteins | sample 5204311 | NCBI WGS metagenome assembly WBZU01 (sample SAMN12344359, study PRJNA552823) | activated sludge metagenome | biome: Activated sludge suspended growth; feature: Nitrification reactor; material: Wastewater; isolation source: activated sludge from nitrification reactor of wastewater... | reverse complement strand
GGCATCCTGCTGGCGTTGGGCTGGAAGCGCCGTCGCATCCTGCGGATGATTTTGTTCGAGTCTGTGATGCTCTGCGCCGTGGCCGGGGTGTTCGGAGTGCTCGCGGGAATTGCGATGGTGAAGCTGCTGGCGATCACACCGTGGATGCACGGACGGCTGGAGCCGCATGTTGGCTGGGATTTGAGCTTGGCCACGCTTGGCATCGCCATCTTCGTGGGCATCTGCAGCGGGCTTTATCCGGCGCTGCATTGCACGCGCATCAATCCCAGCCTGGCGCTGCGGGAGTAGTTGAAGAATTTCGGAGAAATCAGGCGCGCCCGTCGCATCCGGAGCTACTGTCGCGGCCCCATTCCATCATGAGCACAACCGCAGCCACCACCATTGAGGACAAGATTCAGGAACTCTGCCAGGCCATCGTTGACGATGCCGAAGTGACCGCGGCACGCGATCGCGCGGAGGCGTTTCTGGCAGATGATGAGGCGGTGGCGCTGTATCGCCGCATGACGAATCTGGGCCGCACGATCCATCAGCGCCAGCATGAGGGCGTGCAGCCGTCGCTGAGCGAGGTGACGGAGTTCAACAACCTGCAGGCCATGTGCGGATCGCACCCTGGGGTGACCGACTTCATGGAAGCCCGGCAGATTTTGCAAGGCATCGTCGAGATGGTGAATGGCTATGTCAGCTTCACCATTGAGAAGGGACGCATCCCGGAAGAAGCCGAGTTGTGGGGGCAGGACGAAGGCGGCGGCGGATGTGGTGAAGGCTGTGGCTGCCACTGATCCCAGTGACATCCCAGGCCCGCTGGCGCGATGTGCCGCCGGGCTGTCCTCAATACACGAACTTGTTTGTGTCCTATGCGCATTCTTTCAGGTCTCCAGCCCAGCGGTCGGCTCCATATTGGGAACTACTTCGGCATGATGCAGTCCGCGATTCACCTCCAGGAGGAGGGGGACGCATATTACTTCATCGCCGACTACCATTCGCTGACCTCGATTCACGATGGCAAGCTGCTGCGTGATCACGTGCGGAACCTGGCGATCGACTTCCTGGCGTGCGGGCTCGATCCAGCGAAGTGCGTGTTTTTTCGGCAGAGTGATGTGCCGGAGCACACCGAACTGGCGTGGATTCTCAGCACGGTCACTCCCATGGGTCTGCTGGAGAGGTGTCACAGCTATAAAGACAAAGTTGCGCATGGGATCACGCCCTCGCACGGGCTGTTTGCCTATCCGGTCCTGATGGCCGCGGACATCCTGATTTACGATAGCGACGTGGTGCCCGTGGGGAAGGACCAGAAGCAGCATGTGGAGGTCACCCGGGACATCGCCATCAAGATGAACGAAACCTTTGGGGCCGGACTCCTCAAACTTCCGGTGCCGCGCATCCGGGAGGACACGGCGGTCGTGCCTGGCCTGGACGGCCAGAAGATGAGCAAGAGCTACGACAATACGATCCAGCTCTTTGAAGAGCCGGGCGCATTGAAGAAGAAGATCATGGGCATCAAAACCGACAGCACGGCGGTGGAAGCTCCCAAGCCCACCGAAGGCAGCAGCATTCTGGCGCTTTACAAACTGGTGGCATCCCCAGCGGATCATCAGGCCATGATTGATGACCACCTCAAGGGCGGCATCGGCTATGGCGAGTTTAAGAAGCGCCTGCTGCAGGCCGTGACGGATTACTTTGCCCCGTTTCGGGAGAAGCGTGCGGCCATCGTTTCAGATCCAAAGTATGTCGATACCGTGCTGGCCGAAGGGGCTGAGAAAGCCAGGGCCGTGGCTCGCAAGACGCTGGCACGAGTGCGGGATGCAGTGGGCCTCGGGTGAAAGACGATGCAGCGATCGTCGTTGTAAGCGCCCCACCCCCCTCGATTCATGAAAAAGACCCTCAGGTTTCTGATTCCGGCAGCGCTCGCATTATTTCTGACGGACGCATCCTCCGCGGCCGGAGTGGACGTGAAAGCCAAGGCTGCCCAGATCGACCGGCTCGTGGCTGCTGATCTGGCGAAGAACAAGCTGGAGGCCAACCCGCCTGCGTCGGACTCCGTGTTCCTGCGCCGCGTGTATCTTGATGTGATCGGCCGCGTGCCGACGAAAAAGGAAGCGCAGGACTTCCTTGATTCCAAGGATGCGGACAAACGCTCTAAATTGATCGACACCCTCCTGGCGGGAGATGGCTACGTGCAGGGCTGGTATAACTTCTGGGCAGACGTGCTGCGCCTGCAAAGCAGCCCCGTGGGCGGCGGCCAGAGTGCTGCCAGCGGTCATGCATATGCCATGTGGATCAAGGACGCGCTCGCCACCAACAAGCCTTACGATCAGATGGTGCGTGAGCTGGTGACAGCGACGGGCACCACTTATGAAAATGGCGCGGTTGGTTTCTACATCCGCGACTACAACATGCCTTTGGACAACATGGCCGTGACCACCCAGATTTTCCTCGGCACCAGCATGGTGTGCGCGCAGTGCCACGATCATCCTTTCGACAAGTGGTCGCAGCTCGACTACTACCAGATGGCCGCGCACACCTACGGCATGGAAGGCACCAACGGCCTGCAGAACAAGGAGTTCTACGACATGGTGCGTGAAGGTTCCAGCAAGGGCAAGGGCATCAAGGCCAACAAGAAGAACAAGGCCACCGCCAAAGGAATCGTTGGGGCCGGCTCGCCCGGCGACAAGGCAGCGGCCACGGTGGGTGCCAAGAAGCCGGACGTCCTCGGCGGGCGCACGTCGGGCGAAATCACTCGCGCCATGACGGAGATTCTGCGCCCTCTGCGCTACAATCACGTGGTGTCCCGTGAGAAAGGGCTGCGGTTGCCGCATGATTATCGCTACGAAAACGCCAGGCCGAATCAGGTGATCGACGCCGCGATTCCCGCGTCCTTCACCAAGGACGGCACCATCGCGAAACCCGGCGAGAACCCGGCGATCGCGTATGCGAAATGGATGACATCGAAGGAGAATCCTCGGTTCACCCTCACCATCGCCAACCGCCTGTGGCGCAAGCTGTTCGGCGTGGGCCTGATCGAGCCCGTGGATGAAATCACGGACTCGACCGTGCCGAGCAATCCCGCGCTCATGACCATGCTGGAGCAGACCATGAAGGAGCTGAACTTCGACATGAAGGAGTATCTGCGCATCGTCCTGAACTCCTCCACCTATCAAGCCGCGGCCTACGCCAAGGACCTGGAACTCGGTGAGGCTTATCACTTCCCGGGGCCGCTGCTTCGCCGCATGACCGCTGAGCAGGTCTGGGATAGCATGGTGGCACTCTACAAGCCCGCTCCCGACAAGCCAAGCCGCCTGCACCAGATCGATGCGCAGTCCTCCATCCGTCGCATTGAGTGGCTGGATCGCGCGCTCAACGCCCTGTCCACGGAAGAACTGATCGACGGTGCGAAGCAGATCGCCGACGTGCAGAAGAAGCTCGCGGCGGATGTCCGCCAGGCACAGCTTGACTTGCAGGAAGCCACCAAGAGCAAGGACGAGGCCGCCATCCGGAAGGCCAAGGCCACCGTGGCGCAGCAGCGAAAGAAGATCGACGAAGCGGCTGAGGAGATCGTTTACACCATGGGCTGGAAAAAATTTGCCCAGCTCGCGCGTGAAGGAAAACTCAAGGAACAAGTCGATGATCCGGAGTTTGCGACCGAGATCACCACCGTGCTGAAGAGCAAGAAAGACGGCGAACACCTCACCATCGACGAGGCGCTGGCCATATATAACAAAATGCTCAAATCCCGCGCCGTGCAGGCCCGTGCCGCCGCTGACAAGGAAATGGCCGGCCGGCTGAAGGTGGACACGAAGACCGAGCGAAGCGCCTTCCAGGCCTGGGAGCAGAATCGCGACACCGTGGCGCTGCGTGCAGCCGACCTGAAGAGCCCCGCGCCGAACGGGCATTTCCTGCGCGAGTTCGGGCAGAGCGATCGCGACCTGGTAAACAACTCCAGCAGTGATGCCACCGTGGGCCAAAGCCTCATGATGCTGAACGGCAGATACTTCCGCACCATGCTCAATCCTTACACCACGATCTCGCGCGCCCTCGAAAGTGCGAAAACGCCAGAGCAGGCGATCGATACCATCTACATGAGCCTGCTTAGCCGGCCTGCCACCGCGGAGGAGAAACAGATCCTGGGAGATGTGATCAAGGATGCAGCCAGCAGCGAACAGAAGACCGAAGCGCTGTGGGATGTGATCAACACGCGCGAGTTCCTTTTCGTGCAGTAGCAGCGCGTGCTCCATTTAGTTGTTCGCTGGGGTGGCCGACCGCTCGCTGCCGCGGCCACGCGCTGGCGTGCGATTGCAGCCACGCGCGCGCAGTGAGTGTCCTTTTTGAGGCAATTCGGTTCCTGATTGCTTTCTCCCGGGCTGCTTCTGTATGCTCCCGCGTATGCGCACTCTGGTCGTCGTTCTGCTCCTGCTGCAAATCGTCCCCGCATTGATTGCGGTGGAGCCTTCTGAAAAGGCAGGGAAGTATCACGCCATGCTGATGAAGCGCCCAAAGCCAGGCGCCATCATGGAGCGATTCATCTCGGCCTGGCTTGAGGACGGCGATCTGGCGTCGCTGCGTGTGCATTTGCTGGAGCGTGCGGGCCGTGCGGATGCTGCCGCCGAGGATCAGATGATTCTGGGCTTCTTCCTGGCTGCCCAGTCTGAGCATCAGGATGCCATCGCAGTATTCCAAAAGGCGCTGGCCCGGGACGCGAAAAATGCAGAGGCGTGGTTGTATCTGGCACAGGAGCAGGAGCGTCTGCTGCGGCTGGATGATGCGCTGGTATCGGTCGAACATTTGAAGGACGCGACCGGCGAGACTGCCATCACCGGTGCCAAGCTGCGCGCGCGCCTGCTGGCCCGCACCGGCCGGACAAAGGAGGCGCTGGAGACCCTGAAATCCCTGGCTGACGCTCATCCCGACGATCAGGATCTCCAGGACGAGGTCGTGGACATGCACGTGGAGGAGGGCTTGCAAAGCGATGCGGTCGATGTGTTGACGGCGCTGATTCAGCGCACCGTTGATCCATACCAGCGGGTATTGCGGCGGCTGCGCCTGGGGGACATTCTTCAGCGGGTGGACCGTCGTGAGGATGCGCTGGCGGCGTATGCGCAGTGCCTTGATGATGCGGCACAAGACTCCTGGGTGGAGGGGGAGGTGCTGGCGCAGATCGAGCACACCTTTCGATTGAAGGACGATGTTGCCGGGCTGTTGGACCATTTGTCGAAGCTGGCGGAGAAGCATTCGCATCGTGTGGCGCTCGGACTGCTGAGGGCCCGCGTGCAAATCGATTCGGACAAAGGCGAGGAGGCGCTGACGCTGGTGCGGGAGATGCTGCAGCGCAATCCGGGGCATGCGTTGTTGAAGGAGTCGTTCATCGACATGCTCGCCCGCTTGCAGAAGTTCGACGAAGCGGCGGTGCAAACCCGGGAGCTGCTGGCGAAGCGGTCCCAGGATCACGAACTGCGCATCCGGCTTTCGACGCTGCTGTATCAGGCGAAGAAGCCCGGGGAGGCGATGCACGAGCTGGAGCCGCTGATTGCGGATGCGAAGACACCTGAGTTCAATCTCCTGCGCGTGGCACGCTTGTATGAAGGCTTCGACGATCCTCAGGAGGCGCGGAAGCTCTATCAGCGGTGCGCGGAGACCTATCCGCAAAGCACGAGTGCGTTGGATGCGTTTGCGAGCTTCCTGCACTCGCACAATGCCGCGATCACGGCGGTGGAGATGTGGCGGAAGCAGGCAGCAGCGCCGGCGCCGAAAGAAGATGTGCTGCGTGTTGCGCGTGCGCTGGGCAGCCGCATGGAATCCGATGCGGCACTGGATGTGCTGGTGGCGCGGGAGAAGGAATTCGCTCAGGATGCGGATTACCTGACGCAATTGCTGGTGGCCGCGAACGGCGCGCAGCGCGCCGATCTGGCCAGGGGCTGGGTGCTGGCCCTGGTGCGTATGGCCACCCAGCAGGAGCCGGTGGACGAGGCTCTGCGTCAGGCGCGCACGGTTTTCCGGGATGAAAAGGAGCGCACCAAGTTGATCGTCGAACTGAAAGCGCGCACGGACCTGAGCCTGAGCGAACGCTGTCTGCTCGCGGACATGCTGGAGTTGTCCGGGGATCCGGCGGGCGCGGATGTGGTGCTGAGCGGAGGTGAGCGTCCGGCATTGATTGTGCGCCAGCATGCGCGGCTCTACGCGCAGCGGCAGGATTTTGAGAAAGCTGCGTCGGTGTTGGAGCCGGTGGCGGATAAAGATGCAGGGATTCTCGAGCAGCTGGTCTCGCTGTGGCAGCGGGCCGGGAAACCGGATGTGGCGGGCAAATGGATTGCTCGCTGGCGTGAAGTGCTGCCGGGGAGCATCAGGCCGATGTTTGCAGACGCGCGCAATCTGCAGGCGCAGCATCGAGAAGCGGATGCGATCAAGGTGCTGAAGCTGGCGGCGCAGAAGTTCCCGGATGATAGCAGCGCGCGCACGGCATTGGCTGAGGCTTATGGGGCCGCCGGACAGGGCGCGGAGGCTCAGCGCATCTACCAGACACTCTACGATGAGGCCACGGACGGCGTCGCGCGCTTGCGGTGGGCGGGCATGCTTGGCCAGACGGCGCAGACGCGCGGCACGCTGAAGGAGCTGATCACCGCGTTTCAGGAGCGGCAGAAGGCAAACCGCACCAGCGTCACACCTTGGCTGGCGCTGGCGGAGATTCATCGCCGCACAAATAATTACGAAGGCCGGCGGGATGCCTTGCTTGAGGCTCTGCGTCTAAAAGCGGGCGACATCGATCTGCTTCATCAAATCGCGCAGGCTGATGAGGATCAAGGTGAGTGGCGGCGCGCGATCGAAACGCTGGAAGGTGCTGCCAAGCTGGACAAGACGCCGAAGAGCCGGCGCAAGATCGCCGAACTGCATCTGCGCTATGGTGACGAGGAGACCGGTATGCGCATGGCCTTCGAACTTGCAGGTGGTGCGGATGCCGATCCACGGGACACGGAGGACATGGCGGTGAGTCTCATGGTTCGGGCGAACTGGAAGGGCGCAATGTCGGTGATCGAACCTGTCCTGGAACATCATCCGGATGACTATCGCCTCAGTTACTTGCGAGCACTGTGCCTGGTTGAGAACGAACAGGTGGACGATGCGCTCAATGAGTTCGTGGCGCTGATGGGTGCGCGGGTGGAGGTGATGACGCCGTCGAAGAATGTCGGGACTTCGATGTTTTCGCCCATGATGGATGCGCCGCAGGACATCGATCCAAAACTCCAAATGATGCAGGCGATCTCGGGTGCTGCCGGCATGGCGCTGAACTACCGTTCTCAAATTCAGCAGATGGGGCAGGGCCAGTCGCGCTTCTCATCGGTGTGGTTCATCAATGGCTATTCGGGCGGAGGTTCGAAGAACCCGTTTTTGCCGGCGGTCCTGCAGATGGTGAAGCCGATGGTGACGGCCATCCTGGTCGATTTGAAACAATCGCAAAACTGGAGCGCAGACAAAGTGAAGGACGTCGTGCGCCGCATCGGTGCCGGCGGCCATCCTGTGCCGGAGGCGGTGACGTGGTTTGAGATCGCAGGCCAGCGTGGCGGCGGGCTGCGCGTGCCATCGGCGGTGGCGCTGGCGGAAATCGATAACGAGGGGCTGATTCGCTACTGGCTGAACCAGCAGCAGTCTGGTTCTGGAGATGCGACGCTGGCGCAAGTGCGGGCGCGTCTGGCTCAGGTTCAAGCCCAGCTCGCGGCGAAGGGTATTCAGGTGGCGGCCGGCAATCAGATTTCCGGTGCCGCAGCCGACGCGCCGGACGAGAAGCTGTTGAACGCGATTTACGAACGGTATCAGGCGAAGCAGCCGGAGCTGGCGGTGATGGCCATGCTGGTTTTATGGCGGACTAATCCAGCGAAGAATGTCGAGGCAATGAACAAGGCAATGGCGCTGGAACCTGCGCTGCCAATGAAGAACCCGGCCGAGTATTACGCTTATGCAGGGCCATTGAGGGATCCCGCGGAAGGGTTTGATCTGAAGGGCACCCTGGCGCGGAAACTGGCGGACACTTATCTGCGCGCGCTGGCGCGTTATCGTGAGAAGCATCCGGAGATCAAAGGGAGCAACGCGAGCCCCTGGGTCTATCAGGCTTTGGGTGACTGGCCTGGTTATGTGGCGGAGCTGGAGCGGGCCTTTGCGGCTTCGGACGCCAGCAGGCTCCGCGGCAGTTCGTGGTCTGGCACGCCCTACTTGAACTTTCAGAATCTCACGGTTTATGACGTGCAGGAGAGCGCAGCTTCCGGCGCTGGCATGATGGTCTCCGAAGTGATGCCATCGGGTTACACGAGAAACCGGTTGGGTGATCTGGCGCCGGCGGATGCGGCTGCTCTCAAAGCTGCTGCGGAGGGGGTGAAGAATCCGGATCTGCGACTGCTCCTGGCATGGCGCCTGGGTGATATGAAAGCCATCGCTGCCGCCGCGAAGGACGAGATGAAGGTCGAGAAGCCGCGATCATGGGTGCTGATGCTCTCAGCGCATGTTTTTGCTGAAGACGAGCCAGCCTTCGCCGCACGGGCGCTCGCGAAGGCGCGCGGACTGGTCACGCGGTCTGATATCGCCACGAAGATCGAATGTGCGCTGCTCAAGCTGTATCGCGACCTTCGTGAATCGAAGAGCGCGGAAGCGGCTGATCTGGCAAAGGACGCGCAGGCGGCTGCGCTGAACCTGCGCCGTGTCGCCGCGCTTGGCCAGTCATACAGCCAGCAGCAGCTCGCCGAGATGATGGATGCCATTGGCATGGAGGATGAGGCGCGCCGGATGCGGAAGATGGCGACTTCGGTAAAAGCCTCCCGGTCGTTTGTGTCGAGCATGGCTGTGACCCAGCAAGTCGATCCCTATCAGTTGCAGCAGGAGATTCGCACTGGGAAGCAGGCGTCGGCGATACCGAAGGCAGTGCGTGCACTGCAGCAGACAGCGGCCCAGCTCGCCACCAGCGGAGGCTCGCAGCAGTTTGGCTACGAGGTGCAGAGATGGGCGTATTTGGTCAATGAGGTGCCGGCAGCCGCCGCGGAGATGTGGAAGAGTCTCACCAAAACAGAACCATCCACGCTAAAGCAGCAGCTCGAAAGAGCGGTGCTGGCAGAGATATTTGGAAAGTCGGGTGTCGCGGTGCAGCACTACGAGGAGGCACTAAAGTCTCGTCCGCGCGACAACTTCATCCGCGCGCGCCTGGCGCTTCAACTCATGCGTGATGTCGAAACTCAGGATCGCGCGTTGGACCTTCTTCGTCAGATGTCCCCCGCTGATTTGTCATCCGGTGCCGCTCTGTCGTCCCTCTTCGACCTTGATCGCGGGCAGACGCTGGGGGTTCGCCTGACCGTCGCTCAGACGATTATTCGCTATGTCCGCGAGGCGAAATCCAAGGCCCGCCCGGGTGACCTGGAGTGGTGTTCGAGGGTGACGGATCTGCTCGTGTCCGGTAGTTATGGAGCAGGCGGGAGTGTTCCGAGTTTGTTTGAAAAGAAACCCGGAGATGGCGCTGCACAGAATGAATTGATCGTGCGACGGAGAAAGCTTTTCGATGAGTGGTGTCTGGTGGCGGTCGATGTGCCCGAACTGGCGTATCACCTGGTGCCGGCGATGGTTGGCGTGGCCGAGGCGGAAGAGCGGGACGGTAAACCATTCATCGATGATGCGCGAAGGGCGCTGGCCATGCTCGCCGCCCTGCGAAACGGCACCCACTCATGGTCAGTGGGCAACAACTGGGAAGAGTCCTTCAATGGCAGCTTTGGTTCGCCTCGGCGTCTGGTCAAGGCGCTGCCCCTGCTCTTGTTCGACGATGCACGGTCGCGCAAGACACTGGATGCCTTTGTGAATGACTCGGTGCCGATGATCCGCCTGGCTTATGGGGGAGAAGTGGCCAGGGATTTCTCCCTGCGCGCGAAGCTGTGGACTTGCAGTGCGGATGAGTTCGAGTCCGCCGTCAAAGAACTGCAGTCGCTCCAGCGGCAGGGCGGCAATAATGTCGCCGATCCGAAAACGGCGCTCGAAATCGTGATCGCCCGCAAGCTGGAGTTCAATCCCGATGAACTGATGACTGCGTATGTGCGGGATCGTGTGAGGCAAGGGTATGGAATGGATGAGCCGACGGTGGCTGCCTATTTTGAGTCGATCGCCCGCCGGCCTTACGCTGATCAGGTTCGCGCGCTGAAAGCACTTATCGCCGCCGGGGTGGGAAAGCCGGAGTCCGAGTGGTCGGCGTGGGTGCAAAACCGCAAACCCGGTCCCACAGGCACCGCCAATTCATTGTCCCGTCTGGCAAGCGGGCTGCGCGCACTGGTGGAGGGTTGGAACGGCAAGAGCTTGTGCCGATGGATCACTTCTGCCTCGATCCTCGGCGGGCATGGATTCCTGGAGCTGGACGAACTGCGCTACCCGGTGCTGGAGCGATCCTTCGATGCGACAAATCCAACAGAGCCATCGGCTGATGTGGTGCACGCATTGGAGGAGACGCCGTTTTTGAAGGATCTGGCTGACTTCGATCCCATCGTCGTCAAAGGGACGCGATCGAATGGCGAGCGTATGGTGTTCACCGTCTTGATCAGGCGTTTGAAGGGTGAGAAGGACGATTGGCGCGTTCAGTTTTCGGATGCACTGGCGAAGCGCGAAGGAACGAAACCAGCATTCGGCAGCATGGTATTGAGAGGGCATCTCGCGCCTATCAGTCCGGACATCGTTGCGTCGCTGCAGCCTCATGATGAGGCGTTTGGCCGGCTGGCGGAAGAACGGCGCGACGCGGTGCTGAGCGTTGTCCGTGGCTTGTGGCGTGACTTTGACAGCACGCTGCGGAAGCCCGGCCAGGCAGGCAGCTTGAAGGCGTTTGGAGCGGGGATCGCCAGCGCCGTGGAGACCGAGTCAAAGAAGGTTCTCTCCGCCAAATCGCCGCGCGACATCGCCAGCTCAGACAGCTCCGTGGCAGCGGAGATCGTGAAGTCGGTGGCGAGCATTCTGCCGACGGATGAGGACAAAGCTTTGCAGACTCTGCGGCATGGCGTGGGGCTGATTCAGGCCGCTCAGAATGCCACGAGCTGGGCCGGCATACGCTTTGGCAACGGATTCAACGTGGAGTCTGACATGCTGGAAAAGATATGCGGCAGCTTCAACAAAGCGGAGATATCACGCCGCGGCGGGGACGTCTCGCTGGCGGCACTGCGATTGATGTCCCGCGTGTGCCTGGATCTGAAGCAGCAGGCCTTCTACTTCCCGTATGCGTTTCGCGAGCCGGCCTGGGGAGAGACGTTGCATGAGGCGTGGTCGCGCGCTGGCGGGTATGGCGATCCGCGCGGAGCCACGCGAAAGCTTCTGGCATCGGTGCAGCAGGCCATGGGCGATGCGCCGCTGACGGCGCTGCCCATCCCCTTCAGCGACTTTGCAGGCAAGCTGCCCGCCTGGTATGAAAGCGTTGTGCGTGACGAGGCTGGCCGCATTGCATTGGGTCAGGAGGCGCTGAGAGCCGTCGCCGCTGAGCTTGCAATCGGCATGGGATGCCGCAAGCACACCGCGTCCGCGCTGGAGGTTCTGCGTGACCGGGTGAAGGATGAGTCCGTCAACCAACTTCTCCGCGCCGAGTTCGCAGCTCTGTTTTGTGACTACACGCCAGGCACGCCTTCGCCCGCGGACATGAAGCTGTGCATGGATGTGGTGAGTGCCTTGCTGGAGGCGGACGGTCCGGGCACTTCCGCAGTCTGGGAGGGCGTTATTGGAGTATTTAACCGTCAGCCCGCCAGTGTGGAGTGGGATGAGCTGGCGGCGCGTTTCCGCAAAGCGTGGCTGCAACGTGCGCGCTTCAATACGATGGGCTCGAAGAAGGACTTCATGGGCCTGCGTCCTTTTCGGACGAGCTGCCTGCATGTTTTGGGCACGTTCGCTCGCAGCGCGGATGCGGCGGACCTGAAGGCATTCGCGGACCTCTACATTGAAAACTATCGGGACTACGTTGCCACACGACTGATGCTGGCGCGGCATGATGCCCGTGATGTGTTGAAGAACGTCATGCTGGTCGCTGATGGCACGGCCACAGAAGAGGATACCTCCAACGGCATAGCCTTCCGCGACTCCGATCTGGCCGCCTTGGACAACATTGACAAAGCCGTGTCCGATCCCGCGCTGCAACTGCTGGCCCGTGCGCAGGCGGCGAGCGTGAGGGACTCGTCCTGGCAGCAGCCCAAGATCAGGCGTGAGATGCGCCTGGCGGATGAGGCCCGGCGCTTGCAGCAATCGACAGCTCTGTCGCCCGAACAGCGCAAGCGCATCGAGGCCATTCTTCTGGATTCGTTCGATGCCGCACGGGTGCTGGCTCCTGGCTGGATGAAGGAACACAAAGCTGGCGACGAACTGAAGAGTGCGTTGGGTCTCAGCGATTACGAGCGGCGCAAGGCTGTGAAAGAGCCGCTGATTCTGGCGCTGGCACGTCTTTGCGACGGAGATTCGGCGCCGTGGAAAGAGTGTCTCACCGTGCTGCGCGAGCGCGTGAAAGCCGGGCCGGGGCATGAGATCCTGGATGCCGTGTCTTATGCGTGCGGCATCGCCTGCACGCGGCATCTGGCCGTGCATGGTGTGGCGGACTCGGGCTGGATCATCTCCGCAGCCCGTGATCTGATCGATTTGGTGCCCGATTCTGAGAAGAGCAATCCAATGTCCGAGATGGTGAGTCTGTGGCTTGTGGTGGAGGTGATCTCGGGTGACACCAAGTCCTTTGATGCGTGGCGCGAGGGCTTGTCCGAGCAGAGGGCAAAGCTCATGCAACTGAACTCCACCACCTGGGTGAGCTATGAACTGGCCACCATCAAAGTCGGTGACGGCGAAGATGGCGCCCAAACGCTGCTCGCTTTGCTGAAGCACCCGTTGGCTGCGAAGATCTTGAACAGTAGCTCGGCATTGTCTTACCGGGACAAGCCCATCTCAAGGCTCGCCGCGGAGTCCACGCGGCGGCATGCGAGTGAGCTGCTTCAGGCTCTGCCGCAGAGTCAGGGCTTGGTTTTGTCCGTCATGAATGCCTGGGCTGGTCTGGCGGACCAGAAGCCGCTGGCTGCTGCATTGGAGGGCATCAAAGATGCGGCAAAAGGACGCTCCTGGCTGCGCGATTACCGGCGCGCTGTCGATGCCGAGGTGAAGCGGCAGTAAGGCCGGTCATTCCACCACGTCGTTATCCAGTGGCGCGCTGCGGCGGTCCTGCAGCGCATAGACAAGATGCGGCGTGTAAAGATCAGGCTCCAGCAGAAAGGAGTCGTGACCTTTGCTCGAGTGCACCGTGATGTGCATGTTCGATACGCGCGCCTTCTCCAGGTGGGCGACCAGCTCGGCCTGCTCCTCGGGGTAGAAGCAGAAGTCGCTGTCGATGCTGAACACGAGATAGTGGTGCCCGGCCTTCCGTGAGCGGGCGAACAGCTCGTCATAGTTTTGCACGCCAGCATCGCGCAGTGGATCGAATCGCAGCCACATGTCGGCGATGCGCAGGTAGGTGTTGGCATCGAACCGTTTCACGAACTTCTTGCCCTGATGGAGCATGTAGCTCTCGACATTGTGCCCCACGCGATACCAGGCGAGGTGGCCGTTCGGTTGCTTCACTTCGCTGCGCGCTCGACGCTCGATCGCGTCCAGATGCACGAAGGTCTTGTGCGAAATCATGCGCGCCAGCGCGAGGCCAAGCTCGGGCGGTTCGCCTTCATAGTAGTCGCCGCCATTGAAGCGCGGATCGTTCTCGATGGCGATCACCTGCTCGAACAAAGTCAGGCGTGTCAGCACGGTGGTGCGCGGGCCAGTGGCTACAGGGATCACGATCTTCACGCGCTCGGGGTAGAGGGTGGCAAAATTCAGCGCGAGCAGGCCGCCGACCGATGAGCCAATCACGGCGTGCAGTTTGCTTACGCCCAAATGATCGAGCAGCATGGCCTGGGAGCGCGCCACGTCGCTGGTGCGCACGGAGGGGAAGACGCTGCCGAAGGGCTTGCCGGTCTCCGGATCGATCGAAGCCGGTCCCGTGCTTCCGTAGCAGCCGCCGAGCATGTTGGCGCACACGACGAAGTAGCGGTCTGTGTCCACGGCCTTGCCGGGTCCGATATACATGTCCCACCAGCCATCCTGGCATTCCCGGGTCCAGCGCCCACCGGTGCCCGGGACCTCTTTGGTCGTGCCAGCGGCGTGCTGGCTGCCCGACAGCGCATGGAAGAGCAGCACGGCGTTGTCTTTGCGCTCGTTCAGACGGCCATAGGTCTCGTAGGCGAGCACGGCGTCACGCAGCTCGCCGCCACCGTCGAAAACGAAGGGCTTGTGCTTCGTCGCCAGGGTGAAGAACTGTGTTTGTGTGTCGCCGATGCCGGAGGTCATGATGAGTGGAGGGGCGCGGAAGAAACACGACCAGGCCGCGCGGGAAAGGGGATTCTTGGCGGCTGCCGGGCGCTGGATGTCACGGGTGCTGGTCCACTCCTTGCGTGGCCTCGATCTCGGCGGGCAGCGGCTCGACACGATGCCTGTCCCGCCACCCTTTTACAGCCCAGCCCAAAAGCAGCAGGGCCAGGATGGAGGCGATCAGGCGCGTCTCTTGCATTCCCAGCATGCGCTGATCCTACCACATGACGCGGTGCCGGCACGACGAATTGTCCGGCCTACTTGGCTTGGTTCGCTTTGCCCCTGGCTTTTCCTTTCGGCTGGTTTTTGCCGCCACGTCCCTTTTCAAATGTGAACGCCTTCTGCGGATCCATGCGTGCGTAGTCTGCTTCGGTGGGGCCGCCGCCGAACTGCTTCCAATACTTCTCGGCGAACGGATTCAGCTTCGGACCGATGGCCGCTTCATTCACATCATACTGGCCTTTAAGGGAAGCCCACCATTCGTCATACTTTGCGCTGAGCTGTTGGACGACATCGGGGTGCTGTTCGGCGATGTTTTGTTCTTGTCCTGGATCGGCGATCACATCGAACAGCTGCCACCTGGCCTGCGGGCTCGCGCCCTCGCTCACCAGAGTGTATTGCGTGTTGCGCACCGTGCAGTTGTGGAACTTCGCGAGGTCAGGGTCCGTTGCTTTCGGCCAGCGGCCGGTGTGGTGGAACAGGTAGCGGTCATCCCAGGCGGCATTGGGGTTGTTCAGGAGGGGCAAAAGACTGCGGCCCTCCGCGCTCTGCGCCAGCAACTCATCACTCAACTTCACCCCGGCCAGTGCGGATGCCGTGCGGAAGAAGTCGATGTGGGCGGTCAAAGCGTTGCACTCCCCAGGCTGAAGCGTGTCCGGCCAGCGCCAGAAGGAGATGCCGCGCACGCCGCCGATCCACGGTGAGCCTTTGGCGCCGTGCATGCCGGCATTGAATACTTTCACGCCGGCGGTGCCGCCATTGTCGTTCATGAACACGACCAGCGTGTTTTTGGCAATGCCCCACTCATCGAGCTTCGCCATGAGCTTGCCGATGTTTTGATCGAGATTGTGGAGCATGCCAAAGAAGTTCTCGGCGTCGGTGCTCAGGCCCTTGCCTTCATACAGCGCGCGATCCTCGGACCGTGCGTTGTAGGGGCCGTGGGGCACGTTGGTGGCCAGGTAGCAGTAGAACGGTTTGCCGTCTTTGACCGATTCAATCCACTTCGTTGCGGTCTTGAAGAACATGTTGGTGCAGTAGTCATCGGTTTTCTCGAACACGCCGTTGTGGAGGATCGTGGGATTGAAATACGTGTTCCCCGGTGCATCACCGCAGCTGCCAGGGTAAGTCTGGCCGATGCCGCCTCCGCCGTGGATATACACCTCATCAAAGCCCCGGCTGCCCGGCTGATACGGATCTTCGTCGCCGAGATGCCATTTGCCAAAAATGCCCGTAGCGTAACCCGCACTCTTCAGCACCTGGGCGACCGTCGTCGCCTTCAATGTCATGCGTTCGCGTTCGAGGATGGTGTGCGTGATGCCGTTGCGAAACTCATGCCGGCCAGTTTGCAGTGCGCTGCGAGTGGGCGAGCAGGTGGGGCTGTTCATCCAGTTGGTGAAGCGGAATGATTCGCTGCCGAGCTTGTCGATATTCGGTGTCTTGAGCACTGGATTGCCGTGCATGCTGAGATCGCCATAGCCCTGATCATCGGAGAGGATGAAGAGGATGTTCGGCCGGCGGCCTTCGAGGGGGGCGCCGAATGTGGTGAGGTTCAGCGCAGCGAGGAGCGTAATGAGAAACTTCATGCGCCGTGGCAAACGGACCAGGTGTGCTGCTCTTGCAACCTTGATGCCACCGTCTGCCGCAGGCCGCGATGTCGCGGCGCTGCCTATGCGGTCACGGGCCAATCATTCGCAGCATCACCAGCGTCCTCTTCGTGACAGCAGGATCCGCAGCCTGCATAGCAGTCGATGCATATCCACGCGCTCCCCATACGCTCGGCATCGGGAGCGCCGCAGTGGCCGCAGCATGCGGGAGAGAAGCTCCCGGGTTCCGTGAGACCGCGTGTCATTGAATTTTCCACAGCTTTGCGTCGCTGCGCACGTAAAGTGCACCGCCGTCGATGGCAGGCGTGCTGAGCACTGTCTGGGCGAGGTCGATCTCCTGAGTGACTTTGCCTTCAGGTGCGGTGCTGTCGATGCTCTGGAACACGCCACGTTCGCTGACGATGTAGATAGATGTGCCCGCTGCGATGGGTGATCCGCTGAACGGTCCCTTCAGGCGCAGCTTCCAGGCGGTGCTGCCGTCTTTGGTGGCTGCCTGCACCAGCACACCTGCGGAGTTCACGACGTAGAGCTTGTCGCCGATGACGATGGAACTCGCGGTGCCGGGTTTGAGTTGTTCGTTCCTCCACAACTGGGAGACGGAGTTTGCATCGGGCTGCAGTGCGGTGATGCCGTTCGATGGTGCGTAGATGATGCCGCCCGCGATGGCGCTGGAGGGAATCGTCGCCGCTCCTTCCGCATAATTCCACACGGTGCGTCCGGTGGAGGCTTCCACGCCGAGGAGGCCCTTGCTGGATTGGAGCGCCACGATCTTGTCGGACACGAGCACAGCGCTAGTCCAGTTCGCTGCCTTCGGGCGGTCCAGCTTCCACTTGTTCTTCCCCGTCGCCAGATCGATGCCGGCTGCGAAGGACTCGCTGTCGTTCTCACTTTGCACCACCAGGGTGCCGTCGACCACGACGGGTGACTGCGCCATGCCCAGGCTGTTGCTGGCATTCGCGTAATCATACGTGAGGCCGCGCAGCCACTGCAGATTTCCATCCAGATCGAAGGCGAAGAGGTCATTCGATGAGTAGAGGGCAAAAATGGATTTGCCATCGCTGCACGGAGTGGGGGCGGCGACGCATGTCTTGCTCTGGGTCATCGTGCGGCCCGTGGCTTTGAGCTGACGCTCCCACAAGACCTTGCCGCTGGCGGCATCAAAGCAAAACACGTGCAGCATCGCCTGCTCGGGGCCGCTGGCGCAGGTGACGAAAACCTTGCCTCCTACTGCGATGGGGGATGATAGTCCGCGTCCGGGCAGATCGGCGCTCCAGGCGATTTTCAATTCGGAGGCTGGCGGCTTCGCATCCGCGCTGACGCCTGAGGACCCAGGTCCGCGGAATTGGAGCCAGTCGGCGCTGGCAGTTGCAGAAAAGGAGGCGAGGGCGAGAACAGCGAAGAATCGGTTCATGGTGGTGGACTGAAACCTTGAACGCTCGCCGGGCAAGCGTGCTGTCAACCCGTCGCGGTTGGGGTGAATGATTTCCCCGCTGGCCATTCGGGCCGGCACGATCCATGTTTTCCGCATGGATCGCCCTGCAATCGAAGCCGATGAAATCATCCCGCCGCCCGTGCCCGGTGCGGCCCCGTCGGCACAGCCTGGAGCGACGGATCGCGATGCGGCGGCGAAGATCGTGGCAAAGTGGCTGGACGAACTGATCCGGATCCCGGGCACGAAGTTCAAGTTCGGCATCGATCCGCTCATCGCTCTGGTGCCGGGCATCGGAGACCTATTGTCGAACAGCGTCAGCGCGGTGGTGATCCTGGAATCCGTTCGCCGCGGTGTGGCTGCCTCGGTGATCGCGCGCATGGGACTGAACATGCTGATCAACGCGCTGATCGATGGCATCCCCGGCGCAGGCCCCGTGGTCAGCGCTTTCTTCAAGTCAAACTCACGCAACCTCGAACTCCTGCGGCGATGGGAGGAGGGCGGTCACCACGAAGTCAAACGCGGCAGCCGTTTGCTGCTGATGAGCGTGGTCTGCCTGTTCTTTGCCTTGCTCGCCATGCTGATGGTCACCTACACCATTCTGATCTGGAGTTTCATGCGTGTTCCGCTCAAACTTTTCGGCATTTGATGCGTTAGATCAGCGACTTTCCCGCCACTCAAGCACCGTCTCCATGAAACTGCCTTATCTCCTCGTCCTCGCCGGAGCATTCGCCACCCAGAGCGTCTTTGCACAAAACACCGAGCCCGCGCCTGCCGCGCCTGCACGTCCGGAACTGACGCCGGAGCAAATCAAGAACGTGCTGAAGCAGCTCGATGAACTGGAGAAATCCATCCTCTCCCAGCGCGGCACCAGCCTGGGATCGATTATCCAGAAACTGCGCAGCGCGGCGAGCAGCGATGCGGCGACGATCAACTTCCTGGCCGAGTGCGACAAGCTGGTGAACGTGGAGCGCAAAGACGGGGACCGCCAGGACGCCAAGCGCATCGAGCAACGCAAGGAGGCTGAGAAGCGCGGTGAAACCAGAAAGGAAACGGAAAAGGATGGCGATCATGCCACCGCGTTGCGCCTGTGCCTGGAGTATATGGCGCTGACGCTGGAGGCGAACGAGACGAAGGATCTCAAAACCATGGTTCCGAAGCTTCTGGCATTCCATCAAACCATGCTGGCCCAGGCGAAGAAGCTGCACGGTGCCGCGGGCGAATTGCTGATGCGTCCTGTGGGCGGTGGCGGAGGTGGACGCAATCTAGGTGTGGGAGTCGTCGTGCAGGCTTACCAGCTCGACTCTTTCCTGAAGCCTCAGGGCTGGCCAACCTCTCCAGGGGACATCATCGAAGCATACGACAAGTTCATCTTGAAGACCGTGCGCGAGAAGGAGACGGACAAGCTCGCCGCAGGCTGGGACACTGCTTTGAACAACGAGTTGGGATTCCGGAAGGAACGCATGGCGGAGGGCGAATACACCGTGTGGGCGCAGCAAAGCTATCCCCGCCTGCGCTGGAGCCGCGCCATCGATCTGACCACGCATGGCCCCTCGCCCGTAGCTGGCCTGGGCGAACAATTGAAAGTAATCAAAGAATTTCCGAATCACCCGGACTCGCCAGGGTGGATAGCGGCGCTGCGGTCGGTGGTGGCGCCGGCTGACGACAAGACTTCGCCCCCACCGACCGCACCATGACTCAGGCATCGGCGGCAGCGCGTCAGCGTGAACTCGTCGATGACCTGCTGCTCATCGAAGATGTGCACGAGCGACTGAATGCGATCGTGCATCGCGCGGCGAAGCGGTGTCTGCCGGATGCGCTCAAAGATGATGCGCATCGCGTGCCTGGCTGCGTGTCGCGCGTCTGGCTGGGTGCGTCTCTGGAAAATGGCCGCTGCCGCTTTGCCTGTGATGCCGAGTCGCCAATGGTCAAAGGTCTGGTCTGTCTTCTGTGCGATGTTTACGATGGCACGACTCCGGAAGACGCCGCCGCCACAGAGCCGGATTTGTGGGACACGCTGGGATTGCGCAACAATTTGACACCTACCCGGCAGAATGGACTGGCGGCAGTGCGCGCGGCGATCAAAGCATTCGCCCGGCAACACCTTTGAATCATGCCGCGCTATTTTGATGCTCACAATCATCTTCAGGACCACCGGCTCGATGTTCAGCGCGACAGCATCTGTGCTGCATTGCCTGGAATGGGCCTGACGCGCGCCGTCGTGGCTGGATCAGGGGAAGATGACTGGCCCGAAGTGGCCGCGCTGACGCAACGATACGCCTGGATCATTCCCTCTTTTGGCGTGCATCCCTGGTATGTCAAAGACCAGTCCGGCGAATGGCAGACCCGGTTGGAAGCATGCCTCCGCGTTCATCCGCAGGCTGGAGTTGGCGAAATCGGACTGGACCGATGGGTGGACGGAGCAGACGTGGACCTACAGCAGCGATTCTTTGCAGCGCAAATGCAGATCGCTAAGCGGGACAATCGTGCCGCCACGATTCACTGCCTCCGGGCCTGGGGCATGCTGGAGCAGATGCTGCGCGCCGGCCCGCGTCCGAAGCGCGGCTTCCTCCTGCATTCATATGGCGGGCCAGCGGAGATGGTGGACAGCCTGGCCCGGATGGGGGCGTATTTCTCGGTGTCGCCCTACTTTTTGCACGAGCGGAAGACGCGTCAGTGGCAAACATTCCGCGACATTCCGCTGCACCGGCTCCTGATCGAAACCGACGCCCCGGACATGTGGCCGCCCGATCCGATCAATCCGCGGCCATTGCGTGACTTCGATGGTGGCGCGATCAATCATCCGGCGAACATCGACATGATGTATGAAGCTGTGAGCCGCTTGCGCGGTGTGCCGGTTGATGAACTCGCCGGGCAGGTGGAGGCGAACTTTGTGCGCTTGTTCGGGCTTGCGTGAGAGTGTGCGCCGGTTCTTCATCAGGCATATGCGCCGCTGCCTGTTTCCCGCCCTGTTCTGTGTGCTGCTGGTTCTGCCAGCATGTGAGTCCATGCGGAGCCATGCACGGCGCTCGCACGCCGCGGAGGCGCGGGCGGCGTGGCAACGATTGGAGCGATCCAGTTCCGATGCGGCGGCTCTGGAACAGTATCGGCACAGTGTGTCCGAAGTGCTTGGCCAGCTTGCCGCACGGGAGGCGTCGCCTTCCAATTGGCCAGAGACCGTTGCGATGCCTGACGGATGGATCGTTCATGTCGATCAGGGCCGGAACGGTCTTGGCGCCTGGTCGCCGAAGCTGCTGGATCAGTTGATGCCCGCGAAGGCAAGCCCCAAGCGCGACCTGCCGAATGGCATCCGTGCGGGCCTGGGTGTTCCCATGGTGGGCGTGCGAGACAGAGATGATGCCGATCGCGATCACGAATTTGTGTTCAGCCGAGGGCAGCGGTTTCCCGTGACGGCGGTGCTTGAGTTTCGCAGCGATGCGCGCACTGAAGCGACGCTGCACTTCTATGATCCGCGCGAGACAAAGCAGACAAAGATCGGCGCACAGCGACTAGATGTGGCCGCGGATTTCATCTCGCCTGTGCAGGCCGTCTTGAACGGGCGTTCGTTCCTCACCCAGGCATTCGGGGGATTGCTGCGGCCGGGACGGTTCCTGGAGCGGATGAGCCTGTATCAACAGGAGCCCTATCGCGCGGACAAGATCCCGGTGATCTTCGTGCATGGGCTCATGTCCGATCCTCACATCTGGGAGAACGAAGTGATCGCGATCGAGTCCGACCCGGAACTCGGTCCGCGCGTGCAGTGCTGGTGTTTTGAGTATCCAACGGGTTTGCCGCTCGCCGCTTCGTCCCAGCGACTGCGCGCGACGCTGCGCCGGGCGGCGAAGACGCTCGATCCAGAGGGAGACGATTTTGGCATCAATCGCATGATGCTCGTGGGTCACAGCATGGGTGGACTGGTGGCGCGGATGCAGATCGTGGAGAGCGGCGATGCGTTTTGGAAAACGTGGTTCACGAAGCCGCCGGGG
>WBZU01001066.1_pt1 | contig 21609 bp, 15 predicted proteins | sample 5204311 | NCBI WGS metagenome assembly WBZU01 (sample SAMN12344359, study PRJNA552823) | activated sludge metagenome | biome: Activated sludge suspended growth; feature: Nitrification reactor; material: Wastewater; isolation source: activated sludge from nitrification reactor of wastewater... | reverse complement strand
GGCCGGTGTCCCCGAGGCCGTGCATCCAGATGACCGACGCGTCGGGGGTCGGCCCGGTGTCGATCGTGATCGCGGGAAGCAACGGGGCGGCGGGCATGGGCGGGCGTCGTGGAGCCTGGGCGACGACGGTCAGGCGCGCGCGTGCAGGCGCGCGACGCTGCCGACGATGGCGGCGACCTCGTCGTCGGGGAGCGGCGGCTTGCAGCGCAGCCGGTTCCAGCCGAGCAGGAGCTCGAGCGCGACCTGCGTATCGACGCCGTGCCACATCAGGTGCCCGGCGAGCGACGTGATCGTGTTGTTGCGCATGCCCTCGCCGATCTCGGAGCGCACGAGCTCGCGCCAGTGGGCGAGCGGCTTGCCCGGGTGCGCGCTGCCGGGCGCAAGCCGCTCCTGCAGCCACGCCGGCATCGGCGCAACGGCGGTTTCGCCGGGCGCGCGGCCGTGCGCCCACGCGTAGCGGCGCCCGCTCGCATGCATCGACGGCGGGGCGACGACGCAGCCGCCGTCGCCGCGCACGTCGATGCCCGGGACGAGGCCGACGCGATTGGGCACGGTGCCGCCCGGGTGCGCGAAATAGAGGTGGCGCCCGCCTCCGCCGGTGATCGCCTCGACGGTCGACGGCAGCGGCCCGTGCTCGACCTCGAGCCGCTTCAGGCTCTCGATGCCATCGTGGCCGGCGTCGACGTCGATCACGACGATGCCCGAGATCGCGCCGGTCACGACGCCGACGTTCGCGTCGCGCCGGTGCCGGAACCAGCTCTCGACCTCCTGCTGCGAGGCGCGGCGCTTCTGGAACTCGAGCCACGCGAGCCCCGGCCGCTTGCCGCGCGCCTCGAACGGAATGACCGACCAGCCGCGCGCCGCGTACGCGTGCGCCGCGTCGAGCGTTGCGATCACGTCGCGCGGATCGGGATCGCGCTTCATCGGACGCGAGCGGCGAAAGTCACGGGTAGGCCTGCCGGAAGCGGTCGACGAAGGTCGGGATCTCGTCGGCGCCGAGGCGGTTGACGCCCGCCGCCGCCGCGCGCCCCCCGCCGCTCGCGAACGTCCGGCACAGCCGGTCGGCGCCGGTCGGGTCCGAGAGCGGTGCGCGCACGCTCGCGACGTACCCGCCGTCCGGCGATGGCGTCAGGATCGCGTGCGCGCGGTCCGGGTGCGCCTGCGCGAGCTCGTTCGCCAGCGCCCCGCGCACGCGCCGGCTCCACGCGGCGTCCGGCAGCGCGTAGACCGCCCCGCCCCGCGCGACGACCCGGGGCGCGACGCCGCGCGCCCGCTCGAGGTCGTCGCGGCGCGCCGCGCGGATGCGCTCGAACACCGGTTCGCCGCGCATGAACGCGAACGGGTCGGCGTAGCGGGCGAGCGTCCGGTACGTCGCGACCGGCCCGATCACGACGTCGGCGTCGCAATCGCCGTAGGCGTTGTAAGCAAGGGCCTCGCCCAGCTCGCGCAGCGTCGCGGTCTCGCGCCCGCTCAAGCCCCGCGAGGCCGCGAGGCCCGCCGCGGCCTCGTGCAGGTTGTCGCCGAACGCCGCCGCGATCGCCCAGAGGCGCTGCGCGCCACCGAGGTAGCGGTCGACGAGGATGCCGCTGCACACGCCGGGCGAGGTGTCGACGTGCGACTCGAAGCCCGGGTGCGCGATCGGGTCGCCCGCGTGATGGTGGTCGAAATAGCGGACGCGCACGCCGCGCTCGAGCAGCGCGAGCACCGCGTCGCGGTTGACGGCGAGCGAGACGTCGAAGACCGACACCGTGTCGCCCGGCCGTGCCTCGACACGCCGGACGAGGTCGATCTCGCGCTTCAAGCCGGTCACGAGCGCCGCGTCGAGCGGCTCGGCGAGCCGCAGCTGGTGCAGCGCGCACAGGCCGTCGGCGTCGCCGTTGAATACGTCGTGGTGCATCGTCGCCCAGGTCCCCGATTTCGTGGGTCGGGCTTCAGCCCGACGATCGTCGCTTCGCATCGCCCGAAAGCCGTCGGACTGAAGTCCGACCCACAGGTGCATCGGCCGTGGGTCGGGCTTCAGTCCGACCCACAGGTGCATCGGCCGTGGGTCGGGCTTCAGCCCGACGAAGTTCCCGCATTCTAGAGGAGGCCGAGCCGGACCCGGACTTCGCGCCACGCCTCGGGTCCCGCGGCGTCGGCCAGCGGCGCCTCGGCGTCGCACGCGACCACGCCGGGAAGCTCGTCGGCCGCGAGCGGCTCCCGCGTGGCGACCTGATGCGCGAGCACCGCGAGGCTCGCCTCCGACGCGTCGCTGCCGGCGAGCGACCGGGCGACGATGCGCCGCTCGAGCGTCTCGGGCTTCGCTTCGAAAGCGAGGATGGCGACGGGCACGCCGAGCTCGGCCGCGAGCGCGCGCGCGAGGTCGCGCTGCCAGCGCTCGAGGAACGTCCCGTCGAGGATCGCGACGCGACCCGACGCGACGACCGCGCGGGCGAGCTCGCAGACGCGCGCGTAGGTCGCGCGCGTGGCCTCGACGCCGTAGAGCCCTCCGCCCACCGCCGACCCCGAGCGTTCCGCCGCGGCGAGGCCCGCGAGGCGCTTGCGCTCGACGTCGGTGCGCAGGCGCACCGCGCCGACCTGCTCGAGGAACGCCTGCGAGCGCGTCGTCTTGCCCGAGCCCGAGAACCCGTACGTGACGGCGATCGCGGGACGACCGCTCGCCGCGTGGCGCGCGGCGAGCGCGAGGTAGCCGCGAACCCCGCGCTCGAGCGCCGCGCGCTCGCGGGCGTCGCTCACCTGGGACGAGCGCAGCGCCGCGACCTTCGCGCGGACGAGCGCCCGGTACACCACGTAGAACGAGAGCAGCGCGAGGCCGGCGTAGTCGCCGGTGATCGACAGGTAGGCGTCGACGAACCGGAACGCGAGATCGCGCCGGCCGCGGTCCTCGAGATCCATCGCCGTGAACGCGATCTCGCTCGCGACGTCGATCCAGCGCAGGTGGTCGTTGAAGTCGATGCCGTCGAACACGGCGATGCGGCCGTCGACGCGCGCGATGTTGCCGAGATGCAGGTCGCCGTGGCACTCGCGCACGAAGCCGCCGGCCACCCGCGCCTCGATCGTCGCGCGCGAGGCCTCGAACTCGCGTCCGGTCCACGCGCGCAGCGCCTCGAGCTCGCGGCGCTCGGCGGGGTCGCGGCGCAACCGCTCGAGCTGCTCGAAGTTCTCGTGCGCCCAGGCGATCACGTCCCGCGGCGACCCGTAGCCGTCGGAGGGCCTCGCGACCGCGATGCGCCCGTGGAACGCCGCGACGATCGCCGCGAGCGCGTCGATCTCCCGCGCGGCGAGCTCGCCGCGCTCGAGCTCGCGCGCGAGCAGCGCTTCCTGCGGGAACTCGCGCATCCTGACCGCGTACTCGATCGCCTCGCCCGCTCCGCCGGGGACCGGGCGGTCGACGGTTCCGGCGATCGGCACCACGTCCAGATAGATCGCGGGCGCGAGGCGCCGGTTGAGCCGGATCTCCTCGTCGCAGTAGTGCCGCCGCAGCGCGAGCGTCGAGAAGTCGGCGAAGCCGAGCGACACCGCCTTCTTGACCTTGTACGCGTGCGCGCCGGTGAGCAGCACGTACGAGATGTGCGTCTCGATGACGCGCACCTCGCCTCCTGCGGACTCCGCGCGCAGCGCGTCGCGCAGCGCCGACACCAGCCGCCCCTGCCCGGAAAGCGTGAGCTCCACGGCCGAGGCGGGAGTCACCGCGCCTTCCGGGGGGGGCCGACGGGCGCCCGCGCGAGCGCCGGCGCGCCGGTCCACGAAGGCGCCGGCGACACGTCGGCGCCTTCGCCGGTGTGACGCGCCGGGATCGGCGCGCCGTCCGCGAATGCGGTCGATCGAAGCTCCATCGCATTCACCCCTTGATGCAGACGAGCGGCTCGAGCCGCGCGACCTTGCGCGCGAGGCCGGCGCGTTCGGCCGCGTCGACCACCGCGGACACGTCCTTGTACGCGCCCGGCGCCTCTTCGGCGACGCCGCGCGGCGACGGACTGCGGATCAGGATGCCGCGCGCCGCCAGCGCGTCGACGACCTGCCTTCCGTGCCAGCGCCGCGTCGCCTCGTGCCGGCTCATGCTGCGGCCCGCGCCGTGGCAGGCCGAGCCGAACGCGTGCTTCATCCCCCGGTGCGTGCCGACGAGAATGTAGGAGCCCGTGCCCATGCTGCCGCCGATCAGCACCGGCTGGCCGTACGGGCGCAGCGCGGCGGGCAGGTCCGGATGGTCCGGGCCGAACGCGCGCGTCGCGCCCTTCCGGTGCACGTGGAGCCGCCGCCGGCGGCCGTCGACGACGTGGTCCTCGAGCTTGCAGGTGTTGTGCGAGACGTCGTAGAGCACTTCGAGCCGCGCCGCGGGCAGCACGATGCGAAAGACGTTGCGCGTCAGGTGCGTGAGGATCTGCCGGTTCGCGAGCGCGCAGTTGATGCCCGCCCGCATCGCGCCCAGGTAGCGCCGGCCGACGTCCGACGCGATCGGCGCGCACGCGAGCTCCCGGTCGGGCAGCACGATTCCCGCGTCCTTCGCGCCGATCGCCATCTCGCGCAGGAACTCGGTGCCGATCTGGTGGCCGAGCCCGCGCGACCCGCAGTGGATCGACACGACGACGTCGCCTTCGCGGATGCCGAACGCGTCCGCGGTCGAGCGGTCGAGCACCTGCGCGACGTGCTGGACCTCGAGGTAGTGGTTGCCGGAGCCCAGCGTCCCCATCTCGTCGCGCTGGCGCCGCTTCGCCTGCTCCGAGACCTGCTTCGGATCGGCTCCCGCGACGCGCCCGCCCTCCTCGATGCGTTCGAGGTCCTCGGGGCGCCCGTAACCCTGCGCGACCGCCCAGTGCGCGCCGCCGGCGAGCATCGCATCCATCTGCCGCGCGTCGAGGCCGATCGCGCCGGTGCTGCCCAGCCCCGCCGGGATGCGCGCGTAGAGCTCGTCGGCGAGCGCGCGCTTGACGCGCTCGACGTCGGCGCGCGCGAGTCCGGTCGTGAGCGTGCGCACGCCGCACGAGATGTCGAAGCCGACGCCGCCGGCCGACACGACGCCGCCCTCCTCCTCGTCGAACGCGGCGACGCCGCCGATCGGAAATCCGTAGCCCCAGTGCGCGTCGGGCATCGCGTACGCGGCCTCGACGATGCCCGGCAGCTTCGCGACGTTGCCGAGCTGCTCGGCCACCTTGTCGTCCATCCCGCGAACGAGCGCCTCGTCGGCGTACAGGATCCCCGGCACGCGCATCGCGCCGGTGCGCGGCAGCTCCCACTCCGCGTCGCCGAGCCGCTTCAGCCTCGCAGGATCCATGTCCGGCGCACCCTCCCGCTCAAACGTCCACCACGCACTGCGCGACCCACGAGCCATCGTCGCGGCGCCGCACCTCGAGCGCCGTGTAGGTCGCGCCCTTGATCTCGACCGCCGGCCGGTGGCGCGCGACGTCGACCGGCTCGCCCCACGCGGTGGCCTCGAGCCGATGATCCGCGATCCGGCACTCGCAGCGCCGGAACAGGATACGGCGCGTCGCCATCTCGTAGACGAGCGCGTTCAGCCAGTCGGCGAAGAGCAGCTCGTCGTCGGGCGCCGCGCAGCGGACCGCGACCGGGATCTCGGCCGCCACGAGCGCCGGATCGGTCACGACGGCCGTGAGCGCGACCGCCGCACCCTCGAACGCTGCGTCGATCGTCGTCCCGATGCCCCGGACGCCGATGTCCGCGCCGTGCCGGAAGTGCTCCCACGCCATCGCCGCTCGGCCTCCCGGTTTCAGTATTGCGGCCCGGACCGGGGCGCGGCTTGACTCCGGTCAACGAGCACCGGAGGCCCGACGGCGTAGCCTGTGCATTGGTTCAGTATCGGCATCGACCCGGGCGGGCACCCGCGCAAGGAGTCTTTCATGTCGAAACACCGGTCCCCCACCCCCACCACGCCGCACGGCGGCGTCGAGCGGCACGGCGCGCGCGTCTACGACGCCCTCCGGCACGACCCCTACCAGGCCGCCGGCAAGTATCGCGAGCCCGCCGCGTGCGAAGGCTGCGGCGCGACGTTCCACAAGGGCCGCTGGCAGTGGGGCGAGGCGCCAGCCGACGCGCACAAGGTCGTCTGTCCGGCGTGCCGGCGCACGCGCGAGAAGCTGCCCGCCGGCACGCTCACGGTCGAGGGCCCGTTCTTCGCCGCGCACCGCGACGACATCCTGCACCTCGTGCGCAACGAGGCCGGGCACGAGCGCGAGGAGCACCCGCTCCACCGGATCATGGCGATCGACGAGAGCGAGGAGCGCGCGGTCGTGACGACGACCGACGTCCACCTGCCGCAACGGATCGGCCGGGCGCTCGAGCGCGCCTGGCAGGGCGAGCTCGACATCCAGTACGCCGGGGACGAGTACTCGGTGCGCGCCCGCTGGCGCCGCGGCTGAGGCGAGGCCCGGCCGGCGCGGCTCCCACGCCGCGCGCGAAGTGTGGGAACATCGCGTGCTGAGGGCGGGCCGGGCGACGGCCGCCCGCCGGAACGCCCGCCCTTGCGCCGCACGACCCGCCTGAAGGAGCTCATCGCCGCGCCCCGCATCCTGGTGATGCCGGGCGTGCACGACTCGCTCGGCGCGAGGATCGCCGAGGCAGCCGGCTTCGATGCGATCACGCAGGGCGGCTACAGCGCGACGGCGACGCTGCTCGGCGCGCCGGACTCCTCGCAGCTCTCGCTCACCGAGATGGCGTCGATGTACGGGCGCCTCGCCGAGGCGACCTCGCTGCCGATCCTCGCCGACGCGGATACCGGCTTCGGCAACGTGACCAACGTCGCGCGCACCGTGCGCCTCTACGAGCGCGCCGGCGTCGCGGGCCTGTTCCTCGAGGACCAGGTGTTCCCGAAGCGCTGCGGCCACATGGCGGGCAAGGCGGTGGTTCCGACCGCCGAATGGATCGCGAAGCTCCGCTCGGCGCTCGACGCGCGCACCGATCCGGACTTCGTCGTGATGGCGCGCACCGACGCGCTCGCCGTCCACGGCGTCGACGAGGCGATCGAGCGCGCGCAGATCGCGCGCGAGGCCGGCGCCGACCTCCTGTTCGTCGAGGCGCCGACCGACGTCGACCAGATGCGCCGGATCTGCCGCGAGGTGCCGGGTCCCTGCCTCGCGAACAACGTCGAGGCGGGCCGCTCGCCGGTCCTGCCCGCCTCCGAGCTCGAGGCGATCGGCTACGCGGCAGTCGTCTTCCCGGTCGCGGCGACCTACGCGGTCGCCCACGCGCTCCGCGACCTGTTCGCGACGATCCGCCGCACCGGCACGACGGCGGACGCGCAGGCGCGCCTCACGACCTTCGACGCGTTCAACGAGCTGGTCGGGCTCTCCCCGCAGCGCCGCCGGGAGGCGATGCTGACCGACGAGGCCGACCGGCTGGTGGCCGGGCGCCCGCGGCGCTGAGACGCCCGCCGCCGGCGCCGCCGTTCCCGATGCGTATCGGTTCCTGACCCCACCGCCCCCTCGGAGCTTCCGATGATTCCCACGCTTCGTCTGCTCGCCGCCGCCTCGGCGTTCGTGCTCGCAACCACCGCGGCCGCCCAGCCGGTCGTCATGCGCATCTCGCACCAGGTGCCGCCCGCGCACCACATGACCAGGCTCCTCGAGAGCTTCGCCGCCGACGTGAAGGCCCGCACGAACGGCGGCGTCGAGGTCCAGCTCTACGGCTCCGAGCAGCTCGCGAAGGCGGCCGAGAACTTCCCGCAGGTCGCCCGGGGGACGATCGAGGCGGCGATGAGCGTCAACTTCCAGTGGGGCACGACGATCCCCGAGATGAGCGCGACGCTGATCCCCTACGCGATGAGCGACCTCGAGCGCATCAAGCGCTTCCCGACCTCCGACGCGCGCAAGTTCCTCGACGCCAAGCTCGAGCAGCGCGGCGTGCACAGCGTCGCGTGGCTCTACATCACGCGCCAGACGATCATCACGTCGAGCAAGCGCCCGATCGTCGCGATCGACGACTTCAAGGGCGTCAAGATCCGGGGCCTCAACTCGATGACCGACAAGGGGCTCGCGGCGGCCGGCGCCGCCCCCTCGGCGATGCCCGGCTCCGAGGTCTACCAGGCGCTGCAGTCGGGCGTCCTCGACGCGGGCCTGACCGACGTGTCGGCCGGGTACTCGCGCAAGTACTACGAGGTGCAGAAGTACGGCACCGTGGGGCCGATCTTCACGATCTACTTCCACATGTACGCGAACCCCGCCTGGTGGGCGAAGCTCAAGCCCGAGCACCGGCAGGCGATCGAGGCCGCGGCGTCGAAGGTGGAGGCGGAGGCGATCGGCGTGACCGAGGCGACCGCCGACGCGGCGATCCGCGACCTGCAGGGCAAGGGCATGACGATCCACCTGCAGACGCCGCAGGAGCAGGCCGCCTGGCGCGCCGTCATGGAGAAGCCGGTGCGCGACGCGTTCCTGCAGACCGCGCCCGAGGGCGGCCCGAAGATCATCGAGCTGCTGGGCAGGCTCTGAAGCGCCGCGGGACGTCCGCGTGAGGGGGTTCGAGCGGCTGGTGCGCGCGCTGGCGGGGGCTGGCGTCGCGATCGCCGCGGCCTCGACGCTCGTGTCGATGGCCGTGATCGCGTACTCGGTCGTCATGCGGTACGTGTTCAACGAGCCCGTGCCCTGGGTCGACGAGCTGGTCGGCTACCTGCTGGTCGCGTCGGTGATGCTCGCCGCGGCCGACGCGCTGTTCCACGGCGAGCACATCGCGGTCGACGTGCTGACGGAGCGCCTCGCGGGGCGGGGCCGCCGGATCGTCGCGCTCGTCGGGCTCGCCGCGGTGGCGGTCACGGCCTTCCTCCTCGCGTGGGAAGGCGTCGACATGGTGGCCTTCTCGCGGATGGTCGACCTGCGCTCGAACGGGTACCTCGCGGCGCCGATGTGGCTGCCGCAGCTCGCCGTCCCGGCGGGCGCCGCGCTGCTCGGCGTCGCCGCGGTCGTGGCGTTCATCGCCGCCTGGCGCGGGCGCCCCTCCCTCCCGGACCGGCAGGACCCTCCGCCGGACCGGGCGCCCTGACGCGGCCGTGCTGTTCGCCGCGATCCTCCTCGGCCTGGTGCTGGTCCTGCTGACCGGCGTGCCGGTGTTCGCCGGCCTGACGCTCTTCGCAACCGCGATCGTCTACGGCGCCGAGGGCAACCTGGGCGGCATGGCCGACCTCGTCTTCGGCAAGCTCGACACCTACCTGCTCGTGGCCATCCCGCTGTTCACGCTGATGGCGCACTTCATGATCCGCGGCAAGGTGGTCGACGACCTGTTCGGCGCCGCGCACACGCTGCTGCGCCATCTGCCCGGCGGAATGGGCGTGGCGACGGTGGCCGCCTGCACCGTGTTCGCCGCCATCTCGGGCTCCAGCGTGGCGACCGCGCTCACGATCGGCTCGGCCGCGATCCCGCTGATGATCCGCTGCGGCTACAGCCCGCGGTTCGCCTACGGCGTGGTCGGCGGCGGCGGAACGCTGGGCATCCTGATCCCGCCGTCGGGACCGATGGTCCTCTTCGGCGTGGTGTCCGACACGTCGATCGGCGCGCTGTTCATGGCGGGCGTCGTCCCGGGACTGATGCTCGCGGGCATCTTCGCCGTCTACTGCATGACGGCCGCGCGGCTCTCCCGCCATCCGGTGCCGAGGGAGCCCCGCGCGAGCGCGGGCGAGGCGCTCGCGGCGCTGCGGCGCGCGGCCTGGGCGCTCGCGCTGCCGGCGATGGTGCTCGGCGGCATGTACTTCGGCGTGTTCACGGCGACCGAGGCCGCGGCGGCGGGCGCGCTGGGCGCGCTCGCCATCGCCGCGCTCGTCTACCGCAGCCTCTCGCTCCGCGACGTCTGGCGGTCGAGCATCGACGCGGCCCGCAACTCGGCGATGCTGTTCCTGATCCTCGCCGCCGCGGCGCTGCTCGGCAACGTGCTCACCAAGCTGCGCATCCCGACGCAGATGGTCGAGCTGGTGACGCAGCACGGACTGTCGCAGACCGCGTTCCTGCTGGCCGTCATGGCGCTCGTGTTCGTGCTGGGGATGTTCCTCGAGACCATCTCGATCATCCTGATCACGACGCCGGTCGTGCTCCCGGTGCTGACCGCGCTCCACATCAGCCCGGTGTGGTACGGCATCCTGCTCACGATCAACCTCGAGCTCGCGCTGATCACGCCGCCGGTCGGCATGAACCTCTTCGCGATCAAGGCGATCGCGCGGGCGTCGCTCGGCGAGATCATCGCCGGCGTCCTCCCGTACGTGGCGCTGCTGCTGCTCGGACTCGGCTTCGTCCTCGCGATTCCCTCGATCGCGCTGTGGCTGCCGGGGACGATGAACTACCGCTGACCGTCCGCCGGCCGCGGCGTCCGATGACCCTCCGAGCGGGAGGGGCGCGGCGCGCGCCGCGCCGCAAATTGCCGCGCGATCCGGGCTGGCGTACACTGCGCGCGCAATCGCCAAGGGTCACGAGCCCCGGCGCGAAAGCTCGACGGAGCGAAATCTCGCGCTCCGCAGCGGCCCCAGAACACGATTTTGCGGAGTCCCCGATGTCCCCAGCCGGAACCGGCGTCGCGCTCGCGAACGTCTCCCTCGACGACAAGTACGCGCTCGACCGCGGCCGCGTCTTCCTCACCGGCACGCAGGCGATCGTCCGGCTGCTGATCCTGCAGCAGCAGCGCGACAAGCTCGCGGGTCTCGACACCGGCGGCTTCGTCTCCGGCTACCGGGGGAGCCCGCTGGGCGGCGTCGACCAGGCGCTGTGGAGCGCGCGCAAGTTCCTCGAGCGCGCGAACGTCCGCTTCCAGCCGGGGCTGAACGAGGACCTCGCGGCGACCTCGATCTGGGGCACGCAGCAGCTCAACCTGCACCCGGGCGCCACCGTCGACGGGGTCTACGCGATGTGGTACGGCAAGGGCCCGGGCGTCGACCGCTGCGGCGACGTGTTCAAGCATGCCAACTTCGCGGGCACGTCGAAGCACGGCGGCGTGCTCGTGCTCGCCGGCGACGACCACGCGGCGAAGTCCTCGACGCTGCCGCACCAGTCGGACCACCAGTTCTCGGCGGCGATGATCCCGGTGCTCTACCCGTCGTCGGTGCAGGAGATCCTCGACCTCGGCCTGCACGGCTGGGCGATGAGCCGGTACTCGGGGCTCTGGGTCGGCTTCAAGTGCGTCGCCGACACCGTCGAGAGCTCGGCGTCCGTGTCGATCGACCCCGAGCGCGTCCGCATCGTCGTGCCCGACGACTTCCCGACGCCGCCCGACGGCGTGTCGATCCGCTGGCCCGATCCGTTCCTCGCGACCGAGGCGCGGATGCAGGACTACAAGATCTACATGGCGCTGCACTACGCGCGCGTCAACCAGTTGAACCGCATCGTCGTCGACAGTCCGCGCCCGCGGCTCGGGATCATCACGTCGGGCAAGAGCTACCTCGACGTGCGGCAGGCGCTCGACGACCTCGGCCTCGACGAGCGCGACATGGCCGAGCTGGGGATCCGCCTCTACAAGATCGCGATGCCCTGGCCGCTCGAGCCCGAGGGCGTGCGCGAGTTCGCCGAAGGGCTGGACGAGATCCTCGTCGTCGAGGAGAAGCGGCAGGTCGTCGAGTACCAGCTGAAGGAGCAGCTCTACAACTGGCGCGACGACGTGCGCCCGCGCGTCGTCGGCAAGTTCGACGAGAAGGGCGAATGGGTGCGGCCGCACGGCGACTGGCTGCTGCCGGCCGCCGGCGAGCTCACGCCCGCGATGATCGCGCGCGTGATCGCGAAGCGCATCGAGCGTCTGGGCCTCCATCCGAACGACGCGGACCGCGAGCGCATCGCGCGGCGCGTCGAGTTCATCAACCAGAAGGAGGCCGCGCTCGCGAAGCCGCGCATCGGCATCGCGCGCACGCCGTTCTTCTGCTCGGGCTGCCCGCACAACACCTCGACGCGCGTGCCCGAGGGCAGCCGGGCGACCGCCGGCATCGGCTGCCACGTGATGGCGATCTGGATGGACCGGTCGACCTCCGAGTTCACGCACATGGGCGGCGAGGGCGTGCCGTGGATCGGCCAGGCGCCGTTCACGAAGGAGAAGCACATCTTCGCGAACCTGGGCGACGGCACCTACTACCACAGTGGTCTGCTGGCGATCCGCGCCTCGGTCGCCGCGCGCGTCAACATCACCTACAAGATCCTCTACAACGACGCGGTCGCGATGACCGGCGGCCAGCCGATCGACGGCCCGCTCACGCCGCAGGACATCGCGCGGCAGGTCGCGGCCGAGGGCGTAACGAAGATCGTCGTCGTCACCGACGAGCCCGGCAAGTACCCGTCCGGCTACTTCGCCGACACGATCGAGATCCACCACCGCGACGAGCTCGACCGCGTGCAGCGCGAGCTCCGCGAGACCGAAGGCACGTCGATCCTCATCTACGACCAGACCTGCGCGGCCGAGAAGCGGCGCCGCCGCAAGCGCGGCAAGTTTCCCGACCCGGCGAAGCGCGTCGTGATCAACGAGCTCATCTGCGAGGGCTGCGGCGACTGCGGCGTCAAGTCGAACTGCGTGTCGGTGGCGCCGCTCGAGACCGAGTTCGGCCGCAAGCGCACGATCGACCAGTCGTCGTGCAACAAGGACTACTCGTGCGTCAACGGGTTCTGCCCGGCGTTCGTGACCGTCGAGGGCGGGAGCCTCCGCAAGCCCGGCAAGGCCGAGGCGCCCGACTTCTCGACGCTGCCGCCCCCCCCGCCCGCCTCGTCGCTCGCCGATCCGTACGGGATCCTCGTCACCGGCATCGGCGGGACCGGCGTGGTCACGATCGGCGCGCTGCTCGGCATGGCGGCGCACCTCGAGGGACGCGGCGTCTCGGTGCTCGACATGGCCGGCCTCGCCCAGAAGAACGGCGCCGTCGTCTCGCACGTGCGCATCGCCGAGTCGCCCGAGCTCCTGCACGCGACGCGCATCGCCGCGGGCGAGGCGAAGCTCGTGCTCGCCTGCGACATCCTGACCGGCGTCGGCTACGAGTCGCTCGCGAAGATGCAGCGCGGCGTCTCGAAGGCGCTCGTCAACACCGGCCTCGTGATGCCCGCCGACTTCACGCGCAAGCCCGACCTGCAGTTCCCGCTGGGCTCGATGGAGCGCGAGATCGCCGACGCGGTCGCGCCGGGCGACGCCGAGTTCCTCGACGCCTCGACGCTCGCGACGCGACTGATGGGCGACTCGATCGCGACCAACCTGTTCATGGTCGGCTACGCGTACCAGCGCGGCCTGCTGCCGCTCTCCGAGGCCGCGATCCTGCGCGCGATCGAGTTGAACGCCACGGCGGTCGAGTCGAACACGCTCGCGTTCCGGTGGGGCCGGATGGCCGCGCACGCGCCGCAGAAAGTCGCCGAGGCCGCGACGCCGAAGCGCTCGGTCCCCGAGTCGCAGCGGCTCTCCGCCACGCTCGACGAGGTGATCGAGCGGCGCGTCCGCTTCCTGACCGACTATCAGGACGCCGCGTACGCGAAGGCCTATGCCGAACTCGTCGCGCGCGTGCGCGCCGCCGAGTCGCGCGTGCTGCCCGGCTCGACCGCGCTCGCCGACGCGGTCGCACGCTACGACTTCAAGCTCCGCGCGGTGAAGGACGAGTTCGAGGTCGCGCGGCTCTACGCGCAGTCCGACTTCGCCGAGCGCGTCGCCGCGCAGTTCGAGGGGGACTACAAGCTCGTGTTCCACCTCGCCCCGCCGCTCATCAACAAGCCCGACCCGGTGACCGGCATCGCGAAGAAGTCGAGCTTCGGCCCGTGGATGATGAAGGCGTTCGGCGTGCTCGCGAAGTTCAAGGGGCTGCGGGGCACCGCGCTCGACGTATTCAGCCGGACCGACGAGCGCCGGCTCGAGCGGCGGCTGCTCGCCGAGTACGAGGCGCTCGTCGACGAGATCCTCGGGAAGCTCGCGCCGCACAACCACGCGATCGCGGTCGAGATCGCGCGCGTGCCCGAGCACATCCGCGGCTTCGGCCACGTCAAGGAGCGCCACGTCAAGGAAGCGAAGGCGCGCGAGACCGTGCTCGTCGGCGAGTTCCGCGCGGCGGTCGCGCCGGCCGCCCCCGTGCGTGTGGCGGCGTGAGGCACGCGGCGAGGGGCCCCGTGCCCGACAGGCACGGGGATCGACGCCAAGCCGAATCGCCGCCTGCCGCCGACGCTCGACCTCGGAACCGCGATGGACGTCCAGGGAGGCGGCGGCGTGAGGCACCCGGCGAGGGGCCCCGTGCCCGACAGGCACGGGGATCGACGCCAAGCCGAATCGCCGCCTGCCGCCGGCGCTCGACCTCGGAACCGCGATGGACGTCCAGGGAGGCGGCGGCCTGAAACACCGCCGCCCCGGACGCCCTTCATTCCAGCTTAAGCCTTCCACCGCATCATCGAGAGATGAAGATACCGCTCGCCGCCTCCCCGCTCGTCTGGTCGCTCCTCGCCGCGCCGCTCGCCACCGCCGCGTCGTTCGGCGGCGTCGACGTCCCGCCGCCGCCGGCGCCCCGGCCGGTGACCGAGACTTTCTGGGGCGTCGCGGTCACCGACCCGTTCCGGTTCCTCGAGGACACCAAGGATCCTCAGGTCCAGGCGTGGATGAAGGCGCAGAACGACGCGACCGAGGCGATCTTCGCGCGGATCCCGGGCCGCGAGACGATGCTCGCGCGCATCCGCGAGATCGAGTCGAAGGCCTCGGGCGTCACGCAGGCCATCGACCGCGCCGAAGGCGGACGCTACTTCTTCCAGAAGCGCGACCCGCAGGACAACCAGTTCAAGCTCGTCTGGCGCGAATCGGCGGGCGGCCCCGACCGGCTCATCGTCGACCCCGAGGCGCTCGCGAAGGCGAGCGGGACGCCGCAGGCGATCATGGACTTCGCGCCCTCGCCCGACGGCAGGCGCATCGCCTACTCGCTGCAGGCGGGCGGCGGCGAGATCGGCACGCTGCACGTCGTCGACCTCGAGACCGGCAAGGCGCTCGTCGAGCCGATCGACAGCATCCGCTACGCGAGCGTGACCTGGCTCGACGACGCGTCCGGCTTCTTCTACTCGCGCCTGCGCGAGGGCTACGAGAAGTACCCGGAGTCCGAGCGCTTCGACGACCGGACCCGCCACTTCCGGTCGCTCGCCGACCCCAGGTCGGACCGCGTCGTGTTCAGCCCGCTGCGCGACAAGGAGCTGGGCCTGCCGCGCTACGCGAGCGGGTACGTGCGCCAGGTTCCCGGCACGAAGCTCGCAGCGGGCGAGATCGAGTTCGGCGTCGACCCGTATCGCGCCCTCTACCTGGCCGACCTCGGCGCAACGACGAAGGGCGAGGCGACGTGGAAGCGCGTCGTCGGGCCGGAGGACAAGGTCGTCGACACCGCGATCGGAGGCGGCTACGTCTACCTGCGCTCGTCGAAGCGGGCGCCGCGCTTCGAGATCCTGAGGATGCCGCTCGCGTCGCCCGACCTCGCGAAGGCCGAGGTCGTGATGCCCGCGTCGGCGAGCGTGATCGTCGACGTCCGGGCCGCGCGCGACGCGCTCTACGTCGTCCGGCGCGACGGCGCGACGCATTCGCTCTGGCGCATCGCGCACAAGCCCGGCGCGACGCCCGAGCGCGTCGCGCTGCCGTTCGAGGGGGCGGTCGAGATGAACGGCGCGTCGTCGCGCATCGACGGCGTCGTGTTCGACCTCTCCGGCTGGACGCGCGCCACCAAGCCCTGGGTCTACGATCCTGTCGCCAGCTCCGTGATCCAGCTTCCGTTCGTCGCGCCTGGCGCGTACGACGCGCCCGACGACATCGTGGCGCGCGAGATCCGCTACCGCAGCCACGACGGCGTCGAGGTGCCGATGTCGATCGTGATGCGCAAGGACGCGAAGCTGGACGGGTCGAACCCGACGATCCTCTACGGCTACGGTGCGTACGGCATCACCGACGACCCGTTCCTCAACCCGCGCTGGTACGCGTGGGTGCAGCGCGGGGGCGTGCTCGCGTTCGCGCACGTCCGCGGCGGCGGCGTGTTCGGCGAGGAGTGGCACCTGGCGGGCCGCAAGACGACCAAGCCCAACACCTGGAAGGACGCGATCGCGGGGGCCGAGTGGCTGATCGCCAACGGCTACACGAGCCGCTCGAAGCTCGGCATCTACGGCGGCAGCGCCGGCGGCATCTTCGTCGGCCGCTCGATCACCGAGCGGCCTGACCTGTTCGCGGCCGCGGTGCCCGCGGTCGGCGTGTTCGACGGGCTGCGCTTCGAGGTCGCCGCGAACGGCGCCGCGAACATCCCCGAGTTCGGCACCGTCAAGGTCGAGCCGGAGTTCCACGCGCTGCTCGCGATGAGCACGCTCCACGCGATCCGCGACGGCACGCCGTACCCGGGCATCATGCTCGCGCACGGCGTCAACGACATCCGCGTGCCGGTCTGGGAGTCGCTCAAGGCCGGCGCGCGGTTCGCGACCGCGACGACGAGCGGCCGGCCCGTGCTGCTGCGCCTCGAGTTCGACAGCGGGCACGGCCAGGGCAGCACGCGCGCGCAGTCGCAGGCGCGCACCGCCGACGTCTGGACGTTCATGCTCTGGCAGTTCGGCGTGCCCGGCTACCAGCCGGTCGCGCCCGCGAAGGCGCAGTAGCCCGGGCGGCGCGCCGGCCCGCGCGGCCGGGCGTGCGCGCCTGCGACGTTGCCTATACTCGCGGGATGCCGCGCTCCGCGCACGCCGCCTCCCGCGAGGACCTCCCCGAGCCCGGCCGCGATCCGTTCGCGCCGGTGCGCGAGTGGCTGCGCGGCCAGGGCCACGCGCCGTTCCCGTTCCAGGAAGACGTCTGGGCCGCCTACGCGCGCGGCGAATCGGGACTCGTCCACGCGCCGACCGGCATGGGCAAGACCTGGGCGGCGTGGCTCGCGCCGCTGATGCTCGGTCCCGACGGCGGGCAGGACACCCCGCCGCCGCTCACGGTCGTCTGGATCACGCCGCTGCGCGCGCTCGCCTCCGACACGGCGCTCGCGCTCGCGCGCGCCGCGCAGGCTCTGAAGCCGCACTGGACCGTCGACGTGCGTACCGGCGACACGCCGGCGTCCGCCCGCGCTCGCCAGGACAAGCGGTTGCCGACCGCGCTCGTGACCACGCCCGAGAGCCTGACGCTCATGCTCTCGCGCGCGGACTGGCGCGAGCGCTTCGCGCACCTGCGGGCGGTCGTCGTCGACGAGTGGCACGAACTGCTCGGCAGCAAGCGCGGCGTGCAGGTGGAGCTCGCGCTGGCCAGGCTGAACACGCTCGAGCCCGCCCTTCCCGTCTGGGGATTGTCGGCCACGCTCGCGAACCTCGACGAGGCCGCCTCCGCCCTGCTCGGCCCGGTGCGCGCGGCGTCGGCGCGCATCGTGCGCGGCCTGGAGGCGAAGGCCGTCGTCATCGATACGGTCCGCCCGCCGACGATCGAGCGGTTTCCGTGGGCGGGCCACATCGGGCTCAGGCTGCTCCCCGAGCTCGTCCGCGCGATCGAGGGCGCGCGCTCGACGCTCGTGTTCACCAACGTGCGCTCGTCGTCCGAGATCTGGTACCAGGCGCTGCTCGAGGCGCGCCCGCACTGGGCGGGCACGATCGCGCTCCACCACGGCTCGCTCGAGCGCGAGGTGCGCGACTGGGTCGAGTCGGGCCTGCGCGAGGGTCGTCTGCGTGCGGTCGTGTGCACGTCGAGCCTCGACCTGGGCGTCGACTTCGCGCCGGTCGACCAGGTGCTGCAGATCGGGAGTCCCAAGGGCGTCGCGCGGCTCGTGCAGCGCGCCGGACGCAGCGGCCACCGCCCCGGCGAGGTCTCGCGCGTCAGCGTGCTCCCGACGCACGCGCTCGAGCTCGTCGAGGCGGCCGCCGCGCGCGACGCGGCCGCCGACGCGACCATCGAGCCGCGCGTCCCGCTCGACGGCCCGACCGACGTGCTCGTCCAGCACCTCGTCACCTGCGCGCTGGGCGGCGGCTTCGGTCCGGCGGCGCTGCTCGACGAGGTGCGCGGCACCCATGCGTACCGTGCGCTCTCCGACGACGAGTGGCGCTGGGCGCTCGACTTCGTCACCCACGGCGGCGCGAGCCTGAACGCCTACCCCGAGTACCGGCGCGTCGTGATCGGCGCGGACGGCGTCGCGCGCGTCCCGGATGCGCAGATCGCGCGACGCCACCGCACGCAGATCGGCACGATCGTGTCGGAGGCGAGCATCACGGTCCGGATGAGCCACGGCCGCGCGCTCGGCCACGTCGAGGAGTCGTTCGTCGCGCGGCTCTCGGCCGGCGACTGCTTCGTGTTCGCGGGCCGCGTGCTCGAGTTCGTCCGCGTGCGCGAGCTGACCGCGTGGGTGAAGCCCGCCCCGTCGCGCTCCGCGGTCGTGCCGCGCTGGATGGGCCCGAAGATGGCGCTCTCGACGCTGCTCGCCGAGCGCACGCGCGCGCTCGTCGCCGACGCGAAGCGCGGCGTCTACGCGTCACCGGAGTTGAAGCTCGTGCGCCCGCTGCTCGAGCTGCAGCAGCGCTGGTCGGCGCTCCCCGGCGAGCGCGAGTGGCTCGTCGAGCGGCTCGCCGCGCGCGAAGGGCACTACCTGTTCTTCTACCCGTTCGTCGGACGGCTCGCGCACCTGGGTCTCGCGACGCTGTTCGGCTACCGCCTCGCGCGCGAGCCGGCGCGCACGTTCTCGATGACGGTCAACGACTACGGGTTCGGGCTCCTGTCGCCCGAGCCGGTCGACCTGTCGCTCGGGACGCTCGGCCGACTCATGGCCGCGCCCGGCGTCGAGGACGACATCCTCGCCGGCATCAACGCGGCCGAGATGGGGCGCCGCCAGTTCCGCGAGATCGCGCGCGTCGCGGGCCTCGTGTTCCAGGGCTATCCGGGCCAGGGCCGGTCGGCGCGACAGCTGCAGGCCTCGTCGGGTCTGCTCTACGACGTGTTCGCCGACTACGATCCGGAGAACGCGCTGCTCGCGCAGAGCCGCCGCGAGGTGCTCGACCGCCAGCTCGAGGCGCCGAGGCTTTCCGCCGCGCTCGACCGGATGCGTCGCGACCGCGTCGTCGTCACGACGCCCGCGCGCCCGACGCCGTTCGCGTTCCCGCTGATGGTCGAGATGTTCCGCGAGAAGCTCTCGACCGAGGCGCTCGAGTCGCGCGTCGCGCGGATGGTCGCGGACCTCGAGCGGGCGGCCGGCGGCTGAAATGACTCGGCGGCGTCGGGCTGAAGCCCGACCCACAGCGCCCGCGCCACGTGGGTCGGACTTCAGTCCGACGACTTTCGTCGCATCCTGCCAGGCGTCGGGCCGAAGCCCGACCCACAGCGCCCGCGCCACGTGGGTCGGACTTCAGTCCGACGACTTTCGTCGCATCCTGCCAGGCGTCGGGCCGAAGCCCGACCCACAGCGCCCGCGCCACGTGGGTCGGACTTCAGTCCGACGACTTTCGTCGCATCCTGCCAGGCGTCGGGCCGAAGCCCGACCCACAGCGCCCGCGCCACGTGGGTCGGACTTCAGTCCGACGGGGTTCGCGCGGCGGGAGCTTCGCCGATCCGCGTTCCGCGCGGCTTGAACGCGAGCCGCCGCCTGTAGCCCTCGCTGTCGGCCGACGCGCTCTCGGCCGCACGCGCGGCCGCCTCGCGATACGGCAGCGCGTCCTTGTCGATCGCGAAATCGAGCCGCTTCGTCTGCGCGTTCAGCTCGACCTTGTAGCGTCCCAGGTTGTAGAGCAGGTACATCGCGTAGAGGTTGTCGAAGTCCTCGTACTGGCCCTGTTCGCGCCGGAAGTCGCGCGAGAGCACCGACGGGAACCGGTCGGGCAGGTCCTTGAACGCGACTTTCTCTTCCTCGTGGGGGTCGACGTACGTCGATCCCGCGTACTTCCGGTAGAGCACGACGTCCATCGCATAGCCGCGCGCGTTCCACTCGTTCATGAGCCTGACCGCCATCTCGGCCGGGATGTTCGCGTTGAGCGCCGACACGAGCTTGCGCCGCGACGAGAGCGCCGAGTCCGAGATCTCGAGGTCGCGGTACCCCGCGCCGAACCTGAACGCCGAGCCGATCGTCTTCGCGCAGTTGAGGTGGAAGTAGTCGTACTTGACTTCCTCGTCGTGGTACTCGGTCTTCTTCGCGCGGGCGTGGTAGTCGTCGTTGAGGCGCCCGAAGAACGCGGCGAGCGCGCGCTTCTCGGCGGCGGGCACGCCGAAGACGCGGATGCCGACCACCGAGCGCTTGTAGACCTCGCCGTAGTCGAGACCGAACGACGCATCGGCTCCCAGCGACGACTTCGTTCCGTACAGGTACTCCAGCTTCGGGACCGCGATCATCAGCTCGTCCGTGTAGCGGCCCTTCGCGTGCTCGGGCGAGCGGTCGGCGTAGAAGTTGGCCGACCAGACGAGGTCGTCGCCGTCGGGCGCTGCGTCGCGGATCGCGAGCGCGAGGTGCCCGGCGGATCCGCCCTTCGACGTGCCGAAGCTGATCAGGAGCTCGAGGTCGTAGGGATCCTGCCGAAGGACCGACGCGATCTCGCGGACGCCCGCGGGTTGCGGGCCGCCCGGGCTGCCGAAGTCCGCGGCATGCGCGTGCGCCGCGCATACCGTCGCGGCGATCGCGAGCCACGCGGCGGGCGCAGCGAGCATCCTCGGGAGCGCCTGGAGAGCGCTATTCCGCCCTGCGGGCGATGGGCGACGCGCCGGTGGGCAGCGAACCGCGTACATGGCGCGCCTGAGTATACTTGGGCAATCCCGGCTGCTCCACGGAGCGTGCCGTCGCGCTCGCCAACCCGTTACGAACCATGTCCGCCGCCCATCCCTTCGACCTCACCGGCCGCGTCGCGCTCGTCACCGGAGCCGCGCGCGGCATCGGCCACGCGATCGCCGCCGGGCTCGCGCGCGCCGGCGCCACCGTCGTGCTGAACGGCCGCGACCGCGTCGCGCTCGAGCAGGCGGCGAAGCCGATCGCCGAAGCGGGCGGGAAGACCGACATCGCGGTCTTCGACGTCACCGACGTCGCCGCCGTGAAGGCCGGCATCGCCGCGATCGAGACGAAGCACGGCTCGCTCGACGTCGTCGTCAACAACGCGGGCATCCAGCGCCGCCATCCGGTCGCCGACTTTCCGCTCGCCGACTTCGACGCGGTCGTCCTGACCAACCTGAAGGCCCCGTTCGTCGTCGCGCAGGCGGCGATCCCCGGCATGCGCAGGCGCGGGCGCGGCAGCATCGTCAACATCGCGTCGCTGACGAGCGAGCTCGCGCGGCCGAACATCGTGCCCTACGCGGCCGCGAAAGGCGGCGTCCGGCAGTTGACACGCGGCCTCGCCGTCGAGCTCGCGGCCGACGGCATCCGCGTCAACGCGATCGCGCCCGGCTACATCGCGACCGAGATGAACCGCGCGCTCCTCGACAACGCCGAGTTCGTCTCGTGGGTCAACCTGCGCACGCCGATGAAACGCTGGGGGCGCCCCGACGAGCTCGCGGGCATCGCGGTGTTCCTCGCCTCCGACGCCGCGTCGTTCCTCACCGGCCAGACGATCTATGTCGACGGCGGGATGAGCGTCAACATGTAGCGAAGGGCGTCCGGCTGAAGCCGGACCCACACGGGCGGCCACCGGCCTCGCGACCTCGCCTGCGGGTCGGGCTTCAGCCGGACCCACACGGGCGGCTACCGGCCTCGCGACCTCGCCTGTGGGTCGGGCTTCAGCCGGACCCACACGGGCGGCCACCGGC
>WBZU01001065.1_pt1 | contig 21642 bp, 13 predicted proteins | sample 5204311 | NCBI WGS metagenome assembly WBZU01 (sample SAMN12344359, study PRJNA552823) | activated sludge metagenome | biome: Activated sludge suspended growth; feature: Nitrification reactor; material: Wastewater; isolation source: activated sludge from nitrification reactor of wastewater... | reverse complement strand
GCTCCAAAAAGTCCGTCAATAAACGCTCGAGACGCTTGATCTCTGTTTCGACGATCCTCACGCGCGCACGTAATGGAGCCTTCGCCGTTGCATCGGACAAACGATCGATACCTCGGCCGAGCAAATGCAATTCGAGCACGGCGGCATTGAGCGGATTACGTATTTCATGCGCCAACCCCAGCGCCAACGGAGCCATTGCATTGAGCGCTTCGGCCCCTTGCGCCCGACGTTCGAGCGCCCGACGTTCGGTCACGTCAATGCCGATTCCATACACGAGCTCCACGCGATTTCCAGACCCGCGCACCGCACTCAAATGCCAGCGAACCAATCGAATCGCGCCCACGGCGTCCCGCACGCCGACCTCCACGTCCGCCGGAGTACCGTCATCCCGCACGTTCATGAATGCCTGGCCAAATCGTCGACGTCCATCATCGTCCAAAATATTTTCCGGCAAATTGCCGCTCGCCGCTTCTTCCGTGGAAATTCCCGTGACCGCCGCGATACGCGGATTCCACAAAGTCACGCGACCTCGCACGTCGAGCCCCACGATGAGCACGTCGGCGGCGTCCACGATCGCTCGATAACGCCGCTCGAATTCTTCACGCTCGCGTTTCAAAGCAACTTTTTCGAACGCTTGTGCGACCGTCGAGATGAGTTCGGCCGGGCGAAACGATTTCAACACGAACGCGAACGCGCCGGCTCGTAATGCGGCAATGGCAATATCGACCGTCGCATTGCCGGTCAGCAAAACGATTTCCCCATGCGGACAGGATTCACGCAATGGGCCGATCAAGTCCACGCCGCTTTCGTCCGGCAGTTTGACGTCGACCACGGCGACGTCGAAACCTTCCCGCGCAGCATGCTCGCGCGCCAGACGTCCGGTGGGAGCCAAAGCGACTTCGGCGCGGAGCTCATTTGCGCCTTCGAGCACGTCACGAAGATTTTTGGCCAGGTTCTGGTTGTCGTCGACAATGAGAATTCGCGCCGTCACGCTGCACCTTCCGCGCGATGCTTACCACCGGGGAAAGAAAAACGCCCGTGAAGTTCGCACGCGAGGCTCGGAGCAAAGCGCTTCAAAGGCGACGCGGGGCCCCAAATGATCAAATGATCAACGAACGCTTTGCTTTGCCAAACAACGTGGTACAAGCCGCCTGCGATGCGGTTCGTAGATGAATGTCGAGTGAAGGTTGTGGCAGGCAACGGCGGTAACGGCGCCGTCGCATTTCGCCGCGAAAAATTCGTTCCTTTTGGCGGTCCATCGGGCGGCGACGGAGGACGCGGAGGCGATGTGGTGCTCGAAGGCGATTCGGGCATGAGCACGTTGCTCGATTTCGTCTACGCTCGCACGATCGAAGCCGCACGCGGCGAACACGGCCAAGGCAGTGAAAAATACGGCCGCGGAGGCGCCGATCGTATCGAACGCGTGCCGCTCGGAACGCAGATCTTCGACGCCGAATCCGGTGAGCTCATTGCGGACGTGACCGAACACGGTCAACGCGTCACGGTCGTGCAGGGAGGTCGCGGAGGCCGCGGAAACATGCACTTTGCGACGCCTGAAGAACGCGCGCCGCGTCGAGCGGAAAAAGGCGAAGAGGGCGGAGTTCGCGAACTTCGGTTGGAGCTCAAAGTTCTTGCCGACGTGGGCCTCGTGGGTTTTCCCAATGCCGGCAAAAGCACGTTTGTCTCGGCCGTATCGCATGCCCGCCCCAAAATTGCCGACTATCCGTTTACGACGCTGACGCCGCATCTCGGCGTGGTGGAGGTCGGCGGAGGTCGCAAGTCGGGCGGAACCACGTTTGTCGTGGCGGATATTCCGGGGCTCGTTCCCGGAGCCAGCGAAGGCGTGGGCCTCGGCATTCAGTTCCTGCGCCACCTCGAACGCACCGGCGTTCTTTTGCATCTCGTCACGATTGATCCGGGCGAAGGTCGCGATCCGTTGAAAGACTATCGCGCGATTCGCAAAGAGTTGAAGAAGTACAGCGAAGAATTGGCGGCTCGTCCGGAAATCGTCGCCTTGACGAAAGCCGATTTGCCCGACGTACGCGAGGCGTATCCGGCGCTCAAGAAACGGTTTGGCCGGGCAAAAATTCCGCTGCACCTCGTCAGCGCCGCGACGGGCGAAGGTATGCCCCAGATGATCGCCGCGCTTTGGGATATCGTGAAGGCAAACAAAAAGACGCCCTGACCGCACGGATCTCCGAGTCGAATATTTGGGGCCGCAAAAGTTGACGGTCCCGACGCACCTTCGTACTATTCGGCAGGTTGTCGTCCCGAGGGGGCTTGTGCATGGCCGAAGATCGACGTCGAGAACGCCCCGGAACCGAATTGGTCGAATCGGCCGAATCGCGGATCTCCATGCCTCCGAATAGCCGCGAAGGCGGCCCGGAAAGCGGCGCCGCCGGGACGCATTTCGTTCCCGGCACCGTTGTCAATGGCAAATTCACGTTGCAACGAGTCGTCGCATTCGGCGCGATGGGCACCGTCTTCGAAGCGCGCGACATGTTCGTCGAACGGCAAGTCGCGCTGAAACTGATGCACCCGCACCTCATGATGGACGCCAATCTCGTGACGCGTTTTCGTCGTGAAGCGCAAGCGGCGGCGCGAATTCAGCATCCGAACGTGGTCATCGTTTTCGAAGTCGGAAAACATCGCGACAAGACGTTTTACATCGCCCAGGAATTTCTCGTGGGAAAAACCCTGCGCAAACTCTTGGATACGCGAAAAACCCTCGATATCGCCGAAGCCATTTCCATCGCCATTCCCGTGATCGGCGGCGTGGCCGCAGCCCATGCTTGCGATATCGTGCACCGGGACTTGAAACCGGAAAATATCGTCTTCGCGCGCACGTCCACCGGTGAATTCATTCCCAAAATCATCGACTTCGGGATCGCCAAGGTCAATCAAGACATTGGAACGAACGTGCTCTCCCATTTCGGTTCGATCATGGGAACACTGCAATACATGTCTCCGGAGCAAATCGATGGCAAACCCGTCGATGGACGGGCGGACGTTTGGGCCATGGGCGTCATGCTGTACGAAATGCTCACGGGCGAACGCCCATTCGAAGGCGATTCCGCAGGCGCGATCCTCAATTCGATTCTGACCAAGCCGCCCGTGGCGCTCGAAACCAAGGTTCCCCAGGCAGCGGCATTCTCCGCCGCCATTCATCGCGCGATTCAAAAAGATCCGACCGATCGTCATCCGTCGATGCAGGCGTTCCAGGACGAACTCGTCAACCTGCGCGATTCGACTCGCCTGCCCAACATCACGCTCCGCGACAAACCACGCACGACGGTCAAGCTCCCGTCGCCCATCGACACGCCCATCATTTCCAAACCGGAGCTCGATCCGAAGCGACTGATTGCCGAAGATCAGAAAAAAGACGAGACACGAAAGACTCGCGCAAGTCTCGTCCCGAACGAAGGCGAAGGACCCGTTTCCTTTTCGCCGATGCTCCAACCGGAAATGGAGTGGCGGGACGAACCCATGGCCGCATCCGTGCGCGACGTGGATTGGGTCGAGCAAGCCGAACATGCCCTTTCCGTCAATGCTTTGCGTTATGCCGCCGACTCGGCGGAGCGAGCGTTTTCCGCGCCGGACATCACGCACGACGTGCAAGCGCGCATGTGGCTCGTGCAAGCCATTGCGAAGTATTGGCTTGGGGAATTCGCCGCAGCGTACGACGCGGCGGAAAAAGCAAAAAAGCGATTGGCTCGCGGGAGCACCGGATGGCATGCGGCTTTCGGGCATCTGGTGATTGCCGCGGGGCATTTGGGGCGCAAACCCGTCTTATTCGCCGCCGCCAAAGAGCTGGAAGCATTGGCCAAAAGCGCCGGTGGCGTCACGAATCAAGCGAATCTCGTCTCCGGTTGTCGTTTGGCCATCTTCGCCATGCGTACGGGGCTGGTCGAAGTGGCGCACAATTTCGTGCGCGAGGCCCTGCAATCGGTGGGAAACAATGGCGAAACAGCGCCGTTCGTCCGCGCCTGGATCGACGTCGCCTCCGCGGAAATCGCCTTGCACACGGGGGACTTGACGGCGTACGTGCAGCACATTCATTCCGCTGTGGAATTGTTCACGTCCGCCGGTGATTTGCGCAATGCTTGTTTGCAACGCGCCAACCTTGGAAACGGATTTCTGCAATTGGGCGCGCATGAGCTCGCCGCCGGCGCGCTCGAAGAAGCCATCGGTATCGCCGAGCCAATGCAGCTCGCCTTCATTTCAGGGACGGCTCGAGCCAACCTGGGTATCGCGCTCGCGAGCCTCGGGCGCGTCGATGAAGGCATTCAATCGCTCACCGTGGGCCTGGAACATGCGCGATTGCAAGGCAACGTCCGCGCCGAAGCGTACGCGATCACGTACCTCGCGCGAATGCTTGCCCGGCAAAACCAATACGACGTCGCGCTCGCATCCGCCCGGCAAGCGGCGCATTTGGCCGAAAACGTGCCCGGATTACGTGGGTTTGCCCTGGCGGTACAAGCCGATGTCTTGCTGGCTCAAGGTCAACCCGCGGTCGCGTTGGAGCTCGCCACGGCGGCGATGACGATATTGCAAGAATTGGAGGGCGTCGAAGAAGGCGAATCCCTCATTCGTGTCGTTCACGCGCTGGCGCTGCGCGGTCTTGGGCATGCGCAGGAAGGCAAACGGTGGATCAGCGTCGCGCGCCGTGGATTACGCACCAAAGCCGCACGGATCAGCGACGAACGCTGGCGCCAATGTTTTCTCGAAAACGACCCCGACAATGCCCGCCTGTTGCGCGTCGCCGCCCATTGGGCCTCCGCGCATTGACGTACCATCGACGTCGCCCAAGTTCATCAGGCCAAACGTTTTCCCCGTACGTACACCTCACGCACCGGCGTCGTATCGCTGCTGAAAACGACCCGCGAAATCACGTGGCTCGATTCTTCGACGTACGCCGGCAATTCAATCAAACAGAAATCGGCCTCTTTGCCGCATTCCAAACTTCCGATCCGCTTGTCCATTCCCAGCGTTTCGGCGCCGCCCAAGGTCCCCAATCGAAATAGTTCGGCCGGTTCGACGTGTTGACCCAAGCACAACGCATTGTCGTACGCCGAAGACATGATCCGACGCAAATCAAAGGTTCGTCCCGCTGCAACGTCGGTCCCGAGCGCCACGTGAACGCCGCGTTTTTGGGGCTGGATCAGCGAATGACGACCGCTGCCCAAGAAAAAATTGGAATCGGGGCAATGGACGATACGCGTATCCCGATCCTGAATGCGATTCCATTCCGAAGGCGACAAGTAAATGGCATGCGCCAGCAGCGTACGAGGTCCCAAAAGCCCCGTTTGATCATACACGTCGAGATAATCGTGGGCCCACGGATGAATGACATTCGCCGCCACGACTTCATCCAGGTTCTCCGAAATATGCGTTTGGATATAAAGGTGTTTGTCGTGCGCCAACATGGCGGCTTTTTCGAGCAGTTCGCGCGAACAGGTCAGCGCAAAACGCGGCGTGATGGCAAAAGCCAATCGACCGTCATCGAAGCCGTGAAAATCCGCCGCCAGCTCCGCAGCCGCCGCAATCGCTCGATCCGCGGGAAACTTGACGGAATCGGGGCAATTTTGATCCATCAGCGTCAACCCCGCAATGGCGCGTAATCCGCTTTTCTGCAACGCTTCGAATAAAACCCGCGTGGGATTGGGATTCGAGCTCGAATACAATACAGCCGTCGTCGTCCCCATCACCAGCAAACGCTGAACGAGCTCGGCGGCGACCCGGTGCGCATGATCCAGATCGGCAAACCTGGCTTCCTCGGGAAAAACCGTCTTTTCGAGCCATTGCAACAAGGGCCCGGACGCACTCCCGATGACGCGGGTCTGCGGATAATGCAAATGCGCGTCGACAAACCCCGGCGAAATGAGCCACGGGCGCACGTCACGTACGGACAAACCTATCGCGGCTTGCGGCGAATACGGCTCACATCGCGAGATTCGCCCCTGTTCGTCCACCGCGAACAAGGCGTCGTCGATGTATTGAATTTCCGTTTTATCCCCGCACGCCGTCAACAGCTTGCCGCGATAAGCCCCCGTCATGACTTTCCCCCTCAACGCTTTTTGAAATTATCCCGACGCATCCACCCGAGCATGGCCCCTTGACCACGCAGCACGAGAACCCAATCCTCGGATTCTTTCATCACGAAAATGGATTCTCCCGCATTCACTTCGCCGATTTCCACGGATTTCTCGGACGGTTGCCCATAAAGTTTTGAATCTTTTCGAGCAGTCCCGGGCATGAGCTTGTTTTTGCCCTGTCGCTCCGGTTCGTCATCGTGAAAATCTTCGACCCGGGGCGAAGGCTCGGGCTTTCCGCGCCCTCGAGGCATGGGGACGATGTCTTCCTCGTCATCGTCGTCGCGATAAAAGTCGAGCGGTGAAGGGTTTGTCCCAGGGTCTTGGACTTCGACCGGAACCCGAGAATATTTCGGTTCGGCAATGAGCTTACGGGCGATGGGACGAATGAAGACCGACATTGCCGCCCAGGCAAAAATAGCCAACCCGGCCATGAGGAAGAGGCGCGTGGTTATCTCCATCCATCGCAATCGTGATTGTACGGGAGAAACCGGCGCCGCGGGATCCGCCGAAACGGGCTTGTTGGAGCCGGTAGGCGGCGTTGGGTTCACCGCCATGAGCGCCTCCGCCGCGCAAGACTCATTGCGCTTCTCCCGGGAGCGGTGCAGCTGCTTTATCCGCGGAAAAACGTTTTTCGACGACGTTCGCGTCGGTATTCGAACAGCAGCGGAAACCCTGCTGATAAAACGTATGGTTTTCGTCGTGCGAACGCGTCGACGGGCGACAACGCGTCCGTACGGGACCCCAATATCCGCCCTTCAAAATCGACGGACGCTCCCACGATCGAACCCCACGCGTCCATTCATCGATATTGCCCGTCATATCGTACACGCCAAAGGGGCTCTTGCATTTCGGCCGCGATCCGCTGGCCACGCCTTGCCACAACCGATCGAGCTCGTTCATGGCATTGAGCGAATCTCGCGGCGACATGGCACTTTCATTGTAGGGTCGCCATTTGTTGTCAATGACGCAGGCCTCGGGATCCCGGACATATCCGTACGGATACGGCATCGCTTCTTCGCCCTCGCAAGCGAACGTCCATTCGCTTTCATCGCAAAGCCGTTTGCCTTGTTCGGCACACATATCCGCAGCTTCGTTGAAATTCACCAAAATCACCGGGAACGCATTGCGTTCGTTCGGATATTCGAACCTATCCATACAGAAATGCATGGGCTTCGTCGGCAATTCTTTGGAAACCTCGAGCCACTTGTCACGGTCGAATACGGCGCACCGCTCGGGATAATCCTTGTTGATCCATTTCGTACAGGTCGTTTTCTGCATTTCTTCGACCGACTTGCCGTCGTACGCAGCCGTCGCCGAAGGATCGACCTTCATGTTGCCTTTGACTTCAATCATGCCCGCCGGACAAATCCCCCGATTTCCTTCGAGCGAATCCGTCGTCGCCGTCGGTTCGGCAGACGTCGACGAAATAATCTGCCAATGCTTGCCTTTGACCAAACGCCATTCATGCGCGGGCGGCCTTGGCAATGCGCCACGAATGGCTCCGAGCGCGAGCTGCAATGGTAATTCCTGCTTTTGCGTAAACTTCATGACGGCTGCACCGCCACCCGTAGCCCCCACGACAATGCCCAGAACAACCCCACCTACTCCCACGAGTTTCAGATGACGAGACGACCATCGTTTGGATGAATCATTCGGTTCGGATGAATTTGACATGGCGCTTGGACGGCCTTTCTACGGCGTCGTTGCAATATCCGACAAAAGCTTCTCGAGACGCGTGACGTCGTCCACGCGCTCGCCCGACAAATCCTTCTCTTCCCGCGGATCGATTGCAAGGTCGAAAAGAAAGTTGCGATTTTGCTTCTTCCGTTCCTGGGTGATCAGTTTCAAAGGCCAGTCGATCACCGCGGCTCGTTTCGGCCCATACGCAAAAAGCGGCGCATGTTTGGGCGGCGTTTCGAGGCGCGCGGCGGGCACCAAAGACACCCCGACGACACCTTCCGCCGAAGCTCCGGCAAGAGCCAACACCGTGGGCGCAACATCCAGCGTCGATACGGCCCCCGCGTCGAATCGGCCGGGTTTGCCGTCGGGCAACGAGACGATGAGCGGCACCCGGAGCATCTCTTCGTAAAGCTCGGTGCCGTGGCCTTTGGCCGCATGTTCGCCAAACCCTTCGCCATGCGAACCGTGAACGATCCACGCCAAAGGACGCGCTCGATTCCATTTCGCGACAAACGCCGCGATCTGACCGATCTGTTTGTCCACGAACGCGACTTCACCGTCGTACAACGCCGAAGGACCGCGACCGAAGCGCTTTCCAGCGTGTTCTTGATACCTCTCGTGCGCATCGAAAAGATGAACCCACAAGAATATCGGCGCATCTTTGCGGCCCAATTCATCAAGAATCGAGAGCGCCGAACGCGTCGCCAAAGCCCCCGTGACACTTCGCTCGGGGTGTTCTTCTCGATAAACCGGCTCGAACCGATCGAATCCCTGGTCAAACCCCTTTTCGTCGCTGAGCCACGTAAAAGAAACCACCGCCCCCGTCGCGTATCCGGCTCGTTTCATGCGCTCCGCGACCGTGTCGACATCCGCGGGAATCGTCGGCCACTCGCGACGCTCTTTGACCGTCTGCGACAAAGGTTTGCCCGAGACGATCGGCATGAGCGCCCGTTGCGTATCGCTGCCCGTGGCGTACGCGTGGGCAAACACGACGCCCTTCGCCGCCAATTGTTCGAGGTGCGGCGTGGTCTTCTGCTCGTACCCGTACACGCTCGTGTGATCCGCACGCACCGTATCGAGCGTGATGAGGAGAATGTCCGGAACCGAATGATTCGTATTCGACTTCTTCGGCGCTTCGGCACTCGTGGCCACGACCGAAGACGCCGAGCTCGGAGCACCAGGAGTTTGTCCGGGAACTGCACCCACCGCGTGCGCATCGACGCCGTCACAGTCTTGATCCACGCCGTCGTCGACGACATCCACCGCTCCCGGATGACGCCGCGGATCGCCCTCGTCGCAATCATCCCCGCCAAAATGGGATCCCACGCCGTCGCCATCCCGATCGGTCCATTTCTCGAGCGCCGAGAGAAGCGATGCGGCGAGCCCTCCACCGGTTTGGACTGACCGACCCACGACCGGAGCGGACGCGATCCGCGCCGACGCGGTGAGCATCAACAAAGCTGCGCAAGGAACGCCGATCGTGGCGGCGATCTTGCTGTGTTGCGGACGAAGATCGATCGAAGCGGCAAGCGCTGTCGCCACCAGAGCAATCGCCAAATCGACGAGCGCGGAACCTACGGATCCCGCTCCTCCACCATTCGAAGCTCGAGCCAAAGACACCGCCAACAGGACGAGCGGCAAGATGGAAACGAGCGCTCCGCCCACGGCGACATGTACCGGACGAACCCCACGGGAAACGAGGTTTTGCCCGAGGTTCACCATCCTTCGCGCGAGCAGCGCACACGCGATGACGACCAGCAATCCGACCACGCCAAACGTCGCGCCCCCGAGCCCTCGATGATGCGTCACCGCCTTGAGCAGCCCGGCAATCACGCTCAGAGCCGGCAGCGCCAAACCCACGAGAAGCGCAATGCTGAGCGTCACGGCGGCATTCGCCCGCGCACCCATGACCCCGCGCAAGCCTCGCCCCGCCGCACGCAAAAGCACCACGAGCAGCGACACGAACGGCAAGAGCGCCGCTGTTCCAACGAGCATGCCGTCGAGCAATCCACCGCCGGAAACGTGTGTCCGCAACGCCGTCGGCACAGCGGCAAGAGCAGCCACGGAGAGCGCCAACATGCACGCTTCGCCAAGACGCATGGTCCAACCCGAGTTTGTCATACAGAACGAACCCGCCGGAAAACGAAAGAGGTGGGGAACAATGCGCCGATCATCGCGGGCACGGCGTAGCACCGACCCTTCACGCAGAAAAGAAACAAGCGCCTACGGATGCGCCAAACCGACGTTGCCCGCGGGATCCGAAGCTACGGGCAGATGAGGTTGCAGACCGAAGCCACCTTGTCGACGCAGCTTTGATTCCACTGGTCGCAGCAACATGCGGGATCCTGCGCACAGATTGTCTCGACACACGCGGACGCCGCAGCGCCGACGTTCTTGGGTGAACAATCCTTGGTGCTCAAAGGAGCCCCGACGTTGCACAAGTTGTGCGAACATCCGGTGTTGCAACACGTCCCGTTGTTGCAGGTCCCCGAACAGCATTCGGCATTGCCGGTGCACATCGCGCCTGCCGCGTGACAATCGGCGCATGAGCCATTTTCACAGACCCCCGTACAACACTTGTACGGTTTGTCCGGTTGACATGGCGTACCGACCGGCGCGCATTGACACGAACCATTGCAATACGATCCGCAACACTCGTTGTTCATTGCGCACGAATCGCCGTATTTCGTGCACGCGAGCGCAGCACAGAGGTGGTCCGCCGGATTGCATACGAGCCCCGCACAGCAATCACCATCCACCGAGCATGGAAGTCCTTCGACGTAACAGCCGAGCGAACCGCAAATGCCGCGGCCCTTGTCGCAAGAATCCTGACAACAATCCGCATCGGAGAGGCACAAATCGCCGACGTCCAAACAGCCTGCTTTGCGGCAGATTCCATTGCTGCATTTCCCGGAACAACAATCGGAATCAATGGTGCACGTCGCGCCTCGATCCGCGCACGCATTGGAGCATACGCCCCCTACGCAAATGCCGCTGCAGCAATCCATGTTGTTCGTACAAGACGCACCCGTTGCCGCGCAAGGATTCGAGCAAACGCCGTTGGTGCAAAGACCACTGCAACATTCGGCATTGTTCGTACATGACGCACCGATGGCCGCGCAGGGATTCACGCACATTCCGCCGGTGCACACGCCCGTGCAACAATCCGCATTCGCCGTGCACATTTCACCGAGCAATGCACAAACGGGATCCACGCCGCCTTTACATTTGCCATTCGTACACGTGCCGCCACAACAATCGGCTTTGGTCGTACAAGGCGCGTCGTTCACGAAACAGCAGGATTGATCGATACAACGCGTCGTATTCGTCGCATAACCACAACATTCTGCGTTCGTCACGCAACTGTCGCGCAAAGATTGGCAAAACAAAGGTTGGTCGAGACAATTGCTCGCGTGTTGACAATCATCGAGACAATCGGCAAACGTCTCGAGAAAATCTTCGCGCGTCGTCGAATCGGCTGCTTCGATTTGGCCCGACACATAACGCACACAGCCGGGGAACGTTTCCGGGCCGTAACATCGATCGTAAAGCGAACACAAACGTTCGGCCGCCCCATCGTACGTGTCGAGCTCGAGCACGCCGAGACAACTCGCCGCGGCAAACATGATCGCCCCACCGAGCGCAATTCGTGTAACTCGCAGCGAGGACAGCGATCGACCGAAGAAATGCCACGACATTGCCACCTCGCTTGTGAACTACTTATCCGCCGTACACGCCGACAATAGATCGGAACACGCGCCGGCCAGGCATTTGCTGCACATATCGGACCCATTGGCCGACAAGCCCGATGTCCCTTGGCAAAAGCCCGCGCATTGAGAAGAACACTGCGAACAACCGCAGGTTCTCAATTCGCGATATCGGGCGCGACTCGAGACACAATCATTCCCATCGCCGGGTTTCGTGATGATTTCAGGACACGTCCTGCACGTCGCACATGTGCCGTCCGTGCACGAAAGCTGACCGCCATTCCACGCGCAACATTCACAACCGGCGCGTTTTTCCCGACAAGGCGGGACATCGCTGTAACATTCGTCCGCGTGTTCGCACAAGGTGCCGCATTCTTTGGCTTGGTATTCATCCAGCCACGTTTGCCGCTCCGTAACGGTCGCGAATGCCAAACGCTTGTTCGCGTTTCCAACGCAATCGGCAATCGACTCGAATCCAGGGCATTGGCACAAGAGCGTCACGGCGTCGTCATACCCGTCGAGTTCGAACATGGTCGCGCACCCGGCGAGGGACAAACCGGCGACGAGAAAATGCAGCGGGTGACGAGCGACCCGACGATTCACAACGCGCCCCCTAGGACAAACCCGGCCCCGGACGGCCCCGCCCAAGGCGTCCACCAAAGCGTGGGGTGATTGCGATTCGTTGATGTTCCAACCTTCGCCGTCGGCGTATTCGATGTCGAAGGCGACGGCGTCGCCAAATACAACGTGGTGCCTACGGAAAACAGCACGAGACCACCAAGTCCAATCCATTGCCCCGCTTCGGCATACGTTCGCGCCGATTCAATCGCATCGACACCTTGCGGCGTGCAATACGTCCCCACACACGCCCCGGCATCTCGAGCCTCGTTACGCTTCAACAACGCCCCAAGCTCGAGACCTCCGGCGGTCAACAAGGCCGCGGCTCCAACGCCCCCGATCGCCAATGCAACATTGGCTTGCGTACTCCGCGGCGTCGTCGATGTCGGGGGGGTTTCTCCGGGCTCGAGTCGCGGATGCGCACGATTGAGCGCTATCACATCAATCGGGATCTCCGTCTTCTTGCCATCCTCGTGAACTTCGATGTCCCGATCCAAAAGGACGGCGCCATCGTCGCGACGAACCACGAGTTTGTGGCGAAGAACCTCGGTCGGTATATCCGAGCCAAACGCACCGGGCGGCATCTTGAAGTTGTCCCAATACACATCGATGCCGGGCAACATGCCGTAAACTCGAATGACGACTTTGGGGAGCTTCGGAGCCAGCGCATCACGGCGCTCTTTGGCGTACTCGAGACGGTCGTCTTTGTCGCGCTGCGCCCTTTCGATCGCGCTGCCCCACGTGGTCCACGACGTAGCGTATCGCCCCGCTTTTTCGTAACAATCCGCGAGATTGAGCAACGTGCCGAGCGTCGGATCGAGCTTGTAGCTCGCGTCGAATTTCGTGCACGCTTCGGCGAACTTCTTCTCGGTCACGAGCTGTTTGCCGGCTTGGAAAAGCGCATCGGCAGCCGCGGGATCATTGGCCCGTGCGGTGGTCGAGACGGTCAAGACGACCAACCCCGAAACAAGCAAGCCATATCGTAGGGACAAACGCGTGGGCTTCATGCTGGAAACGATTCGGCAAAGAAAACAAACGCCTCCACCCACGATTCGATCCTTGGGCAGCACTTCTCAGCTTATCTACAACCGATACATTCGGGAACCAAACAAAGGGCAAACCCTCGTCGACGAAATGCGGCGAAATGCCTTACGCCCGGCGATTTCGCAGCGTCAGAGACGACCTTTCAGAGGGTCTCCGTTGTACTTCTTGCGTTTTGTTTTGATGGTCGTCGGCGGCGATGACACCGACGCCGATGCTGCGGCGGATGCAGCCGGTTCGACGGTCGCCGAAGTCGCCGGCGAGGGGTTTGTCTCGACAGGCGGCGCGTTTGTCGCCGGAGGAGCCTTGGAATCGGAATGTTCGGTCGTCGGCACGACAGGCGGTTGGTTGGAAGCCGCCGTATCGTTTTGCGTCACGGGATCGTTCTGAGACACCGAGCGCCACAAGTAAAACATGACGGCGGCGATGACACCCAACGTGGTCAATGCCGCGACAAACTTGGGATTACCTCGCGAAGCTTGCTTGGGCGGCGGCAACGACGACGTCGTTCCGAGCTGCCCGGTCACCGTCAACGGCTCCCGAGACTTGCGCACCGGTTTGTCAGGATCGAACGAAATTCGCTCGTCACTCGCCGGCGGAGGCTCGGTTTCGCGATTCGCTCGGGAAATACGATCGCCCCGCAGATCCTCCAACGTCATGCCTTGCGCCGAAGGCGGCAAGAGTTTTTCCAGTATGAACCGCCCCGTCGGACGATCCGTCGTCGACGGCAACTCGACAACTCCGAGCGCCTTGGAAAGTGCCGTCACCGCTTCGCCCGCCGTCGCATACCGCTCGGATGATTCACGAGCACAACACACGGCAAACCAAGCGTCGAAGTCGTGTCCCAAATGCGATCCGTTCTCGCTCGGAATCGGCATCGGCTCATAAGCGATCTGCGCAATGAGATGCGTGATTGTCTCGGCCGACCAAATGTCTTTTCCCGTGAGCAAACGAAACGCGATGATCCCCAGCGCCCAAACATCCGTTTGAGGACAAATCTTCGAACTATCCGCTTTCGCTTGCTCGGGCGACATGTACAGCGGCGTGCCGAAGATTTGTCCCGTCGTCGTCGCCGCGGATCGCACGAGCTCCCGCGATGCGTCCCCGGTGATCTTGGCAATTCCGAAATCCAGAATTTTGATGCACGGCGTGCCGTCTTCACGCGTCGTGAGAAACAAGTTTTCCGGCTTCAGATCCCGATGAATGATGCCGAGCGTGTGCGCCTTGTCGAGCGCTCGCGCCGCCTGACGCAAGTACAAGACCACTTCTTCGGCAGGCAATGGCCCAAGCTGCGCAACCCGTTTTTCCAGACCCTCGCCACGCAAATACTCCATGACGAGGAACGGAGTGTTGTCGAGATCTTCGGCGATATCCGCGTCCGTCACGCGCACGACGTGATCGCTGTTGATCCGCGCCGGCGTCCGCGCTTCCCGACGAAATCGTTCGATCGCGACCTTGTCCGTCGCCACCGAAGCGCTCAAAATTTTGAGCGCCAACTGTTCGTCCGTATGAACGTGTTCGACGAGAAAAACCGCACCCATGCCACCGCGACCAAGCTGACGCACAACGCGATAACGCTCGGCAATGATCGTTCCAGGCTTGATGTTCTCGGCCGCGGTATTCACCTGCGTCTCGTACCTCCGAGCACGATGAAATGACTAGACTTCTTGTAGCGCATCCACCACCGCTACATAAGCCGTTCAAGCAAAATTCTCACGCGCCCGAATCGAGCTTCGCTATTTACATTCCGATTGAACTTCGAGCGCTGCGCGCACCGCTTCGCGCACGTTGCGCGGCGTCTTCGGGTCGAGCAATGGGGCCAAACGCTTGGCCAAATCCTTCGGTTTCACATCGCCCAACGCCGCAATCGCCGCTGAACCGATCATCCGTTCCCCGTCCGACATGCCGTGAATGGCCAACTTCGAGAGCGTCGTCCATGCGTCAATTCGCGACGCATCGCATAAGACACCCAAAGCCAAGATCGCGCGTGCCCGAACCTCCGGCGTCTCCTCTTCCGCGTCAGAAATCTGACGAAGCGCGGGGAGATGATTCTTCGCGCGATGCACGGCCAAACCATCCACCGCCCGCGCTCGAACATCCGCCGAGACGTCTTTCAACGCCGCCGCAAGAGCCGCGTCGGATGCGGCGATCGCCGGTAATTGGCCCAAAGAACGCGCGGCCTGTACCCGGACAAACGTAAACGGATCCTTCTGAAGTCGTCGCTCCAATGCCGCCACGAGGAGCGCCGACGGCACCGCTGAAGGCGTCTGTTTGTCGGGAACGCCCAGCGCCTCCACCGCGGCTTCACGCACGCGAACCTCCGCGTCGTCCACCGCTTCCACAAGCGCCGATTGCAACGCCGCAATGCCCACGGACACCTGCGCCGCTCGCACGCGCACATGCGGATCCGCATCCTTGCGCAACGCCTCGACGAGAAGCTCGGAAGCTCGCGCATCACCGGAACGAGTCAGCTCGGCGGCGGGACCCAGCAAGAGGTACTTCGTTCGAAACGACGCCTCCGGTGCCCACAAGGAAATGAAAGCGTCCCGCGCGCCGGTCACGTTCGGAATACGCGCCCCGAGGGCTCGCAAGACGTCGATCTGCACGACTTCGGTTCGCGTGGAAAAACGATCCCGTTCGAGCTCGGCGGCCAGCACGGGCCACGTGCGTTCGTTCCGTGCCGCAAGCGCCAACGCTTTGCGCATTTCCCGACGCTGGTTGTCATCCGTCACCGCGAGTGCGTCAATCAAAACCGCCGCAGCTTCCGCGGGAGCCAACAACGCAAGCTCCGCTGCCGCCGATATTTTCACGAATGCAGACGCCGTCTTGATGAGCTCCGTGAGCGCGGGTGCGGACGCGCGACCGCATCGACGAACCCGATCCGTCGCATGCACCAACTCGGGATCCGCATCCCGCACGGATTTTTTGGGCCCGGCAGCCGCAAGTTTGTCCCCCATCATGCGCACGTAAAACGGTGCATGCGTCGTACACGGCGACGCTTCGATCACCGCTTCGGCTCGACGTCGACCCGCTTCGTCGAGTTTGTCATACCCCTTCATCGCCGCTTCGGCGCCGACGTTTCCCGCCCGCTCGAGCAGCGCCGCCGCAGCCTTGCCCTGCTCCTTCGACAGCATTTCGACCAACGCTTGGGGCGTTTGATCATCGAGCGACGTCCTCGCGATCACCTCGGCAACGGAAACCCGCGCCGCATCTGCGCTGGTCGGCGCATACGCCGTGTCGAGCACGAGCGACAAACACGACGTCGAAAATTCACTCGGCAACGCAACTTCGAAACGACTTCCCGCTTTACGCCAACCGTCCTCGGGAAGTGTGACCTCAAAAAGTTTGTCCTGTGTCGCGAGGTAAAACTTCTTGGGTGCGACGCCGTCGGGAACGTTGCTCGTCGTCGGTCGAATGACGATCTCCAAAGCCGAGATGGGCACCTCGGAGGACGACGTCATCACCGCAAATTCACCTTGGCCGATCCCGGATTTATTTTCGGACCACACGGTCTCGATGTCGCCGTCCGTGAGCGAGGTAATCGCTTTGCCCACGGCACTGGAAGCCGTTTGAGCTCGAAGCAACGAAACAACCGGAGCGGCTTTGGGTTCGGTGACGAGTTTCGCCGTGAGTTTGACCGCGGAGGATCGCTCGGCGTCCGACAAACTCTGCATGCTCGCGCCACGCTTGAGCGAGATCGTCGTCGGGTCGATCTCGCGGGCAGCCACGACGGCCGAACGTCCACAAATGGTCACGTCGTTGCGCCGTTGACCGATGACGATGCGTACACCATCGGCGAGTTTTTCCTCGGTGATGACGTTGACGCTTTCTTCGCCGTATTCGCCTTTGGATTGTCCGGTGAAACCGCTCCAAAGCACCACGGGCGCTTCGCCTTTTCCCGCGAGCGGAGCGGCGACGAACGCGACGAAAAGCGCGCCTTGTGGACCTTCCGCGGTGACCCGAACCAGGTGCTTTCCGCCGGCGAGTTTGACGTCTTCGAGGCGCGGGTTTTTCTTGAGCAACTCTACCGCTTCAGCGGGCAGCTCGATCCGCGTTCCTTCGGTATCCACGCAACCTGCGGGTCCGGGACAAACTCTGGCCACGACGGCGCCATCGCGAACAGCAACGGCAAGGGCTTGTTGGCCCCCCGCAGCGGGAGCAACGATGTTGGCAGATCCCGCCCACGTCAGAGCCGAGGCGGACAGGACGACGAGACTCGCGAGCGACGCGAGCGCGTGGCGAAGGCGCATGAAGCGCATGGTTGCCACAACGCGGCGCGATGGCAATGGACGAGATGCGCCGGCGATTCGAATCGTCCGCCGGCGATGGCGTCGACGCGAAGAATCGATGTCGGGTATGTCGTGGAATGGTTATGGAACGAAAAACGATTGGCGGGGCGTAACCCAAAGAATCGCCTGAACGTGCATCACTTCGGGATTTCGATCGTCGGGACCCAGAATCCACCTTCTTCGAGCGGCAAGACGCCCAAATGCTTGGGCGCGATGTTCGTCCAGGTGGTCACGGATTCCAATACGTAAAACTCGGCGCCGGCTTCGATTTGCCCAATGGGTTTGGCGTTCTCGTCACGCTTGGCCCGAATGTTTATGGGCTGCGTTGCTTTCGCGATGGGCGGCTGTTTGTCGAAGCTCAACGTCGATGCGGCGGCGGGCGTCGTTTGTGGAATGTATTGCTCCATCATTTCGCCCTTTTTCAGAGGTTCGAGGTCCCGCACCGGAATCCACGCATCGATGGTCAAGTCATTACGGGAAATCACGTGGACGAACCCATTCTTGGTTTTTTCTCCCCAAAAGAGTTGCCCGGTTCCCTCCATCATGTTCAACGTGAAGACGATTTTGCCATTGGGTTCTTCGTACAAGTCGACCTTTTGCTTTTTCGTCATGTACGAACGTCCCTGCTTGGGAAATTCGAGCGGTTCGGGATTGGGGCGAGCCAAGGAAAACGCACTGCAAGGCGCGGTCGCGCGCACTGTTTGTTTCAATGTTCCGCCCACGGGCATTTCAACGGTCAACGAATTCGCGGCCGCCCGTACGAGCTTCACTTTTTGCGCCACCGAAATCCAAATACTCGCGCCTTGGACCGAAATATCGGTTGTCGTGAAAAGCGGCCAATCCGCGACGGGAACATAACCGTCGATACGAACCGCTTCGGAACCCGTCGATGTGGAGAGGCGAGCGCGGAAACTCGAGGGATCAAACGGAATTTCCGACATGGTCATCGGAACGTATCCGCCGCTCAAAGAAGCAATGACATCGCCGCCGGTCGGCTGCTCGAAAACCTTGGTGCCTTTGCCGGCGGGATATGTGCCCTTGATGAGACAACCCGGACCCGTTACGTCTCGTTGCGCCGCAGGTTCTCCCGCATGAGCTTCGGGGATCGCCGACGAGGTTCCCCAAGTTCCAACACCGACCAACGCACCTGCGAAAAGCCATCCCACTGCCCAAAGACCACGTTTCATGTTCGTCTCCACTTTCGCTCCGCCCAGCTCCGCACAGAAACTCGGCGCCGACTCGAAGTGTCTCCGCATGATGCCCGAGACAGATCGAGGGACGTTGATGAGCGCCAAATGATGCAAACAACGATCGATCTCGCTTTTGCTACTCCACGAAAGCTGCCGCGGGCAAAAGACCTGCGCGGAAACGTGGTCGTCGTGGACATCGCGTTTGCTTCGGAAGCAGGCGGCAAGAACTTCGAAGAGGTCACCGGGCGCCTCATTCAGGACTTGGGACCGCGCCTCGTCGCGTGGGTCGATCACCACGACAGCACGTACCACGCTCGATTTGCCGATGATGCGCGGTTTGTCTTGTCCACAAAGGCGGAACACGGCGCGTGTCCGGAAATGATCACACCCGAGCTCGTCGCGCGCGTGGGTCGCGTGGACACGTTGGTTTGTCATGGCGACTTCGACGGTCTGGTCAGTGCCGCGAAGTGGATGCGTGGCGGGCTCGAGCCGTACGCGGGAAGTGATGACGATGCTCGCGCCGTCGATACGCGCATCGGTTCACCGGGGCCCATCGGTCAACGTCTTGATCGGGCGCTGCGAGCGCGACCGCGAGATCACGGGCTCTTCGGGATCGTCGTGCGACACCTCGCGACGGGTTTGTCCGACCCTTCCTTGTGGGAAATCATCGACGCGGCAGGTGCCGAGCTGCTCCCACTCGAAACGGAATCCCGACGACTCGCGCGCGAGTACGAACACATCGAGCCGTCGATCGTCATCGTGGATGCGACAAACCGTAAAGGTCCGTACGACCGGACGTTGCTGCTGCTCATGGGCCAAGAGCGCGCGAAGATCGCCGTCGTGATCGACGGGGACAACGTAACCTTTGCAGCGGCTTTCAACAGCGGCATCAATTTCCTCGAACGTTTCGGCATTTCCGGGGGCATGCCTACCGTCTTGTCGCTCATGCGCCCCAAGCTTGCCGATGCGCTCATCGCACTCGGCGTGCATGCTGACGAGGCGATGCGATTTCGCGTGAGTGCCTGATAGAGTCGTAGAGGTCCTGGTCGCAGGACAAACCCATGACGACAGCCACCAACGAAAACTACTCGATCTTGTCGCGTCGACACGCCTGGGCTTTGACGCTCGTGGCCACCTTGACGATGGCGGTGAGTTACATCGATCGCCAAGCGTTGGCGGCGCTTGCCCCGACGATTTGCGATGAGTTCAAGATTTCCGAGACAAACTATGGCGTTTTGCTGAGCGCTTTTTCGCTGGCGTATTTGTTCGTGTCTCCCGTCGCGGGTGCGCTCGTCGATCGCGTCGGTGCGCGTCGAGGGTTGCTTGGCGCGGTCCTGGTGTGGTCGTTTGTCGCGGCACTTCACGCGATCGTGCCCGGCTTTGGAGTGCTGTTCTTTTTGCGCATCGCGCTCGGCATCGCCGAATCGCCTTCGTTTCCAGGAGCCGCGCAGACCGTGCAGCGTACGTTGTCGGAGACGGAACGAGCGCGCGGGTTTGGCGTGTTGTTCACGGGCAGTTCGATCGGCGCGATGATCGCCCCGCCATTGGCCACGTTTCTGCTGAAGCGTTGGGGATGGCAAACCGCATTCCTGGGCACGGCCGCCGTCGGGCTGGCGTGGGTCCCGTTGTGGCTCATGTTCGCCTGGAAAAACCCGGCGCGTGACTTGCTCGATGCTGTAGCCACCCAAGACAAACCCAAACCCAGTCCCGTCACGGTGCTGCGTCATCCGGCGGTCTTGCGGGCTGCACTGGGTATCGCCGCAGTGGCTCCAGCCATGGGTTTCGTGCTGAATTGGGGCGCCAAGTTCCTCGACAAGGTGCATCACGTGCCGCGTACGGATGTGGGCCCGTACATGGCCCTGCCGCCGCTCATGTTCGACGTGGGCTCGGTGGTCTTCGGGCACTTTGCAAGCGTTCGTCGAAGCAAATTCACCGACGGTTCGCCGGATCGCATGCTGTTTGTCATGGCCGCGCTGCTGACGACGGTGCTCGTCGCTGCGCCGTTCGGGCGCACGCCGTGGGAGAGCATGCTCATCGCCGGGTTTGGCATGGCCGGCGGAGGCGGCGTTTTCGCGATGATCTCGGCCGACTACTTGGCGCGCGTGCACCCGTCACTCGTGTCGACGGCCAGCGGCATGGGCGCTGCGGCTCAATCAATGACGTACATCGTCTTCGCTCCGCTTCTGGGCAAGATCATCGAATCGAGCGGTGGGTACGTCACACCGTACCTCGCGCTTGGCGTGTGGATGATCCCCGGCTGTATCGGCTGGCTCGTGTGGAAACCCCCGCCGCCGTACCGCGCGGACGAACCGGCTGCAGCAACGGCTTGAGTGGGTGTTGAGCAGAAAAACGCGGTGATTTGCACGCGAGGGGATTGAAAGCGCACGCCTTGAGTTGAACGTTCGCTACGCGCCCTAACAAGGGCGCTACGCGAAGAGGCTTTGTTCTCGATGGGGGGCTCCGCTCGCTGACCGCCGGCTGGCCTTCGGCCAGACGGCGACGCTCGCTTCGCCCCCCCATACCCCCCAGGAGATCTGCTTGAAAAGGGGCGTTTACTTTTCCAAACCCAAGTTACGGCGCATGCGAGCTTCGGGCTCTTCGATGTTCGGGACAAACTGCGTTCCGGTGATCGTTTCGAACGCTTCGATGTAACGTCGCGACGCTTCGACGCGGACATCATCCGGAATGGTCGGGATGGGACCTTCCCCGGTAAAACCTTGCGCGGCAAGCCAACGGCGCACGTACTCCTTGTCGAAACTTTCGGGCTCTTCGCCGCGGGCGCGACGTTCGTCGTACGTTTTGGCAAACCAGAACCGAGACGAATCGGGCGTGTGAATTTCGTCGATGACGACGACCTCGCCGTCATTTGTCTTTCCAAACTCGTACTTCGTGTCGACCAGAATCAGCCCGCGCTCTGCGCAGCGTGTTTGTCCAAACGCAAACAGAGCCATCGCGAGTTCGGCGGCGCGATCGAAGTCTCGCGCGTCGATGTGGCCCATCGCGAGGATCTCTTCACGTGACG
>WBZU01001060.1_pt1 | contig 21694 bp, 21 predicted proteins | sample 5204311 | NCBI WGS metagenome assembly WBZU01 (sample SAMN12344359, study PRJNA552823) | activated sludge metagenome | biome: Activated sludge suspended growth; feature: Nitrification reactor; material: Wastewater; isolation source: activated sludge from nitrification reactor of wastewater... | reverse complement strand
GCTGATCAGATGCGCCACGTCGACCTTCGCCGGCAGTGCCTTGCGCGTTCTCGCCATCGTCCCCGTCTCCGTCGAAGTGCCGACAGAGGTGGATTGTGATCGAGTTCACTCTATCTAAACAGTATTGGCACTAGAACGGGATGTCGTCGTCCATGTCGTCGAAGCCGGTGGCCGGCTTCGCGGCAGCCGGCTTGGCGGCACCGGCCGGCGCAGCCGCACGCGGCGCCTGGCGCCCCTCGCCGCCGCCGCGCGCATAGCCGCCGCCTTCGTCCGGGCCGCCCATGCCTTCGCGGCCGCCGAGCAGCTGCATCTGGTCGGCCATGACCTCGGTGGTGTACTTCTCGACGCCGTCCTTGTCGGTCCACTTGCGCGTCTTCAGGCGGCCCTCGACATACACCGGCCGGCCCTTCTTCAGGTATTCGCCGGCGATCTCGGCCAGCCGGTCGAAGAAGACCACGCGATGCCACTCGGTCTCTTCCATCTTCTCGCCCGAGTTCTTGTCCTTCCAGTTGCGCGTGGTGGCCAGGCTGATGTTGCACACCGCGCTGCCGTTGGGCTTGTAGCGCACCTCCGGGTCGCGGCCCAGGTTGCCGATGAGGATGACTTTGTTGACCGAGGCCATGGCTGCGCTCCCGCGACGAGATTCGGGCGGGCATTATGCGGCGCCGCCTCAGGGCTCGCCGTCCCAGTAGTCGAGGTTGGCAGCGGGGCGGTTGACCAGCCGGTGGCCCGGGCCGAAGGCCGCGGCCTTGCCCGAATCGGGGTACACGCAGACCTCGGGCGACTGCTGCGTGCTGATCGACAGGTACTTCAACGGCGCGTCCGAGGTGTTGACCAGCTGGTGCGGGTACTGCGGCCCGGGCGGCACGAAGACCACGTCGCCGGCGCGCACCGGCAGCATCTCGCCGGCGACGCGCAGGTGCCCCTGGCCTTCGACGACGACGAACAGCTCTTCCTGCGCCAGGTGGTAGTGGTACGGGCAGCTGCGCCGGCCCGGCGCCACGATGTCGAAGCCCGCGCCCAGCGCCGCGGCGGCGGTGCCGTCGGACAGGCGGCCGCAGTGCGTGTCGTACAGCGGCTCGCGCTGCTGGCGCTCGAGCGGCAGCTCGGCCCAGTTGCGGATCAGCCGGCGGGCGAGTTCGGTGCGGTCCATCGCGGGGCTCCAGATTGCGCGCGCACTGTGCCCGCCCGGCCGGCGACGACAATCGGTGTTTTCGCCCGCAGCCGCCGTGACCGAGACCGCCACCAGCCCCGCGCCGATCGCGATCCTGCACGAGGTCTTCGGCTACCCGGCGTTCCGCGGCCAGCAGGGCCAGGTCGTCGACCACGTGGCCGCCGGCGGCGACGCGCTGGTGCTGATGCCCACCGGCGCCGGCAAGAGCCTGTGCTACCAGGTGCCGGCGATCGCGCGCCACCGCGCCGGCCGCGGCGTGACGGTGGTGGTGTCGCCGCTGATCGCGCTGATGCACGACCAGGTCAGCGCGCTCGAGGAGCTGGGCGTGCACGCCGGCTTCCTGAACTCCACGCTCGACAGCGGCGAGGCGCAGGCGACCGAGCGCGAGCTGCGCAGCGGCCGCATCGTGCTGCTGTATGCGGCGCCCGAGCGCATCCTGACCCCGCGCTTCCTGGCGATGCTGGATTCGCTGCACGAGCGCGGCCTGCTCGGCCTGTTCGCGATCGACGAGGCGCACTGCGTCAGCCAGTGGGGCCACGATTTCCGCGAGGAATACCTGGGCCTGAGCGTGCTGCCCGAGCGCTACGCGGGCGTGCCGCGGATCGCACTGACCGCGACCGCCGACGCGCACACCCGCGCCGACATCGTGCAGCGCCTGCAGCTGCAGGGCGCGCGCAGCTTCGTCGCCAGCTTCGACCGGCCGAACATCCGCTACCGCGTCGTCGAGAAGACCGAGCCGCGCGCGCAACTGCTCGCCTTCCTGCGCGACGAGCACGACGGCCCGGACGGCCATGACAGCGGCATCGTCTACTGCCAGACGCGCAAGAAGGTCGACGACACCGCCGCCTGGCTGGCGGCGCAGGGCTTCGACGCGCTGCCGTACCACGCCGGGCTCGACGCCGAGCGGCGCCGCCGCCACCAGGACCGCTTCCTGCGCGACGACGGCGTGGTGATGGTGGCCACCATCGCCTTCGGCATGGGCATCGACAAGCCCGACGTGCGCTTCGTCGCGCACCTGGACCTGCCGAAGAACATCGAGGGCTACTACCAGGAGACCGGCCGCGCCGGCCGCGACGGGCTGCCGGCCGACGCCTGGATGGCCTATGGGCTGGCCGACGTGGTCAACCAGCGGCGCATGATCGACGACGGCGACGCCGACGACGACTTCAAGCAGCTGCAGCGCGCCAAGCTCGACGCGCTGCTGGCGCTGGCCGAGGCGCACGACTGCCGCCGGGTGCGGCTGCTGGCCTACTTCGGCGAGACCTACGGCGCGACCGACGCGGGCGCCGCGCCGCGCCTGCGCTGCGGCAACTGCGACAACTGCCTGGAACCGCCGGCCACCTGGGACGCGACCGAGGCGGCGCGCAAGGCGCTGAGCTGCGTCTACCGCTTCCAGCAGCACGGCGGCATGAGCTTCGGTGCGGTGCACCTGATCGACGTGCTGCGCGGCAAGGCGACCGACAAGGTCCGCCAGCACCACCACGAGCGGCTGTCGACCTACGGCATCGGCGCCGACCTGTCGCAGGCGCAGTGGCGGACGGTGCTGCGCCAGCTGATCGCGCTCGGCCACCTGCGCGCCGAGGGCGAATACCACACGCTGGCGCTGACGCCGGGCGCGCGCGAGGTGCTGCGCGGCCAGGTGCCGCTGCACCTGCGCGTGCCGGCAGACGCGCCGAAGCGCGCGCCCAGGGCGCGCGCCGCCGAGCGCGCCGGCCGGCCGCCGCCGCTGCCGCTGGACGAACCGGCGCAGGCGCGCTTTGCCGCGCTCAAGGCCTGGCGCGCCGAGGTCGCGCGCGCACACAACCTGCCCGCCTTCGTGATCTTCCACGACGCGGCGCTGGCGCAGATGGCACGCGAGCACCCGGCCGACCTGGATGCGCTGGCCGGCATCGGCGGCGTCGGCGCGCACAAGCTGCAGGCCTACGGCGGGGAGATCCTGCGCGTGCTGGCGGGGGTCTCGGGCGGTTGACGAACTCGCAGCGGCCCATCGGCGACCCCGCGGGCACTGGTGCCGCCGCCCGCCGTTCGATATGATCGCCGTACTGTACGGAACACCATATGCGGATCGCGGGTCTCTTTGCCGGAATCGGCGGCTTCGAACTGGGGATGCACCGCGCGGGCCACTCGACCGAGCTGATGTGCGACGTGCTTCCGGCGGCGCGCGCGGTGCTGACGGCGCGCTTTCCCGGCATCGAGTATCGCGACGACATCACCCGGCTGCGCTCGCTGCCCGCCGGCGTGGACACGATCTGCGCCGGCTTCCCTTGCCAGGATCTCAGCCAGGCCGGCAAGGCCGCCGGTCTGGGCGGCGAGCGCTCGGGCCTGATCGGCGAGGTATTCAGGCTGCTCTCGCGCCGCAGGGTGCCGACCGTGATCGTCGAGAACGTGCCGTTCATGCTGCAGCTGAGCGGCGGCAACGCCATGCGCGCGATCACCGATGAGTTCGAGCGGCGCGGCTATCGCTGGGCGTACCGCGTCGTCGACACCTACGGCTTCGGGCTTCCGCAGCGGCGCGAGCGCGTCTATCTGGTCGCCTCGCGCGAGGTCGATCCGGCGGCAGTGCTGCTCGCGGACGATCGGCCGCTGCAACGGCCCGCTTCGGCACTGGGCGTGCTGGCGCACGGCTTCTACTGGACCGAGGGCCTGGGCGGGCTGGGCTGGGCCGTCGATGCCGTGCCGACGCTCAAGAACGGCAGCACGATCGGCATCCCCTCGCCGCCGGCGGTGCTCATGCCCGACGGCAGCCTCATCAAGCCGGGGCTGCGCGACCTCGAGCGCCTGCAAGGGTTCGACGCCGACTGGACGCAGCCGGCCGAAACCGTTGCGCGCGCCTCGGTGCGGTGGTCGCTGGTCGGCAGCGCCGTCAGCGTGCCGGTGGCGCAATGGATCGGCCGGCGCCTGGAGCATCCGGGCTGCTTCGATCCGGCGCGCGATGCGCCGTTCCCGGCGTCGGGCAAGGCGCCCAGAGCCGCGCGTTTCGATGGCCGCCGGCGGCATGCGGTGGCGATCGGCACCGATCCGCTCGGCCTTCGGCCGCCTGCGCTGGCGGATTTCCTCACAGACCGCGAGGGCCAGACACCCTTGTCGCTGAAGGCCACCTTGGGCTTTCTCGGGCGCACCCGGCGCGCCAAGCTGCGCTTCGCGCCGGGCTTCATCGAAGCCGTGGAACGACACGCGCTCGAGTTGGGGGGCTGCCCGCCGCCCAAGGCCGCATCGCCTCAGCTCGAGCTGCTCCAGGCCGCTTGAGGCCGGGCACTGCCCGGATCCTGCGGGTTCTCACAGTTCGGAGAACCGTGTCGCGTACAAGTGCGCGAGGCGGTGAACGAAGCGGGCGTAGTCGAAGTCGTCGGTTGCCGGCGGCGCGGGCGGATGGGCGGTGACGTGCGCGACGGTCGTCCCGTCGTTGCGGCAATCGAGCACGATCACGCCCAGCGCGTCGAAGCCGCTGTCGGCCACCGACGAGCGGCGCTGCAGCTCGCGCAGGCCGTCGACGATCTTCTGCGCGTCCTGCGGCTGCCGGTGCGCGGAGACGACGGGCGCGGCCTGCTTCAAGTCGTGCTTGTTCAGATCCGGCGAAACGAAGGTCTGCGCCGCATTGATCAGCACCAGGCCCGCGGCGATGGCATGCTGGTTGTCGCCGTGGATGGTCTGGTGGCTCGAGCTGAGTTCGTCCTTCAGGCGTGGCCGCGCCTTCAGGAAGGCAGTCATCGCCGCCTTGGCCTCGGCCGCCACCAACACTGTCGCGACGCTGGCGATCGGCAGCGTCGGCAGTTGGCTCAATGCCTTGTGCTCGGCCCTGGTCAGCCGGATGCCGTAGCGGCCGACCAACCCTGCAAAGTCGCGAACGCCTGCGGCGCCGGCCCTCGATCCGCCCGCTTCGATCCGGCCTGAAGTCGCGCGACAAAGAACGAGGTCGAGGTTCTTCTTCTTGGCGTTGCGAAAGTCGCGCAGTTCGTGATTGATCCCCAGGCGGACCTTGCCGGCCTGGACATGCGCGCGCAGCAGCGGGCACTCGATCAGCAGGTCGAGCACGAGCCCCCAGCAGGCCACCTTGGAGTGCCGGTCGCTGCGCGAGTGGTACTGCCAGACGTTGCCGAACTGGTAAGGCCTGCCGGATCCCGAGGCCGGAACGGTCAACGTGCGCGCGAGAATCCGGGGGCCGAGCATCGGGTTTCGTGTCGTCATCGGGGCGGCCGCCGCAGTGTATCGGGCCTGCCATGGCGGACATCCTGACGTCGGCCGAACGCAGCCGGCGGATGGCGAGCGTGCGGCAAAGCTCGACAGCGCCGGAGCTGGCGCTGCGCAAGGCGCTGCACGCGCTCGGGCTGCGATTTCGGGTGAACGCGCGCCATCTGCCCGGCCGGCCGGACATCGTGCTGCCGAAGTACGGCGTCGCGCTCTTCGTCCACGGCTGCTTCTGGCATGGGCACCACTGCGCGGCCGGGCGCGCGCCTGCGACGAACACCGGCTATTGGCTGGAAAAGCTCGCTGCGAACCGGCAACGCGATCGGCGCAAGTCGGACGCATTGCGCAAGCTGGGCTGGCGCGTGTGGGTAACGTGGGAATGCGAGCTGAAGACGCGCACGGCCGCCGAGCGGACCGCACGCCGCCTCGCCGACCGCATCCGGCGCACGCAGCCCCGCACCGCCGCGCGCGGGGCTGCGTAGAACCGGCCCGGTCCGCAAGGGCGCGCGTGGCATCATGACCGGTTGCCCACCGTTGCCGCCCATGTCTCGTATAGCCGCTCTGCACCACGAAACAGGCTTCCTGCGCATCCGCGGCGCGCGCACGCACAACCTGAAGAACATCGACCTCGACATCCCGAAGCACGCGCTGGTGGTGATCACCGGGCTGTCGGGGTCGGGCAAGTCGAGCCTGGCCTTCGACACGCTGTATGCCGAAGGCCAGCGCCGCTACGTCGAGAGCCTGAGCGCGTACGCGCGCCAGTTCCTGCAGCTGATGGACAAGCCCGACGTCGACGTGATCGAGGGGCTGTCGCCGGCGATCAGCATCGAGCAGAAGGCGACCAGCCACAACCCGCGCTCGACGGTCGGCACGATCACCGAGATCCACGACTACCTGCGCTTGCTCTACGCCCGCGCCGGCACGCCCTACTGCCCCGACCACGGCCTGCCGCTGCGCGCGCACAGCGTCGCGCAGATGGTCGACGCCACGCTGGCGCTGCCCGAGGGCACGCGCGTGATGCTGCTCGCGCCGGTGGCGCGCGACCGCAAGGGCGAGTTCACCGAGCTGTTCGCCGACATGCAGGCGCAGGGCTACGTGCGCTTTCGCATCGCCTCGGGCGGCCGGCCGCGGCAGGTGTTCGAGGCCGCCGAGCTGCCGGTGCTGAAGAAGGCCGAGAAGCACGACATCGACGTGGTGATCGACCGCCTGCGCGTGCAGCCCGGGCTGCAGCAGCGGCTGGCCGAGAGCTTCGAGACCGCGCTGCGCATCGCCGACGGCCGCGCGATCGTGGCGCCGCTGGCCCCCGGCGCCGACGCGGCCGAGCCGCCGGAGCTGCTGTTCTCCAGCCGCTTCGGTTGCCCGCTGTGCAACTACGCGCTGCCCGAGCTGGAGCCGCGGCTGTTCTCGTTCAACTCGCCGGTCGGCGCCTGCCCGGCGTGCGGCGGGCTGGGCCAGGTGACGATGCTCGACCCGCAGCGCGTCGTCGCCTTCCCGTCGCTGAGCCTGGCTGCCGGCGCCGTGAAGGGCTGGGACCGGCGCAACGCCTACACCCATTCGATGCTGGAAAGCGTCGCGCGCCACTACGGCTTCGACCTGGAGCAGCCCTTCGAGGCGCTGCCGGCCGACGCGCAGCGCGTGCTGCTGCACGGCAGCGGCAGCGAGGCGATCGAGTTCACCTACGAGGCGCCGGGCGCGCAGGGCAAGGTCCGCTCGGTGAAGCGCTCGCACCCCTTCGAGGGCATCGTGCCCAACCTCGAGCGGCGCCTGCGCGAGACCGATTCGCCCGCGGTGCGCGAAGAGCTGGCGCGCTACCAGGCCGCGCGCGCCTGCCCCGACTGCGGCGGCACGCGCCTGCGGCGCGAGGCCCGGTTCGTGTTCCTCGACGATGCCTCCGGGGCGCGCGGCGAGCCGATCTACGCGGTCGAGGCGATGACGCTGGCCGGCTGCCTGGCCCACTTCGAAGGCCTGCAGCTGCAAGGCGCCAAGGCGGGGATCGCCGACAAGATCGTGCGCGAGATCCGCTCGCGGCTGAAGTTCCTGAACGATGTCGGCCTCGCCTACCTGAGCCTGGAGCGCAGCGCCGACACGCTGTCGGGCGGCGAGGCGCAGCGCATCCGGCTGGCCAGCCAGATCGGCAGCGGGCTGACCGGCGTGATGTACGTGCTCGACGAGCCGTCGATCGGCCTGCACCAGCGCGACAACGAGCGCCTGATCGGCACGCTCGAGCGGCTGCGCGACCTGGGCAACAGCGTGCTCGTGGTCGAGCACGACGAGGACATGATCCGCGCCGCCGACCACGTGGTCGACATGGGCCCGGGTGCCGGCGCCCATGGCGGGCAGGTGGTGGCCCAGGGCACGGCCGCCGAAGTGGCGGCCGATCCGGCATCACTGACCGGGCGCTACCTGTCGGGCGCGCTGCGCATCGAACTGCCGCAGCGGCGCGTGCGCCTGGCCGACCAGGCCGACCCGCAGGTGCTGCGCATCGTCAACGCGCGCGGCAACAACCTGCGCGGCGTGACGGCGGAGATCCCGGTGGGCCTGTTCACCTGCGTGACCGGCGTGTCGGGCTCGGGCAAGAGCACGCTGGTCAACGACACCCTGTACGCGGCCGTCGCGCACGCGCTCTACGGCAGCCAGGCCGAGCCGGCGGCGCACGACGCGATCGAAGGGCTCGAAGCGCTGGACAAGGTGATCAACGTCGACCAGAGCCCGATCGGGCGCACGCCGCGCAGCAACCCGGCCACCTACACCGGCCTGTTCACGCCGATCCGCGAGCTGTTCGCCGAAGTGCCGGCCGCGCGCGAGCGCGGCTACGGCCCGGGGCGATTCAGCTTCAACGTCGCCGCGTCGGCGGGCGGCGGCCGCTGCGAGGCCTGCCAGGGCGACGGCGTGATCAAGGTCGAGATGCACTTCCTGCCCGACGTCTACGTGCCCTGCGACACCTGCCACGGTGCGCGCTACAACCGCGAGACGCTCGAGATCCTGTACCGCGGCCTCAACATCACCCAGGTGCTGGACCTGACGGTGGAAGCCGCGCACGACTGCTTCGCCGCCGTGCCGGCGATCGCCCGCAAGCTGCGCACGCTGCTCGACGTGGGGCTGGGCTACGTGCGGCTCGGCCAGAGCGCGACCACGCTGTCGGGCGGCGAAGCGCAGCGCGTGAAGCTGGCGCTGGAGCTGTCCAAGCGCGACACCGGGCGCACGCTGTACATCCTGGACGAGCCGACCACCGGGCTGCACTTCCACGACACCGCGCAACTGCTGCGCGTGCTGCACCAGTTGCGCGACGCGGGCAACACGGTGGTGGTGATCGAGCACAACCTCGACGTGATCAAGACCGCCGACTGGGTGATCGACATGGGCCCCGAAGGCGGGGCCGGCGGCGGCCAGGTGGTGGCCGTCGGCACGCCCGAGGCGGTGGCGGCCGACCCGCGCAGCCACACCGGCCGCTTCCTGGCGCCGCACTTGGGGCAGCAAGCGGCGCCGCAGCCCGCCGCGCGCTGAAGCCCGGGCGGCGCGGCGAGCGCGCCGCAACTGCCGGCACCGGCAATGCCGGCGCCGACCGCACTACTTCAGGTGCGAGCTGATCAGCTTGGTCATCTCGAACATCGACACCTGCGCCTTCTTGAAGATCTCCTTCAGCTTGGCGTCGGCGTTGATCATCCGCTTGTTGACCGCGTCCTGCAGATTGTTCTTCTTGATGTAGTCCCACACCTTCTTGGTGACCTCGGTGCGCGGCAGCGCCTTGTCGCCGATGATCGCGGCCAGCGCGGCGCTGGGCGTCATCGCCTTCATGAACGCCGCGCTCGGCGCGCGCTTCGCCGCCGGAGCCTTCTTCGCGGCGGCCTTGGTGGCTGGCGCCTTCCGAGCGGCCGCCTTCGTCGGCGGCTTCTTCGGTGCGGCCTTCTTGGCCGGGGCCTTCTTCGCTGCCGCCTTCTTGGCCGGGGCCTTCTTCGCAGTTGCCATTTGTCTTTGCTCCATCGGGTATGACGTGGAGCCGGCGGCCGTTGAGGTGTGGCTCACCCTCGAATGAGTCGGCAGCCGGCGGCGGGGATGTTAATGCGTAGCCGCAGCACTGAGAAGCGCGAATGCGCGAAGAGCGGGCGCAGACCTTCGCGGACGTTGCGCCGGCGCTATGCTCGGCCGCATGAGAGTGATCGTCCGCTGGTTGCTGCTGGCCGCCGCGCTGCTGCTCGTGGCCAATCTGTACCGCGGCGTGCGCATCGCGGACTTCGAGACGGCGATGTTCGCCGCGCTGGTGATCGGGCTGTTCAACGCGCTGGTCCGGCCGCTGCTGGTGCTGCTGACGCTGCCGATCACGCTGCTGACGCTCGGCCTGTTCCTGTTCGTGATCAACGCCTGGATGTTCTGGGCCGCGTCTTCGCTGTTGTCGGGATTCGAAGTCGCCGGCTTCTGGGCGGCCCTTCTCGGTTCGGTGATCTACAGCCTGTGTGGGATCGTGATCGACTCGGCCATGGAGCAACTCTTCAGATCAAGAAGATGGTAGCCGGTCGGGTGGGATAGGCACCCGCTGACGGCTATGCCGTTTGCCCGAAACGTGGAGATAGCAAATCCAACAACGCGCGTTGCGCCGCATGATGCTCGCGCAAGTGGCGGGTCGCGCTAGCCGCGAAATCCGCGGAAAGCGCGCCATCCCCCAGCGCCGCCGTGATGGCTGCCGCGCGCGCGTAGGTTGTGGCTAGATCGTCCGAGTCGCAGTCCAGACTGATGGTTGACAACGCCGATTCCAGAGAGGTCCGAGCGCCATCGGGATTCCCGAGTCGTAGGCAGCACCACGCATGATCTGAATAGAAGCATGGCAATAGTCGTGCTAGGCCTTCCTGACGCGCTTGTTCGATGTTCGCGGCAAAGATTTCTTGGGCCTCGGAGAAACGACCCTCAGTGGTAAGGAGTTGGGCGCGGATGAGCGGCACAAACCAACTCAACGATGCAGTCCCGATTCCGATGTCGTAGTTCGCTGCCGAATGTGCTTCAAGCATTGCGTGGGCAGCTTGAGTTGGGTCCACCGTACCAAACAGCTCCGACATCCGAACATTGTTTGCCCGAAAGGTAGCCACGTTATGCAACATCGCACTGATCATCGCGTCGTCGCCGTCGGCGAGCGCGTGCTGGCGCACGGCGGCGTACCAGCCCTTCGCCAGGTCGAAACGGCCGGCGTAGTGGTAGGCGTCGGCCACCACCAGGCTGGCGCGCGCCAGCGCGGCGTGGTGTTCGGGGGCGGCGAGCCGCAGCGCCTCGGCCGCGTGCTCGATCATCGGCTCCATCCGGCTGGCGTTGAACTCCAGGTGCGCGAGCCACGCGGCGCTCAGCGCCTGCAGCTCCACGTGGCCGATCGCGCGCGCCAGCGCCTGCGCGCGCTTGAGCCGGTCCAGCGCCTGCGGCCCCGGCTGGCTGTAGAAGCTGTTCACCGCCTCGGCCAGGCTGATCCACGCGGTGACCTCCGCGTTCGGCCGCTTGCCGAAGGCTTCGCGGATCGCGCCCACCTCGCGCAGCACCGCCTCGTGCGCGCCCTGGCGCGCCCAGTGCATCGCCCGCTGCGCGCGCAGGCTGGCCTGGCGCACCGCGTCGGGCTCGGACGCGATCTGCGCGTCCAGCCGGCCGAGCAGGCGCGAGCGCATCGCGCCTTCAGCCGGTGAGCACGCGCAGCGCCTGCGCGTAGCGCTCGGCGGTGCCGCGGATCACGGCCTCGGGCAGCGCCGGCGCCGGCGCGCGCTTGTCCCACGGGCGGCCGTCGATGCGCACCGCCTCGAGCCAGTCGCGCAGGTACTGCTTGTCCCAGCTGGGCGGCGTGCTGCCCTCGCGCCAGCCGTCCAGCGGCCAGAAGCGCGACGAGTCGGGCGTGAGCACCTCGTCCATCAGCGTCAGCGTGCCGGCATCGTCCAGCCCGAACTCGAACTTGGTGTCGGCGATCACGATGCCGCGCGGCAGCGCGTAGGCCACGGCCTGCGCGTACAGCTGCAGCGACACCGCGCGCACCCGCTCGGCCAGCGCTGCGCCGATGGTGTCGGCCATGCGCTCGAAGCTGATGTTCTCGTCGTGCGCGCCGGCTTCGGCCTTGGTGGCCGGCGTGAAGATCGGCTCGGGCAGGCGCGCCGACTGCGCCAGCCCGGGCGGCAGCGCGACGCCGCACACCTGCCCGTTGCGCTGGTACTCGGCCCAGCCCGAGCCGGCGAGCCAGCCGCGCACCACCGCCTCCACCGGCAGCGGGCGCAGCCGGCGCACCAGCATCGCGCGGCCCTCGACCTGCGCGCGCTCGTCGGGCGCCACCACGCCCAGCGGGTCGTCGCCGGTCAGGTGGTGGGGCACCACCTGCGCCAGCCGCGCGAACCAGAACAGCGCCATGCGCGTGAGCAGCCGGCCCTTGCCGGGAATGGGCTCGCCCATCACCACGTCGAAGGCGGAGATGCGGTCGCTGGCCACCATCAGGATGCGGTCGGCGCCGACCGCGTAGTTGTCGCGCACCTTGCCGCGCGCCAGCAGCGGCAGCGAGTGCAGGCGGCTTTCGAACAGCGCGTCGGGTTCGGTGCTCATGGCGGGCGCGGGCTTCGGCGGATGCGCCGATTCTGCCCGCGCCGCCGCGGGGCTATGGCCAGCGGGCGTCAACCTCGAGGCGTCAGCCTTGCGGCGCCAGCCCTGCGGCGCCGGCCCTGCGGCTTCGGCCCCCGGCAACAGCCGCGCGGGCTTCAGGCCTGCGGCTTCGGCCCCGCCACAACGGGCCCGCGGGCTTCAGTCCTGCGAGTCGCGGTCGTCCGGGCGCGGCTGGCCCGGGCGGGTGCGCAGCTCGGCCTGCAGCTGGCGGCGCTGGTTCTGCAGCTGGCGCAGGCGCGCGTCGATCACCGAGGCCTCGATGAAGTCGTTGGCGCTGCCGCCGCGCGCCAGCGCCTGCGCGGCGCGCAGGCGGTCGATCGCGCCGGTCAGGTCGCCCAGCGCGGCGCGCGCCTCGGCCTGCGCACGCATCGCGCGCAGGCGGCGGCCGAGCGCTTCATCGATCTGGCCCAGCAGCTCCCAGGCCAGCGGGTCGGCCGGGTGCAGCGCCACCCAGCTGCGCAGCGCTTCGCTGCTGCGTTGCAGCTCGGCGGCCGCGGCGGGCGGGTCGGCGCGGCCGAGCGCCAGCGCCGCATCGCCGCGCGCCAGCAGCACCGGGCGCGACACCGCATCGGGCGCCGCCGGCGCCGGCAATGCCGCCAGCGCGGCCAACGCTTGCGCAGGCTTGCCATGCTGCACCAGCGCGTCGGCGCGCAGCAGCACGAAGGCGGCTTCGGCCGCGCGCGTGCCGGCGGTCGGCTGGGCCTTGGCCTGCAGCTGCTGCAGCGCCTGCGCGCCCGCCGCCTCGGCCGCAGCCGGGTCGCCCAGCAGCTTGGCGGCCAGGCCGCCTGCATACAGCGTGGCCAGCCGGTCGGTGGGCCCCATCGCCGCCAGGGCCGCCGGGTCGGCCAGCCGGTCCTGCAGCTTGCGCAGGTTGGGCGGGCTGGTGTCCATGAGCACGCGCGCGCGCGCGCTCATCAACTGGTGCAGCAGCGGGTCGCCCGCCTTGCCGGGGCCCGACTGCAGCGTGCGCGCGCGCGCCTCGCTGATCCGGTCGACCGTCAGCGGGTGGGTGCGCAGGTACGGGAACGCGCCCGAGTCGTTGAGCCGGCTCGCCGTCTCCAGCCGCTCGAACATCGCCGCCATGCCCGAAGGCGCGAAGCCGGCGTCGCCGAGCACGCCGAAGCCGACGCGGTCGGCCTCGCGCTCCATGTCGCGCGAATAGTTGAGCATGCCCTGCATCGAAGCCGCCTGCGTGCCGGCGATCACCGCCTGCGCGGCGTCCGAGCTGCCGGCCTTGCTGGCCGCGAGCATGCCCAGGATCAGCCCGGCCAGGCTCAGCATGCTGACGCGCTGGGTGTTGGCGATGCTGCGCGCGATGTGGCGCTGGGTCACGTGCGTCAGCTCGTGCGCCATCACGGCGGCGAGCTCGTCGGCGCTGCCGGTGGCGGCGATCAGCCCCAGGTTCACGCCGACGAAGCCGCCGGGCAGCGCGAAGGCGTTGATGCTGCGGTCGCGCACCAGGAACACCTCCCAAGCCAGCAGCGAAGCGTTCTCGGGCGGGATCTCGCCGCGCTGCTGCGCCGCCTTCAGCAGCCTGCCCCAGATGCCGCGCACGTAGTCGAGCAGCACCGGGTCGTCCAGGTAGTCGGGGTCGCGCCGCACCTCGCGCATGATCTGCTCGCCGAAGCCGCGCTCGGTGCCCACGCTGAACGCGTCGGCGTCGGCGTCGCCCAGCGACGGCAGCCGCACCTGCGCGGCCAGCGGCGGCGGCCCGAGCGCCAGCGCGCCGGCCAGCGCCAGCGCCCACCAGCGTGAAGGGCGGCTCGGCGGTCGGGTCATGGGGTGGGGGCGCACGGCGGCGCCAAGCGGCGGCTGGCTATGATGCCAGCCGATTGTTTCGCACGCGTTAAGGCCGCACCGATGGCTTCCCCGCTGACCCATTTCGACGCCCAGGGCCAGGCGCACATGGTCGATGTGTCGGCCAAGGCCGAGACGCACCGCGTGGCGCGCGCCACCGGCGTGATCCGCATGCAGCCGGCCACGCTGCGGCTGGTGGCCGAAGGGCGCGCGGCCAAGGGCGACGTGCTCGGCATCGCGCGCATCGCCGCGATCCAGGGCGCCAAGCGCACCGCCGACCTGGTGCCGCTGTGCCACCCGCTGCCGATCACGCGCGTGGCGGTGGAGCTGGCGCTCGAGCCCGAGGCCGCGCAGCTGCGCTGCACCGCGCAGGTCGAGACCTTCGGCCGCACCGGCGTCGAGATGGAAGCGCTGACGGCCGTGCAGGTGGGGCTGCTGACGGTGTACGACATGTGCAAGGCGGTCGACCGCGGCATGGTGATGGACGGCATCCGGCTGCTGCGCAAGAGCGGCGGCAAGTCGGGCGAGTGGGTGGCGCAAGACGCCGAAGGCGCCGCGCCCGCGCCGGGCTGAGAGGCTGAGAGGCTTTCGCCCATGCCCGCCTTGCACGCCGGAACACGCCGGCTCGTCGTTGCAAATGCTCGCCGTAGCCCGAGCTATGGCTGCGCTTTGCGCCTAGATCCGGCGCGTTCCGGCGCGCCTTTCGGGCACGGCCGAGAGCCTCCCAGCCTCTGAGCCTTCGCGTGCGGCGCCGGCGGCAACTGCGCCCAGCCGCCCGCCGGGTGCGCACCGCGGCCCGGCTTCAACGCACGAAGTCCCGCCACGGCACCAGCCGGGTGGGCGGCGTGCATTGCCACGGCAGCGGATCGCGCGAGGGCGCGAGCGGGGGCGCGAACAGGGGCGCGGTCGCCGCCTTGGACGCCACCTTGGACGCCGCCTTGGATACCGCCTTCGATGCCGCGTCGGGCGCGGGCGCGGGCTCGGCCGCCGGCTCGGGCCGCAAATCGGACGGCTTTGCGGGCGCCGGCGCCGCGGCGCAGGGCGCGAACAGCTCGTCGGCCGCTTCGCCGCCGAACTCGCGCAGCCGCGCCGCCAGGTGGCGCGCCTCGTCGAGCCGGCCCTCGGCCGCCAGCGCCTGCGCCCAGGCGCCCATCAGGCGGCCGTCGAGCAGGTAGTGCGGCGCCTCGGTGAAGGCCGGCGGCAGCGCCGGGCTGTGCAGCGTGGTGACGTCGGCGTAGTCGGCGTGATGCGCGAAGAACCAGCTGCGCCGGCCGGCCTCGATGCGCTGCGCCAGCGAAGCGCCGCCGCCCGTGGGCACGTAGATCGCGGCCACGCGCGCGTAGTCCGCCACGGCCGCCACGCTGCCCAGCGCCAGCGCCGCGGCGCCGGCCAGCAGCAGCGCGCGCAGCCCGCTCGCGCCGGCCTTCGCACCGGCCTCCGCCCCGGCCGCTGAACCGGCCGCCGCACCGGGCACCGCACCCGCCGCCGCACCCGCCGCAGCGGGCACCGCACCCGCCGCCGCACCCGCCGCACCCGCCGCCGCACCCGCCGCACCCGCCGCCTCGCCGCCCGGCGCACCGCCCGTCGCACCGGCGGCGCGCGCGCGCGCGAGCGCGAAGCCGAAGATCCACGCCGTCGGCAGCAGGAAGTACGCGTACCACAGCGGATATTCGAGCAGGCTGTGCAGCCCGATCAGCAGCAGCATCATGCCGGCGCTGCGCTGCATCACGGCGTCGGCGGGTGCCGCGCCCGGCGGCGCCCGCAGCGCGCGCCACAGCGCCGCGCACAGCAAGCCCAGCGACACCGCGGCCAGCGGCAGGCCGAGTTCCGCCGCCAGGTGCAGCGGCAGGTTGTGCGCGTGGTCGAAGTACGCGGTGGGCCGGCCGGGGAAGGGCGTCAGCGTCCACGCCAGGTTGAACTCGCCGAAGCCCACGCCGGCCCACGGCTGCTGGCGGATCAGCGCGATCGTGTTGGCCCAGATGCCGAAGCGCGAGCCCGACAGGTCGGCCTCGGCCAGCCGCGCCTCGCCGCCGAAGGCGTGCCGGCCCCACTCGGCCCAGGCTGCCAGGCCGGCCCAGGCCAGCAGATACATCAGCGGCGCGGCCAGCAGCAGCGCGCGCGCCGCGCGCGACAGCCGCCGGTCGAGCAGCCCCCAGGCCGCGAGCAGGCCCACCCCGACCACGCCGGTGCGCGACGCCGTCAGCACCACCGCGTACACCAGCAGCAGCATCAGCCCGAAAGCCGTGCGCCGCCGCAACCGGCCCAGCTCGGCCAGCGGCACCACCGCGATCGCCGCCCACAGCAACAGGCTGCTCAGGTGGTTGGGCTGGCGCAGGTTGCCCACCGCGCGGCCAGCCAGCCCCGAGCGCGCGATCCAGTTGCCGTCGGGCCAGGCGGGCGCGAACACCTGCACCGTGCCGATCGCCGCGTTGAGCACCCCGGCCACGACCCAGCCGATGCAAAAGGCGGTGAACAACGGCAGCGCCGCCGCGCCGCCGCCGGCCGCCGCGCCGGCCAGCAACAGCAGCCCCGCGGCCAGCAGCATCCCCGCGGCCGACAGCGCCAGCCCCGACGGCAGCGAGCCCGGCCCCCACGACCAAGCCACCGCCGCCAGCACCAGCAGCAGCGCCAGCCCGGGCCACGCCGCCGCGCGCCACACCGCGCCGCGCGGCGGCGGCGGCGCGACCAGCGCGCCCACCGCCACGAACGCCGCCCACAGCGCCAGCGCCAGCGCCTGGTTCAAGAAGGTGGACGACGGCGAGACGTTGTAGGCCAGCAGCGCCGGCCCGGCCGCGGCGGCCGTGGCCGCAGCCACGAGCAGCGGTGCCGGCGCGGGCGGCGCGGCGAAGGGCGGCAGGGGTGCGGGCAAAGGGTGGGCGGCCGGGGCCTTGATGAAGAGCCGCGCGCGCGGCGGGCCGCGCTGGCGGCGCGCCGGCGGCGCGGCGCGAGCATAGGGCAAGGGCGCGGGAGCGCCGCGCCGGCAGCATGGGGCCGGCCCCTGCTTCATCGACGCGGCCCGCCGCACGGGCCGGCCTGTCGATGCACCCACGCTCATCGAAGCTGCCCGGGGACATCCGCGACGCGAAGCGGCCTTGATCGGCGAGGCCGTCAAGCGGCTGGCGCACGTGGCCCCGGACACTGCCGCGCCCATCGCGCAACGCCCGCGGATCGTCGCTTGTCGCAACATCCCGATCCGCGGCTGCGGCCTGGTGGGCCAGGCGCAGGTGTGGAGCACCGTGCAAACCCGGTTGCCGCGCGGCCGCGGGCTCGCATCTGCGCAGGCTCAGGGTGCGTCGGGTACTTGCGCGACAGCGGCGGGCCCATCGCCGATGACTGCGGCGATGCCGACACCGTCACCGCACTTGCGCAGCGCAGGCGAACTCCACCCCGCCAGCCGCAGGGTCGCGGTCGCGCCGGCGCGGCATCCACAGCAGCCCGTCGGCATCGGCGCAAAGCGCGCCGGCTTGCACAGCCCGCCTGCCGCGTCCGCGCCGGGATTGAAGCGCTCGGGCTCGAAGGCCGCCAGCACCGCCTGGGTCGCCTTGATCGGCTTGCCGGCCTGGAACTGGACGCGGGATGGACGTCGCGCGCGCGCCGCCTTGTCCGGGCTCGGCCCGGCGGCCCACTCCGGCATGACTGGCCTACGCCGGCACCGCCACCCCGACGTCCGCATGCAGCGCGACCAGCCCCTTGTCGAAACTCGCCAGCTTGCCCCCATGGTGCCGGGCCAGGCTGGCGAGGTAGGCGTCGGTCACTTGCCGATGACCCATCACGCCATGCCATCGCACCTGGCCGTAGGGCAGCAGGTCGGGCCAGAAGTGGTGCCTCGCATGCGCCGTCACCACACCGAGCAGCGCCAGCGCCTGCTCGATGCCATGCCCGCCCAGGCGCATCACCAGGCGCAACAGCGTGCCCTGCGTGATGGGGCAGGTCGCGAACCCGCCCGGCAAGTGCGGGAACCATTGCCGCGCGGCGGCGTGGTGCACGTGTGATTCGTCGATCAACGCATAGAGCACGTTGCCGTCCAGCAGGTGAACCGCGCCGGTTGCGTGCTGGCTCGACGCGGACGCGCGGGACATCACTCGTCCTCGAGCGCTCGCACGTCTTCTTCCGTCACCGGCCGCGGCGACCGGATCGACGGCAGCCCCGTGCGCTCGTCGATCCGCAGTCCGGGGCCGGCGGCCGCGCCGTCTGCCTGGGGCGGATGCGCCAAGCCGCGGCGAATCAGCTCGGCCACGGTCTGGTTCATGCTCTTGCGCCCGTGCGCGGCAATGGACAGGACCGCGTGGTGCAGGTCGGCTGGCAGATCGATGGTCGTTCTCATGCGCTCATCCTTGCATCATGATGGCATGATGTCAACCGGCCGTCCGCGCTGACGCGGTGAATGGGGTGTTCGGCGACGCGGGCACGCTGCGCGCGTGAGCGTGTCCGGCGCGCACAGAGCCCGCCGCGCAGACCCGACCGTTTGGCGATCGAGGCGAGACGATGCAGCCGATGGTGGCCTTGCCGATGCCCAGGGCGGCAGGCGGCGCAAGCGGCCCGCGGTCAACGCCCGGCAGCGAGGGCCTGGCGCAGCTTGGCCGGCAGCGTGACGACGCCGCGTCACGACCGCACCCGGGAGCTCGCCATCTGCCGCAGGCTCGAATCGCTTCGCGAGTACGCGCTGGTCGACCCCGAGACGCGCCGCATGGAGGTCTGTCGCCTGGGCGACGACGGGCTGTCGAACCTGCCCGACATGAGCGACGGCGCCGGCCTCGGGTTGGCGACAGTCGGCGCGCGCTTGACCACGTAGACTTCGGCATCCACCGCGTGTTGGAGCTCCATCATGTCCACCCTGTTCGACGAACTCTCGAAGAAGGCCCGGACACTCACTGTCGAGGAGCGAGCGCAGCTCGCCCAAGAACTCCTCGAGTCAGTTGAACGCGAGTCGGATCCCGAGGTCCGGGCAGCCTGGGAATCGGAAATCGCTGATCGGATCGCCATGTACGAACGGGGCGAAGCCAAGCTCATCCCGTCCGAAGAAGTCTTTGCTGCCGCCCGTCGCCTGACGCAGTAAAACCGGTTCGCTTCCTGGAAGAAGCCCAGGAAGAGTTTCTGCACGAGATCTCGTACTACGAGTCGCGGCAGAAAAATCTCGGGGATCGCTTCCGCGCGGCAGTTGAAGATGCCACCGCCCTTGCTGCCGCGCATCCGATGCTGGGGTCACCTTGGAAGTTGCGCACGCGGCGCGTCTTCGCCAAGGGTTTCCCGTTTTCAGTCGTGTACCGCATCGAACCCACGGAACTCGTCGTCTTCGCGATCGCGAACTTCAGGCGCCGGCCAAGCTATTGGCGTCGCCGCAAGTGATGCACGCCTTGCGCTTGCGCCGCGCTCGGATGTGTTGTCTTCCGCTTCTTGAACAGCGTGGCACCTGGGGACCTGCCTCGCTTCTGCCGCCAAACCACCGACACCGGTGGACCCTGGCTGCGCAGCAGGTCCCAACGGGGCCCGCCGACTGTCACGTGCGCATTTCAGCGATCCCGGACACCCGTTTCAGCGTGATCGCGGACAGCGTTTCAAGCTGATCCCGGACACGGCGGGCGCGTGCGAGTGCCTGGCGTGATGGTAGTTCAGGTGTCCGGCATCAGCGTGAAGCCGACCGTGCTGTCCACGCCGGCGACGCTCGTCGCCGGGGTGGGCAACACGGCGCCGAAGGCGATGTTTTCGGTTCGAAGGTACACACCGCAGGCTTGTCCACGGCGGCGGGCGGGCGTCGCTGAGCGACGAACGCACGACCGCCGCGGTGGGCAAGCCGTGTTCACGGCTGCGCCGGGTCGGGGGCTCATGCTGCGCGAAGCGATCATCGATCCGGCTCCTGGGCCTTGCGCAGCGAGGGCCCTTTGGCTCGATGCGGTGCGAGCCGTGCACGATGCGGTCCAGGATCGCATCGGCGACGGTGGGCTCGTCGAGCCAGGCATGCCACTTGTTGACCGCCAGCTGGCTGGTGATCAACGTCGCCTTCGTGCCGACCCGGTCGTCCAGCAGCTCGAGCAGGTCGGTGCGCTCGCCGGGCTCGATGGGGGCGCCCGCGAAGTCATCGAGCACGAGCACGTCGATGCGCGCGAGCTGGGCCAGGCGCCGGCTGAACGAGCCTTCGCCGTGTGCCACGCGCAGCTCCTGCAGCAGCCGGTGGGTGCGCGCGTACAGCACGCTGAAGCCGCAGCGCGCCGCCTGTCGCGCCAGCGCACAGGCGAGCCAGGTTTTGCCCGTGCCGGTGGCACCGCTCAGCAGGATCGGCCGGGCCTGACGCACCCAGTCACAGCCGGCCAGGGCCGTGATCAGATGGCGATCGAGGTTGCGCGAGTCGCGCCAGACGATGTCCTCGATCGCGGCGCCGCCAACCTTGAGCTTGGCCGCCTTGAGAAGCCGCTCGAGCCGCCGGTCGTCGCGCCAGTCGATCTCGCGCTGCACGAGCAGGCTCAGTCGATCGTCGAAGCGCAGCTCGGCCGCGGCGCTGCTGGTGGCCTGGTCGGCCAACGCGGCCAGCATGCCGTCCAGGCGCAGGGTCTTCAACTGGTCCAGGGTGTGGGCAGCGATCATGGGGTTCTCCTTCGGGGTGGGGGGCAGCGGATGGGGCAGCGGGTCAGGGGTGTCAGTGGTAGTAGTCGGGGCCGCGCAGGTTCTCGTGCAGCGGCAGCGAGGCTTGCGTCGGCGCGGTGTGCAGCGGCTGGCGGTCCATGCCGCTCTTGAGGATCGCGTCGACCGTCTTGAACCTGGGCGAGCGGATCGACATCGCCCGCGCGCACGCCGCCTCCAGCCGCTCGGCGCCGTAGGTACGGGCCAGCCGCCGCAGCCCCAGGCAGGCGCGGTAGCCCTGCTCGGGGTGTGGGCGGTGCTGCTTCTGCCAGCGCACGAGCGCGGCGCAGGCCGCGCCGACCCCCTCGCCCCAGGCGACGAGCTTGGCCGGCGTCCACTCGCGGTGCGCGCGGTGCGACGCCGGCATGTGCTCGGGCGTGGTGGTGAAGCCGCCGCGCACGGCGCTGTACGGATGCACGGCCACGCGCTGCTGGCCGGCGTAGGCTTCGACGGTGCCGCCGCCGATGCGCAGTTCCACCTCGGTGCGCACCAGCCGGTGCGGCACGCTGTAGTAGTGGGCGTCGAGCTCGACGTGGTAGTCGATGTTCACCCGGGCGCGCTTGAAGCGCACGATCGGCATGCGCGTGGGCGGCAGGGCGCCGAGCGCAGGCCGGTCCAGCCGCTCGAAGGCCTCGCGCCGGCTGCCGGGCAGCTTCTTGAAGGGGCGCGAGTTCAGCTGCACGAGCAGCTCGCCGATCGCCGCGTTGAGCTCGCCCAGGCTGAAGAAGCGCCGGTTCCTCAGCCGCGCGAGGATCCAGCGCTCGACCAGCAGCACCGCGGCCTCGGCCTTGGGCTTGTCGCGCGGATGAGCGGGCCTGGCCGGCAGACAGGCCGTGCCGTAGTGGTCGCAGAACTCCTGCAGCAGCCGGCCCACGCCGGGCTCGTAGCGGTCGGGCTGGGCGATCAAGGCTCGCGGCTGGTCGGGCACGATCAGCCGCGGCACGCCGCCGATGAACTCCAGCGCGCCGATGAGCGAGCCGACCCAGTCCGGCGCGGTCTGCGTCGCGGTGGCGCAGGCGTAGGTGTAGCTCGATGCGCCCAGCGCAGCGACGAAGATCTGCGCGGGACGGATCTCGCCGGTGCCGGCATCGACGATGGGCACCGTCTGGCCGGCATAGTCGATGAACAGCTTCTCGCCGCCGACGTGGAGCTGGCGCATCGAGCGCTTCAGCGTCATCGCCCACTCGCGTGTCGGCGCCGATTGAATTCTGACCCACCGTGCCGACCGAATTTTGACCCGGGGATGGAAGCCGGCAGCATGCGTGCCGGCTGTGGACAAGTGTAGGTCTTTGGCCGGTCTGGCCGACCTCGTGC
>WBZU01000225.1_pt1 | contig 21738 bp, 17 predicted proteins | sample 5204311 | NCBI WGS metagenome assembly WBZU01 (sample SAMN12344359, study PRJNA552823) | activated sludge metagenome | biome: Activated sludge suspended growth; feature: Nitrification reactor; material: Wastewater; isolation source: activated sludge from nitrification reactor of wastewater... | reverse complement strand
CAACGAGGTGGACAACGCATGCCGGGGACCGGACAAGTTCAAGGCAACCGGTGAGATCACTTGGTCGCCTGGCGGCAAGCTCGGCCCCTCACCAGTGATGAAGGCCGGAGCGACCTTCGATCTCGGCGAGCTTGGCGATTTCGAAAAGAACCAGCGCTTCAGCTACGGCGCGTGGATCAAGCCCGCGCGCAACGGCCAGTTCGGTGGCATCATCGCCCGCATGGACGAAAAGGGCGGCTATCGCGGCTGGGATCTGTGGATACAGGACCGGTCGCTCGCAGTGCACATCATCGACACCTGGCCCGACAATGCCATCAAGGTGGAGACTCCGAAGCCCGTGCTGAAAATCGGCCAATGGCAGCATGTGTTTGTCACATATGACGGCTCAGGGAAGGCGTCCGGCATCCGGATGTTCGTGGACGGAGTGGAACAAAAGAAGTTGAAGGCGACCACCAACAAGCTCGCCAGCACTGCCAGCATTCGGACCAAGACTCCGTTACGCATCGGCCAGCGCAGTCACACCCAGGTGTTTGATGGCGGCAGCGTGCAGGACGTGCGGGTTTACACCCGGGTAATCAGCGCGGATGAAGTGAAGCAGATATCCGAGATTGGACCGCTGCGCGCGATCCTCGCCGCCGCATCCGGAAAGCGCACTCCGCAGCAACAGGAGGCGCTCTACAATCACTACCTGCTCACTCGCGATGAGAGGTATCAAGCGCTCGATAAAGCCGCCGACACACTGGAAGCCGAGCGCGATGCGATCCGCGCGCGCAGCCCCATCACGCACATTCAGGAGGAGGTGAAGGGCGCGCAGCCCATGGCCTACATCCTGATGCGCGGCGCCTACGACAAGCCCGGTGAGAAGGTGGCAGGCGCCGTCCCGGCTTGGCTCAACCCCATGCCTGCGGATGCACCACCGAACCGGCTCGGGCTCGCCAGATGGATCGTGGACCCCACCAATCCCCTCACCTCGCGCGTCACCGTGAACCGCTTCTGGCAGGAGGTGTTCGGTCAGGGCATCGTCAAAACATCCGAGGACTTCGGCATCATGGGATCTGCTCCCAGCAATCAGGCGCTGCTCGACTGGCTCGCCGTCGAGTTCCGCGAAAGCGGATGGAATGTGCAGCACCTGTTCAAACTGATGCTCACCAGCGCGACCTATCGTCAGGCGGCGCTCACCACGCCAGACAAGATCGACAAAGACCGGGACAACGCGCTGCTCAGCCGCGGCCCACGCTTCCGAATGGACGCTGAAATGGTGCGCGACTACGCGCTGGCAGCCAGCAACACCTTGTCCTTCAAAATGTTTGGCCCTGGCACCAAGCCCTATCAGCCCGGCAATATTTGGGATGTAGTAGGATTGCCCGGTGCGGACACACGCAACTACGTTCAGGACAAAGGCGAGAACCTGTATCGCCGCACCATCTACAACTTCTGGAAGCGCATGGCCCCCTCTCCGAACATGGAGATCTTCAATGCGCCCACGCGTGAATCGAGCTGCGTGCGCCGCGAACGCACCAACACGCCCATCCAGGCGCTGGTGACACTGAACGATCCGCAATTCGTCGAAGCCGCGCGCAATCTCGCGCAGAAAGCCATCGAATGCGGCTGCAGCGATGACGACAAAGCTTTTGCAGCCATCTTCCAGCAGGTGCTCTGCCGCCCGCTGCGCGAGAAAGAAAAGCCTGTGCTACAAGCCAGCCTCAGGGACTTGCGAGAGTTCTACAAAACCAGCCCCGAAGAAGCGAGACAACTGCTTGCCGTCGGCGAATCGCCTGTCGATGCCAGACTGCCAGCCGCCGAACTCGCGGCGTGGACCATGCTTTGCAATCAGGTGATGAACCTCGACGAGGCCTTGAACAAGTAACGCACATGGCATGCTGCCGGCAGGCATGTTCTCCGGACAGATGCAGCGGGGACTCAGACCAAAGTCTGATAGCCAGATCGCCGCATTGCAGTCAGCATGCCACTCTCATGAATGGGCATCCACTGGATCAAACGGCCAATCTCTCTCGCCTGCACGAGTGGCGTCAGGCGCAACTCATCGATGACAGCGCGTTTCTGCCGCTCGTCGGCCGCATTCGATCCGTGCAAGTCTGGCGGGACTGGGGAGCCCGCTGCTTATTGATCCTCGGCATAGCACTGCTCCTCTGCGGCATCGTCTTCTTCTTTGCCTGGAACTGGGACGGCATGCAGCGATGGCAGCGACTCGCGCTGGCCGCAGCCAGTGTGCTCCTGCCCGCTCTCGCATCCCGAGTGTTTAAAGCCGGGTCTCTGCTGCGTAAACTCAGCGTGCTTGCGGCCAGCATGACCATCGGCGTCTTCCTCGCCGCCTTCGGACAGGCTTATCAAACCGGTGCTGACACGCATCAGCTCTTCTTCGCATGGGCCGCGCTCAGTCTGCTCTGGGTCTTGTGCGCAACCTTCGAACCGCTTTGGGCGCTATGGCTCGCAATCGTCAGCACGGCCCTTTCGCTTTACTGGATCGACGTCATTGCGGTCTCGTCGCCGGATCTGCCGGCACTGTATCTGCCAGTCGTGATAGCCCTGCTGCACGGACTTGCCCTGATCGCCAAAGAAGGACCCGCTGCGCTCGGCTGGAAGTGGCTGCAGCCACGGTGGTCGCGTCTCTGGCTGCTGTTCATCACACTCGCACCGTTGTCTTTCATGGCGTGCATGATGGTGTTGGACATCTCCTTTTCCAGCAGACACCAGACTCCCCTTTCCATCGGATCAGCGGCGTGGCTTGTCTGCTCAGGCATCAGCTTCGCCGTGTATCGACATCGTATCAAAGATGCCGCCGCCATGGCCTTGAGCGTGCTCGCGGTCTCAGCGGTCCTGGTAACGGGCGCCATTCGCACGGTTTGGCGGATCTCAGAGCCCATGGGCGAAGCGGAAAGGATCCTCACCGGATTGTTCTTCAATACGATCGTTGTCGGCGGCATCATCGCCGGGACCGTGTGGCTGCTGCGCCGGCTCACGCTACAAATGGCCGCAGAAACGAGCACACCCGTCTCCACAACCGAACCTGACCGGCCCGAGGAACCCTCCGATTCAGACTCACTTACCTGGCGGACCGCATTGCAGAGCATCCCGCCAGCGCCACGCTCCGTGATCGAACAGCAGCTCACGGCTCTCGCCAGGAAGCCGCGCGAACCCGCCTGGCTCAAAGCCATCAGCGCCATCGGCGGATGGATCGCCGCGTGGACGATGCTGCCTATGCTGGTTTTTTTCATCGGTCTGGTGTGGCGAACAGATGCCTCGGCTCCCATGATCACACTGGGGGCTCTGTTCCTGGCAGCGAGTGTCGCGATCAGTCGCAGCATACCGGACAAGACTTTCCTCCAGCAAATGAACTTGGCGCTCGCTGTTGGTTCATTCACCATCATCAACATCGGTTTCCTCACGCAGATGAAAGTAGAGGCATGGGGCACGTTCGCACTGATGCAGTGCGTGATCTCCGCCGTGACCTATCCCCTTTTCAAAGATGGGCCGTATCGATTTCTCGTCAGCCTGTGGAGCATCATTGCCGTGGTAATGTGGCGAGGACTGGTCAATCACAGCATGGGCAGCGTGAACGTGACATTGATCATCGTGATCCTCGCCCTGGCCACCGCTGTGCTGTGGGCATGGCGTGCCCGTCCGGCAATTCTCAACCCGCTCGCTTATGCCCTGGCACTCGGACTTGCGGGCACCGTGTTCTTCCACGCACTGGTTCTGAACATGGCGTGGAGGCAGTTCGGCGGATCTAGCGTCACTGGTGCCATCAGCATAGCCGCTGCCCTCGTTGGGATGATCGCCTTTTTGAATCGCGGAGTGGATTCGCTGGCGTCTCCCTGGCTGATCGGAGTCGCGCTGATCGCGGCTGCGATGGCGTGGTTCGGCGAAATGGGAGTGCTGACCGCCATGCTCCTAACCATCGCTGCCTTCGCGTGGGGAGACAAGCTGTTGAGCGCGTTCGCCTGGATCTTCCTCGCCGGATTCATGTTCTTCTTCTACTATCAAATGGCCGTTCCGCTGTCCATGAAGGCAGCGATCATCGGCGGCAGCGGCGCGGCTTTCCTGGCGCTCCGCTTCGCGCTCCTGCAATTCAACCAGCGCAATGCCCGCTCATGAAAACTATCGCCTTCTGGCTCGGTCTCGGCATCTTCGTTTTCACCGCCGCATGGATTGTCCGGCAAAAGGAAGACCTGCTCGCCCATGGCCGCACCGTGCTGCTCGAACTCCGCCCGCGTGATCCACGATCGCTGATGCAAGGCGACTACATGGCCCTCCGCTACGCTCTCGCCGATCAAGCGCCAAAAGAGAACCTTCCGCATCGGGGCAAGCTGGTGGTCAAGATCGATTCCAACAACGTCGGCCACTACGCGCGTCTGCACGATCGCTCGCCTATGGCTGCGGATGAACAGGTCATCGAGTATAGGGATCTGAACGGCATCGTGATCGGAGCCGAGTCCTATTTCTTCCAGGAAGGCACCGCCGCGCGCTACGGTGGAGCCAAATACGCGGAGCTCAGAATCAGCCCGAAAGGCGAGTGTCTGCTCGTCGCCCTCTGCGACGAATCACGGACCAAACTCTAACCTGATTGGCGTGATCGGAGGCCAGCGAGTTGTCTGCACCCGCGAACAGGGTTGCACCGTCGCGGGGTCGAACTGGTGAAGCACTACCACGTGCGCAGGCGCGCCAATCGAGGGTTGGATATCCCCAAGAGCGGACGCGGATGGGATGAAGGATGCGTCCCTGGCAATTCGTGATAGTATCAGGAACCTACCCCCTACTCCATGACCTTCACACGTCGTCATTTTTTGAGCCGTGGCATCACCACGCTGGGCACTGCGGCGCTCGGCTCGATTCTGAATGATGCCTATGGCAAAGACGGACATGCCATCGGCCCGCATTTCCCGCCAAAGGCGAAGCGCGTCATCTACCTGCACATGGTGGGTGGGCCATCGCAGATGGATCTCTTCGACTACAAACCGGAGATGATGAAGTGGTATGACAAGGATCTGCCCGACAGCATCCGCAACGGCCAGCGTCTGACCACGATGACCAGCGGCCAGTCCCGCTTTCCAATTGCGCCGTCCAAATTCAAATTCTCCCAGGCCGGCCAGTGCGGCATGTGGATGAACACCGAGTTGCTACCGAATCTGGCGAAGAAGGCGGATGACATGTGCTTCATGCGCACGCTGCACACCGAGGCGATCAATCACGAGCCCGCGATCGCGGCGATGCAGACCGGACGCCAGATCGCGAACTGGCCCTGCATCGGCTCGTGGGCTTCGTATGGCCTGGGTTCGATGAATGAGAACCTGCCGACATTCGTGGTGCTCGTGGCGATTCCATCAAACCGCGAACAAGAGCAGGCTATCTCCGCGCGCCTGTGGTCCTCCGGTTATCTTCCAGGAGAGCATGCCGGCGTATCCTTCCGCAGCAGCGGCGATCCGATCCTCTACATCAACAACCCGCCTGGCGTGCCGAGCAGCATTCGCAAACGCACTATCGACGGCCTCAATCAGCTGAATGAGTTGAACTTCCAAACAACGGGTGATCCAGAGACGCAAACACGCATCAAGCAATACGAGATGGCGTTCCGCATGCAGGCAAGCGTGCCGGAACTGACCGACCTGAGCAAGGAGTCGGAAACAACGTGGAAACTCTACGGCGACGAGGCGAAGAAGCCGGGCTCGTTTGCCAACAGCGTGCTGATGGCGCGTCGGCTCGCAGAACGCGGAGTGCGATTCGTGCAGATCTATCACAACAACTGGGACCACCATTCCAATGTGGGCGGCCGCATGCCATCACAGTGCAAGGACGTGGACCAGCCGTGTGCGGCCCTCATCGAGGACCTGAAGCAGCGCGGCATGTTCGACGACACGCTCATCATTTGGGGCGGCGAATTTGGGCGCACGATCTACAGCCAGGGCGGCCTGAGCAAAGAAAACTACGGCCGCGACCACCATCCGCGATGCTTTAGCATGTGGATGGCCGGCGGCGGTGCGAAAGGCGGCACGGTCTACGGCGAGACGGATGACTTCAGCTACAACATCGTGAAGGATCCCGTGCACATCAGCGACTTCCACGCCACGGTGCTGCACCTGCTGGGCTTCCACTTTGACCGCTTCAGTTACAAGTTCCAGGGCCTCGATGCCAAGCTTACCGGCGTGAATCCGGCGAGGGTGATCAAAGAGTTGATTGCGTGATCACGCTTTGATCACCTGCCCGGGCTTCGCATCAGCACCCGCCATGGCGTTGCGCGTATCGATGATCAAATCACTCCAGGCGAGCAATTGGTCGAGATTGAAGCGGCTATGCCAGGTGGAGATAATGACGGCATCGAAGGCACGAACTGATTTTTCATTCCATTCGATGCTCTTGCGACCGCGCCAGAAGGGGTGCTTCCGCACCGGGCGCACCTGCTGGATGTGCGGATCGAAGAATTCTGGTTCCGCACCGTGATCGAGCAGGTGGTCGAGGATATGAAAGCTCGGCGATTCGCGTTCGTCGTCCACGTCGGCTTTGTAGGCCAGCCCCATGACGAGAATCTTCGCGCCGTTCATGGCCTTTTTGCGCTTGTTGAGCGCTTCCATGGTGCGGCGCACTACATACTCGGGCATGGCTTCGTTGATCTCTCCCGCAAGTTCGATGAAGCGCGTGTGGATGCCGTATTCTTTTGCTTTCCAGGTGAGGTAGAAGGGGTCAACGGGAATGCAGTGTCCACCGATGCCAGGACCTGGATAGAAGGCTTTGAAACCGAAGGGCTTCGTCGCGGCGGCATTGATCACCTCCCACACGTCGATGCCCATCTTGTCAGCGAGTATCTTCATCTCGTTGACCAAACCGATGTTCACGCTGCGATAGATGTTTTCCAGCAGTTTGGCGAACTCGGCGATGGCAGGCGAACTGACGGGAACGATTTTTTCAAAGGCCGCGCGATACAGTGCTTCGCCCACTTCAATACAGGCGGGCGTGGTGCCGCCCACGATTTTAGGAATCTTGTGGCTTGGGAAGTCTTTGTTGCCCGGATCCTCACGCTCCGGAGAAAACAGCAGGAAGTAGTCTTTGCCGATGGTGAAGCCTTTCGCTTCGATGCGTGGCTGAAGCTCTTCCTTCGTCGTGCCGGGATAGGTGGTGCTCTCCAGGCTCATGACCTGACCTGCACGAATGTATGGCAGAACGGCTTCGACGGTGTTGATCACGAAGCTGAGATCCGGCTCGTGATGATGATCGAGAGGTGTGGGCACGCAGATAATGAGCGCATCGCAGGTGCTGGACTGGGCAAGATCGGTCGTGGCTTCAAGCAGTCCTTTCGTGCGTGAAGCCGCTATCTCCTCCGAAGGAATGTGTTCGATGTAGCTGCGCCCTTCAGTGATCGCGGTGGTTTTGCGCGTGTCGATATCGAGCCCCAGGACACGATAGCCATTGCGATTGAAGTTCAGTGCGAGCGGGAGGCCGACGTAGCCGAGACCAAGTATACCAATGCGGGCCTGCTTGTTTTGTAGGAGTTGGAGTGTGGACATGCGTGAGGGATGCAGATAAAGACGAGTGAAGCAGGGACTGTCAGGCGGGGCGCAGCGATTTCCAGGGTTCGTGTTCTGACATATCCACGATGCCGGGCTCAGCGGCCTGAGCTGGCGAAAGGATCGCGAGAAACACCAGCATCTCTTCGCCGGCGTTCCACGTGCCATGAACTTCGCCCATCGGGATGAACGCCATGTCGCCGGGTCCGAGCATGCGCTTGTGTTTGCCCACCCATTGTTCGGCGCGCCCGCTGACCACGTAGATCAATTCTTCTCGCGTGGGATGGCTGTGAAACGGATGGCTGCGACCCGGCTCCATGTTGGCGCGCACCATGAGCAGATGTTCGTTGTTAACGATGTCACCGCGGCAGAGCCACTCCTCAAGCGTCCAGGGCGACTGGAAATCCACCTTTTCGGCGGCGGTCACAAAACGGCGTTGGGCGATGGCGTCAGACATGGAAAGACGAAAAAGATAAGGGCCGGGTTGCTGCAGCGCAAGTGCGCAGGGCACATCTCTCAACTCTATCGCTGCCCTCGAACAACGATCAGGTGAGCACTGTCTGCGACATCGGTGACTTGAAGGCCCCCTCAGCTGGGCAGACACGTCGTCGTTTGGGAAAAAGAGCTTGCGCGTGACGCCTGCCGCGCCTTCAATTCGCGCGTCCGCAGCCGCGAGGGTGCTGACGATGCGAGTGACTGGGGTAGGTTCCGGAGTGGTCAAACGGGGCGGACTGTAAATCCGCTGGCTTACGCCTTCGCTGGTTCGAGCCCAGCCCTGCCCACCACTTCGCCGCTGCTTGACACAGGTCAGCCGATGATGTCCCGCACAACTGTGCCGTGAATGTCGGTCAGGCGAAAATCGCGGCCAGCATACCGGAACGTGAGCTTTTCGTGGTCGAGCCCCAACTGGTGCAGGATCGTCGCATGAAGATCATGCATGTGCACCTTGTCAGCGACTGCCATATGGCCGAACTGATCGGTCTCGCCGTAACCAAACCCTCGTTTGAACCCACCGCCAGCCAGCCAGACTGTGAATCCACCGGGATTGTGATCGCGGCCCGTGCCGTTCTTTTCGGAGTAAGGCGTGCGTCCGAATTCGCCGCCCCACCAGACGATGGTGTCCTCAAGCAGCCCGCGCTGCTTCAGGTCCTGCACGAGTGCCCAGACAGGCTGATCGACACGCGCTGCGTGGTCGGCATGCTTGGGCATGTTGGAGTGCTGATCCCACGCTGGATTGTTCGAGTTGTCGGAGTAATTGACCTGGATGTAGCGCACCCCTTGCTCGGCGAGACGGCGGGCCAGCAAGCACTGGCGCCCGTAGTTGTCCGTCACCAGGCCATCTCCGATCCCATACATTTTCAGTGTCTCTGGGCTCTCCTGAGCGAGATCCAGCGCAAGAGGCGCCTTGTGCTGTAGTCTCCACGCCAGTTCGTAACTGTTCAGCACGGCCTCATACTCGGCATCATGCCCCGCCCGCGACAGTTGCTCCGCATTGATGGCGCGCAAGAACTCAAACTGGCGGCGCTGCTGGTCGGCGGAGTTCAAGGTATTGCCCAGGTTTCGTATCGTCGCTTCCGTGGCGGGCTGCCCCGCTCTGCCCAGTGCCGTTCCCTGATGCACGGCGGGCAGAAAAGCGGTGCCGTAATTACGCGGCCCGCCATTGCCCATGCTCGGACAGATCGTGACAAACGCAGGCAGGTTTTCCGACTCGGCTCCCAAGCCATAACTTACCCAGGCGCCCATGCTGGGGCGGATGAAATTCGTGGAACCGGTGTGCAGAAACAGGGTGGCAGGCCCGTGCGCCACGCCCTCCGTGTGCATGGAGCGGACGAAGCAAAGATCATCCACCATGCTGGCCATCTTGGGAAACAAGCCGGAGGCGCGGTGACCGCTTTCGCCGTGCTGCCGAAACCCCCAGAGCGACTTCATCACTCGCTGAGTGGACCCCTGGCCCGTGCGCGCGACGGATCGAGCGTCATCGAAATCCATCATCCGTCCATCCAGCCGATCGAGTTCCGGTTTGTAATCGAACGAATCCACCTGGCTGACGCCGCCCGCCATGAACAGAAAGATCACGCGCTTGGCTTTGGGCGCATGCAGCGAGATCCTTGATGCCAGTGGGTTGGCGAGACCAGTCTGCGAAGCCATCGCTCGAAAGGCCAGCGAACCAAACCCACATGCAGTGGTTTCAAGAATACGACGGCGGGATGGCATGATCGGAACAAAACGATGCACGCCCCCCTCAGCTATCAGCCATCAGGACGCGCACACCATACTGCGGAAACGCCCAGGTCCTATCTCTCTTCAGGAGGATCGTCGGCGAATTTCATAAAGGGCATTACTTCGATAGCACGCCGGGAGCGATTCTGAATCGACTCGTCGGAAGCCAAATCGGTCGCTTCATCTACAAATCCACCGACGAAATGCTTGCTCAACAGGAGAGGAGACATCTTTTGACCGGCATCGGTCAAATCACGATCGGCACCGAATGCTGGCGAAAGACAAATTGCCTGGGACACGTCCAGCCGGTCACCGTTATCGTCTGCTACGCGCCGCTCAGTGTGAAGAATGACGTCAGCCAGCGAAGAATGCTTCTGCATCCGCGCCGCGTCCATGGTGAGAACGACACCGAGAATCAATGCCGCGCCGGAGACCGCCATCACGGCTGTCTGCGGTCCACTCAGGCTCTGGTAAAAGTCCCGCACAGGCTCCCAGATACGGCTCCAGACGCCTGGCTGCGAATCTTCGGTAATGCGACGGGCGCGAAGTCTAACAATCAAGTCCTGGGTGAACCCCTCCATGTCCGTGGGGTGCTCGTGCTTCTTGAGTCGAAGGAGCTGTTGGAGTTGTGCTTCAGTCATGTCTGGCTCGTGGCTTGAGTTAAGGGAGCTGGCACGCCTCGGGATACGGTGCTGGCAGATGGGCTATTTAACAAAATCGTCAAGATAAGCTTGGAGTTGTCGATGGGCGTAGAACAGTCGCGACCGGACTGTGCCCTCTGATACGCCCAGGATCTTGCTGATTTCAGCATGTTGGAGACCCTGGACGTCATAGAGCGTCACCACGGTGCGGTGATCTTCGGACAGTTTCATCATGGCTTCGTTCAACCGTTTCTGCAGTTCGTGAATGTTCACCTCCCGCAACGGACTATTGCCTGCAGTTGTCAGTTCAATGAAGTCAGGATCGTTCTGAATGCCTGAATCTACATCGTCCATACTCACCTTCGAATACCGACCCCGCTTCTTCAGAAAGTTCAGGGTCATGTTCACTGAGATGGAGTAGATCCACGTGTAGAACGAAGACTTGCCCATGAATCGCTGGATCGAGCGGTAGGCTTTGGAGAAAATGTCCTGCAACAAGTCCGCCGTGTCCTCCCGGTTGCTGGTCATGTTATAGACCAGCCCATAAATCTTGGGCGTGTATTTACGGACCAAATCATCGAAGGCGCGCGTGTCGCCCTTCTGCGCACGTTCCACCAGGATGGCATCCTCGCTGGCGCTTGTGCTCGGTGTGGTTTCAGGGGCGTTCATCAACGATAGCCTGGGGTCTCTCGTCTGATTGGTTCATTTTCAGCCGGCCAGACAATCACCGGAAGAGGGTTTTCACAAGCATTTCTTCGTAACCCTCCAGCCATCGGGTCCATCTGCGATGCCGCCCACGTTTCACGAATCTCGGCGGCAAGGTTGCGGGCGGGGTAATCCAATGCACCTTTGCCGTCCCCATGCTTTCCCGATTCCTGCAGCCAACCCTCGATGAGTTTCTACGCCTGGCCGGCGAGGGCAACTTGGTGCCCGTCACCGCCGAACTTACTGCGGACTACGAGACCCCGCTGTCGGCGTTTCAAAAGATCCATGATGGCAGGCATGCATTCCTCCTGGAATCAGCAGAGATGACGGCCGCGTCCGGTCGCTACTCTTTGCTCGGCAGTTCGCCACGCATCGTTTTCACGGCACGCGGAAGGCAAATCACCATCGAAGAGCGGGGGCAAACACGCTCCTTCACTTCGGACGGCGATCCCATGAGGGAGCTGGAGAAGATCATGGCTCGCACCAAGCTCGTTCACACTGGATCTTCACGAGTATTCACCGGTGGAGCAGTAGGTTATCTGGCTTACGACATGGTGCGCTTCTTCGAGCCCACTCTCCCGCCTCCCCCTCCCGACTCGCTCGAGCTGCCGGACATGGTGTTCTACATCACCGACACGGTGCTGGTATTCGACCACAAGCATCGGAAACTGAGTGTGATCACGAATGTGTTGCTGGATGAACACGCCAGTCCCGAAGCGGGCTATGCGTGGGCGATCGAGCAAATCGAAAGTGTGATGACACGGCTCTCAAAGCCGCTGGTGGTTCAGCCACTGCAAGCAATACCGCCCAGTGGCATCAGCACTGTGCCTGCCCCCCGTGGAAACACTTCCCAGGCGGAGTATGAGGGCATGGTAACGCGGGGGAAGGAATACATCAAAGCAGGTGACATTTTCCAGTTCGTTCCGTCCCAGCGATTCGAGGCTGAGTATCACGGCACGTCCGCCAATCTCTACCGGGCTCTGCGCCACGTGAATCCTTCGCCCTACATGTTCTGCATCGATTTTCCGCAGGGCTTCTCTCTGGTCGGCAGTTCGCCGGAGGTGCACGTGAAGAGCATCGACGGCCGGATTGAGATACGACCCATCGCAGGCACTCGCTGGCGCGGAAAGACGCGCGAGGAGGATGATGCTCTCGCCGCGGAACTCCTGGCCGATCCCAAAGAGCGTGCGGAGCACATCATGCTGGTCGATCTTGCGCGCAACGATGTGGGACGAGTGGCCGAGTATGGCAGTGTTCATGTGAATGAACTCATGGTCATCGAGCGCTACAGCCACGTCATGCATATCGTGAGCAATGTCGAAGGCAGGCTGTCTCCAGACCACACGTCGTTCGATGTCATGCGAGCCACGTTTCCCGCCGGCACGGTGAGCGGCTCGCCCAAGGTGCGTGCGATGGAGATCATCAACGAACTGGAGAAAAACAAACGCTGCGCGTATGCGGGTGCCGTGGGATGGTTCGGATTCGATGGCAACCTGGACAGTTGCATCGCTCTGCGCACCTGCGTTCTAAAGGATGGGAAGGCGTATGTTCAGGCGGGAGCCGGTGTCGTGGCCGATTCGGATCCTTCATACGAGTATCGCGAAACGGTGAACAAAGCGACGGGGATGCTGCGCGCAATTGCGTGGGCGAACGAACTCGCCTGATCAATGCAGCAGGTCCGCCATCTTCCGGCCCAGGCGCGCCAGCGGGCTTAGAAAGGGCTTCTCGCTGTCGAGAATCTGCGCATAACGGATCAGGCCGATTGGCGTCGAATACTGCGGATTTTCAAAGGTCGAAGTCACCCCGCTAACCGCAGTGCTGCCAGCACGTGTGACCTTCAGGCCAAATACATCCCGGGCCACATGATCGATGCCTTTGAGCAGGCTGACGCCACCCGTCAGATACACACCTGCGGCGAGCTTCCCAAGGTGCTCCTCCACACGCCCTTTCACCTGATCCAGGATTTCGCGTGTGCGCAGGTAGATCACCTCGTTCAAGAATGCGCGTTCGACGTCTCCAACGTGCAGACCGTTGTCATCCTCCACGCGGATCATTTCATCCGCCGAAACGTTTTCGTAGAACACACTGCCTTCATCGCACTTCAGGCGTTCGGCGCGTCCGTGCGGCATTTGAAACGCCTGCGCGATGTCTTGCGTGATGTGGTCACCGCCCAGCGGCAGACATCCCGACGCCGTAACCATCCCGTCTTCGTAAAGAATATAGTCCACCGTGCCAGCGCCGAAATCCAGCATCAATGATCCTTGATGCTTTGCTTCACGATTCAGCACCACCTGAGCTGCCGCCACCGGACAAAACACCACGTCTTCGACCTCCAGCGGAATCTCCCGCACGCATCGGATGGCGTTCTGGATGCGACCCCGCACGCCATGAATGATGTGGTAGTCGGCCTCCAGCGTCTCGGCCTCACGGCCAATGGGCTGCCTGACCGCCTCCATGCCATCCACGATGTATTGCCGGGTGATGCTGTGCAGGAATACGTTCTGCTGCGGGATCGGCACATTCCTGGCTATGTCCTTGGCCTCCTCCACATCATCCTCCGTGATTTCGCTGTGCTCGTCTCCAAGGCGATGAAGCCCTCGATTGTTCAGGCTTTCAATGTGCGCACCCGTCACTCCCAGAAAGACATTCCGAATCATCACGTCGCTGCGATCTTCAGCACGAACGAGGGCATCGTTCAGACAAGTCTGCACCTTGTCGAAATCGACGATTTCGCCCTTGCGCACGCCACGTGAGGGGGCCTGCCCCACGCCAAGGATCTTGATCGCTCCGTCACGCTTGGCTTCTCCTACGACGACACAAATCTTGTGTGTGCCGATTTCGAGACCTGCATAGATGGTGCTCTTTGCCATATGGGATGATGTTGAGGTGATGTTGTTTGGGTAGTGAAAAATCCAGCCTAGCCCTGCCGCGTTCCGCGGCTCTTGGATGAGGACTTCGTTCGTGAGGCGGCGGCATCGGCTTTGCGCGATGACTGGGCGGATGAGCTCTTCGATTTTGCCTTCGCGGGCGGACGTGTCTCAGGAGCCGGATCCACGACTCGTGGCGCGACCGGCACTTCGGCTTGCATTGTCACGGGCGTATTGCGCTCGGCGACCAGATTCACGGAGGCCAGCTTCCACCCACGTCCGATCGCATTCGCGCGGAGCTGCTCATAGCGCCCCAACTGGGCGTCCACATTGTCCACGCTGAAGGTGACATCAGCACCATCGCTGAAGGAAGCTATCAGCGCATAGCGGTTAGGAGCATGCACGCTGCGCAATTTCACTTTGTCTTCCTCGTTCCGCGCAGCCAGCCGTTTGGCCAGTGATGCCGCGGATGCGAAGCGCGCGGATTCGATCGGCGCACCCGGAGTGATTTGATCGATCGTGTCATCCTCCACCACTGGCAGATCAGCCATGTCAGGCAATACGGTCTCGGCAGGAATTGCCACGCCGGATGCATCGACGAGCAGAGAACGCCCAGGCTGTTTCGGCAGCCAGTTCAAATGCGCGCACTTCACCCATGCCACCGGCTCACGCTGCGTCACGGCGAGCGTCAGCTTGCCATTGAAGTCACGCGTGACTGAAGCGGACTCGACTGCGGGCAATTGCATGACGCGTTCACGCACGTCGCGCAGATTGATCGTGAGCAGATTCACTCCCTCCACCAAGCCCGTGGCACGGGTGATCTGGGCTGGAGTCAGCATGCCGCTGGTGATCACGTGAATCTGACGCAATGAGAACCGCGGATTCTTGAACAAAGATTCCTGCACGGCGGTTTTCCCCACGGCGAACACTGATACACCCATGGCCATCATGCCAGCAAGTCGCAGCCCCTCCCGCCGGCGTTGATCTCTTCGCACTGCGCGGATTTTGGGTGAGTCCACATCCTTCTTCACCCGGTGCCTGTGCCTGCCTACCGCGCGATTCCCTTGTCCGCGCGCAGTCGTCTTTCGATGGCTGTTGCCACCGAATCCAAATAGACGCAAAAGTCGGGCGATCATGGGAATTTATGGGCTGGCATCAACCCCGTGCTTGCAGGGATAGTTCGATGATGCGGACGCAAAGTTCATTGTAGCTGATGCCGGCTGCATTTGCCGCTTTCGGCAGAAGGCTCGTCGGCGTCATGCCTGGGATGGTATTGATCTCCAGCACAAAGGGTTGGTTGTCGCGCTCACGCAGCATGACATCCACGCGTCCATACACCTCCACTCCCAGGGATTTGAACGCCGCCATCGCAGCCTCCTGCACCCGTCGTGTGGTGGCGTCATCGAGCTTCGCCGGACACTCGTAATTCGATTTCCCGTGCCCGGTGAGCCACGGGTATTTGTTCTCCATGGAATAGAATCCTTCAACCGGGAGTATGTGCACGACTGGCAGCACCTGGTCACCGAGCACCCCGACGGTCAGCTCTTTGCCCTCGATGTATTCCTCCACCAGCGTCGTGGATCCGAAGCGTCTCTCATCTTCCAGTGCGGCGGCAAATTCCTCCGCCGTGCGGCAAATGTGCACACCGACGCTCGATCCCTCTCGTGGCGGTTTGACCACCACAGGAAGCTCAAGCTGCAGCCGGTCGCTGCCGTCCAAGGAGAACACTTGCGAGCGAGGAGTCGGCACACCTGAGGCGATGAACTTCTCTTTGCTCAGGTTCTTGTCGAAAGCCACGCGGCTGGTCTTTTCACCCGCACCCGTGTAGCGGATGCCGCGAGCCTCGAGGATTGACTGAATTTGACCATCCTCCCCGAAGGTCCCGTGGATCATGTTCACTGCGATGAACACATTCTCTGGAACGACAAACTCAGGACCGGTCACATCGATTTCCATCACGTCTGCCCCCAATTCTTTGAGCGCGTGCGCCACTCCCTCCGCCGTCTTTTCAGACACGGCGCGTTCAGAGCCAGGTCCGCCTTTGAGGACGGCGATAGTCTTTCCGGTTAACGAGATCATGATCGGGAGGGCAGCCCTGATTATCAGTAATCACAGACATTTTACAACTGAGAAATAATTGTGAATAAATTTTGCGCCTTGGCACTGGACAATCAGAACGAACCGCCACCCACAACTCGGCCCTCCATCCAACAGCCCGTCGCCATTCGCAAGTCATTGTGACTTGCTTCCGCGTTGCCCCCTTGGAGTTGCATCCTATCCCTGCCAATTCACTGTCACCGCAGTATGCCCGAAGACTCCTCAGCCCATCCAATCCGCTGGCAGGTCGCCGCCCGCCTCATCGCGCTGGCCGCAGCCGTCATCACCTGGGTTCGCTGGCAGGACGACTGGCCGTTCCAAAAACGCAATCTTGTCACGCTGCTCATCGTCATCGTGACGGTCGGCGCTCTGCTCGTCTGGTGGCTGTTCATGTCGCGCGCCTCGTGGTCGCTGCGCTTGCGCGTGCTGCTGCCCGTGCTCGCCATCGCAGCAACGCTAGCCGCCATGCTGCGCGTGGAAGGCGTGTCCGGTGATCTCTTGCCGGTCCTCGTCTGGCGTTGGCAACATGCGCCCGCCTCCCCTGCCCCGACGGCAACACCGAGCACCGCAGCGACCGCCCGGCTCGCCGACTTCCCACAGTTCTACGGCCCCGATCGCACTGGTGTGTTGCCCGGCCCGAAGCTCGTAGCCGACTGGACTCAGCATCCGCCCAAAGAAGTCTGGAGACGCCCCATCGGCGCGGGCTGGTCAGGCTTCTCTGTCGCCGGTGAACTCTGCATCACCCAGGAGCAGCGCCGCGGCGAAGAATGCATCAGCTCGTTCGATGTGCGCACCGGCCAGCCGCGCTGGAGCCACAGCTACCCGGCGCGCTACCAGACCACCATCGGCGGCGAAGGCCCACGCGCCACGCCGACTATTTTCAAAGACCACGTATTCACCCACGGATCGACCGGCATCGTGCACTGTCTTGACCTGGCCACGGGCAAAGTTCTGTGGATGCAGGATGTCGTCAAAGCCGTGCGAGGAACGGTGCCCGAGTGGGGTGCCGCCAGTTCGCCATTGCTCGTGAATGATCTCGTCATCGTCCACGGCGGCGAGCACGGCACGCATTCCCTGCTGGCCCTGCGCATCACCGATGGCGAAATTGCATGGAAAGGCGGGCGCGATCCCGGCTACGCCACACCGGTGCTCGCCACTCTCGCAGGCGCACCGCAAATCCTCGCCTTCCATCATCGCAGCATCGCCGGTCACGATCCGGCAACAGGCGCGACACTTTGGGAACTTCCCTGGGGCACCGGCAATGTCGTGTGCGCCTCGCCCGTGATCGCCGGCCCGGACCAAGTGCTCTTCTCCAGCGGCTACGGCGTCGGCGCGGAACTCATCGAGATCACCCGCAGCGGCACCGGCTTCGGCGCGAAAGCACTCTGGCACTCCACACGCATGAAAGCCAAGTTCTCCCACCTCTTCCTGCGCGACGGTTGCGTCTTCGGCCTCGACGACGGCATCTTCGCCTGCGCCGATTTGAAGGACGGCAGCAAACACTGGCGCGATGGCCGCTACGGCCACGGCCAAGGACTCGTCATCGGCGACCACTACCTGCTCATGTCGGAGCCCGGAGAATTAATCCTCCTGCACCCCACCAAAGACGCCCCCAACGAACTTGCGCGCTTCTCCGTGCTGCACTCCAAAACGTGGAATCCGATCGCACTCGCGGGTGAACTGTTGCTCGTGCGCAACGATCGCGAAGCCGTGTGCCTAAGCCTCGCTCTGGAGTGAAGTCACCCCTCACACCAGCAACTCATCCATAACCCTGCCGCTCACATCCGTGAGCCGTTGGTCGCGACCGCCGTGGCGGAAGGTAAGCTTCTCGTGGTTGACGCCCATCTGGTGCAGCAGCGTGGCGTGGATGTCGTGAATGTCGAGCGGGCGGCTGACGACGGCGTTGCCGAACTCATCAGTCTCACCGTATGCGATGCCGCCTTGGAAGCCGCCACCCACCATGAAGATCGAGTAGCCATTCACATGATGATCGCGGCCGCAAGTATCGGTGACTTTCGGCGTATGCGGCGTGCGGCCCATCTCACCAGCCCAAAGCACGATGGTCTCATCGAGCAGGCCGCGCTGTTCGAGATCGGTGATCAACGCGGCGACACTTTGATCGGTGACGCGCGCGTTCTTCTCGTGATTCTTCTTCAAGAGACCGTGTTGATCCCACGGCGAATTGTTGCCGTCGAAGGTCGGGCACGTGATCTCAACAAAGCGCACGCCCGCCTCGACCAATCGTCGCGCTCGAAGCGCCTGCGTGGCGTAGAAACGCTGATGCTCATCCGTCGAATCGACGCCGTAGAGCTTGCGAATATGCTCGGGCTCCGCGTCGATGTCCGCGATGGCCGGCACAGCGCTCTGCATGCGGAAAGCGGTCTCGTAATTCGCGATCGCGGCCTCTATGGCACGCGCATCCGAAGTGCTCGCGGCGAACTCGGCATCCTGCGCGGCGACAAGCGCGAGTTTGCGCCGCTGCATGGCCGCAGCGTCCAGCGGCGCGATGTTGTCCACCGGCACGCCTTTCGCACGGAAGAGCGTGGCCTGATGGCTGGCGGGCAGGAACGAACTGCCGAAGTTTTCGAGCCCGCCATTCGGCACCCAGTCATTGTTCAGCACAACATAGCCCGGCAGGTTCGCGTTCTCCGTGCCGAGACCATACGACACCCACGCGCCAAAGCTCGGCGCCTGCCCGAGAATGCGCCCGGTGTGCAGCAGCAGATTCTGCTGCCCATGCAACGGCAGCTCGCCGACCATCGAGCGCACCACGCACAGCTTGTCTGCCACTCGAGCGAGGTGCGGGAACAGCTCACTCACCCACAATCCGCTCTGCCCGCGCTGTTTGAACTCCCACGGACTGCCCAACCACACGCGGTTCGCATTCGCCTGCGCCCGTTTCGATACTGCGCCCTCACCGATCGGCTTGCCCTCATGCGTTTTGAGCATCGGCTTCGGATCAAACGTGTCCACATGGCTCGGCCCGCCGTCCATGAAGCAAAAGATGATGTTCTTCGCACGTGCTCGATTATGCAGCGGCACGCCTGCCATCGCTTTCAGCGCGAGCATGCCAAAGCCTGCGGAAGCACCTGCCAAAACTTGGCGGCGCGAGCAGCACACGATGGATTGATGCGAATCAGGCTGGATCATCCAGCGAGAATACCCGGCTCGGCCCGATGATCTTGCCGGTGCGGGTGAATCGCGTGCACCTGACGCTTTGCTCCGTGCTACGGCTTGCTGATGCTCACGCGGTAGAACTTGCGCGGGCCGGACGCGCTGGGGTCGGTCACGATCAGGGTGCCGCCGTTACCGGTGAAGGACGCGCCGAGCGGATCCCAGCGTCCCAGGTCGAGACTGAACTCGATGGTGTAAGTCCGGTCGCTGAACGTCGGGCCCAGGGTGATCTGCCGCTGGCCGGGCTGGCCGGTCACCACCGCGTTGTTGAGGAGAAAGGTGGATGCCGCGTTGTTCGGCATGAGCCCGGCGGTGTATTTGAAAAGATTCGTCAGCCCGCTGCCATCGCTGATGTAATTGGGCGCGGCGTTCGGATTATTCGCGCCGAAGTAGAGCGTCTGCCACGCGTCGTCGATGCCATCGCTGGCGTAGGTGCCGAAGTTGTCGGCGATGGTGTCGAGCACGTTGAGATTGAGCGCGCTGCTCATGCCAGCGTAACTACCCTGCGCCTGCGCGGCGGTGTCTTGGTAAACTGCGGCGGCACTGGCGAGTCCGTTGCTGTCAATGCTGGTGAGCGGGCCGCTGAGCACGCTCCACGAAACGGCGGAAGCGCTCACCGCCAGCGTTGTCGCGTCATCCAACAACTGCGCGGCACTGAGCTGGCGCGTGCCAGTCTCATTGATCGTGAGCGGCGAGGCGGCGAGCTGCAGCGCGGTGACCTCATAGAGCTGGCCAATGTAGCCGCTCTTCGCCGTCTCAGCAGGCGCGGCGACGGTGGAAAGTCCCGTCACGCCGCCTGCGCTGCCGTCATTCGTGTAAGCCGTGCTCGTCGTGCGCGCGCCTCCGCCGTCGGCGGTGTCGGTGGTGATGGAGTAGTTCGCACTGGTGCGCGGGCCGGCGTGGGCGATGGAGGCGCTCACGACAGCGAACAGCACGACGAGGAATCTTGTTTTCATTGGATCAGGGATGGTAGGGACGCGCTGCGTCGCGTCCGTGATTTCTGGATGTTGCGTGCTCATGGGATGGGAGATTTGGGACGCGGCGCAGCGCGTCCCTACCGTTCATTTGATGGCCGCCGTTTTCACCTGACTCTCGGGCTCCTTCGGGATGAAATGCTCCAGCTTCGCCAGCCGCGCCTCGCGCTCTAGCTCGCGCTTCTCCCGCGCCACTTCCTTCGCCTTCAGCGCCTCGATCTCTTTCTTCAGCACGGCGATCTTTGCGTCCTTTTCCTCGATCTCCGCCTGCTGCTCCTGCACGGCCTTGGTGAGGACGGAGACGACCGGAGTGATGTTGAGCGTCTGCGGCTGGATCTTGCCGTCGGCGGTCACGGCATCCTTTTGACCGATCACGGCGCTGGGCACCACCTGCTGCAGCTCGTCGGCGATGAAGCCTTCCTGCTGCTGCGGGCCGGCCTGGAAGATCGTTCCGGGCACGTCCTTGTAGTGGAACGACACCGGATTGAGCGCCATCACCCGCTCCAGCGCCGTGCCGCCCATCGGGCGGATGTCATCTTTGAGCCGGCGGTCGGAGGTCAGCGAGATGGTGCCGACGTTGATCGTATCGATATATAGCTGGGCAGCAGATCCGGTCCAGTTGATGCCGAACACACTGGTCCCGACGGCTCCATTGGTGCCTTGGCGGCAGCGAAACCCGTTTGCCCGCACGGTCCCGTTCACATCGAGCAAATCCGCCGGCGACGATGTCCCGATGCCCAGGTTCCCGGAACTGTCCATCGTCAGGCGGGCGGTGTCGTTGTCCTCGATGACGAAGCCGTTGCTGCCGTTCATCCCGATGTCGTAAAACTGCCCGTCCGCCCGCGCAAAACGCATCTGCGGCTCGTAGGTGCCCGTTCCGACGATCTGCACGGCCAGCCCCGCGTGGCTCGCGTTCTGATTGAAAAACGGTGTGCCGAAGGAGCCGTTGGTGGCATTATTGGCTGTGAGTCCCGTGGCTGTCAGCGTGCCCGTCATCGTGTCGCCGGACTTGCTCACCTTGGAGTCTAACTGCCCCTGGATGCCCGAGGTCACGCCGTCGAGGTAGCCGAACTCGGTGTTGTCCACCACCCCGGTGCCCAGCTTCGTGGCGGAGATCGCGGCGGCGGGGGCGATATGCGAATTCGTGATGGTGTCGAAGGCGATGTCGGTCCCGGTGACGGAGTTATCCGCGATGGCGCTGCTCGTGACGGAGCGGGGTGTCAACTGGGCCGAGCCCACGCTGCCGAATGGCAGCGGGCTGGCCGGAGTCAGCGCCGTCCATTCGCCATTACCGAGGTATTGCAGCGTGGCGGTGCTGCCCGCGGCACCGGACGGCGCGGAGGTGTAAATCTGGCCGCCATTCGCCACCGCGACCAGCTTGCCGCCGTCGGCCGAGGAGGCCACCGAACCCCAGCTACGGCTGCTCTCCCGCGCCGTCCAGCTCACCCCGGAGTCCGTCGAGGTGTAAATCTGCCCGAACACCACCACCGCGACCAGCTTGCTGCCATCGGCCGAGGAGGCCACGGACCGCCAGTCGCGGCTG
>WBZU01001056.1_pt1 | contig 21746 bp, 19 predicted proteins | sample 5204311 | NCBI WGS metagenome assembly WBZU01 (sample SAMN12344359, study PRJNA552823) | activated sludge metagenome | biome: Activated sludge suspended growth; feature: Nitrification reactor; material: Wastewater; isolation source: activated sludge from nitrification reactor of wastewater... | reverse complement strand
ATCGGCGGTTCTGCCGGTGATCAGGAGGTAGAGCAGGGCCACCGCGCTGCCGGTGATCGCGATGCTCAGTGCGGTGCCGAGTTCGAAGGCGGTCTCGGAGATGCCGGTGGCCGCGCCCACCCGGTCTGCACTGGCACTGGTGAGCACCAGGTCGGAGCTCACGGTGACGGCGGACCCGAAGGAGAAGCCGAGCAACATCAGCGGAAAAACCATGGCCGCGTAGGACATCGGCATCGACAGGCCCAGCAGGATCAAGCCCGCGGCTCCCACCGCCATGCCGGTCAATAGGGTCCGGCGGTGCCCCCAGACGGCGATCAGGCGGGCGGCATAAGCGGCGACGACGAGGCTGACGATGGACTCCGGCAGCGTCGCGAGACCGGACTGCAGCGGAGAGAAGTCACCCACCTGTCGCAAGAAGATCGGCAGGAAGAACAGCGCCCCGATGTTGGCGAACACGACGACCATCTGCGCGACAATGGCAGCGGTGAAACGGGATTGGGCGAACAGGGTCAGGTCCAGCAGCGGGGTGCGCAACCTGCCCTGCCGCCGCAGGAACACCCACAGCAGGCCCGCGCCGGCCACCAGTGCCCCATAGGCGTTGCGAACACCCAAACCCGAGTGCGCCAGTTCGGTGATGCCGTAGACCACGCCGAGGATGCCGGCGGTGGAATAGACCACCGACAGCGGGTCGAGCGGATGGCTGGCCTTGCTGCGCGCCTCAGGCAGCGCCCAGGCGCCGAGACCGACGATCAGCGCGACCACCGGAAGGTTCACCAGGAGTACTGAGCCCCAGTAGAAATGCTCGAGCAGGACCCCGGCGAGCGTCGGCCCCAGGGCGGCTCCGCCGGCACCACTCGCGCTCCAGATGCCCACCGCCCGCGTGCGCTGCCGGTCGTCGGTGAACATGCTGCGCAGCAGTGCCAGCGTCGAGGGCATCAGCCCGGCGCCGGCCATGCCCTGCACCGCCCGGGCGAGGATCAGCATGGCGGCGGTGGGGGCCAGGGCCGCAGCCACCGAGGCGGCGCCGAAGGCGAGGCTGGAGATCAGCAGCAGACGTTTGCGGCCGATCCGGTCGCCGAGATTGCCCATTGTGATCAGCAGTCCGGCGATCACGAACGAATAGATGTCGCCGATCCAGAGGATCTGGTTGTAGTCCGGGCGGAGTTGTTCGGTGATGGAGGGGACCGCGACGCTGATCACGGTGGCGTCGATGGCCACCATGAGGACGGCCAGACAGAGGACAAAGAGTCCGGCGAACTGGCGTCGGGTCATCAGAGTCAGCGTAGGAGGTTGTCGAGGGCCGAGGCGGTGAGGATGTAGAGGGCGTGGCTGCCGCCGGCGCTGATCTGCACGTCCAGTGGCCATTTCCACGGCGGCGGGGTGCCGCCGAGCACCGGGAAGCCGACGGAGGTGACGGTCATCAGCGCGGTTCCGAAGACCATGCTGGCGTACGGCTCGCGAATCATGTTGCGCAACAGCACATGTGCGATACCGAACGCCGAACCGTAGGACCAGCGCAGTCCCAGAGTGATGGCGCCGGCCTCGCGGTCGGACGGTCTGGGCAGTCGCAGGATCTTGGCGACGATCTGGCCGGGCACCACGCTGTCGTCGTAGTCCAGGCCCTCGTGTGACCACAGGCCCTCCACCGGGGTCCCGTCGGCCAGGGCCGTCACACCGGTGTAGCGACCGCGCCGGAAGGCTCGCTCCGCGTGGTACCAGAGGGCCATGGCAGCGGTGCCCCCCGCGCCCGCCACCAGGCCCCGGGTGATCCACGGCAGTCGCGGCAGCGGTCGGGGGCGCATGGTGGGCAAGGGTAGACGACGCCAGGGGGTCGCTGAGAGCGGTTCAGCGGACGCCGGAGTGGGCAAATCCCGGTCGGCGCAAGTCGCAGGAGTGGATAATTCCGCACGTGTCAGCACCCAGCAACAAAGTGTCCATCGTCGGGGTCGGCAGCGTCGGCACCGCCATCGCCTATGCCTGCCTGATCCGCGGATCGGCGAAGGCGATCGCCCTCTTCGACGTTGCGGCCAAGAAGGTCCAGGCCGAGGTTCTCGACCTCAACCACGGCAGCCAGTTCGTACCGAACTGCGTGGTGACCGGATCGGACAGCATCGACGTCACCGCCGGATCGTCGATCGTGATCATCACCGCGGGCGCCAAGCAGAAGCCCGGGCAGAGCCGGTTGGACCTGGCGGCCACCAATGTGGCGATGGCCCAGCAACTCACCCCGCAGTTGCTCGAGCACTCCCCCGACGCGGTGATCATCTTCGTCACCAACCCGGTCGACGTGGTGACCCTGGCCGCCGCCCGATCGGTCGACGTGGCGCCGGGCCGCATCTTCGGCTCGGGAACCGTCCTGGACTCCAGCCGATTCCGGTACCTCATCGCCAAGCGCGCCGGGGTGGACGTCGGTAACGTGCACGGCTTCATCGTCGGCGAACACGGCGACTCGGAGATCCCGCTGTGGTCGAGTGTGTCCATCGGCGGCGTGCCCGCCATGGAGTGGCGGGCCGACGGCGTGCAGGTTTTCGACGAGCAGACCCGCGCGGACATCGGAAAGGGTGTGGTGAACGCCGCCTACGAGATCATCGAGGGCAAGGGCGCCACGAACCTCGCGATCGGGCTGTCCTCGGCGCGGATCATCGAGGCGGTGCTGGGCAACCAGAACCGGGTGCTGCCGATCTCGACGGTGCAGACCGGCGCCTACGAACTCCGGGACGTTGCACTGTCGCTGCCCACCCTGGTGTCCCGGTCGGGCGCCGGCCAGGTGCTCGAGGTGCCGCTGGCGGTCAATGAGCTTCTGGGACTTCAGGGTTCGGCCAAGACGCTGAACGAGACCCGGGAGTCGCTCAACCTCTAGGGAAAGCGGTCAGTTCATCGGCGCCGTCCACGGCCGGCTGAACTGCCTTCCAAAGAACCATCCAAACCACGGCGGGAGCTGACTCAGATGCAGATCACCGAACTCAGCCGGGACCTGGCCAAGCACGAACAGGCCGGTGAGTACCTGGCCGTCATCGAAGGCGTGCGCAACGCGCTGGGCGCCGACCGCTCGGCGTTCAAGGACCCGTGGATCAAGGGCTGGGTCGGCCGGCGCTGGCGCGACCTGTTCATGCAGGAGGCGGTCAAGGACAAGGACGCCGTCGAATACGCCTCCAAGCCGCCACTGCTCGCCCCGGTGCCGCTACCCGGGTTCCTCAAGAACTCCAATCCGCGCCGCGCCATCGCCGAACGCTTCCTCAAGGACTCCCCGGCCAGCGAGTGGCAGGCCGAAATGCCTGCGGCGCAATACAAATCGATCGACAATACGACACTGATCCTGTGCGGTGGGCTACTCACGGGCTTGCTGCACTCCGAGGCGCACTCCTTTCCGGTGGAGGCCGAGCGGCTCTATCAGGAGCGCGGCTGGCGCACCCTGCGGGCCGACGTGCATCCCATGCGGTCGTGCGAGGCCAACGAAGCCGATATCGTGGCGGCCTTCCACGGCCACGGGCTCAACGCACTGATGAAGCCCATCGACGAGCCGAGCCCACCGGACAAGGTGTTCATGCTGGGCTACAGCAAGGGCACCCCGGACATCCTGTCCTTCCTGCTGCACCATCCCGAGTACCGCGACCAGATCAAGGGTGTCTTCACCTGGGGCGGAGCGGTCGGGGGCTCCTACACCGCCGACGGGGTCTACGACCAGATCAAGAACCTGCCCACCGAAGGCTCCTTCGAATACATCAGCACACTGCTTGCCGTGATCACCGGGACCATGCTGAGCAAGGCCGGTCTGCGCCGCCTCGACGAGTACGACATCAAGGGCGCGATGAACGATCTGCGCACCTCGGTCCGGGAGCAGTTCAATGCCGAGCACGCCGAGTTCTTCGACAACCTCGGCATCCCGTTCTTCGCGCTGACCGGCGCCACCACCCCGCTCGAGGTGCCCAGCGTGCAGTTCATGGATGCGGTGCGGCTGAGTTCCTTCGACGCCAACAACGACATGCAGCTCACCCAGAAGCAGGCCATCCTGCCGATCGGAATGAACGCCCACATCGCGATGGCGCACGCCCACCACTGGGACATCGCCTATGCGCCCTTCCCGCTGGCGATGCGGCTGGCCATCCCGAACCTGGAGCACCGCTGGCCGCGGTACGCCGCACTGGTGGCCAGCTGGGAACTGCTGGCGGAATTGGGCCTGATCGACTGATCAGGTTAGTTTGGCGCGATGCGCACACTGGCATACGCAGCGGCGGTGGCCCTGCTGGGATTGACTGCTCCGATCGCCTCGGCCGACCCCGCGGTCCCCGACCCCGGCTACAACACGGTGACCTACCTGATCGGGAAGTGCTGGGATCCCACCCAGCCGGTCGAGCAGGAGCCGACGAAGGTCGAGTACAACTGCGACGGCACATCGGTCATGGAGAACATGGTGTGGTCGGCGTGGGGCGCCGACGGGGCCAACGGCACCGGCACCGACAACTCCGTCGAGTGCCAACCGAACTGCGCCACCGGCGCCCGGCTGGTGAATCCGATCGTGGTGCACGCCTGGAATCCGAAGCAGGCCGACGGCTGCCCGCCGAACCTGCAGTTCTACAGCGATCTGACAGTGGCCTACCCGCAGGGGGTGCCGCCGTGGATCAAGCCCGGAACCCAGTGGGCCGCCGACACGCTGTTCACCACGGTCGACGGCATGCCGGCCGTGCACTACATCAACCAGGGCGCGCACAGTTGCACGCCGCTGTGATCCGCTAGCCCGGTAGCGGCAGGCAGCGGCAGGCCACGAGTGCCATGTCCGCGCCCACGGCGTCCGGCGATCTGGTTGGCGTCAGGATGTGGCTCTGACACAGGCGCACAACGCTTTCCACCATCAGGCGGACGTCGGCGGGGTCGGCCGCGGGCCACTGCCCGTTGACCCAGTCGCGGACGAGGGTGAAGGCGGTTTCCAGGAGCGCTTCGCCGCGGACGGTGAACAGCGACAGCAGCGAGACGTCTCCGCCGCCGGCGGCGCGCGTCAGGATCGTCTCGAGCAGCGGGTTGGCGCGGGCGACGGTCACCATGTACTCCGCGGCATCGGAAACCGCGGCGGCCAGATCACCGGGATGCGCGGACAGTCGGGTGCCGACCTCCTCGAAGAACTGCGCGGTCTCCCGCATCACCAGCGCGTTGCCCAGTTCCTCCTTGGTGCCGAACTCCGCGTGCAGGCTCTGGCGGCTGATGCCGACCTGGGTCGCGATCGCGCCCATCCGGACGGCGGCCCAGCCCCGGTCCAGGACCACCTCGCGCGCGGCGTCCAGTGCGACGTCGCGAAGACGCGCACGGCCATAGGCGCGGGTTTCAGCGCGGAGGTCCACTGCGGTCACGCTCGATAGTCTAGCGCCCGAACTGACATTTCAAAGTCGTATGTCGCTATTGCTTGACATCTTTCCATTTTTGTCAGAAGCTCTCCGTATGACCACAGCCCTAACCCGTGCCGAGCGTCCCTACGATCCGGCCGACATCTCGTCGGTGGAGTTCTGGGAGGGCACGTTCGACGACCGTGAGAAGGTTTTCGCCGAGCTGCGCGCGAACCGTCCCATCTCCTGGCACCGCCCGGTGAAGAACGGGATGTTCGAGGATCCCAACGATCAGGGCTTCTGGGCCGTGGTCCGGCACGCCGATCTGGTCGAGGTCACCCGCCGCCCAGGCGACTTCCTGTCCGGCAAGGGCATCACGTTCGAGTCCTTCCCGCCTGAAATGCTCGACGCCGCACAGGGTTTCATCGCGATGGACCCGCCGCGGCACACCAAGATCCGCCGGCTGATGGCCGCGGCCTTCACCCCCAAGCAGTTGGCCCGCATCGACGAGCACATCGTCGCCAATTCGAAGCGCATCGTCGACGACATCGCCGCCAAGGGCGAGATCGATTTCGTCACCGACGTGGCTTCACTGGTGCCGATGAACAACATCTGCGACATGGTCGGTATCCCCGAGGAGCACCGCCGGACCGTCGCCTACGAGTCGCAGTTCGCCGACGGCTGGCGCGACCCGCGCCTGCTGCAGGGCGCCGACCCGCTGGCCCGGCTTGCGCAGACGATCATGACGGTGCACGGAATCGCCCACGAGCTGATCGCCGCTCGGCGCAGCAAACCGGAGAACGATCTGATGACCGCGCTGGTTCAGGCCGAGGTCGACGGCGAGCGGTTCACCGACGACGAGATCTCCTCGATCTTCGCGCTGCTGATCATCGCCGGCAACGACACCACCCGGCAGTCGATCAGCCACGGCATGAAGGCGCTCACCGACTTCCCGGATCAGCGCGCCTGGCTCATGGAGGATCTCGAGGGCAGGCTGCCGATGGCGGTCGAGGAGATCATCCGCTGGGCCACCCCGATCATGACCTTCCGGCGCACCGCTGCCCATGACACCGAACTGGGCGGCCACCACATCACCGAGGGCGACAAGGTGATCATGTTCTACTCCTCGGCGAACCGTGATCCCGAGGTCTTCGACCATCCCGAAAAGCTCGACCTGTCCCGCTGGCCGAACAAGCACGTCGCCTTCGGCGGCGGCGGTATCCACCACTGCCTCGGCGCGCAGCTGGCACGGCGGCAGATCACCGCGACCTTCCGCGAACTGCTCAACCGGCTGCCGGATATCCACGTGGTCGGTGAGCCGGAGTTGGGCAACGGCAACTTCTTCCATACCGTGATGAGCATGAAGGCAGAGTTCACCCCGGAAAAGGACGCCCGATGAGGATCGTCGTCGACCGCACCAAGTGCTCTTCGATCGGGTTATGTGAGGCGACCGCCCCGGACATCTTCGAGATCGGCCCGGATGGTGCGCTGAACATCCTCATGGACGACATCCCGGACAGCCGCCGGATCGACTTGGAGCAGGCCTGCGAGAACTGCCCGACGCAAGCCCTCAGTATCGAGGACTGACGCGTTGTACGTTCAGTCCCCATGGGAAGCGTCAGCCACGATGAGGTCCGCCAACACCTTTCGGAACGCCGCCGTCGGCTGACGGAATCGCGGGCGCTGAGCCCCGTCAAGGCGGTCATGGCCCGCTTCAGCGAGATCGACGGAGCAAACCAAGGCGTGCTGGTGTCAGTCCAGCTGTTCACCGTCATCATCCCGCTGATGATCCTCGGCTTCAGCTATTTCACGGGCTTCGCCGAGAACGTCAGTCCGGGCACCGTCTGGATTCGCGAACTGGGGCTCTCGGGTCCGACCAGTGACACCGTTCGCGGGGCGTTCGGCGACACCGCGGCGCTGCGCTCGGTCTGGACCGTCGTCGGCGTGGCCGCCTTTCTGGTGTGGGGCATCCCGATGGCGGTCATGGTGGCGAGCGTTTTCGCCAGGGCCTGGCAACGTGAGCAATTCGGGTTCGGCCAACGGCTTGCGCGCGGCGCGTTGTGGTTCGCGATCTATCTGGGGATGTTGATCCTGCGGGAGCGCATCGCCTACGGAGCCGAGTACGAAGGCGCCGCACAGGTTCTGATGTTCCTGATCGCGCTCATCCCGGTGTGGGTGTTCTGGTCGCTGACCCCGCTCGTTCTGGTGCGCGACGGCGGCCACGGCGCGAAATACCTTGCGCTGGCCGGACTGGCTGGCGTGGTGATCGACGGAATCATCGTTCCGGTCATCGGACGGGTCATCTTTCCCAGGGTGATCGACGCCTGGACAAGTTTCGGCCCGATCGGTGTCGCGATGGCGATCATGACCTGGTGCGGGGTACTGGGAACGGCATGGGTCATCACCGCGTGCGTCGGGGCGGTGCTGTGGGAACGCAGCGCCCCGACGGACACGGTCCTGCAGGCGCAGACCGCGGAGGACGGCGCCGAAAGATAGACATCAGCAAATGAGCGGCGATCCGCCTCGAGGATCGGTAGGGTCCAGATGTCAATTCGAACCGAAGGTCCATTTCCGTGAAGATTCGCTCCTTTGCCGGCTTGGTTGCCGCCGTTGCCATCGCTCGCGTGAGCTGGTTAATCGCCAGCTGAGACTTGCTGACACACATCGGGGCGGTGCTGACAGCAGCACCGCCCCGATGATTTTCCACGCTAGGCGCTAGGCGCCTTTCTTCCTGTCCCGCTTCGGTTTCGGATCCGGCTCACCCAGCGCCGCTTTGCGATCCTCGTCGCTGAAGCCAGCGGCGGCGCTGCCGTACGCCCGCTTGCGGCCCATCACGTCGTGCGTCGACCGGAACGCCGCACGATTGCGGTCGTAGTCGCGCTTGTCGTACGTCATGGCGTACTGCCTCTCCACCCCCATCCGCTCACCGATCTCCACCGCGTCGATATCGGCGCCGAGGAAGATGAAGTCCCACTTGTAGACCTCGCGCTGCCGGGTGATCAGCGCGTTGATGCCGGGCCACGTCCACGTCTGACTGGCGTTCTCGTAGCCGTCGGTCATGATCAGGCAGATCACCCGGCCGGGCCGCCTCTCCTCTGGCAGAGCCGAAAGCTGTTCTCCCACTTCGGTGATGAACCGGCCGGCCGCGTCCAACAGCGCCGTGTTTCCACGCGGAACCAGTTCGAACGGCAGAACAGCGTTGATGTCGGTCGGCGGGTAGACCACCTCGTACTCGTGGTCGAACTGCGCCAGAGTGACGTAGCACAGCCCAGGGCACTGACGCTGGGCGTCGATCAGTTCGCGCCAGCCGTCCTCGGTGGCGACCACCGAGTAGCCCATCGAACCCGAGCGGTCGAGCAGTGCGGCAATCAGAGTGGTGTTGGGATTGGTCAATATCCACCTTCCTGTGGGCAGCCGGGAACCACCGCGAAACTCGAATGAATGGACCCCCGACCAGAGACGAACAGCCGCCGCAGCGGCCATTCCTTACATCTTGATTATAGCACTTGATCTGCGGTTATGCACCTTCAGACGGGGGTGACGCCAGTGGCGCGCGCGCGGCGACGCCAGAGGAATCCCAGACTGGCGAGCCGACTCTCCGGCAGCGGCAGATTCACCGTGTCCGCCCCGATCTCCTCGGCGATCAGCTGGTCGAGACGGCGGTCCAGGTCGTCGACAAGCTGCCCGGCGTCGCGGCCGGCGGCCAGTGAGCACAGCTCAGCCGGGTCCGAAACACGTTCATAGAGTTCGAGATCCGCAGCCGCCCGGCCGAGGTGCTGTTCGCCGGGCAGGAAGTATCTGCCGTACTTGTGCAATTCGGTGATGATTCCGCGCAGGAATCCGCGATGCGGAGGAGCGGGACCCATCGACGAGAACGCGTCGCTGGTGACCAACACGGCATCGCGGACCGCGCGCTGCGGGTCCGACCACAACGGGGAGAGATCGCGCCCCGGAAGGGGATCAGACCGGGACTCGGCGCCTGCCACCGCCAGCATCGTCGGCAGCAGATCGACGGCCCCGGTGAGGCGCTGACTCGTCTCGCCTGCCGGAACGGCGCCTGGCCAGACCATCGTTAGCGGGACCTGGGCGTTCTCGCGGTAGAGGTTGGCGGCCTTCTGCCGCAGTCCGTGGGCGCCCGCGAGGTCGCCGTGATCGGAGGTCGCCACGACGAGGGTGTTCGACCCGGCGCCGGAGGCGTTCAGCGCGTCGAGCACGGTACCGATATGGCCGTCGACTTCCAGGGAGAGGTCGATGTAGGCGTTGATCAGTCGGCGCCAGGCCCTTTCGTCGTGGACCCGGCCGCCGGTGACGTCGCAGGTCACCTTCCAGTACCGCTGGGTCAACGGCTTGGTGGACAGATCGTCGGCGAAGTTCGCGGGCAGCTGCGCACCGTGGTCGGTCACCCGCGGCTTGCGGAACCGCGGATAGAGCATGATGTCGTGCGGGTTGACGAACGAGCACACCAGCAACCACGGTCCCCGATCGGCGTGATCGGTGATCCACCGGGCCGCACGCTGGGCGGTCCGCCCGTCGATGAAGTGCCCCAGATACGGCGTGCCGTGGGTATCCGGAGCCTGCCAGTCCTGAAACCCGTACGGCTGCAGCCCATTGCGCCGTGACTCCCCGCCGAGATGCCACTTCCCGAGGTATCCGCAGGTGTAGCCGGCGGCGGTGAGCAGGTGGCCCAGCGTGGGGATAGCCGGATCCAAGGGACGTTGCCAGCTGAAGTTGATGTTGTCGAACATGCCGGTCGAGGCGGCGTGGCGGCCGGTGAGCATCGTGGCCCGACTCGGGGTGCAGGGAAACGTGTGGACGTGGTGATTGGTGAAACGCATCCCCGCGGATGCCATCCGCTCACGGTTGGCGAACCGCACATGGTCGGGGAACCAGACCCGTTCGCGCTCCTCATCGGTGATCAGGAGCAGGATGTTCGGGCGTTCAGCCACAAGGTCGACGTTATATGCCCAACCAGCCGTAGGGTCGAGCCATGGCCACATTGCCACCCGGGCCGCCGCTGCCGGCGAGCGTGCAGACCGCGCTGATGCTGCGCTGGTGGTCGGCGTGCGCGTTCGCCTGCCGGCGCCGCTACGGCGACGTCTTCACGGTGCGCCTGGCCGGGTTCGGCAAGGGTGTCTACCTGGCCAACCCCGAGGACATCAAAGCCGTCTTCGCCGGCGACCCGCGGATTTACCATGCGGGAGAGGCGAATTCGGTGCTCGGCGGCGTGATGGGACGTAGCTCGGTCCTGGTGATCGACGGCGACGTGCACCGCGAGCGGCGCCGGCTGATGCTCGCCCCGTTCGCCCGCGACGCGGTGGCCCGTCAGCACGGGCTCATCGCGGAGATCGCGAGGGCCAACATCGCGGGGTGGCCGGTGGGCACCGAATTCGCCGTCGGCCCGCGGATGTCCCAAATCACCCTGGAGGTGATCCTGCGAACGGCCATCGGCGCCAGCGACCCCGATCGGCTGGCGGCTCTTCGGGACGTGATGCCGAGGCTGCTCAGCCTGCGCCCGTTCGACACGGTGGCCATCGCCAAGCCGCGGCTGCAGCAGCGCTGGCCATGGCGCTCGCTGCGGCGCAACATCGCCGAGGCCGACGCCCTGCTCTACGCCGAGATCGCCGAGCGGCGCGCCGATCCGCACCTCGCCGAACGGCCCGACACCTTAGCCATGCTGGTGCGCGCCGGCCACATGACCGACACCGAGTTACGCGACCAGCTCATGACCCTGCTGCTGGCCGGGCACGACACCACCGCGAATTCGTTGTCCTGGGCGCTGGAGCGACTGACCCGCCATCCGCAGATCCTGGCCCGGGCGGTGCAGGCCGCCGAGGCCAGCGCCGCCGGGGATCCGGCCGGTGAGGAGTACCTGGATGCGGTCGCCAAGGAGACGCTGCGGATCCGCCCCGTGGTGTTCGACGTCGGCCGGGTGCTCAAGGAACCGGTGGACGTCGCCGGGTATCGGCTGCCCGCCGGCATCACGGTGATCCCGGCCATCGGGCTGGTGCACGCGCGCAACGACATCTACGAGGACACAGAGGAATTCCGTCCGGAGCGGATGATCGACGCAGACCTGTCCCCCACCACCTGGCTGCCGTTCGGCGGCGGGAATCGGCGCTGCCTGGGCGCCAACCTGGCGCTGGCCGAGATGCGGATCGTCCTGCGGGAAGTGCTGCGTCACGCCGAGCTGGAGACCACCACCGCACCGGGCGAGCGCCGGCGGACCAACGGGATCATCCATCAGCCACACCGCGGCGGCCGGATCCGCGTGCGCGCGTTGCGGAGCGTCAGCGCCGCAGCCGCGACGGCGGCGGGGTGACGCCCTGTGGCCAGGCGGTGTCGGCGTCGTAGAACACGTTCGTCCGCACGGTCCGATTCAGCATGCTGAGGCATTGCCGCCCACAGCGCGATCGAAAGGACTCACATCGCCGACGAGAACCTCTCGAGGTGGATCTGATCGGCCGGCACACCCGCGGCGGTCAGCGCGGCCACAGCGGCATCCATCATCGGCGGCGGACCGCACAGGTAGACATCAGGCATCTCGTCCATCACAGCGATCTCGGCGGCCGCCAGCTCGACGGGATTGCCCACCGCGCCGTCCCATGCCGGATCCGGGTTCCACACCACGGTGACGGCCTGGAAATCCGGGAGACTCTCTGTCAGCGAGGCGATCTCGTCCTGCGCGAAGACCTCGCTGTGCCGGGTGACACCGAAGAACAGCCTTGCCGGCTGCGCCTCGCCCCACTCGGCCATCTTGCGCAGCATCGACAGCAGCGGTGAGAGTCCGGTTCCGCCGGCCAGGAACCACCGCGGCCGAAGCCCGTTCTCCGCCAGTCCGAATTCGCCGTCCGCGCTCGAGACCGTCAGCACGTCGCCCACCTCGGCCCGCTCGGCCAGGTAGTCCGACATCGCCCCGCCGGGCAGCAGCCGGATGTAGAACTCGAGCCGGCCGTCCCAGTTCGACACGTTGGCCGGCGAGTAGGCGCGCCGCACCTCCCGGCCCTCGGCGTTTCCCGGCACTCCCCCCTCTCGGCCGGGCGCAAGACCCGGCACTCCCCCCTCTCGGCCGGGCGCAAGACCCGGCACTCCTCCCTCTCGGCCGGGCGCAAGACCCGGCACGACGATGCGAACGAACTGGCCGGACTCGAAATCGGCTGAGGCCGAACCGTCCTCGCCGGGCCGCAGGGTCAGCGTCAGCCGCATCACCCCGTCGGCCACCCGGTCCAGCCCGGTGATCTCGGCCTCGTGCCGCACCGGCGGACCCACGACGATCTTGCTCTGGTCGTAGGGCAGCGCGATGCGGCAGTCCTGGAGGGGATAGCTGCGGCACAACAGGATTCCACCCTGCTCCTCGGGAACCTCGATGACGTTCGGGTCGTGCTCGCCCATCTCCACCCGGCCGCGGGTGAGCACCGCCGAGCAGGCCCCGCAACCGCCGGACTCGCACGACGACTTGAGCATGATCCCGGAGTCCTCGGCGGCCTCGAGAACGGTGGTGCCCGAGTCGCAGTGCAGCACGGACTCCTGCCCGTCGGCGGTAACCAGCGTGACGTCGTATCCCGTATCGGTGGTCACCCCGACAGCCTCCTCCAGCATCTCGGTCATCTACGCACCGGCCAGCGCCGCGGCCAGGTCCTCGGCGGGATCGCCGATGGGCTTGAGCGCGAACTTCTCGACGAGGATGTTCACCGCCGCGGGGGTCAGGAAGGCCGGCAGGGTCGGGCCGAGGCGGATGTTGCGGATACCCAGTGACAGCAGGGTCAGCAGCACCGCGGCGGCCTTCTGCTCGAACCACGAGACGAACAGGCTCAGGGGCAGGTCGTTGACACCGCACTCGAAGGCATCGGCCAGCGCGAGTGCGATCTGGATGGCCGAGTAGCTGTCGTTGCATTGGCCGACGTCGAGCAGACGCGGGATGCCGCCGATGTCGCCGAAGTCGTGGTCGTTGAACCGGTACTTGTTGCAGCCAAGGGTCATCAGCACGGTGCTGTCCGGGGCATGATCGGCCACGTCGGTGTAGTAGTTGCGGCCCGGAGCGGCGCCGTCGCAGCCGCCGATGAGCAGGAACCGGGTGATGTCACCGGCTTTGACCGCCTCGATCACCTTGTCGGCCACCGACAGCACCGCGTTGCGGGCGAACCCGGTGGTGACCGTCTCGGCCGGGGCATCCTCGGTGAAACCGGGCAGCGACTGGGCGGCCTTGACCACCAGCGACAGGTCGTCGTTATCCAGGTGGCGCACACCGGGCCAGCCGACCGGGCCGAGGGTGAAGATGCGATTGCGGTAGGCCGGCTGCGGCTCGATCAGGCAGTTCGACGTCATGACGATCGGACCCGGGAAGGCGGTGAAGTCGCGCTGCTGGTCCTGCCAGGCGCCGCCGTAGTTGCCCGCGAGGTGGGTGTACTTGTGCAGCTCCGGGTAGCCGTGGGCGGGCAGCAGCTCGCCGTGGGTGTAGACGTTGATGCCGGTGCCCTCGGTGGCCTTCAGGATCTTGTCCAGGTCGTGCAGGTCGTGGCCGGAGACCAGGATCGCCTTGCCGGCGACCGGGGTGACGCGGACTCCGGTGGGCACCGGGTTGCCGAAGCTGCCGGTGTTGGCCCCGTCCAGCATCGCCATCACGGCCAGGTTGACGGTGCCGAGTTCCAGCGCGTGGCCGAGCAGCGCCTCGAGGTCCGCAGGGCCGGACGCCAGGAAGGCCAGCCCGTTCTCGATGCCGGCGTCGGTCTCGTCGGTGCGATACCCGAGGGCGTGGGCGTGGTGGGCATAGGCACACACACCCTTGAGGCCGTACAGGTTGAGGTTGCGCAGGCCGATGACGTCCGCGCCGAGGGTGTCGAGGTCGGCGTCCACGCCGACGGCCTTGGCCTGCTCGACGACCTCGGAGATCTTGTTGGCCGGCACGAACCGGGCTGCTCCGGTGAGGGTTTCGGGCTCCTTGCCGGCGGCGCGGGCGGCGGCCTCGTAGTCTTCCCTGGCGCGATCACGGACCTCGACGGCCTCGGCGATCAGCTGCATGAAGCGGGTCGCGTTGAAGTTGACGTTGGTCAGCGTGGTGAACATGTCGAACGCGGCGTGCGCGGCGTAGCGCGGGTCTGGCGCGCCGAGCTCACGCAGCTTCTGCGCGTACTGGCCGATGCCGAGGTCGACGTGGACCAGCACGTCCTGCAGCGCCGCGGTGGTGGCGTCCTTGCCGCAGTTGCCCTTGGCCGACGAGCAGCCGAAGGACAACAGGTTGGGCCGGCCGGGCTGGGGGGTGCGGTCGGTCTGCTCGCACTGGTAGCAAAACATGGCTCTCCTGAAGTCGGTGTTGACGTGCCCACGGTATGAAACGCGCCGACCGAAGCCATTGACCTAGATCAAGAGGTCGGTGTGGCGTGGCTCACAGCGTCGACTCGCCGCGGGCGTACGCGTCCAGGGCCGCAATGTCGGGAATCCGCACCACCGAGCCGTCCATGGTGAGCAAACCCTCCGAGGTCAAGGTGCGCACGGCGCGGGAGAACGTCTCCGGGGTCATCCCCAGCCGCGAGGCCAGCACCTGCTTGAGCGCGGGCAGTTCCACGGTGGTCGAGGGTCCCGTCGTACCCGCGTCGTCGCGCATGGCGCCCAGGACATAGGCGACGATGCGCTGGGTGGCCGACTGCAGCGAGAGCATGGCGATGTCCTGGATCTTGGCCTGCAGCCGCTTGGCCATCGACGCCAGCATCAGCCGCGCCATCGCCGGGTCCTCGTCAAGGATCTGGTCGACGGCCTTGTCCGGGACGAACACGAGGTGGGTGTCCACCAGGGCAGTGGCGTCCACCGGGTAGGGATCACGCAGGAACATCACGGCGTGGCCGAACGCGCCGCCCGGGGAGATGATCTCCAGCACCTTGACCACGCCCTCGGAGTTGGACACCGAAAGCTGCATCCGGCCGTCGCGCACCATGTAGAAGCCCGTCGACGGCGTTCCCCGCCGGAACAACACCTGCCCGGCGGGGAGAAAAATCGGACGGCTCTGCGCGGCAAGGAATTCCGCACGCGCACGGTCGAGACCGTCGAACATCGGGGCGGACGCGATGGTGTCACTCAGCTCGGCGGTCAACGGTGCTCCGGGGTGGTAGGGACCGGGCGAACCTACCTGGGAGACGCTCCTGCGCACAATGCGCACAACCACGGGTTAGGCTCCCGGGCATGGCCGGCAAGCGCCGCATCGACATGCGGTTCGCGACGCAGATCCTGCTGTTGCAGCTGGCCGTCGTCGCCCTGACTCTGGGCATCGCGTTCGCTCTGTTGGCATTCCTCGGCCATCGGCGCCTGGCCGCCGAGGACGGTCACCGAGTGCTGGACGTCGCGCGGGTGCTCGCCGAGTCACCGGCGGTGCGGTCCGACGTCGCTCGCTATGACCGTCCGCTGACCGACTCCCCCGCGCTCACCGACGAACTCGAACGCGGCCCGTTGCAGAACATCTCCTCGACCGTGAAGGAGCGCACCGACGCACTGTTCGTGGTGATCACCAACAGCGACGGCATCCGGCTGAGCCACCCCAACGTCAGCGAGTTGGGCAAGCGGGTCAGCACCGACCCGTCGTCCGTCCTGTCGGGCCGCGAGGAGGTGACCCGGCAGACCGGCACCCTCGGCCCGTCGGTGCGCGCGAAAGTCCCGATACGCGCACCGAATTCGGAGCGGGTCGTCGGCGAGGTCAGTGTGGGCATGTCCACCGCGGCGGTGCACGCCCAGTTGCGCAGTGACCTGTGGGCCGCAGGGTGGATGAGCGCCATCGCCCTGGCGGTCGGAACGCTGACCTCGTGGCTGCTGGCCCGCCGGTGGCGCGGACAGACTCCGCTGCGGACCACCGAGATGGCCGCGCTGGTGCGCACCCAGGAAGCGGTGCTGCACGGTATCGGCGAGGGCGTGCTGGCGGCGAGTGCGGATGGCACCACCGCGCTGGTCAACGACGAGGCCTGTCGATTGCTCGAAATTGACAGCCCCACCGGCAAACCCGTCGACGAGATCGGGCTGACCCCCCGGGTGCTCGAGGTGCTGCGATCCGGTGACCCCACCCCCACGCTGGCCACCGTCGGTGACCGGGTGGTGGTCGTGTCGGCGCGACGGGTGTCGCGGAACGGGCGCGAGCTGGGAACCGTGCTGGTGATCCGCGACCGCACCGACGTCGAATCGCTGACCCGCCAGCTGGACGCCGTGCAGCTGATGAGCACCGCGCTGAGGGCGCAGCGCCACGAGTTCGCCAACCGCCTGCACCTGCTCAACGGACTGGTGCAGAGCGGGCACACCGAGGAAGCCACGCAGTACCTCGAGGAACTGCTCGGCTCCGGGCCCCTTGGCTCCGCGTTGCCCGGTATCGACACCATCCGCGACGCCTTCCTGCAGGCGTTCCTGGCCGCCAAGGCCGCCGCCGCCCGCGAGGCGGGAGCGACGCTGCGCATCGGCGAGAACACCTGGGTGCCGGGACGGCTGGCGTTGCCGGTGGACGTGACGACGGTGCTGGGCAACCTGCTGGACAACGCGATCGACGCCACCCGATCGGCCGGCACCAGTGACGGGATCGTGGAAGTCGAACTGCTCCAGGACAACTCGACGCTGCACATCACCGTCGCCGACAACGGCACCGGGGTGGCGCCGGAGTTCGTCGAGCACCTGTTCACCGAAGGCACGTCGACCAAACCCGATTCGGGCATTCCCGGCGGCCGCGGGATCGGGCTGGCCCTGTCCCGCCAGATCGCCCGGGCGCTGGGCGGCGAGCTGCGGCTGGCCAGCCCCGCCAACCCGGGTGCGGAACTGTCCGGTGCGGAGTTCAGCGCCCGCCTGCCGGGCGTGATGATCGAGGAGAGCCAGTGAGTCCAACCGAGCTGACCGTGATGGTGGTCGACGACGACTTCCGCGTGGCCAACATGCACGCCGGGATCGTCAACGCCATGCCCGGCTTCACCGTCACCGCCAACGTCAACACCCTGGCCGGGGCCCGCAAGGCCGACCCGGTGGACCTCGCCCTGGTCGATGTCTATCTGCCGGACGGCTCCGGGGTCGATCTGGTTCGCGAACTGCGTTGCGATGCAATCGTTCTCAGCGCGGCGACCGAGCCCGACACCATCCGGGCGGCGGTGGCGGCCGGCGCGTTCGGGTATCTGGTGAAACCGTTCGCCCCCACCGACCTGGCCGCCCGACTGGGCGGCTACGCCCGCTACCGCAAGATCCTGTCCGCCCCAAACCTCGGGGCCGCGGACGTCGACGCGGCGTTCGATGCGCTACGGCCGAAGATCGCCGCTGCGCAGTCCTCCGCACCGACGGCGGCCTCACCCACCAAACAGCTTGTGATGGAGGCACTTCAAGGCTCCGACACTCCGATGTCGGCGGCCGAAGTGGCGGCGGCCACCGGAGTGTCCCGGGCGACGGCGCAGCGCTATCTGGCCGGCCTGGCCACCAGCGGCGAGGTGAAGGTGGGCCTGCGCTACGGCACCACCGGCAGGCCAGAACAGGAGTTCACCGCTCAGAAGTAGTTCCAGAACTCATGGGACACGCCGCTTGAGCGGATCTTCGCCCCGAGTCCGTAGACGTTCTCGCCCGACCACCGCCGTTCCAGGACATCGATGACGTCCTCGCCGGCCTCACCGCCCAGCGCGATCACCAGAGCGGGCACATCATCAGCGGCGACGGTGTATCCCCACTCGTATTCCCCATCGCCACTGATGCTCCGGGTGACCGGGCCCAGATCCTGACCGAGGATCTCGAGTTGACCGTCCGCGCGCCGCTCGGCGGTCATCGTGAGCCGGCTGCCGTCGTCGCGGTGCTCGCTTTGCAGCGACACCGACCGTGGCTCCATCGAGGCCCTGGCCGCGTCGGCGGCTTCGACGTCGAGAAACCACCAGTCCACCGCGCTCCGCCAGCTCTCGTCGCCGATCGCCCACGCCCACATGACCTCCACGACCCGCTGGGCATCCTCGGTCCGGAACTCGAAGTGCGACTCGGGGCCGCCCTCGCGGTACTCGACCTGATAGACACCGTCGGCGTCGAGCCAGGCCTGGATGAAGTCCTGCTCGGCCCGATCGACGATGACGTACGGCGCCTCCGGATCGGGCCACTGCGGGCTGGCCACCAAGTCGGACAACAGATCCCGGGTGAGGAACGGGAGGCGGACGCCGGGCATGCTCACGTCGACCTCCACACTGCCGGTCGGGTCGTAGAGGCGTTTGAGGATGATGTCGTACACCGCCAGGTCATGATCCTTGGCCAGGATCAGCAAGGCCTCCAGCAGTCCACACTCGGGGTAGTCCACGGATAACAGGGCACCGTTGGAACAGTGACGGCACTCGTCGATGTAGTGGCCGACCGGGCTCCCGTCGAGTGCGCCCAAGACCTCGGTGATGGCGGGCGGCGGTTCGCTCCTCGAACCTCGGCGCATAGACGGAACCAACTTTGCGGCCGCCGCGGCCGAATCGACCGCACCGGCTGGGAAGATTGCGAGTCGAAACCTCATTCTTGACACCCCCTGGCCCGGATCCCCCGATCCCCGGCCACTTCCGATGCTAAGCCCGGGGTACGACATCAATCGACAGGTGGTCAACGCCCCCGAGCAGGGCTATCGTCAGCCGGATGACGGGTTCGACGTTCCCCGACTCTCGCTGGGGTTCCGATTCCAGCCAGCTACGCAAGGCCGTCGACGGCTTCGCGGCCACGCCAATGGGTTCGCGGTTGATCCGCGCCCTGGTCCCCCTGGACCGCCGGGTGCTCAAGGCAACCAAGGGTCGCTACACCGCACTCGGCCCGCTCGGGCTCCAGATCCTCGTCCTGACCACCATCGGCAGAAAGTCAGGCCAGCGACGCGAGTCACCGCTCATCTACACCCGAGACGGTGATCGCCTCTATCTTTTCGGCAGCAACTTCGGGCAGTCCGCGCACCCGGCGTGGTCGTCCAACCTGGTGGCCAACCCGGATGCCTGGGTCACCATGGGCGGCAGGGAAATCCCGGTCACGGCCCGCCGGCTTTCCGGCACGGAATACGACCGCGCCAACGAGAGATTCATGACCTACCTCAAGGCGTATCCGGCCTACCGCACACGCACCGATCGCGACATCCGGATCTTCGAGCTGAAGCCGCGCTAGGCTCCGAGGCCGCCGCGATCAGCCCTTCGCCGTTGCCATATCCTGTCGCTTGGCCAGCGCCAACTCCCTGATCTGCGCAAGGTCGTCGTCGGTGTAGACCCCATTGACCCCGGAGATCGCGGCGAGCTTCATGCCGTGCTTCAGGCCGAGCCGGTAGATCTCCTTGACCTTCTCCCACTCGATATTGCGCCCGACGGTGAACGTCTCGTAGCGGCCCTCGAGTGCCAGGACGATGGTCTCGGCCAGGCAGGCGTAGGCAACGCCCTTGGGCAGGCCGATTCCCTTCATGTGCGGATCGCCGGGCAGTTCGATCTCCCCGGACTCGATGACCAGAACATCGGGCCGCTTGGCAACGTCCTCGGCCGAAAGGTCCAATGGCCGTGCGACGTCGGTGATGACCGCACCCGGTTTCACCTTCATGATGTCGAGCACCTTCTTGCCTGCCCCCGAGGTGGCAGTGACGATGACGTCCATGTCGGCGATGTGCTCGTCGGCGTTGGCCCCCACGTGGATCGTCGCTCGTGGGCTCTCCCGCTCGATATCGGCCTTGAGCGCCAACAGCTTCGCCGGTTCGATGGAGACCAGCCACAGCTCGTCGGCGGCCATCGCCAGCAGTCGCGCGCACACCGAGCCGATGGCGCCGGTCGCGCCGACCACCATCGCCTTGCCCTTGATGTGTCCCTTGGCGTCCACTTCCGCGATGCCGAGCCGGCGGACCGCGTCGTGGGCGGCCCACAGCGCACCCGAGGCGCTGTAGGAGTTGCCGGTGGTGATGGGAAGCGGTGCGCGCTTGGCCACCGTGACACCGGCGTCGCCGACCACCTTGGTGAACGCGCCGAGGCCCATGATCTGGGCGCCCATCTTCTGTGCCATGTCGGCCGCCGCGAGGAGGCGCGAGTAGGTGAACTCCGGATCGTGCGCCATCAGTTCCTTCGGCGTGCCGCCGACGGTGATGAGCCAGCCTTCGACCTCGGCGCCCGTCGGCGAGGTGATACCGGTGACATGGCTGTAGACGAACGGCGGCGCGTGCGCCATCAGCTTCTCCACGCCGTCCATGAAGATCCCCGGCGTCACGTCGGCGACGGCGTCCAGCGCCTTCACGTTGCGGAAGTACTCCTGGGACAGCGGGTGAATAACGAACGCGAACCGGGACTTTCGCTTGAAGCCGCTGGGGTACAGGATCCTCGGCTGCAACTCCGCCGACTGGATCATCTCGAGCAGGTCGTCGTCGGACAGGCGCGACTCCTCCGCTTCGCCGGCCACCAGCATCAGCGCCTCGAGTGTCGCCTCGTTGACCACCACCCCGTCGAACGGTTGCGGCACATCGTCGAGGATCAGGTCCACCCCACGCTCCCGCAGGCTGTTGAGCCGCTCCTCGCCGATCGACGTCGAGATCAGCGTCTTGCCCTTCAGGTCGTCCAACTCGAACTGGGCGAGTTCCCTGAACGTGGCCACCACGACATCGCAGTCCTGCAACGCCTTTCGCACCCGCGACTCGATGAACGTCCGGCCCGGACCGGTGGCCGCCGACACCACCGCCGAGGGCAGCTTGTCCAGCAGCCAACCCGAGGCGGATACCGCGCGCTCGAACAACTCGAAGGGAGTGTGGATGTCGGACAGGCCGTACTCCACCGCCGGGTCGGCGAAGCGCAGGTTCTGCGTGCTCTCCGAAAGCACCCGGGTCGTGCGGAAGTGATTTCGTCCGCCGAGCACCACCACTCGCGCATTGGCGAAGTAGCCGGGCATCTCACCGGCCACGTGCCGGATGGTCCACTCCTGCAACACGTTTCGCAAACGGTGGCCGTCGGTCACAATTGCCTCGGCACTTGCCGCCGCTGCCTTCCGAAGCTTGTCGGGATTTCCTTTCAGGGTTCCGGCCACCTGTGCGTCATGGACTCCGCTGATCCCGATGGCCGCCGCCCGGCCGGACCAGTTGCGCAGCTCTTCTGCCGCCCGCTTGACACTGCCGCCGGTGCCCACCCGGACGATTCGGAAGGACTTCCCCAGGAACTCGACCGAATGGTCGTAGTCCCGCTCGGGTCCGCTCAGACTGATATTGACGACCAGCGATTCCCGGTGCTTGGCCATGGGAGCCCTCTCTAAACCATTGCTTTGGAGTCGAACTCCGGGTGGGCCGCCATGAAGTCGAGCAGTTTGTCGGCGTAGTCGCGGAAACGCGGACAGGAGACCCCGGTGCCCTTCAGGTCGGCCACGGTTTGCGACGTGCCGTATGTGGTGGGGAACGCGAAGTAGTCCAGGGTCTCCGCGGGCAGGCCGGTGAGCAGTTCCATCCCGGGGACCGTGTCAAGCAGGCTGCGCACGACCGATACCGGG
>WBZU01001055.1_pt1 | contig 21749 bp, 20 predicted proteins | sample 5204311 | NCBI WGS metagenome assembly WBZU01 (sample SAMN12344359, study PRJNA552823) | activated sludge metagenome | biome: Activated sludge suspended growth; feature: Nitrification reactor; material: Wastewater; isolation source: activated sludge from nitrification reactor of wastewater... | reverse complement strand
GACCCCAATGCCCGCCACTGCATGGCCTCGGCCGTTGCCGGCTTCATGCGCACTTTCGGCATCGACGAGCCGATGGGCTGCTACGACGACATCGAGCATGCCGATGCCTTCGTGCTGTGGGGCTCGAACATGGCCGAGATGCACCCGATCCTGTGGACACGCGTCACCGACCGCAAGCTCTCGAACAAGAACGTCAAGGTCGCCGTGCTGTCTACCTTCGAGCATCGCTCGTATGAGCTGGCCGATATCCCGATCATCTTCACGCCGCAAACCGACTTGGCGATCCTCAATTTCATTGCCAACTACATCATCCAGAATGGCAAGGTCAATCAGGACTTCGTCGACAAGCACATCAACTTCAAGAAGAGCGCCACCGACATCGGCTACGGGCTACGCGCCACCCACCCGCTTGAAAAAGACGCGAACAACAACGGCTATCCGGGTTCCGACGGCAAGTCGAGAGGTGATGTGGGCAAGTCCGAGGCGATCAGCTTCGACGACTACAAGAAATTCGTTTCCGAATACACGGCCGAGTCTGTCTCCAAGCTCTCCGGCGTTTCGGTGAAGGACCTCAAGGCGCTGGCCGAGTTGTACGCCGACCCGAAGATCAAGGTGACCTCTTTCTGGACCATGGGCTTCAATCAGCATACGCGTGGCACGTGGGCCAACAACCTCGTCTATAACATTCACTTGCTGACCGGCAAGATTTCCGAGCCGGGCAACAGCCCGTTCTCGCTGACCGGTCAGCCCTCTGCCTGTGGCACGGCGCGCGAGGTCGGAACCTTCTCGCATCGCCTGCCGGCGGACATGGTGGTCACCAATCCCGAGCACCGCAAGACGGCCGAGCAGTTGTGGGGGTTGCCGGATGGCACGATTCCCGACAAACCGGGCCTGCATGCCGTTGCCATGGCGCGGGCGTTGAAGGATGGCAAGGTCAATTTCTACTGGCAACAGTGCAACAACAACATGCAGGCCGGGCCGAACATCAACGAGGAACTGTTTCCGGGCTGGCGCAAGCCGGAAAACTTCGTTGTCGTCTCCGATCCCTATCCGACGGTCTCGGCGACGGCCGCCGATCTTGTCCTGCCGACCTCGATGTGGGTGGAGAAGGAAGGCGCCTACGGAAACGCCGAGCGGCGCACGCAGTTCTGGCGGCAGCAGGTCAAGGCACCGGGTGATTCGCGTTCCGACCTCTGGCAGATCATGGAGTTTTCCAAGCGCTTCAAGGTCGAGGAAGTCTGGCCGGCGGACCTGGTTGCCAAGGCGCCGAAGCTCAAGGGCAAGACGCTCTACGATGTACTTTTCGCCAACGGCGTGGCGGACAAGTATAAGGTCAGCGACACGGCTGCCGGGTTCGACAATGACGAATCCAAGTACTTCGGCTTCTATGTCCAGAAGGGGCTTTTCGAAGAGTATGCAGCTTTCGGTCGCGGCAAGGCACATGACCTGGCCCCGTTCGACACCTACCATCAGACGCGCGGTCTGCGCTGGCCGGTTGTCGATGGCAAGGAAACGCTGTGGCGCTTCCGCGAGGGCTTCGATCCCTTTGTCAAGAAGGGTGAGGGCGTTGCGTTTTACGGTCACAAGGACCGCAAGGCGGTAATCTTTGCGCTGCCGTACCAGCCTGCCGCCGAGTCGCCGGACAAGGAATTCGACATGTGGCTGTCTACCGGCCGAATTCTTGAGCATTGGCATACCGGAACGATGACCCGACGCGTGCCAGAACTCTACAAGTCGTTCCCGGATGCCGTGGTCTTCATGAACCCGGACGATGCCAAGGCGCGTGGTCTGCAGCGCGGCATGGAGGTCAAGGTGGCTTCGCGGCGTGGAGAAATTGTGCTGCGCGTTGAAACCCGGGGGCGCAACAAGCCGCCGCGTGGCCTCGTCTTCATACCGTTCTTCGATGCTGGCCGCTTGGTCAACAAGCTGACGCTCGACGCGACCTGCCCGATTTCCAAGGAAACCGACTACAAGAAGTGCGCGGTCAAGGTCGTTCGCGCCTGATTGCCGCAAGCGTCACGATGAAACGCGGCCGGAAGGACATCCGGCCGTTAATTGGAGGGTAACAACATGAGATTCATCCCTGCTCTAGGCCTGGCGGCTGCGCTGCTCCTGTCGGGAGTGAGCGGCGCCGGTGCGCAGCAGAAACTGGAGTCGTTGCGTGGGGACGTGCCGATCGAGCAACTGTCGAAGAACGACAATATGTTTCGTCCGGAAAGAGACCAGGAGCTAATCCCGCGCAACTTTCAGAAGCAGCCGCCGCTGATCCCGCACAGTATCAAGGGCTACAACATCACGCAGAACTTCAACAAGTGCATGGACTGCCACTCGAAGGAGCGCGCCGAGGAGACCGGGGCGACCCTGGTGGCCAAGTCGCATTACCTTGACCGCGAAGACAAGAAGCACCCCAACATTTCGCCGCGCCGCTATTTTTGCCTGCAGTGCCACGTGCCACAGTTCGACGCCAAGCCGCTGGTCGAAAATACCTATAAGCCGGCTGCCAAGAGGGGGGAATGATGAGTCTCGAAAAATTGATGCCCGCCTGGGTCAAGCGTGTTGGCGTGGCGACGGTGCTCCTGTTGTTTGTTGCCGGCATCGTCTTCTGGGGTGGCTTCAACTGGGCGCTCGAGGAGACCAACAAGGAGGCGTTCTGCATTTCCTGTCATGAAATGAAGGAAAACGTCTTCAAGGAATACCAGAATACGGTGCACTACACGAACCGTACCGGTGTCCGAGCGACCTGCCCCGATTGCCACGTGCCCAAGGAGTGGGGGCCGAAGATGGTGCGCAAGATACAGGCGTCCAACGAAGTCTTCCACAAGATCCTCGGCTCCATTGATACACCGGAGAAGTTCAACGCCAAGCGCCCCATACTGGCGCAGCACGAGTGGGACCGGATGAAGGCTAACGACTCCCAGGAGTGTCGCAACTGCCACCGTTACGACTACATGGATTTCACCGAACAGGGTAACCGTGCCGCCAAGATGCACCCGAAGGCCTTTGCCGCAGGCAAGACCTGCATCGACTGCCACAAGGGCATCGCCCACCAGTTGCCGCCTATCGACCAGCATATCGGCGAGCGCAACGAAGGGATGCTGTCCATGTCGAGTGGCAATACGCCGGACGAGAAGAAGTAGGCTTTTCTCTTGCGCACGCGGACCCCGGTCGAGGCCGGGGTCTTTTTTTGCCGGTCCGGTTGGCCGTCGTAAAGCGCCGTATTTCTGGGCGATGCGGTGAAATATCCAGGTCACCATCGACGCCCGGCCAGGAAATGTGCTACTTTCGTATTGTTGCCGTGTGCACGGCCAGTTTCCTCAACCTTGGCAGTTTACAGGAGGCGCCCAGATGAATAAGACCGAGTTGGTCGAAGTTGCTGCAAGAGAGGCTGGTATCACCAAGGTGGCTGCCGAAAAGGCACTGTCGGCCATCATCGAGGCTGTCGTCAGTACGGTGGCGAGCGGCGAGTCGGTTACGCTGGTCGGCTTCGGCACCTTCAAGTCCGCCAGTCGCGCCGAGCGCATCGGCAAGAATCCCAAGACCGGTGCCACCCTGAAGATCGCGGCGACCACGGTGCCCAGGTTTACTGCCGGCACCGCGTTCAAGGCTGCGGTCGCCCCCAAGAAACCCGCGAAGAAGAAATAAGCGGGCCTTACCAATGCGAGATTCGCCCCGGCGGATTCCGCTTCCCGGCTTTCAATGAACGATCAAACCCCAGAAAACCCCCCTGTTGTCCCGCCCCCGGCGCCGCCGCCGAACGATAACCGTCGTCGCTTGCGCGAGTTGCTGGCAATTTCCGAACGGGACAGAACGGACGAGCAGTGGGATGAAATCATCGAGCTGGAAATTCAGCTCGCGCCCGGCAACCGCGCCTCAGCGTCCGACCCTGGCAGTGGTCAGAACCTTGGCGGTGGCCAGAACAAGCCGTCCGGCCAGCCGAAGAAGCACCGTCCCCGCACGAGCAGCAATAACCGCCGGCCACGGCCCAACAAACCGACGGGCAACCCGGTCTGATTCCCCTGCCGTTTTGATTGAAGCGGCATATCACCGTCATGCAGCAGTTTGATCTGATCATCGTCGGGGGTGGACTCGCCGGCGCCAGCCTTGCCATTGCCCTGCGCGACACGCCCATGCGCGTCGCACTGATCGAATACCAGGCACCGACGCGCCCGGAGGTCTGGGACGCCCGCGTTTATGCCATCAGTCCGGCAAACGCGGCCTTTCTCAAGCGGATCGGCGCCTGGAAGCATCTCGATGCCGAGCGAATTTCACCGATTCATGGCATGGATGTGCGTGGGGACGCCGGGGGCCGGCTGGCATTCTCTGCCTACGAGGCTGGGGTGCCGGAACTCGGGTGGATACTCGAGTCCTCGCTGATGGCCTGCGAGTTCTGGGAGAGCGCCAAGCGGCAGAGCAATCTCACCCTGCTTTGTCCGTCGCGTCCAAAGAGTCTGGACTTCGCTGCCGATGGTGCCCGGCTCGAACTGGTCGATGGCTCGATCCTGGCGGCCCGTCTCGTGGTCGGCGCCGATGGTCGGGATTCCTGGGTACGCCGGACGGCGGGTCTGTCCACGGTCAATACCCCTTACGGCGAAAAGGGCGTGGTCGCCAACCTGGAGACGGAAAGGCCGCATCGCAATACAGCGCGGCAATGGTTCCGCGACGATGGCGTACTCGCCTATCTGCCTCTCCCCGGGAACCGCATCTCGATTGTCTGGTCGACTCCGGATGAAAACGCGGATCAACTTTGTACCCTGCCTCCCGACCTCTTCTGTCAGCGCGTGGCCGCGGCGGGGTGTGATTGCCTCGGCAGGCTGCAGATGGTGACCGCTCCGGTTGCCTTCCCGTTGCAGTTGATGCGCGTTCCGCAAACTGTTGCGCCGCGCTTGGCGCTGGTCGGCGATGCGGCGCACGGCATCCATCCCCTCTCCGGGCATGGCATCAACCTCGGTTTTCAGGATGCCAGCGAACTTGCGACCCTGCTGGCCGGCGCCCAGCCATGGCAGGACATCGGCGATGAGCGTTTCCTGCAGCGTTATCAGCGTGCCCGCCGCGAAGAGACGGCGCTAATGCAGACGACGACCGACAGCCTGCGCCGCCTGTTCCACGATGTGCAGCCCGGATTGCGCGGCCTGCGTAACCTCGGCCTGAACCTTGCCAACGGATTGCCATTTGTCAAAAATGCCCTGGTGCGCTATGCGCTGGGGGCCTTCTAGGAGAATTGAATGCTGAAGAAACTCTTGCCGCTCGCGCTTGCCTCTTTGTTCGTCGCGACAGTAAACGCTGACGAGGCCGACATCAAGAAGGCAATGGAGGCCAAGCTTGGTGCCAAGGTCGAGAGCGTGACCAAGTCGGGTTATCTTGGTCTCTATGAAGTCTATTCCGAGGGCAACATTCTCTATACCGACGACAAGATGACGGCATTCATCGCTGGTGGCCAGTTGATCGATGGCAAGACGATGAAGAACGTCACCGAGGAGCGCATGCGCAAGCTGACCGCGATAAAGTTTTCCGAACTGCCGCTGGACCGGGCCATCAAACAGGTGCGTGGCGATGGCAAGCGTGTCCTGGCAACCTTCGAGGATCCCAACTGCGGTTATTGCAAGCGTTTGGCCAAGGATTTGCTGAAGCTTGACAATGTGACGATCTACACCTTCCTCTACCCGATCCTGTCCGAGGACTCGATCAGGAAATCGAAGCAGATCTGGTGTTCCGTTGATCGCGCCAAGGCATGGAACGACTGGATGGTCGAAGGGCGTGCGCCGTCCGGCAAGGACGATTGCGATACCGCGGCAATCACCAAGAATCAGGAGTACGGGCGTCGTCTGGGCATCAGCGGCACGCCGACGATGTTCTTCGCCGATGGCGAGCGTGTCCCGGGTGCCATGCCGCTGGCGAAGATCGAGCAGAAGCTCGGCCAGTTGAAGTAAGGCTCCCTTTCATCCGCCCGGCCCCGAGGATCCCCGGGGTCGCCCGGCTCCCCGGCCTGCGCGGGGGCGGGCCGGCTTGAGCAATATTGGGATCGCTGCAGGTCGACGTCCTGACCCTGCTCGATGGCCCAAGGCGCCTGGGCAACGGCCCCTCATGCCTCCATGCGTATGAGCTGCGGTCGACTCGCAACCTCGCTCAAAATCCATTTCTGCTTCAGTTGCGACCGCATGGCATCGTCCGCCAGGGGCGAGGCCGCCAAACTCTTTACAAATCACGTTAAGAATTGATATTCAGCCTTTGATTTTTATGGATATTTTTTTAATCATACTGGACAAGGCTCGCCTAAGTCATTGTTGCAAATGAAGAAATCGAAATTTCGCTCTTGACTGAGGTCCGTTCATGTCCTAAAGTGGGAAAATGTGTGAAAAAGTGGGAAATGAGGGGGCGAAATCGGAATGTTCGAGGGGGCAGCGGCACTCAGTCTGGATGCGAAGGGGCGGCTTGCCATACCGGCAAGGCATCGCGAAACCCTGCTCGCCGCCGGCGAGGGCTCCCTGGTCCTGACGGCGCACCCGCACCACTGTCTCCTCCTTTATCCGGCGCCGGCCTGGCAGCCGATTCGCGACCAGTTCCTCAAGGTCTCCAGCCTCGATCCGCGGACGGCTTCGATCAAGCGTGTGCTGGTCGGCAATGCGCGTACCGAAGAACTCGATTCCGCCGGGCGCCTCCTTGTCGCCCCCGAATTGCGCGAGTACGCCCAGTTCGAGAAGACCGTCTACCTGGTCGGCATGGGCGCGCATTTCGAGATCTGGAGCGAGGTCGGCTGGAAACGACAGAACGAACTGGCGGCGGAAGCGCTTGCGGGTGACTTGCCGCCCGGTCTTGATGAGCTGGTGCTGTGACGCGCAGTGCAGCCCATGTGACGGTGCTGCTTGAAGAGGCGGTAGAGGCGCTGGCGGTAAAAGCTGAAGGTGTCTACCTCGATGCCACCTTCGGGCGCGGTGGCCATAGCCGGCGCATCCTCGAGCGACTGAACGAAAAGGGCCGCCTGCTGGCGGTCGACCGCGATCCGATGGCGATTGCTGCCGGGCAAGCCATCAACGATCCACGGTTTCACCTGGCGCATCGCGCCTTCGGCGAGATTGCCGAGGCGGCGCACGACGCTGGTGTTGCGAACGTCGATGGCGTGCTGTTCGACATCGGCGTGTCGTCGCCGCAGATCGACGAGGGGGAGCGTGGGTTCAGCTTCCGCCACGATGCGCCGCTCGACATGCGCATGGACACGACGCGGGGCGAGACGGCGGCCGAATGGCTGGCGCGGGCGGAAACGAGGGAAATTACGGAGGTCATCAGGAACTATGGCGAAGAACGGTTTGCTTTCCAGATTGCAAAGAAGGTTGTGGCTGCTCGGCTCGAACAACCTGTTGTCACAACAGGCCAGTTTGCGGCGCTCGTACGCGCGGCCGTGCGCACCCGTGAGCCAGGGCAGGACGCGGCGACGCGCAGCTTTCAGGCTTTACGGATTCATATCAATCAGGAACTCGGCCAACTGGAAATAGCCTTGCCGCAAGCCGTCGAACTGCTCCGGCCGGGCGGGCGCCTAGTGGTTATTTCCTTCCATTCGCTCGAGGACCGCATTGTCAAGAATTTCATGCGCGAGCAGGCGACGGCCGACTCGCTGCCCAAGAATCTTCCGTTGCGTGCCGACCAGTTGCCGAAGCCGAAGCTGCGCCTGGTCGGCCGGGCGGTTAAGGCTTCCGCTGCCGAGGTTGGTGCCAATCCGCGGGCGCGCAGTGCAGTGATGCGGGTAGCTGAAAAAATCTGATGGTCCGTTTCAACATGATCCTTCTCCTGATCGCCGTCGTTTGCGCACTGGGCGCCGTGACCTCCCAGCACCGTGCGCGCAAGCTCTTCCAGTCGCTGGAAGGCGAGCATGAGCGGGTGCGTCAACTGGACATTGAATATGGGCAATTGCAGCTCGAGCTATCGACTTGGGCGACTCATCCGCGGATTGAGCAGATCGCCCGTGACCGCCTGCACATGGTGACGCCGGATGCGGTCGGCAGGGTTGTCGACAAGCCGGTGCCGAAGTCGGCACCCAAGCCGGCGAAGAAGGGAGGGCACTGATGGTCGTCCGTCGGCGCACCCAGCGCGGCCACCGCTTTACCGAGAGTCCGGTGCTGCAACTGGCCTTGCAGGGCTGGCGCTCGCGCACGGTCGGCCTGCTGCTGATGGCCGCCTTCGTGGCACTGGTCGGGCGCAGCTTCTATCTGCAGGTGATCAACAACGACTTCCTGCAGGAGAAGGGTGAATCGCGCTATCTCCGCGATATCGAGGTCTCGGCCTCGCGCGGCAAGATCGTCGACCGCAATGGCGACATGCTGGCGGTGTCGACGCCAATGAAGTCGATCTGGGCAATCCCCGGCGACGCACGGACCATGAGCGCGGCGCAGAAACGGCAACTGGCCGCGCTGCTCGACATGAGCGTCCGTGATCTGGATGGCAAGATCGCCCCGGAAAAGACATTTGTCTTCATCAAGCGCCAGGTCCCGCCGGAAACCGCCGACCGTATCGCCGCATTGAAGCTGCCGGGCGTGCACCAGGAAAAGGAATACCGTCGTTACTACCCGACAGGCGACATGACTGCGCACATCGTCGGCTTTACCGGCGTCGACGACAAGGGGCTTGAAGGTGTCGAACTGGCCTTCCAGCCGAGTCTGATCGGACGCCACGGCAGCCGTACCGTGATCCGTGACCGCCGCGGCAACATCGTCGAAGACATCGGCGCGCTGAAGCCGCCGCAGGATGGCAAGGATGTTCGCCTGGCGCTCGATTCGAAGATCCAGTACCTGGCGTACAGCCAGCTCAAGGCTGCGGTCGAGAAGCACAACGCCAAGGCGGGCGGTGCCATCGTTCTCGATACGCGGAACGGCGAGATCCTCGCGCTGGTGAATCTGCCCTCCTACAATCCGAACAATCGCGAGCACCTTTCGGGAGCCCAACTGCGCAACCGGGCGATCACCGATACCTTCGAGCCGGGGTCGGTGATGAAGCCGTTCACCGCCGCGCTGGCCCTCGAGCTCGGCAAGGTGCGGCCGGATACCGTGATCAACTGCGCGCCGGGCAAGCTGACCATCGGCTCAGCGACCATCTCCGATGCCCATCCCCACGGCGCACTGACAGTGGCGCAGGTGGTCCAGAAATCTTCGAACGTCGGCACGGTCAAAATTGCCCTCGGTTTCCCGCCCAAGGACATGTGGGAAATGCTCGACAGCGTCGGTTTCGGCCAGGCGCCCAATCTCGGGTTCCCCGGCGAGGTGCATGGACGTCTGCGGCCTTGGAAAAACTGGCGGCCGATCGAGCAGGCGACGATGTCCTATGGGCACGGCATAGCGGTCAGTCTGATCCAGTTGGCGCGTGCCTATGCAATTTTTGCGCGAGACGGCGAGACGGGGCCGCTGACCCTGATCCGCAGCGATGAGCCGCCGGTGCACGGCGCTCGCGTCTTTTCGCAGGAGACGGCGCGCGAGATCCGTACCATGCTGGAAATGGCGGTGCAGCCCGAAGGAACTGCGCCCAAGGCCCGGGTGCCTGGCTACCGGGTCGGCGGCAAGACGGGCACGGCCTACAAGATCGAGGGCGGTCAGTATGTGCGGAAGTACATCGCTTCCTTCGTCGGGCTGGCGCCGATTGGCGACCCGCGGCTGGTGGTGGCGGTCATGATCGACGAACCGACGGGAGGCGCGCATTACGGCGGTGACGTGGCCGGCCCGGTGTTCTCGCAGATCATGGGCGGCTCCCTGCGGACGCTTGGAATTCCGCCCGACGATCCGCTGCAGGTGGCCGATGCGGCTGCCAGAAAGGGGCGGCTGTGAGCGCCCCGCGCACGATTCTCGAGCGTCTGGCAGCGCGCGGTATCATCGCCACGGGAGTGGCTGACGACAGCCGCCAGGTACGGCCGGGCGACATCTTCCTTGCCTATCCCGGCGACCTTGCTGACGGACGCCGCTATATCGGCGACGCCATTGCCCGCGGGGCGGTTGCCGTGCTCTGGCAGGCAGGCGGCGATTTTGTATGGAATCCGGCGTGGACCGCAGCCAGGCTGCAAGTCGACGGGCTACGGACGCTCGCCGGTCCGCTGGCGCATCTGGTCTGCGGCGAGCCGAGCGCCAAGCTCTCGCTGATCGCCGTCACCGGTACCAATGGCAAGACCACGGTGAGCCAGTTCGTTGCCCGCGCCCATTCCCGCAAGTGCGCGGTCATCGGCACCCTCGGCGCCGGTTTCCCGGGCGCACTCATGGATACCGGCTTCACTACGCCGGAAGCGACGACCCTGATGCGCCTGCTGGCCGGCTTCCGCCATGCCGGAGCCGAGGCCTGCGCCGTTGAGGCCAGTTCGATCGGCATCGAGGAGGGGCGCCTGAACGGCGCGCAGGTCGATGTCGCGGTATTCACCAATTTCACCCGCGACCACCTCGACTACCACGGCAGCATGGAAGCTTATGCCTTTGCCAAGCGCCGCCTCTTTGTCTGGCCCGGCCTGCGCACGGCGATCATCAACGCCGACGATGAGTTGGGGCGCAAGCTGATGCGTGAAACGACTGCGCGCTCCGTTCTCGGCTACGGCATCGGTAACCAGGCGACGTCGGGCGGCGTGGCGGTGCGCGCCGAAGATCCGGTCACGACGCCGGGCGGTCAGCGCTTCAGTCTAGTGCTACCGGGAGGGCGCGCCGAGGTCCATACCTGCCTGCTCGGGCGCTACAACATAGCCAACCTGCTGGCGGCGGCGGCCGTACTCCACGATGCCGGGGCCGAAGCCGGGGAAGTTGCCCGTCGTCTGTCGGCGCTGACTCCCCCGGCCGGCAGGATGGAACGTCTGGGCGGTGCCGGCGAGCCACTGATCGTCGTCGATTACGCGCACAGCCCGGATGCGCTGGAGAATGTCCTGCGGGCATTGCGCGGCGTGGCGCAGGCGCGCAATGGAAGTCTCTGTGTCGTCTTCGGCTGCGGCGGCGACCGCGACCGCGGCAAGCGGCCGCAAATGGGTGAGGTTGCCGCCCGGCTGGCCGATCGCGTGGTACTGACCAGCGACAATCCGCGCGGCGAGGACCCGGCGCGCATCATTGCCGATATCCAGTCCGGCATGCCGCCGGTCGAGTCGGTTGTCGATCGCGCCGTCGCCATCCGCCGCGCCATCGCCGGCGCAGGCGTCAACGATATCGTCCTGCTCGCCGGCAAGGGCCATGAGCCCTATCAGGAGGTCGCCGGCATCCGGACGCCATTCTCCGATGTCGACCAGGCTCGGGCCGCGCTTGCCTTGCGCCGGGAATGTCCGCGGGTGGTGGCATGATGAACTGGCAACTCTCCGACATCCAGCGTGCTGTCGGCGGCGTCCTGTGCGGCCCGGATCAGGCGATTGCCGGCGTGTCCACCGACACGCGCACCGTCGAGCCGGGGCAACTGTTCGTGGCGCTGCATGGCGAACGTTTCGATGGCCACGATTTTCTGGAGCAGGCCATCGCCGCCGGTGCCGGCGCTCTGGTGGTGGCCGAGGAGGCGCGCATGCCGGTGGGCGCCTCGGCGCTGGTCGTTGGCGATACGCGGCTTGCCCTCGGCAGGATGGCTGCCGCTTGGCGCGCCCGCTTTGAAATCCCGGTCATCGCCGTGACGGGCTCGAACGGCAAGACGACGACCAAGGAAATGATCGCCGCCATTCTCAGGAGCGAGTTCGGCGATACCGTGCTGGCGACGCGGGGCAATCTGAACAACGACATCGGTCTGCCGCTGACCTTGCTTGGACTCGATCACGGTCATCGGGCAGCGGTCATCGAGATGGGCATGAATCACCCCGGCGAAATTGCCTATCTGGCGCTGCTTGGCGCTCCGACCGTGGCGGTGATAACCAACGCGCAGCGGGCTCACCTTGAAGGGATGGGCGACATGAACGAGGTTGCCCGCGAAAAAGGCAGCATCTTCGCCGGCCTCGTCGACGGTGGCGTGGCGGTAGTCAACGCCGATGATGCGTATGCCGATCTCTGGCGGAGGATGGCGGGAAGCCATGCATTGCGCACCTTCGGCATCGAGCGCGGGGCCGATGTGCGGGCCGTCGTTCGCCAGCAGGGGCTGACCACGCTCCTCGTCCTGTGGACGCCGGAAGGCAGGGCCGAACTGAAACTGGCGGTGCCCGGGCGCCACAATGCGCGCAACGCGCTGGCGGCTGCCGCCGCCTGTCTCGCCGCCGGAATTCCCCTGGCGGCCGTGGTCGCCGGACTCGAGGGAATCGCCGGCCTCAAGGGGCGCCTGCAACGGCGCAAGGGGCGCTTCGGCGCGGCGGTGCTCGACGATACCTACAACGCCAATCCGGATTCGGTGCGCGCCGGGATCGACGTGCTGGCCGCCACCGTCGGACGCAAGGTGCTCGTCCTCGGTGACATGGGTGAAATCGGTGAGGCCAGTGGCCAGTATCACGACGAGATTGGCGGCTATGCCAAGAGCCAGGGAATTGACCGCCTGTTTGCGCTCGGCGAGGCCAGCCAGCAGGCCGTGCGCAACTTTGGCGAGGGCGCCCGGCATTTCTGCGACATCGAGAAACTGATTGCCGCGGTCAACAAGGAATTGGGGCCGGAAACCACGGTGCTGGTCAAGGGGTCGCGCTTCATGAAGATGGAACGGGTGTCGGATGCCATCGTCAGCGAGGAGAAAGACTGATGCTGCTTGCGCTGACCCAATGGCTGGCCCAGGACGTCCGCTTCTTCAACGTCTTCAACTACATCACGTTGCGCACGGTACTGGCGGCGATGACGGCGCTGCTGATTTCCTTCGCCACCGGCCCGCGGGTCATCCGCTGGCTGGCCGCCCGGAAGATCGGGCAGGCGGTGCGCAGCGACGGGCCGGACACCCACCTGATCAAATCCGGGACGCCGACCATGGGCGGCGTGCTGATCCTGATCGCGATCGCCATCACCACCCTGTTGTGGGGCGACCTGACCAACAAGTACGTTTGGACGGTGCTCATCGTCACGCTCGGCTACGGCATCGTCGGCTGGTACGATGACTGGAAGAAGGTCGTGTACCGCGATCCCAAGGGACTGGCGGCGCGCTGGAAGTTCTTCTGGCAGTCGCTGCTCGGCATCGGTGCCGCCCTGTTTCTCGCGTTCTCGGCCAAATCCGGGGCGCAGACCGAACTGATCGTGCCTTTCTTCAAGACCATCGCCTACCCGCTCGGGGTCGTCGGCTTCATCACCTTGACCTATTTCGTGATCGTCGGCACGAGCAATGCGGTCAACCTCACCGACGGCCTTGACGGTCTCGCCATCATGCCGACGGTCATGATCGCCGCCGCCTTCGCGCTCTTCGCCTACGTCACCGGTCATGCCGTGTATGCCAAATACCTGCTGATTCCCTATGTGCCGGGGGCGGGCGAACTGTGCATCCTGCTCGGCTCAATCGCTGGCGCCGGACTCGGCTTCCTGTGGTTCAACGCCTATCCGGCGGAAGTCTTCATGGGCGACGTCGGCGCGCTGGCGCTGGGGGCGGCGCTCGGCACCGTCGCCGTGATCATTCGCCAGGAGATCGTCCTCGTCATCATGGGCGGCGTTTTCGTCGCCGAAACGCTGTCGGTGATGCTGCAGGTCAGCTATTTCAAATACACCAAGAAGAAGTTCGGCGAGGGCCGGCGGATCCTGCGCATGGCGCCGCTGCATCACCACTTCGAACAGACCGGCTGGAAGGAGACGCAGGTCGTCGTCCGCTTCTGGATCATCACCATCATGCTCGTGCTGATCGGGCTTTCTTCACTGAAGTTGCGCTGATGGAATTCAAGGGCAAACGCGTTCTGGTGGTCGGGCTCGGCGAATCCGGACTGGCGATGGCCAAGTGGTTGCAGCGTCAGGGCGCGTTGGTTCGCGTCGCCGACTCGCGCGACAACCCGCCGAACGTCGACGCGCTGCGTCGTGTTGCGCCGGATGCGGAGGTGATCGCCGGTCGTCAGTTCGCCGCGGCGACCTTCGCTGGTATCGACCTCGTCGCCCTGTCGCCGGGGGTTCCCAAGGCGACGCCGGCGATTGCTGCGGTCGACGTGCCGGTGGTCTCGGAAATCGAACTATTCGCCGCCGGCGTCCGCGAACTGGCGCCCGCCTCGAAGATCGTCGCCATTACCGGCAGCAACGGCAAGACGACGACCACCGCGCTGACCGCCCATCTGCTCAACGGCGCCGGCGTGCCGGCCGTCGCCTGCGGCAACATCTCGCCGTCGGCGCTCGACGCGCTGATGGATGCGCGCGATACCGGCCGGCTGCCGGACGTGTGGGTGCTCGAGCTGTCCAGTTTCCAGCTGGAAACGACGCGTCACCTGAAAGCCGACGCGGCGACCGTGCTCAACGTCTCGGAGGACCATCTCGACCGCTACGACGGCAGCCTGGCCAACTACGCCGCCGCCAAGTCGCGCATCTTCCAGGGCAAAGGGGCGATGATCCTCAATCGCGACGACGATTGGTCGATGGCCAACGGTCGCTGCGGGCGCCGGATGCTGACGTTCGGCCTTGACGCTGCGCCGCGCGCAGTTGACTACGGGCTGTGCGGCGGCGCGCTGTGCAAGGGCGGGAAGCAGCTGGTCGCGGTCGACGCCCTGCAACTGGCCGGTTTGCACAATGTCGCGAACGCGCTGGCGGCGCTTGCCCTGTGCGATGCCATCGGCGTCGCCCCGGAACGTGTGGTCGAGCCGCTGAAGTCCTTCGCCGGCCTGCCGCACCGGGTACAACCGGTCGCCGAGATCGCCGGGGTCCGTTATATCGATGACTCCAAGGGCACCAACGTCGGCGCGACGCTCGCTGCGGTTGAAGGTCTCGGGTGCAAGGTAGCCATCGTGCTTGGTGGCGACGGCAAGGGTCAGGACTTCAGCCCGTTGCTGCCGGTGCTGAAGAAGCATGGCCGGGCAGTGGCCCTGATTGGCAGCGCCGCCGAACAGATTGGCGGGGCGCTCGCCGGCTGCGGGTTGCCGGTGCGGCGCGCCGGCGACATGGAGACGGCCGTTCGCTGGTTGGCTAGCGAGGCGAGGAGCGGCGATTGCGTGCTGTTGTCGCCGGCCTGTTCCAGCCTCGACATGTACGGCAATTATGCCGAGCGGGCGGCCGCCTTCGTGGCGGCGGTGAGGGGTCTGTCATCATGATGCTCAACACCCTCGACGCGCCCCGCCGCCCATTGCCCGAGATCGACTACGCGCTGCTGTGGAGCACCCTGCTGCTGCTGTTTACCGGCATGGTCATGGTGTACTCGGCGTCGATCGCGATTGCTGAGGCCGGGCGCTTGACCGGCCATCAGCCGACCTATTACCTGATCCGCCACGCAATCTTCCTGACAATCGGGATGGCCGCCGCCGCCGCGGCATTCCAGGTTCCGATGTCGGTCTTGCAACGTTTCGCACCCATGCTCTTCATGATCGGCGTTGTCCTGCTCGCCATCGTGCTGATCCCCGGTATCGGCCGTGATGTCAACGGAGCACGGCGCTGGCTGCCCCTCGGTATCGTCAACCTGCAGCCTTCGGAACTGATGAAGCTGTTCGCCGTGCTCTATACCGCCGACTACACGGTGCGCAAGATCAACGTCATGCACGATCTCAAGCAGGCCTTCCTGCCGATGTTCGGCGCCATGGCCGTGGTCGGCATGCTGCTGCTCAAGGAGCCCGATTTCGGCGCCTTCGTCGTCATCATCGCCATCGCCATGGGCATCCTGTTCCTCGGCGGGCTCAAGGCGCGCCTGTTCGCCCTGCTGATCATCGGGCTACTGGCCGCCTTCGCGGTGCTGATCATCGTCTCGCCCTACCGCCGCGATCGCGTCTTCGGCTTCATGGACCCGTGGGCCGACGCCTTCGGGCGCGGCTACCAGCTGTCGCATTCGCTGATCGCCTTTGGCCGTGGCGAACTGTTCGGTGTCGGCCTCGGGGCCAGCGTCGAGAAGCTGTTCTACCTGCCGGAAGCGCATACCGATTTCCTGCTCGCGGTGATCGCCGAGGAGCTGGGCTTCTTCGGAGTGCTGGCGGTGATCGCGCTGTTTGCCCTGGTCGTGCAGCGCGCCTTCGCCATCGGCCGCCAGAGCGTCCAGCTTGACCGCCTCTTTCCTGCGCTGGTCGCCATGGGCACCGGTATCTGGATCGGTGTCCAGTCGTTCATCAACATGGGCGTGAACATGGGTCTGCTGCCGACCAAGGGCCTGACGCTGCCGTTGATGAGCTTCGGCGGCTCGGGGATTCTGGCAAATTGCGTGGCGCTGGCGATCCTCCTGCGTGTCGACTGGGAAAATCGCCAATTGATGCGCGGAGGCAAGCTATGAAGCCGATGGCACGGGTTCATCAATTGGTGATTTCATCTCAGGCCAACCCGGCGCAGCCGGTGTTAAGCGCGCAGCGCGGCCGGAGACAAAAAAGGCAGTTGATGCGGGGTGGAAAGCGATGAGCAAGACCATTCTGATCATGGCCGGCGGCACCGGTGGCCACATCTTCCCGGCCCTCGCCGTCGCCGAAAAAATGCGTGAGCGCGGCTGGCGTGTCGTCTGGCTGGGCAATCCGGAGGGAATGGAGGCCCGGCTGGTGCCGCAGCGCGGTTTCGATATGGTCTGGGTCAAGTTCGCCGCGCTGCGTGGCAAGGGTCTCCTGCGCAAGCTGCTGCTGCCGCTCAATCTACTGCGCGGTTTCTGGCAGGCGCAGCAGGTCATCCGCCAGGTAAAGCCGAACGTCGTTCTCGGCATGGGCGGCTACATCAGCTTTCCGGGCGGCATGATGGCGGCGCTGCTCGGCAAGCCGCTGGTTCTGCATGAACAGAATTCGGTGGCCGGGCTGGCCAACCGCGTGCTGGCCGGAGTCGCCGACCGTATCGCGACCGGCTTCCCGGAAGTGCTGAAAAAGGGCGTCTGGGCCGGCAACCCGGTGCGTCCGGAAATTGCGAAAATTGTGCCACCGGCCGAGCGTTTTGCCGGGCGCGATGGCGCACTGCACCTGCTGGTCATTGGCGGTAGTCTGGGCGCGCAGGCCCTCAACGAAATGGTGCCGCAAGGCATGGCGCTGCTCGGGGAGAGTGAATTGCCGCAAATCGTCCATCAGGCGGGCGAAAAACATATTGAGGCCCTCAAGGCCTATTACGCGGCGGTTGGTGTGCCGGCGCATTGCGTTTCCTTCATCGAGGACATGGCCGGTGCCTATGAATGGGCCGATCTGGTCATCTGTCGTTCCGGCGCGTTGACCGTGGCGGAGCTGGCGGCGGCCGGCGTCGCGAGCATCCTTGTCCCCTTCCCGCATGCGGTCGACGACCACCAGACCGGCAATGCCCGGTTCCTGGTCAACGTCGGCGGCGCCTTTCTGCTGCCGCAGCCCGAACTGACGCCGGAGGCGATAGCATTGATCCGCAACTACAGCCGCGGTCAACTGCTGGAAATGGCCGAAAAGGCCCGTAGCCTGGCGAGGCCTGAAGCTGCCGACGAACTCGCCGACGTCTGTGCCGAGGTGGCGAAATGAAACACAAGGTCAAGCACATCCATTTCGTCGGTGTCGGCGGCTCGGGGATGAGCGGCATCGCCGAGGTTCTCGCCCACCTCGACTATGCGGTCAGCGGATCCGACCTGGCCGTCAGCGCAACGACGCGCCGTCTCGAAGGTGAAGGCGTCAGAGTGAGCATCGGTCATGCCGCGGAGAACATTGCCGGGGCCGATGCCGTGGTCGTGTCCACGGCGGTCAAGGGTGATAACCCGGAGGTGATTGCTGCCCGTGAACGGCAGATTCCGGTTGTCCCGCGCGCCCAGATGCTGGCTGAACTGATGCGCCTGAAGCAGGGTATCGCCATCGCCGGCACCCACGGCAAGACGACCACCACCAGCCTGGTGACCAGCATCCTTGCCGAGGGCGGCATCGATCCGACCTTCGTCATCGGTGGCCGGCTGAACGCCGCCGGCGCCAACGCCCGGCTCGGGCACGGAGATTTCCTTGTGGCCGAGGCGGACGAGTCGGATGCCTCCTTCCTCTTCCTGTCGCCGGTGATCTCGGTCGTCACCAACATCGACGCCGACCACATGGAAACCTACGGCCATGATTTCGAAAGGCTGAAGGGTGCCTTCGTCGATTTCCTGAACCGGTTGCCGTTCTACGGCGTCGCCGTCCTCTGCGCCGACGACGCCAACGTGCGCGCCATCATGCCGCAGGTTTCGAGGCAGATCGTGACCTACGGCCTGGCACCCGACTGCAATTTCTACGCCGATAACATCGTCGCTGCCGGTGGCCAGATGCGCTTCGATTGCGTGCGCGTCAATGGATCGGTGACGCGCCTGCCAATTACGCTCAACACCCCGGGCCTGCACAATGTGCTGAATGCGCTGGCCGCCATCGCCGTGGCGACCGAGGTCCAGATCCCTGATGCCGCCATCGTCAAGGCGCTCGCCGAGTTCAAGGGGGTCGGTCGCCGCTTTCAGCGCTATGGCGAGCTAGCCTTGCCGTCAGGCGGCAGTTGCACGCTGGTCGATGACTACGGCCATCACCCGGTCGAGATGGCGGCCACGCTGGCGGCGGCGCGCGGGGCGTTCCCGGGTCGCCGCCTGGTGCTGGCCTTCCAGCCGCATCGCTACACACGTACCCGTGACTGCTTCGAGGACTTCGTCAGGGTTCTCTCCACGGTCGACGCACTTTTATTGGCCGAAATCTACGCGGCCGGCGAGGCGCCGATCGTCGCCGCCGACGGCCGCGCGCTGGCCCGCGCCTTGCGCGTCGCCGGCAAGGTCGAACTGGTGTTCGTCAAGGATATCGCGGCGATGCCGCAGACGATCCTGGATGTCGCCCGTGACGGTGATGTGGTGTTGACCATGGGCGCCGGCTCGATTGGTACGGTGCCGGGCAAGTTGCTGGAGGGCAGATGAGCGGATTCGGCAAAGTGGCAGTCCTCTTCGGCGGCACCTCCGCCGAACGCGAGGTTTCCCTCAACAGCGGGTCGCGGGTGCTGGCGGCGCTGCGCGGTCAGGGCATCGATGCCCATGCCTTCGATCCGGCAGAGCAACCGCTGGAAGCGCTCAAGGGATATGACCGCGCCTTCATCGCCCTGCACGGTCGCCACGGCGAGGATGGCACGATCCAGGGCGCGCTCGAGCTAATGGACATCCCTTACACGGGATCCGGCGTGATGGCTTCCGCGCTCGCCATGGACAAGTTCCGCACCAAACTGCTTTGGCAGGCAGCAGGTCTGCCGGTGCCGGAGTATGCCTTGTTGACCGCTGCTTCCGACTTTGCCGACGTCGAGGAGGAACTTGGATTGCCGATCTTCGTCAAGCCGGTGCACGAGGGCTCGTCGATCGGGATCAGCAAGGTCAAGGAACGGAACACGCTTCACCTCGCCTTCGCCGAAGCAGCGAAACACGATCCGCTGGTCATCGCCGAGAAGGGCGTGATGGGCGGCGAATACACCGTGGGAATTGTCGGCTCCGGGGGCGACTTGATTGCGTTGCCGACGATCAAGATCGAGCCGGCCAGCGAATTCTACGATTACGAGGCCAAGTACAACCGGGACGATACCCGCTACCTCTGTCCCTGCGGCTTGCCGGAGGCGAGGGAAACGGAAATCCGCAAGGGTGCGCTCGAGGCCTTCCGCGTCATCGGCGGCCGGGGCTGGGGGCGGGTCGACTTCCTTCTCGATGAAGACGGCAATCATTACTTTCTGGAAGTGAATACTTCCCCCGGTATGACCGACCACTCACTGGTGCCGATGGCGGCGCGCGCGGCCGGCATGGACTACCCAACGCTGGTGCGCAGGGTGCTCGAACTGGCAGCCAACGACTGAGACCGTGAATGTGGAACAAACCGCACATCCTCAATGCCATTGCCGACCTGCTGATTCTGGCGGCGGTGGCGGCGCTGCTCGTGGCGGGAGCGGTGTGGCTGGTGCGCGTGCCCTCGCTGCCGGTGCGTCAGGTGGTGTTCACCCAGGAACTGCCGCACACGCGACGGGCGGAACTCGAACTTGCGCTGCCGGCGGCGCTGAAGGGCAACTTTTTCAGCCTCAATCTGGAGGAGGTGCGCGGTACGCTGGAAAAGATGCCCTGGGTGCGCAAGGTCGAGTTGCGCCGCGTGTGGCCGGCCGGCCTGGAAGTGAACATCGAGGAGCACCGTCCGGTGGCGCGCTGGGGCGAGGGACGGGGCGAGTTGGTCAATACCTTCGGCGAGGTCTTCGCGGCGACGGCCCCGGCAGCCGAAATGGCCGTCCTGCCATTGCTCTACGGCCCATCGGGGACGGCGCCGGAAGTGCTCAAGCGCTACGGGGAATTTTTCGGCAATCTCAAGCCGCTGGGTCAGAAGCCGGTGCAGGTAACGTTGTCGCCGCGCTTGGCGTGGCAATTGAAGCTCGAGAACGGAATGGTGGTCGAGATGGGTCGGGAACAACCAAAGTCGCCGGTGGCGACGCGCTTGCAGCGCTTTATCGAGGCCTATCCGGAGACGGTTGGCAGGCGGCCGGTTCGCCCCTCGGTGGTGGATTTGCGGTATCCGAACGGATTTGCGATGCGAGTCGCGGGTGAAGGCAAGGGAAAGTAGGCATATGAGCAGGGATAACAAGGATCTGATTGTCGGACTGGACATCGGAACTTCCAAGATCGTCGCGCTGGTCGCCGAGATCAACCAGGAGGGCCGCCTGAACGTCATCGGCATGGGCTCGCAGGATTCCCGCGGCCTCAAGAAGGGCGTCGTGGTGAATATCGAGGAAACCGTGCACGCGATCAGTCGCGTCGTGCAGGAGGTCGAGCTGATGGCCGACTGCAAGGTCAAGGATGTTTACACCGGCATCGCCGGCAGCCATATCAAGAGCTTCAACTCCAACGGCATGGTGGCGATCAAGGACAAGGAAGTCACTACGAGCGATGTCGAGCGCGTCATCGAGACCGCCAAGGCGATGCCGATTCCGGCCGATCAGGAGATCCTGCACATCTTGACCCAGGAATTTGTCATCGACGGCCAGGATGGCATCCGCGAGCCGATCGGCATGAGTGGCATGCGCCTCGAGGTCAAGACGCATATCGTCACCGGGGCGGTGTCGGCGGCCCAGAACATCGTCAAGTGCGTTCGCCGCTGTGGTCTGGAAGTCAATGACCTCGTGCTGCAGCCGTTGTCTTCCAGCTACGCGGTGCTGTCCGAGGACGAGAAGGATCTCGGTGTCTGCCTGATCGACATCGGCGGCGGCACGACCGATCTCGCGGTGTGGACGCAGGGTGCCATTCGTCATACGTCGGTGATTCCTATCGCCGGCGACCAAGTAACCAACGACATTGCCATGGCCCTGCGCACGCCGACCCGCGAAGCAGAGGACATCAAGTGCAAGTACGGCTGCGCGCTGGCGCAACTGGCCGATCCGGCGGCCAGCATGGAGGTTGCCGGGGTCGACGACCGCCCGAGCCGCAAATTGAGTCGCCGGGCGCTGGCCGACGTCATCCAGCCACGCGTCGAGGAACTCTACGAACTGATCCAGAACGAACTGCGCCGTGCCGGCTTCGAGGAGGTGCTGTCGTCCGGCATCGTCCTCACCGGTGGCGCCAGCGTCATGCCCGGCATGGTCGAGCTGGGCGAGGAGATCTTCCATATGCCGGTCCGCCTGGGCAGTCCGAAATACATGGGCAGCCTGGCCGATGTCGTGCAGTGCCCGCACTTTTCGACGGCCTTCGGGCTGCTGCTCGAAGCCCAGGCTCAGCGCAAGCGCGGCCAGAAGATCAAAGAAAAGCAGAACGTCAAGGATGTCTTTGATGGCATGAGGTCGTGGTTTGCCAAGAACTTTTGAGTGGTTTTTGTGTTTTTTTCAGAGGAGGAAGTC
>WBZU01001054.1_pt1 | contig 21752 bp, 21 predicted proteins | sample 5204311 | NCBI WGS metagenome assembly WBZU01 (sample SAMN12344359, study PRJNA552823) | activated sludge metagenome | biome: Activated sludge suspended growth; feature: Nitrification reactor; material: Wastewater; isolation source: activated sludge from nitrification reactor of wastewater... | reverse complement strand
CCTGAAAGCCGACAAAGACAAACGAGCAGTCGCCCTCGTCGCCTGGGTAGACATAACGGATGCGATGCTCGGTCTCGACGCGGCGCAGGGGGCGATCCGGCCGCCAGAAACAGGTGCTGAAGGCAGGCAGCCCGGCGGCATCGCTCACATAGAGCGCGCCGCCGCTTGTGCGCTGCAAGCGCCCCTCAAAGACGCTGTCGATGCTGCCGGCAGCCGGCGCCATATGCGCCTCGATGACCGCGGCCACATCGCGCTGCCGGCCGAGCCGGCGGCTGCTCAGCACCCGCACATCCTCCACGTGCGGCGGCTCGATTTCGGCTGCTTCGGCCTCGATCTCCCAGATCTCGCCGACAGCGTAGTGCATGCCGCCGCCCTCGTGGGCGTCAACGTGCGCGTCGATGAGGCGCACGCTGCGCCCGTCAGCCAGCGCGATCCCGCCGACACAGGCGCCGGCGCCCATTCTCGTTTTGGCAACAATCAGGACTTTCATCGTTCTCTCCCGGGGCGAAGCTGAGGGTTTGACTCTCCCCGGCATGATGCATCATTTTGGCCCAAAGTGCATCGGCAAAATGATCGATTTCAGGGCAGCAGGTGCTCCACCGGCAGCCCCAGATCGGCCGCCAGCCGCTCCGCCACCAGCGAGCGGTGACACGCCGCCGGCTCCGCTTCGACACAGAAGAGGGCGACCACGCGTGCATCCGGCCCCAGTTCCTCGGCAAAATGCCGGCTGTCGAAGGCGGCCAACTGCGCGCGGCGGTACCCATCGACAAAGGCCGGCGACAATTCCTGGCGCACGCGCTTGCCCACGTGCCCCGCCGCATCAACGGCATATTGTGCCTGGCGCAGTTCGTTGTCCGGCGCCAGGTCCAGGCGATGAACGTAGCGGATGCCCAGCTCGGCCAGCCTTGCTTCGAGCCGCGCCCGGTTGGCAAAGGCATACTCGCTGCCGCGCACGCCGCGCCGCCGGCGCACATCGCAGAAGGTATCGACGCCCGCCGCCCGCAACGCAGCAAAAAAGCGGTCGGCGTCGTAGCCATAGGCGCCGATGGTCACGATCTTCTCAATCATGGTCTTCCTCCGCCGCGCTGTACCGCTTGCGCGAGGCAAAGCTCTCCTGGCCGAAAAGGTTGAGCTGACCGTCGGTCAGCCGCAAGATCGCCTCATCGTGCGTGATGAGGCGGTCCGCCTCGTCGATGTGCACGACCGGGATCCCCAGCGCGACCAGCGATTCGCCGATGAGCTTGGTGCGGTGGCACTGCTCCGGCTTGCCCTCGCTGCACATGAGGACGACGCGCAACTGCTGAGCGTGGGCCGCCTGCACGCGTTCGATCCCGCGCTGGAAGAACGGCCGCTCGCGCACCTTGTCATAGTCGACGCGGCCGTCGACATAGCACGCCGGATCGTCGGGACGGCCGCCCAGGCTGTCGCCCACAAAGACATAGCGAATGCCCTGCGCCGCCAGCGCCTTGGCCAGCGCCTCCTTGCTGAACTCGGGCTTGAAGCGCGAATAGGGCGCGGTGCGCACGTCGAGGAGGTAAGCGATCGCGTTGGCGTGCAGCGCGGCGATGAAATCATCCAGCGTGCGATCGCCGTAGCCGATGGTATAGATGGGAACTTCGCTCTCTGCCACGGGCAAACTCTATGCGAATATCTAGGCAGGTATATAGCCACGGTATGGCAGGCATTATAGGACAGCCGGCCAAAGGCGCCAATCGATCCGGGTGGGCGGCAGGATATTGCCGTTCGCTCGATCGAAAGCACATCACCAATTTTCAGAGGCTGCCTGTGGTATAATCCGCCCAACAGCTCGCCGACCAACCGACCCCAGCCATACAACGGAGGAATCAAACCATGGCCTTCCCCATTCCCAGCATGCTGCTGAAGCAGCTTTACACCTTTGGCAGCCTGAAAAACACGCCGGATGGCGTCAAGTTCTCGCTCAAGAACCGGCTCAGCGACACGACGGTGACCGCGCTCCAGCAGGTCAAGCTCGACGACGTGGAAGTGCCGCGCAGTGGCATCACTGTCGTGCTCGATGACGGCACGGTGATGACGCCCGAAGAAGTCGCCAAATCGCCCATCGACTTCCCGCTGCGCCGCACGCTGGACATCGTCTGCAAGGTGCCGCCGCTGGAACTGGGCAAGCACAAGATCGAGGTGAAGTTCGACGCCGCACCCTTCGGCACGCTGTCGCTCAAGGTCGACGGCTCCATCGCCGCGCACGAAGAACGCCGCGTTGCCATCCCGCGCGACCCGACCGACGACTACGGCGAGGCGGCGATCAAGGCTCGCCAGCAATTTATCGAGCAGTACACCGGCTACAAGCTCCAGCACATCGGCCACTACTCGTTCGACCCGCAGGCACTCAAAGGCAATATCGAAAACTTCACCGGCGTCGCGCAGATTCCCATCGGCTTTGCCGGCCCGCTGACGATCCACGGCGAGCATGCCCAGGGCGACATCATCGTGCCCATGGCCACGACCGAGGGGACACTGGTCGCCTCGTACAACCGCGGCATGAAGGTGCTGAACTCGTCGGGCGGCGTGAAGTGCACCGTCATCGGCGACTCCATGCAGCGCGCGCCGGTCTTCGTCTTTGACAGCGCGCAGGAAGCGCGTGACTTCGTCAAGTGGGTGCAGGAGAACATCGCCAAGATCTCCGAGGAAGCCGAGGCAACCTCCAGCGTGGCCAAGCTCCAGTACATCGATCCCTACCTGGCCAGCAAGTTCGCCTACCTGCGCTTCAACTACTCGACGGGCGACGCCGCCGGGCAGAACATGGTCGGACGCGCCACCTTCGCCGCCTCCTCGTGGATTCTCGACAACTATCCCGGCATCCGCCATTTCTACCTGGAATCCAACCTGGCGACGGACAAGAAGGCTTCGCAGGTCAACATCATGCACACGCGCGGCAAGCGCGTCGTCGCCGAGGCCACGCTCAAGCGCAACGTGCTCATCGAGCAGATGCGCGTCGAGCCGGAGAGCCTCTCCTACCACAACAACGTCTCCAACATCGGGGCGATCCTCTCCGGCGCCAACAACAACGGCGCGCACTCGGCCAACGGCATCACCGCCATGTTCATCGCCACCGGCCAGGATGTGGCCAACGTCTCGGAGTCGTCGGCCGGCATCATCTACACCGAGATGACGCCGGAGAAAGATCTCTACATTTCGATCACCATCCCGTCGCTCATCGTGGCGACCTACGGCGGCGGCACCGGCCTGGCCACGCAGCGCGAGTGCCTGGAACTGCTCGGCTGCTGGGGACGCGGCAAGGTCAACCGCCTGGCCGAGATCATCGCCGGCGTCGTGCTGGCCGGCGAGATTTCGCTCGCCTCGGCCATCTCGTCGTCCGACTGGGTGTCGAGCCACGAGAAATACGGAAGAAACCGTTAAAGGACTCAATGGTCAACGGTCAACGGTCAATGGCCAATTGTCAATGAGTGAGGCGCAGCGCCCGCTCGGTTGACAATTGACCGTTGACCATTAACCGTTTTTCTCTTCTCCTCATGCCTGCTTCGCTCGACTTCGCCACCATCGATGATCTCCAGGCCGCGCTGGCCCGGCACGCCTATGTCAGCGATCGCGGGCTGGCGACGGCGATCTTCCTGGCGCTCAAGCTGGGCCGGCCGCTGCTGCTGGAGGGCGAGGCGGGCGTGGGCAAGACGGAGGTCGCCAAGGTGCTGGCCGGGCTGCTCGCCCGCCCGCTGCTGCGCCTGCAATGTTATGAAGGGCTCGACCTCCAGAGCGCGGCCTACGAGTGGAACTACAGCCGGCAGATCCTCCAGATCCGGCTGATGGAAGCGTCTGGTCACCCGCATCTCGATGCAGCGCAGCAGGAGTTGTTCGGCCCGGACTTCCTGCTCAAACGCCCGCTGCTCCAGGCCATCGACAGCGGCAGTCCGGCGCCCGTCCTGCTCATCGACGAACTCGACCGCGCCGACGAGGAGTTTGAGGCTTTCCTGCTCGAGTTGCTCTCCGATTTCCAGATCACCATCCCGGAGCTTGGCACGATCAAGGCCGCCGAGCCGCCCATCGTCGTCATCACCTCCAACCGCACGCGCGAGGTACACGACGCGCTGCGCCGCCGCTGTTTTTACCACTGGATCGACTTCCCCAGCTTCGACAAGGAAGTGGCCATTGTCGCCGCCCGCGCGCCCCACGCGGGTGATGCGCTGGCGCGCCAGATCGTCGCCTTTGTCCAGGCCGTGCGCGGCGAGGAACTTTACAAGCTGCCGGGCGTGGCCGAAACGTTAGATTGGCTGGCGGCGCTCGTCGCGTTGGGCCGGCCCTCGCTCGACCGCACGACAGTCAGCGATACCCTGGGCGTCCTGCTGAAATACCGGGAAGACATCGAGCGGATCGAGCAGCGAGCAGGTGCGCTCCTGGAAACTGCCGGCGAGCATGGCGGTGCCTGACAGTGCCAGCCCCGTGCTCGAGCAGTGCGTGCGCTTTGGCCGCATGTTGCGCCGCGCCGGTGTCCCCGTGACGCCGGCCCAGCTTGTCGACCTGGCCCACGCGCTGGCGTTCGTCGACGTGAGCAGCAAGGAAGATTTCCGCCTCAGCGCGCAGGCCATCCTCGTCAACCGGCCCGAGCATCTGGCTGTCTTCGCCGCCGTATTCGAGCGTTTCTGGCGCCGGCCTGCCCCGGAACAGCCTGGGCTGCCGCCCACGGTGCGCCGGCGCAACACCGATGCAGCGGCAAGCTGGCACGCAGACACGGGCGATCTCGACGCCGACGACACGCCCCACATCGACCGCACGGCGCGCTACAGCGCCGTCGAGCGGCTGCGGCAGGCGGACTTCGGCCGGCTCGACGCGCAGGAACTGGCTGCCGTGCAGGCGCAGTTGGCGGCGATGCGCTGGCAGGTGCGCCCGCGCCGCACGCGTCGCTTTACCGCCCAGGCAGATGGCCGGCAGGTCGATTTGCGCCGCACCCTGCGCCACAGCCTGCGCCACGGCGGCGAGCCGCTGACTCTGGCGCGTCGCCAGCGCAAGATCAAGCCGCGGCCGCTGGTCGTGCTCTGCGACGTGAGTGGCTCCATGGAGCGTTACAGCCGGGTGCTGCTACAATTCCTCTATGTCGTCGCCAATCGGCTGGCGCGCGTCGAGGCATTTGTCTTCAGCACGCGCCTGTCCCGGTTGACGCGGCAGTTGCGCTCCGGCAGCGTGGACGTCGCACTAGACCAGGCGGTGCTCGCCGTGCAGGACTGGGGGAGCGGGACGCGCATCGGCGCGGCGCTGCATGCCTTCAACGACGCGTGGGCGCCGCGCGTGCTGGGCCGCGGCGCCGTCGTGCTCATCGTCAGCGACGGCTGGGACCGCGGCGATGTCACAGTGCTGGCGCAGGAGATGGCGCGGCTGCGACGGCGGGCGCACCGCGTGATCTGGCTCAACCCGCTGCTGGGCGACCCGGAATACGCGCCGCTCGTGCGTGGCATGCAGGCGGCGCTGCCCTTTGTCGACGAGTTGCTGCCCGTGCACAATCTGGCCAGCCTGGAACAACTCGCCGCCGCGCTGCGTGCGCTGTGAGCCAGGTCGGTGGAAAGGATGGTTTCGCCGTGAAACAACTCGCTTTGGACCAGATGGTAGCCGCCCGCGACTACCTGCTTCGCACAGCGCGGCCGCTGGAAGCAGCCCGTTATCGCTACCACTTTGCCGGCGGCGACGCGGGCGAGGTCATGGGCGCGCTGGCGCCATTCCGTACCGACAGCGGTGGCTACGGCCGCGCGCTCGAACCCGATCTGCGCACGCCAGCGCCCTCGGCGCTGGCAACGAGCTTCGCCTTACAGATCGCGGTCGAGGTCGGCGCGCCCGCGTCCCATCCGGCGGTCGCCGGCGCAATCGACTACCTGCTGGCTACCTACGACTCTTCGACAGCGCGCTGGCGTATCATCCCGCCCGAGGCAGAAGACTCGACACGCGCGTTCTGGTGGGCCGCCGACGGTCTTGACGAACGGTTTGGCGACTTCTGGATGAACCCGCGCGCCGAACTGCTCGGTTATCTCTGGCGCTTTGTCGGGCCGGAACGCGCCCCCTGGCTGCACGCCACGACCGCAACGCTGCTGGCCGAACTGGCGGAGTCCAGCGAACCGCTGGCCGGTAATGACTTGCTCTGTGCCATGCGCCTGGCCACGACGCCGCAACTGCCCGCAAGCCTGGGGCAGCCGCTGCTGGCGCGCGTGCGGGCGGATATGCTGCGCTCGGTGGAAACCGATCCCGCGCGCTGGGGTGACTATGTGCTGCGCCCGCTTGAAGTCGCGCCCGCGCCTGATTCACTCTTTGCCGATCTCTTTCCCGAGGCGCTCCAGGCCAATCTCGACTACCTGGTCGAGACGCAGGGCGACGATGGCGCGTGGGCGCCGGTCTGGTCATGGGCGCCGCTCGATGCCGTGGCCTGGGCGCAGGCCGAGCGTGAATGGAAGGGCGTGCTGACGCTGGCGGCGCTGCGCGAGCTGGCCGCCTGGGGGCGAGTCGCCGCGTGAGGAAGGGAGAGCACGATGCGTGAACTACTGCCTGCCATCGATCGCTGGCGCGCCGAGAACAAGCGCGTGGCGCTGGCAACCGTCGTCAAGCTCTACGGCTCGGCGCCGGTCCCGCTCGGATCGAAGATGGCGATCTCTTCCACCGGCGAAATGGCGGGATCGGTCAGCGGCGGCTGCGTGGAAGGCGCCGTCGTCCAGGAAGCGCTGGCGATTCTCGAAAGCGACCGGTCCAAACTCCTGGTCTACGGCATTGCCGACGAGTTGGCGCAGAGCGTGGGGCTGGCGTGCGGGGGCACTATCGAGGTCTTTGTCGAGCCGCTCGATCCGCCGTCCGTGAAAAGCACAGAAGCGGCGGAGGTAAGGGCCCAAGGAAAATTCGAGGAAGGTGTGCGGCATGGGCGCCTGGTTGCGCTGGCAACCGTGCTGACCGGCCCGGCGATTGGCGGAAAGCTCCTTATCCTGCTGGGCGGTGAATCTTTCGGCAGCCTGGACGATGCCGCGCTCGCCGAGGCGGTGCAGACGCGGGCAGCGTCTTGCCTGGCAGCCCTGCAATCTGAGCGAGTCACGCTCGAGAGCGCCGCCGGACCGGTCGAAGTCTTCATCGACGTGCAGCCGCCGCAACCACGGCTCTTCATCGTCGGCGCGGTGCACATCGCCGCGGCCCTGGTGACCTACGCCAACGTGCTCGGCTTTCGCACCGTCGTGCTCGACTCGCGCAGGGCCTTTGCCACGCCGGATCGCTTCGCCCACGCCGCGGAACTCGTCACGCGCTGGCCGGCCGACGCCCTGGCCGAACAGGAACTGGACGAGGGTAGCTGTGTCGTCGTCCTGACCCACGACGAGAAGATCGACAACCCGGCGCTGGCCGTGGCGCTGCGCAGCCCGGCGCGCTATATCGGCGCGCTGGGATCGCGCAAAACTCATGCCAAACGCGTCGCTGCACTGCGCGAGCTTGGCCTTGACGACGCCGAGCTGGCCCGCATCCACGCACCCATCGGCATCCCCATCGCCGCCCGCCGCCCCGAAGAGATCGCGCTGTCGATCATGGCGGAGATTGTGGCGGTGGTGAATGAGGGTGGGCGGTGACAAGATGACGGGGTGAGCGGATGACAGGATGACAAGATGAGCGGGTGACAAGGTGACAAGATGAGGGCGTGATGAGGAGCGCCGGTAAGAGGATGTCGCGCGCGCAGGTTGTTCCGGTAGACGGACGATCTCCTTCTTCTATGCTTCTTCGTGAACCTTTGTGCCTTCGCGTCTTTGCGGCTATCTTCTATCTTTCTCTGCAGGTATCTTCTCTTCTTACTAATTCAAGAGTTCCCATGGACACGCAGGCGATTCTCGACAAGCAGCGCCAATACCTCTGGCCGAACCACATTCTTTACTACACCGAACCGCTGCCGCTGGCGCACGGCGACGGCGTCTATGTGTGGGACACCAACGGCAAGCAATACCTGGACTTCTTCGGCGGCATCCTGACCACCAGCGTCGGCCACAACAACCCGCACGTCGTCGAGCGCGTGCGCGAGCAGGTGGGCAAGCTCATCCACTCGTCGACGCTCTACCCCAACGAGAACCACGTCGCCCTGGCCGAGAAGCTGGCCGAGATCACGCCCGGCCGACTGCAAATGTCCTTTTTCACCAACTCGGGCAGCGAGGCCAACGAGACGGCGATCGTCGCCGCACAGACGTACACCGACGCCCGCGAGATCGTGGCGCTGCGCCATGCCTACAGCGGGCGCACCTCGCTGACGATGAGCGTTACGGCGCACTCGACGTGGAAACTGGGCAAGAGCTTCAGCCCCGACATCAAGCACGCCATCAACCCGTACTGCTATCGCTGCCCGCTCAAACTCAGCTACCCGTCGTGCGGCGTGGCCTGCGCGCAGGATATCGAAGATGTCATCCGCACGACCACCTCGGGTCGCATCGCCGCGTTCATGGCGGAGCCCATCCAGGGCGTGGGCGGTTTCATCACCCCGCCACCGGGGTATTTCGAGCTGGCCGTAGAGATTGCCCGACACTACGGCGGCGTCTTCATCTGCGACGAAGTGCAGACGGGCTTTGGCCGTACCGGCGAGCACTGGTTCGGCATCTCGCACTGGAACGTGGAGCCCGACATCATGACCATGGCCAAGGGCATCGCCAATGGCATGCCCATGGGCAACACGATCGCCGTGCCCGAGGTCGCCGAGGCGATGGCTGGCAAGGGGCTGACGCTGAGCACCTTTGGCGGCAACCCGACGTCGACGGCGGCGTCGCTGGGCACGATTGAGGCGCTGGAGGACGAGGGCGGCCCGGCACGCTTTGCCGTGCTGGGCGATCGCCTGCGCGCCGGGATGGACCGGCTGTGGGAAAAGTATCCGCTCATCGGCGACGTGCGCGGCAAGGGGCTGATGCAGGGCATTGAAATGGTGACGGATCGTCAGAGCAAGGAGCCGGCGCCCAAGGCCGTGGCCCAGCTCTTCGAGGAGACACGCGAGCGCGGCCTGCTCATCGGCAAGGGTGGGCTCTACAGCAACGTAATCCGCATCGCGCCGCCCATGACCGTCGACGAGGAGCAAATCGACCAGGCGCTGGAGATCCTGGATTACGCGTTGGGTGTCGTGCATGAAACCATCGGTGTCCCATAGAGTTGCATTGCCAGGTTTGTTGCCGATCGCATAACATTTCTGTTATAATTGCATATGGCTGATAATTGGCTTGTTGAGTTCTATGTAGATGATCGCGGACGGATCCCTGCATACGAGTTCCTGTCGGCATTACCGGCAAAGGAACGAGCGGAAATGCTTCGGGTTATCGATCTTCTTCAGGAGTTCGGCGTGAAGCTTGGAATGCCGCACGCAAAACCGATTGAGGGAATGTGGGAATTGCGCGCCGGCGCGGGAAGGCTATTCTACGTCGCAGTTCACGGTCGGCGCTTCATCGTGCTGCATGGATATCGCAAGAAGTCACAATCGGCGCCGCGGAAGGAAATCGAGACTGCGAAAAGGCGATGGGCCTTGTTCATTGAACGCGAGGAAGATCGATGAGTCCCAAGACAATTTCCTACGAGAAGATCAAGTCAGACTTGCTCGCCGATCCGGAAACAAAACAACACTACGATGCATTCGAACCTGCTTATCAGATCGCTCGAATGCGCATCGAACGTGGGCTCACGCAGGCGCAGTTGGCTGCGCTGGTCGGCACCAAACAGCCGAGCATCGCGCGGCTGGAGAGCGGTGAGTCGGAGCCATCGCTCAGCTTCTTGCGCAAGGTGGCGACCGCGTTGGGGGCGCGTGTCGAAGTCTCGATCATTGCTGACACTGGGACCGACCCTGCCAGCCCAGCCCCGTGAGCGCTCCCTCATGGGATTCCAGGTTCGCCGCAAAAAACTATTCGACGCCAGCCGCCAACTCCGGCGCAAATTGAGCGATCTGCTCGCGCAGCCGTAGCAACGCCAGATCCTTGGCCTTGGCCTCGAGCATGACGTCGAAGGGACGCGTCCGCAGCCGCTGTGCCAGTTGCAACAGGTCGACAAACGCAAAGGGGTCGATAAAATCGCTGTGCTGGTTGGGCAACGGCGGCTGCACGTGTTCGCCCAACGGCCCGCGCACCACACGTAGCGCCGTACGCGGGCTGGAAAAATGAATCTTCGGCCGGCGATCTCCCGGCCATGTCGCCAGCGCCGCGGGCAGCGCATCTTCCAGCGACCGGCCCGCAGGGTTGAGGCAGCGCAGGTGCAATGCGTCCAGCACGATAGGGACACCGGTGCGGCGGTGAATCCACAACGCATCGTCGAAACTGTAGCGGCGGTCGTCGTGCTCGAGCGCCAGCCGCCTGCGCACGCCTTCCGGCAGCGCCAAGAAGCGCGCTGCAAAGCGTTCGCGGCCGGCCGTTGCATCCCCGTACACGCCTCCCACATGCACCACAATCACCGCATCGCGATCCAGTCCCATGGCATCCAGCAGCATGGCCGATACGGCCAGTTCTTCCTGGGCGCGGCGCACCTGCCATTCCTCCGGCGCGTTGAGCTGGACGTAGTGGGCCGGATGCAATGTCACGCGCAGCCCGTAGTGGCGCACGAGATCGCCGGTCGCGGCCAGATCGGTGGCGCACTCGTCGAGCTGGCGGTGAAACGCGGGCAGGCCAGGGTGCGTCAGGTAGGGCGCCAGTTGCCCGGCCAGGCGATAGAAACGAATCTGCCGGCGGTCGAGATAGCCAAAGATGTCGCGCAGGTAGGCCAGGCTGACGCTGAGATGGGGCTCGTTCTGCCAGCGCCGGCTGTCGTGCGAGTGCAGCGGCTCGCCGATCACCTTGACCGGAAAGCCCAGCCGGATCGCTCGGGTGCGGGCACTCGCTTCATGACGTGGTTCGGCGCCGGTAGGTTCACGCACAGCCATTCACTTCCTCCTATGGCTCGACCGGGCAGATGGGCCAGACCACCACGTCCAGCCGGCGGACGAAGTGCAGCAGCGGCGGCGCGTCAGGCAGGCGCATGGCCGCCGCGCCCGCCATGGTGTTGATCAGAAATTCAGCGCGCGCCGGCTGCAACGGCCAGGGCGCATGGTGAATCTCGCCGATGTAGGGGCGACCGTTGCCGTCCACCGTGTAGAGGGAATATCGCTCGGTGAGCCAGTGGTCGAGATCGCCCGGCTTGGCGCGGTAGACGGGACCGTCGGGCGCATAGCCGGCCACCAGCGCGGCCGGAGCGGCGCCGGCGTGCGTGCGGCGGCTGGCGTAGTGAATGGTGCGGCCATCGTCGTACAGGCGCATCTGCGCGCGGAAGTAGGGCAGCCAGAAGGTGCGCCGCGCGATCGCCACCGCCACCGGATTGGCCGCGTCGAGGCTGAAGAAGTAGACGCCGCGCTTGTCGACACTGCGGTCGCGCAGGCGGACGTAGGTGCGCACGTTCAACTCTGGAAAGGCGGAGAGCCAGGGCACGGCAGGCAGCAGGCGCGGGCGCACATTGCTCATGCGAAAGGGCACCACGCCGAGCCAGCCCTGCCCGTCAAAGGTGTCAACCTCCAGGGCCGGCGGGATGAGGGCAGCGAGCACGTCACGCGACATGGGCCAATGCGCAAAGAGCAGTTCCTGCCAGCGCTGCGTCATGACCCACGGTGCATCAGGCACCGGCCACGGCCGATGCGCCACTTCCTGAACGAGCTGGCCCATCATGGCAATTCCCTCAACACGACGATAGCATGCATGGTTCGATTGTAGCACGACCGGCCGCGCGACCAATCACGCGTTGCGCGGGTCATTTTCGCAGAAGGTCAGCATTTTGTCGCGAAATTGGGCGGATCCTCGAAACCTTTTGATTTATGCTGCGTATTGATTACCGACAGCGCACAGAAGAAGTCAACGACCGGCAACATGAGAAGGAACGCCGGACCTGAGGAGAAGTAAGATCATGACTGAAGGAACCATGAACACAACAACGACGGAACGCCCACAGGGCGCGATTCCGGAATGGATGGCGACTGAACAGCCTCAAGGCAACGGTAGCGCTTCGGCGCAGGCCGGTGTGCCCGCCCGCCGCATGCTCTATCGCAGCCCGACCGACAAGCTCGTCGGCGGCGTCTGTGGCGGCATCGCCGAGTACCTGGGCTGGGATCCGGTCCTGGTGCGCGTGCTCTGGGTCGTGGCGACCTTCGCCACCTGGGGCGGCGGCTTCCTGGCCTACATTTTGCTGGCCATGTTCCTGCCCACCGGCACCAACAAGGTCGGCCAGCTTCGCCCGCCGGCTATCGAGTTGAGCCAGAAGGGTGTCACCTGGGCGGCAGCGCTGCTCATGGGTCTCGGCGGCCTGTGGCTGCTGGCCAACCTGGGTATCCTGCCCGGTCTGTGGCAGGGCTTCTGGACCTTTGTCGCCGTGCTCTTCTGGCCGGCAGTGTTGATCGGCGCCGGCTATCTCCTGCTCCGTGCCAACAGCCAGAAGGATTTGGACAAGGAAATGGTCGATACGGCCAAGCGCGCCAAGGACAGTTTCAGCGAGGCGATGCCCACCAGCGACCAGTTGCGCTCCGGGCTGAGCAAGGTCCGGTCGAGCATGCCGCTCTATCGCAGTTCCAGCAACCGCATCATCTCCGGTGTGTGCGGCGGCATGGGCGAGAAGTTCGGCATCGACGCCAACCTGATCCGCCTGATCTGGGCAGCGCTCACCTTGGGCACGATGGGCTTCGGCGCCATCATCTACGCCGGTTTCGCCATCCTGCTGCCGGTCGAGCCGGCTCAGAACGGCCAGAACGGCGGCGATCGGGTCCAGGAGATCCAGGTCGTGGACAGCACGACCCAGAAGAGCTAGCCAACACCTCAACGGCTTCTCCGCCGTGAGTAATCATCAACTGACTGAGCAGAAAGGTGGCAGACTGAGCCACCTTTCTGCGTTTCCAGAGACGCTGCCGAACGGGTATAATGCAGCAGAGATTGTGTCCCAAGCAGCGGACCCGGCGAAATCCGGACAGAGAGGATGAGATAATGAGCAAGGGAATGTATCTATTGATCGGTGCGGCCATGGGCGCTGCAGTGGGCATGGCGCTCAATTACTTCCTGGGGCCGGCCGACGACACGACCTACGATGCCGGTTATCGCTCGCGGCTGGATTTTGCGTTTGACGAGGGACGGCGGGCCGCCGAGGAGAAAGATCGCGAATTGCGTCGCCAGATCATCGACTTCCGCCAGTCGAAGCCGAACAACGGCACGGCTTCCTGAATCGCGCAGCACCCTGAATCAGTGCTGGCACTGTGGGCAGAAGTGCGTGCTCCGCTGCGCCAGCACGATGCGTTCCACCGGCGTGCCGCATACGGGACAGGGCAACCCCGTGCGGCGAAAGACCTTGAACTCGTCCTGAAAGCCGCCGAGTGAGCCCCCCGGCCGCACGTAGTTCTGCAAGCCGCTCTTGCCGAGGCTGCTACCGGCCTTAGCGATCCCCTCTACCAACACGGCACGAATTGCAGCATGGAGCGCCGCCACTTCGCCGGCCTCTAGCGTACCCGCCGGGCGTGCCGGATGAATCCCCGCCCGGAAGAGCGCCTCGTCGGCATAGATGTTGCCCACGCCAGCCACGATGCTCTGATCGAGCAACAACGCCTTGATGCTGGCCGTGCGGTTGCTCAGCCGTTCGGCAAAGCCAGCCACCGTAAATCCGGCCTCGAGCGGCTCCGGCCCCAGGTGAGCCAGCACGGCTGCGGCGTCGGGCACGAGCCAGATGCGGCCGAACTTGCGCGAGTCCTGAAAAAGCAGCAGGCGACCGTCGTCCAGCGGCATGACCACGTGCGTGTGCTGGTCGGTGGTGGCATCGGCTGACTCGACGCGTAGATGGCCCGTCATGCGCAGATGGACGACGAGGGTCAGTCCGCCCTCCATCCCCAGCAGCATGTATTTGCCGCGCCGGCCAAAGGTGGCAAAGCGCTGGCCGGCAATCAGGCCAGGGAAGTGCTCGGCATCCGGGCTGGCGATGGTGCGCGACCAGTTCACCTGTGCACCGAGTACCTGGCGGCCGGCCAGTTCCGGAGCGAGTTCGCGAACGTAGGTTTCGACTTCGGGCAATTCGGGCATGAGTCAGCTCAGGCTGTGCGGCGGCTGCGCCACCAAAGAAGGCCGAAGAGGAGCACCGCTGCACCGGCTGCGAGCTGGAACAGGACGAGCATCTGGCCGGACATGGCCGCCGGCCATGCGATTGCTGCGTTGGGTGCGGCTTCAGGTGCCAGGCGTGCCTGGCCGCTCTCCGGCATCGAGGTGGAAGAATCTGCGGTTGCGGCGGCCACGTTAGGCTCAGTCGCGGCGAGAACCGCTGCGTCGTCCGGCGCCGCTGCGACCGCAGTCGAGGCGGGCTGCTCGACGGGCGCGGCAGGTGCATCGGCAGCGCTTTCCGTTGCCGGCAGCGCGTCCGCCACGCTCTCGGTTGCGGGGAGTGCTGCCTCTGCCACTATGGGCTGGGATTCATCAACAGGCGCCGCGGCCGCCATCGCGGGCCCGGCTTCCACACTTAGGGCAGCAGGCCCGGCCGCAGCATTGGCTGCGGCGGGCGCAAAAGCCAGGGCATCACCGGTGGCGGGCGGTTGAACCATTGCACCGGCTGCTGCGGCCGGCGCACCCTCCAGGATGCGTGCGTTTGCGGCTGGCGGTACTGCGCGCTGCATTTCTTCTGCAGCTGGCGCTGGCGGTGCGGCTGCATCACGGGGGGCACCGCCCTGTGCATCCGAAGGCTCGGGCATGGCAAGCGCGGCGATTGCAGCATCTTCCGCAGCCGGCGCGGCGGTGCTATCAGCAACCGGCGCCTCTGCCGGAAGATCCGTCGAGAACATCTCAACAACGGGATTGCTGCTCTGCGCGTCTGCCTTGGTCGATATTTCACCCTCGTTCATCGTGGCGGCCAGAGACTCACTCGCCTGCACTTGTTGCGTCTGTGCGCCGGGTGATTCCGTGGGTGTCGAGAGGAGTGAAGGAACAATCAGCAGGAGCAAGAGCGCGGCCATGCTTGCCGCCATCGCGTTGCGCAGGGCAGGGTTGCCGCCTTGCCAGAAGCGACGCCAGCCCTCCACAAAGCGCCCCCACGCACCTGGTTCGTCGACACGGGGCGGACGCGCGGCTGGATTGACGGCGGCCGGCTTCTCCAGCACCACATCACCGGCTCGTGTTATCTCCGGGGCCACGCGTCTCAACTGCTGGGCAGTCAGTGCGAAGGAGCGCGGCGCCTGTACAACCGGCAACGAGCGCAGCAGGCTTACAGTCTCCTGTAACGTCGTCAAACGCCAGGCCACATCCGGATCGTCGTTGACCGCCTGCTCGATGGCAAGCCGCTCCGCGCCGGTGACGGCTCCGTCAATATAGGCGGACAGCAGTTCGTCCGTGATTGCTGGATAGCGTGATGTCGTCATGATTCAAACAGGGTCTCGCCGTCTTCCGCCGAATCGGCAAGACGGCTTGCTCCATCCTTAGGACGGAATGTTGACGGTAATAGTTCCGGGTATTGCAACAGGTAGTCGCGCACACGCGCCCGCGCCCGGTTGATGCGCGACTTGACGGTCCCCATGGGCACGCCGGTCATCTCGGCGATCTCGTCGTAGGCAAAGCCGTGGACATCGCACAAGGTCAGGACCAGGCGCTGGTCGGCCGGCAACGCGGCAAAGCTGCGCTCGATGAGCTGGCTCAATTCCACTTGCTCGAACTGATCGTGCGGGCTGGCGGCGGGATCCTCCAGGGCCGGCACATACTCCTCGGTTTCGGCCAGATCGTCGAGGCTGTCGGTCAGCCGGCGCTGGCGGCTGCGGAGCTGGTCGTAGCAGGTATTGGCCACGATACGGATGATCCAGCTCTTGAAGCTGCCGCCTTGAAAGCTGTCGATGGCACGGTAGGCCTTGATGAAACTGTCCTGCACGGCGTCGGCTGCGGCCGCGTCATCCTGCAGCGTGCGATAAGCGACGCTGTAGGCCAGGTTCTGGTAGGTGATGACCAGTTGATTGAATGCATCGAGGTCGCCCTTTACCGCGCGGGCAATGACGGCCTCTTCGCCGGCGGCTGCTGTGCTCAGAACGCGGACCCCATTTCGACAGCGGGCTCGCCAATGATTATTGGTCTTTCCAGCGCATCCATTTGACGATTGTGACCCCGCTTAGTATACTGACGGATGCTTTTGAGTTAGCCGGAGTGGCGGAACAGGCAGACGCGCACGACTCAAAATCGTGTGGGGAAACCCGTGTGGGTTCGACTCCCACCTTCGGCACAAAATCAGGTTTCCCCACGTACCGGCCCGGGCATTATAGCAGGACGGGCAGGCTTCCGGGAAACAAATCGGCGGAGGATAAGTGCCGGACAATCGTCCGGCACACTGGTAAAGCGTAGCGGTATACTGGAGTGATGAGGATTTACGATTCCAGCAACCGAAACGCCTGGCAGCTATCAAATTCACGGGCCACGCACTAACGAGGTTACCCGTTCGGCAGCTTCGTATCGTTCGTGGCATTTGTTTTGATGGCCCGACACTGTGACAAATGACGATGGATAGACCTATCCGTTCTAAGTTCAATATAGTACCCCGCTTTTCTCACTCTCTCGTTCACCCCTCTCGCAACCGACGCAATGTTCGCAGCGCAGGCTTCATACTGTTGCTGGCTGCGGCGCTTTTGCTGTTGGCGGCGTGCGGACCGGCCCAGGCGGCCAGCAACGATGACCAATTGCGCGCGGAAACGGCCCGCATTGCCCAGCAATTTCAATCTGACCAGGATCTTGCCACCGCGCGCACGGCACTGGATGGGCTGGAGGTCGCCAATCCGCGCCAGTGGCTCATGCTCCAGACCGAGGACCTGATCGCGAGCGGTTCCGATCCGGCCCTGGCAGCCGCGCTAGTCGAACTGACCAACGCGCTTGACATCCAATCGGCTGCCATTCGCACGTACGCCGCGCAGCAGGGACTGGCCGAGCCGACGCCGACCTTTGAACTGGTGCCGGTCGAACCGGTCGTGGTGCAGAGCGAGGCAGGATCGGCGGCACAGGCATCGACTGGTACTGCCGCCGCAGAAGCTGCGCCCGTCAGCGAACCCGCACCGACGGCAGCGCCCACGGCGATCGCGCTGGCCGCGCTGCCCACGGCGACGCCACAGCCAACCGAGCCCACGACGCCGCAGGGCAAGTCGACCGGCCTGATCAATGTGCGCAGCGGCCCCGGCACCGAGTTCGGCACCGTGGCGGCGCTCAACCCGGACGAGGCAGTGGACATCGTCGGCAAGAATCCGGCGGGGGATTGGTGGCAGGTGACTGTCGCCAATGGCGCCACGGGCTGGGTCTTCGGGCAGTTGTTAACGACGAGCGGTGATGTCAGCGCAGTGGCGGTGGCGAGCGACATTCCCACGCCACCGCCGGCTGCGCCGGTTGCCGAGGCACCCGCCGAAGTCGCCACCGAAGCGCCGGTTGCAGAGGCGCCGGCCGAACAGCCCACCGAACAGCCCACCGAACAGCCCACCGACCAACCCGCCCCGGTCGCCGATGGGCCGGATTTTCGCGTGACGAACATCCGCCTGTGGGATGTCTATGAGAATGGCGGTTTTCTGGACGGGCCGACCGTTACATGCGGTGAAAAGCGCCAGTTGGTCGCCGTCGTGCTCGACGCCAATGGCAACCCGATCAACGGCGTGGCCGTCAAAGGCCTGCTCGGCGCGCAGGAAACGATCGTGACCGGTTCGCAGGGCAAAGGTGATGGCCAGTCAGAATTCGTACTCGGCGGCGGGCAATATCTTGCCGTTGCCAAGGATGCCGACGGCCGCGAAGTGACCAGCGACACCGCGTATGGTCTGACAACTGACCCGCGCGAAATTCCAATTGACACCTTGATTGCAGCACAATACTGCACCGACCAGGCACAGTGCAATACTTGGGTGAATTCACCCTATCCGCCCTGCAAGGGCCACTATAGCTGGACGGTCACCTTCCAACGCAGGTATTGATGCTTTGCAGACCTGCCGGAGCGGTGCGATAATCGCAGCACGAATGGGCAGGAGCAGCACGGTGTCCCAGACCTTTCCAACACTGGAGGGAAGGGGTTTTGAAACAAGAGTTTATTCAATTCGCGCCGCTCTTTGCGGGGTTGGCGCCCGAAGAACAAAATATCCTTGACGAACGCTTTGTCCAGGCCAAGGCCGCCAGCGGGGAAGTCCTGTTCCAGGTTGGTGACACGGCCGACGGGCTCTATCTCCTGGGCAAAGGGTTTGTGCGCCTTTTTACGGCGGGCGGCAGCAACCTGGCCACTCTGGGTCCCGGCAGCGTGCTGGGCGAAGACAGCCTCTATCGGGCGCTGCCCTATGACGTCAGCGCGCACGCGGCCTCCGAGCTCGAGTACTGGAAGCTGAACGACAAGGACCTGCGTGCAATTATCGTGGCGCAGCCGTCGATAGGCCTCAAGCTCAGCCAGAACTTCGGCAGCCTGATCGCCCAGATGCAGGACTATCTGATCCAGCAACTTGGCAAGACGCCCGAGATCAACGGACTGCCGCGCCACACGCTGCAAGGCATCGCCGAGCAGCTCGAACCGCGCAAAGTCTCGTCCGGCCAATATCTCTTCCGCTCGGGCGACTATGCGGGCGGCATCTTCCTCATCGAGAGCGGCTGCATCGAGGTGCAGGGCGACAGCGCGGACAGCGACAAGCTGGAAGCCGGCCCGGGCCAACTGCTCGGCGCGCTGGCGCTGCTGACCAACAAGCCGCACACGTCCACCGCCGTCGCCCGCGAGGAGACACTGCTGTGGGCGCTCTCGGCCGACGACTTCCAGACGCTGGCCAGCCGCCAGCCGGGATTGCGCCGTAGCCTGGGCCGCAACGTGCGCGCCCGTCTCAGCCGCGCCGACCAGATGCAGGCCGTCATGCGCCTGTCGCAGATGCCGATCTTCGCGCAGTTGCCGCCCCAGGCCGTGCAGGCCATGGCACAGCGCATGGTCTTGCAGCACGTCCCCGCCGGCGAGCGCGTCTACCGCATCGGCGAGGCAGGCGACGCCATGTACCTGGTCGAGGCCGGCGAGATTGAACTCACCGCCGAGAATGCGGTCGGCATCGTCGAGGAAATTGGCCGCATTGGTCCCGATGGCTTCTTTGGCGAATTGAGCCTGCTGACAGGCCAGATTCGGGTCGAAGATGCCACCGCCACGCGCAACACCAATCTGTGGATTCTCAACAAGAGTGACCTGGACGCGCTGGCGGCGCAGAATCCTGCCGTGGGCAAGGCGCTCAGCCAGGGCGTCGCCACGCGGCTCGCCTCGGCCGGCGGTTCGGACGAACAGGCGCTGCGCCAATTTGCGCTCTTTGCCGACATCAACCCGTCGGAACTGAAGCAGGTAGCCGCGCTCCTGCATCCCATGCGCTACCGCAGCGGAGAGATCATCTTCCGCACCAGTGCGCCGGCCGACAAGCTCTATCTCATCGACAAGGGCAACGTGCGCGTGCAGGCACTCAACGGCGGCGCCTACCTGCTCGGTGCCGGCGAGTCGTTCGGCGAGCGGGCGTTGATCACCGAGCAGCCGCACAACACCACCGCCAGCGCCGAGTCCGACGTCGACGTGTGGACGCTGAACAAGTCCGATCTCGACATGCTGATGAACCGCTACCCAGGCATCGCCATCAGCATCACGCGCATCATCAGCCAGCGCATGAGCGAGGCGACCGCAGCATCGGCCGGCGCGCCCGGGCCGTCCAATCTCCCGCCACCGCCCATGGAGAGCGTACCGTCGCGGCGACGCCAGCAGGCGGCCTATGCCACCGAAGCCGAAGCACCGCGCCGCCGGCGCCAGGGATTTGGCGAATGGTATAGCAACCTGTCGGGCGGAGGGAAGCTGCGCTTTATCCTGCTCATGCTGCTGCTGGTCGTCTTCCTCTGCATCACGATCCCGCTGACGGCGGCCAGTATTGCCGGGCTCTTTGGGTCGGCCAGCCGGGCAGCGGCGAGTTCGCTGAACAGCGCGCTCGACGAAGTCTACGCCAAGGGCAGCTTCGAAGTGGCCGCCGCCGACCAGGGCATGGCTGAGAAGCTGCGCCAGGCCGATTCGCTCGTGCCACCGACGCCGACCTATACACCTTTCCCAACGGCCACGCCGCTGCCCACGTCCACACCGCAGCCGACGAGCACGCCGCTGCCGACGCCCACGCCGGAGATCATCGTACAGAGCTATGCCGACGTCGCGGCTGCGGCTCCGGTCGAGGCATTCGACGCCGCGCCGGCCGAAGAAGTAGCGGCGGCCGACGCCCCTGCCGAGGAAGCGGTGGTTGCTGCTGCGGCGGTAGCACCGCGCAATCTTGACCCGCGCATCAGCCAGCTTGGCATCAACATCCAGGATGCCGACGTCGCACCGGGCCAGCAGTACTGGCGCCTGGTCGAAGTGCGCTGGGAAGATGAGCAGCAGGCGGGCGGCAAACATCATATCTATGTCGACGTCATGGATGAGAATGGAAACCGCGTGCAGGGACAGCCGGTGACGGTCTTCTGGGGTGATGGCAATTACACGGCCGCACTGGAAGACAAGCCCGCACCCGACTATGGCTTCAACTACCAGATGTATGCAGCAGGTTATGCCTACAATGTGAAGGTCGAAGGGCTGCCGAGCGATGTGCTGTCGGGCGCCGGCATGGGCGACCTGGCCAATCGCTTCAAGGGTATTCACGTCGCCTATTATCTGGTATTTCAACGAGCGACCAAGTAGCCGGACAATCCGCAAACAAAAAGGGCCTGTTCTTCGGAACGGCCCTTTTTTTGATTGGCGAGCTTCCGCCCGCTCAACTGTGAATCGTCACATCGTGCCGGCCGACGACCACCTGGCGGCTGCTGTCGATCCACGGATGGTCGCCGGCGGCGTGGCGCGGCAGGATGCGCCGCCACCAGCGGTTGGCACTCTCGTTGCTGCAGCGCACCGCTTTGCTGTAAGGCTCGCCGCGCAGCCAGTTGCGCAGAAAGACCGACAGGCTCGGCTCTGGGAACCAATTGACGCCGGCGGCGCCGTTGGCGACCTTGGCCCCGAGCGCCATCCAATTCCACGCCAGCGAGAGCCCGTAGCAGTTCAATCCATAGACGGCACGAAGATCCAGGCTTGACGGGTCGTCGCGGTACGCGGCGCGCAACGCGTTGAACGTCTCGGCTCCGACAAATTCCTTGCCGCGATAGCCGACCAGCACGCCGTTGTCTCCATGCACAAGCAGAAGCAGGTCGAGCGTATGCGATTGGCTTGCCGAGAGGAGGGTATTGGCCAGGCGCGGCCCCGTGGCGGCGGCATCCTCGAGAATCATGACCCGGTCGTAGCGGCGATGTGCTCCATACAGGTGCAGGAGCCCCTTGGCATATTCCTCGGTCACCCAATCGACCACGGCCATGGCCCAGCCGGGGAGAGACAAGCCCTGGATATGACCGACATTTTCGAGAAAGACGACGAGTGCCAGCGGTTTTGCGCCGGCTGTGCGGGTGGACGTCAAGCGCTACTGCTCATCGCGCGGGTGGACGATCCGCACCTTGAAGTTTTCGGTGAAGGGCTGGATGCCTTCGGCCAGCTTTTCCCAATTGCTGGACTGGAAGATGGTGCGCGCCTTCTCCACCGTGTCGACCTCGCCGCCGCCAAGAATCTCCGGCGAACTGCCCCAGACGGTGTACCAGACATCCGAAAACTGGAAGCCCATGCGGGCGAGGCCCGGAGCCAGCTTGTTGACCAGGTAGTCCTGGCACTCCTGCTCCTTGCCCTTCTGCATGTCGTAGCTGATTAGAACCTTATACATACTACTCTCCTCTATCATCAACCTGCGCGGTTCAGCTGAATCTTGC
>WBZU01000210.1_pt1 | contig 21753 bp, 20 predicted proteins | sample 5204311 | NCBI WGS metagenome assembly WBZU01 (sample SAMN12344359, study PRJNA552823) | activated sludge metagenome | biome: Activated sludge suspended growth; feature: Nitrification reactor; material: Wastewater; isolation source: activated sludge from nitrification reactor of wastewater... | reverse complement strand
CCGCCCACTACGACGGCTTCACGCCCGGCTCGACCATGGACTTTTGCGTCAAGGTCACCGTCCGTGGCGACAACATCGATTTCGACTTCACCGGCTCGGCACCGCAAACGCCCGGCTACGTCAATGCGCCGCCGGCCTCGACGATTTCGGCGATCACCCTGACCTTGCTCATGTGCCTCAAGGACCCGAGCATTCCGCAGAACGTCGGCGTCATGCGGCCACTGACTTTCAACCTGCCGGAGGGATCGATCGTCAATCCGCGCTTTCCGGCGGCAAGCACTTTCGGCAACCACCTCTCGGATCAGATATCGGCGGCGATTTTCGATGCGCTGGCCGCGGCCTTGCCGCAACGCGTCACCGCTGCGTGGAACCCGCTGTTCGCCATTGCCGCCGTCGGGTTCAACGCGCGGACGAAGCAGCCGTTCGTCGACATTCTGTTCAACGGTCTGAAGGGCGGCGGCGGCGGCACCGCCGGCGCCGACGGCTACGATCACATTGGATTGATTGCCTGCGGCGGCGGCTTGCTGGCGCAAGATCCGGAGATGTTCGAGATGAAGGACCCGCTCTACTTGCGCCGCTTCGAGTTCAAGACCGACTCGGCCGGCGCCGGCCAGTGGCGCGGCGGGCTGGGCGTCGAAATGGAAATGGAATTTCTGGGCAACGACAACATGGTCAGCGCGTTCGGCGATGGCATCGACCCCGGCTCGGAGGCCAAAGGCATTCTGGGTGGCGGCCACGGCATGCTGAACCACGGCGAACTCATGTACCCCGATGGCACACGCTACACGTGCAAGAGCAAGGAAGTCGTGCCCGGCATTCCCAAGGGCACGATATGGCGCCAGGTTGCCGGCGGCGGGGGCGGCTATGGCGATCCGCGCCGGCGTCCCGCCGAGCAGGTCGCCCGCGAGGTTCGCTACGGCTACGTTTCCGCCATCGCGGCGCGGGAGCAGTACGGCGTGGTCGTCGACCCCGTCACCGGCGTGCTCGATGCATCCGGCACGGCCGCCTTGCGGGGAGAAGTTCGATGAATGCGCCGGTTGACCGCAACGCGCCTCGCGATCACGAGGAACAGATTTTCGAGACCGGGGCCGGCATTCCCATCGAGGAAGTCTACGGACCGGAGGCCATCGAAGCCTTCGAAGCCGAACGGGACCTCGGCGACCCGGGCGAGTACCCGTTTACCCGGGGACCTTATGCCGGCATGTACCGGTCCCGCATCTGGACGCGCCGATTCCAGGTGGGATTCGGCTCGCCGGAGGAAACCAACGAACGCATCAAGTACCTGGCCGCCAACGGCGCCAACGGCTTTGTCATCACCATCGACTTGCCGACGTCCTATGGCTTCGACTCCGACGATCCGCTGGCCGATGGCGAGGTCGGCGTCACCGGCGTCGCCATCTCCACCCTGGAGGACATGGAGGCGCTCTATGCCGGGTTCTCCCCGGCGCAATTGTCCTACGCCCTGTCGATCCGCCCGCCGGTATCGTCGGTAACGCTCGCCATGCTGGCCTGCGTCGCCCGTCGCCAAGGCGTGGACTTCAAGGACGTCATCGGTACGCAACAAAACGATCCGTTCTACCAGATGAGCGGCGGGCCGCTGCAAACGATCACCCAGTTTTTTCCGCTCGAGGGCACGCTGCGCCTGTGCGTCGACAACATCCAGTACATCTCGAACAATCTGCCGCGGCTCAACTGGATGGTCACCAATGGCTACAACCTGCGCGAAACGGGAGTCAATGCCATCCAGGACGGGGCCTTTACCCTCGGCCATGCGTTCGACATCTTCCGCCTGGCCCGCCAACGAGGCCTCGACATCAACGTCTTCCCCCGTCGGGCCTCGTTCTTCCTCTCGGCATCCATCGACTTCTTCGAGGAAATCGCCAAGTTCCGCGCCATGCGGCGCTTGTATGCCCGGACCATGCGCGAAGAGTTCAGCGCGAGCAATCCCGAATGCTGGCGTCTCCGGTTTTCGGTGCAATCGGCGGGCAACACGCTGACGACCCAGCAACCTCGCGTCAACATGGTACGCGCCGGCGTCGAGGCCATGGCGGCGGTTTTCGGCGGCGCCCAGTCGATTCACTTGTGTTCCTATGACGAGGGCCACGGACTGCCGACCGAGGAATCCTCGCGCATGGCCTTGCGCACCCAACAAGTCATCGCCTACGAGAGCGGCATCACGAAGACGGTCGATCCGCTCGCCGGCTCGTACTACGTCGAGAGCCTGACCAACCGCATGGAGCAGGAAATCGGCAAGAAGCTCGCCGACATCGGCCAGCGCGGCGGCATGGTCGCCTGCATCCGCGATGGCTGGCTGGAAGCGGAGATCAACACCGCGCGCATCAAGAATCAGCACGACATCGATAGCGGCCGGCGCGTATTGGTAGGCGTCAACCGCTTCCAGGTCTCTCCCGAAGAGGATCCGCCCATCCACATCCACAAGATTCGCGCCGACGAGTGGGGCGAACGCCGGACGGCGATGTTGCGCCGCTACCGGGCGGAGCGCGACCAGGCCCGCTGGGCCGAGGCGATGTCGCGAATCGATGCGGGTTGGCGCAATGGCGACAACATGGTCCCGGTATTGATGGATGCGCTGGAAAACAAGGTCACCATGGGCGAGGCGCATGAAGCGATGCGCAAGGCCCAGCAGTGGTCTTTCCGCTGACGACAAGGGAGGATGGACGATGACAAGAAAACGCATCTTGTTGGCCAAAATGGGCCTCGATTGCCATGACACGGGGATTATCACGGTGGCCGCCATGCTGCGGGATGCCGGCCATGAGGTCATATACATCGGCCTGCACAACAGCGCCGAACAGGTCATCAAAGTCGTCGTCGAGGAAGGGGTGGACGCGGTGGGCATCAGCTTCCTGTCCGGCCAACACATGACCCAGGTCCGGCGGCTGCTCGAGCGCATGCGCGCCGAACACGTCGCGGTGCCCGTCTTTTGCGGCGGCGTGATTCCCTCCGACGATGCCGCCGAATTGCAGGCTCTGGGCGTAGCCGACGTGTTTACGCCGGGCACGCTCACCGGCGAAGTGATCGAACGGGTCGACCGCGCGATGGCCGGAGCAAGGGCATGAGCGCCGCCGCCAAGGTCAGACAAGACCTGATGGCCACCGCGCTCGATAAATGCAAGGCGGCAATCGAAGCCGGCAACAAGGAAGAGGCGCTCAAACAGGCGCAGGCAATCTGGGATGAGTGGCGACCGCTGCACGATCTCTATGTCGATCTTTCCGGACTGCTCGCCACGTTCATACGGGATCGCCTCGGCGACCAAGCCGTCGAGGAGGCATGGCGCTTCGTGGGAGAGCAGACCTGGAAGCCCTTCCTGATGCAGATGAAGGCCACCGGATCCACCGAATTGCTCACTTCGATCTACGCGCAATTCCTGCGCGCCCACGGCCATCGTTTCACCGCCCTGGAAGACGACGAGAAAGTCAGCTTCATCATGCACTTTTGCGCCAGCGGCGGCATGTTGATGCGCGACGGCAAGAACGAGGACTCCGGCAGACATCCGGTCAATATCGCGGTGATGAAGGAGAAGGCCGACTGGACCTTCAACAGGCCGTTGTCGGCCTATTGCGTCCATACCCCGCTGTGGATGGACATTCAGCCGCGTGAATGGGGTTGGGATGTCTTCAAATCCACGTTTGGCCGCCAGTTCGACGATCAAGGCAAGGCCATCGACGAGCCCTGCGTAGCCCATATCTACAAGCAGCCGCAAAGCTAGACTGGAGGCCGCCATCATGACGCTGGACGACATTCCGCGCCGCAATGGACTGCGTTTCCCCGAAAAGATGGCGCTGGTCATGGGCGAGCAGCGCCTGACCTGGGCCGAACTGGACCGTCGCGTCAACAAGGTGGCCGCCGCCTTGGTGGCCACGGGACTGCGCCCCGGGGACCGGGTGGCGATCCTGCTGGCCAACTGCCCCGAATATCTCGAGCTTTACTTCGGCGTCGCCCGCGCCGGAATGATCGCCGTGCCGATCAACTACCGGCTTACGGCCCGCGAGATGGCCCAGATTCTCGGCCACGCCGAGCCGGCGCTATTGATCGCGAGCTCGGCTTACGCCCAAGTGGCCGAGGACGCGCTGTCGCAGATACCGCCCTTGCCGCGCCGGTGGCTGATCGGCGACGGCAGTATGGCGCAGGCCATCGGCTACGAGACCGTGCTCTCGGGAATGCACGGCCAGCCCCTGCCGGCGGCCGGCAGCGATACGGATACTTTTGCGATCTTTTTCACCAGCGGCACCACGGGCCTGCCCAAGGGAGCGATGGTTTCCCATCGCAATCTGATCGCCAACAGCTTCAACCAGTTCGTCGCCGATGGCAGCCGGCAACAAGACATCAACTTGATCGGCACGCCCATCTACCACATGGGCGCCGTGTTCATGGGCATCACCTACATGATGCTCGGGTGCACCCAGATCATCCTCGAGCAATTCGAAGCCGCGTCCTGGCTGGCCGCCGTCGAGTCCGAGCGCGTCTCGGTCGCGCTCCTGGTACCGACCATGATCAATGCCGTCATCAACCATCCCACTATCGACAGCCGGAACTTGAGCAGCCTCAGGCTGCTCTTCTACGGTGGTGGTCCGATGCCCCCGGCGGTTTTGACCAAGGCCCTGACGCGCCTGCCTTGCGGATACACGCAAGGATACGGCCTTACCGAAACGCTGGAAGCGACTTTTCTCGTCAGCGCGGATCACGTGCTCGACGGGACGCCATTGCAGCGGCAGCGCCTGGCCTCGGCGGGGCGCGAAGCCGTGGACGCCGAGGTGCGCATCGTCGACGACCAGGGACACGACCTGCCGCCCGGCCAGGTCGGCGAAATCCTCGTCAAGAGCCTCTCGGTGGTCTCGGGCTATTGGCGGCAAGCCGCCGAGACGCAAGCGGCCATTCGCGATGGCTGGTTCTTCACCGGCGACCTGGGCTACCTGGACGAGGAGCGCTACCTGTTCCTGGTGGACCGGAAGAAGGACATGGTCGTCAGCGGCGGCGTCAATATCTATACCAAGGAAATCGAGGCCATATTGTTCGAGCACCCGGCGGTGCTCGAGGCCGCAGTCATCGGCCTGCCCGACGAGCAATGGGGGGAAGCCGTTACCGCGGCAGTCGTGCTGCGTCCCGGCATGCAAGCCACCGCGGCGGCGCTCGTCGCGCATTGCCGCGCACATCTCGCCAGCTACAAGAAGCCGAAGCACGTCATCTTCGTCGAGGAACTGCCCAAAAATCCCAGCGGGAAAGTGCTGAAGCGCGATCTTCGGCCGCAGTTGACCGCTTCACTGTCCATCGATCACCGAACCGAGGAGCCGCGCCATGGCTAACCCAGAGAATATCCGCCTCTTCCAATTCGATCCCGCCTGGGGCTTGCCTTCACCCAGTCCCTTTTGCCTCAAGCTGGAAACTTTTCTGCGCATGAACGGCTTGCCCTACGAGGTGGTTCCAGGCGCGCGCCTGGACCAGGCGCCCAAGGGCGGCCTGCCCTACATCGAGTTTGAAGGCCGTGCGCTCGGCGATTCCGGCTTCATCATCGCCTTCCTGAAAAAGCGCTTTGCCATTGACCCCGACGCGGACTTGAGCGCCGCCGATCTCGCGGTCGCACACGCCATGCGGCGCATGCTTGAAGAGCACCTGTACTGGGTGATGACTTATTCGCGTTGGCTGGAAGACGAGAATGCGCCGATCCTGCGTCAAGCCCTGTTCGGCGCTCTGCCGGGCGAGGTCGCGGCAACGGTGTTCAGCGAGATCCAGGAGCAGGTTCGCCGCAATATTTTCGGTCACGGCCTTGGCCGTCATAACCGAGAGGAAATGTACTCCCTGGCGATTGACGATCTTAGGGCCTTGAGCGCCTTCCTCGGCGACAAGCCCTATGCGATGGGCGATCGGGCGACTACGCTCGACGCCACGTGCTACGGCTTTCTGGCGGCCCTGCTGGTGCCGCCGATCGCCTCGCCGCTCAAGACCGCCGCCCTGGCAATACCCAACCTGGTCGGTTATACCGAACGCATGCGCTCCCAGTATTTCTGACCATGGACAGAGTCAGTCGCTACACCCCGCCGATCGCGGACCAACGCTTTCTCCTGGAACATGTCCTGGATGGCCCAGCGCTGCTGAAACTGCCGGCCTACCGCCATGTCGACTGGCCGACGGTCACCCACGTCCTCGATCAGGCCGGACGGCTGGCCAGCGATATCCTGGCGCCCATCAACGCGAGGGGCGACGAGCAACCCAGCCGGCTGGCCGACGGCCGGGTCATCACGTCGCCTGGTTATGTCGAGGCCTATCGTGCCTTCGCCGAAGGCGGCTGGATCGGGCTCGACATGCCGGTCGCGCAGGGAGGCCAAGGCTTGCCGCTCGTCGTTCAGAACGCCTTTGCCGAGATGGTCAACGGCGCCTGCGTGGCCTTCGGCATGCTGCCCCTGATGCAGCGCGCGGCGGCGCGTCTGTTGATGGCGCACGGCAGCGCCTCGCTGATCGATACCTTCGTGCCTCGACTCGTGGCAGGCGACTGGGGCGCGACCATCTGCATCTCCGAACCACAAGCCGGCTCGGATGTCGGCCGCATCGCGACCCGCGCGGAATTAGGGGACGACGGACTTTGGCGCGTTACCGGCACCAAGATCTTCATTACCTACGGCGACCAGGACCTGACCCCGATGATTGCCCACCTGCTGCTCGCGCGCACCCCCGGCGCGCCGGCGGGCACCCGGGGGCTCAGCCTGTTCGTCGTGCCCTCGCATCGTCTCGGGGCCGATGGCGCGATCGGCGAAACCAACGGCGTGGCCGCCACCCGCGTCGAACACAAGATGGGGCTCAAGGGTTCGCCGACCTGCGTCATGAATTTCGACGGCGCCTTGGCCTATCCAGTCGGTGAACCCGGCACCGGCATGCGCTGCATGTTCACCATGGTCAACACCATGCGGCTCGAGGTTGCCATGCAGGGGGTCGCCGTTGCCGGCGCCGCCACGGCGCGCGCGCTTGAGTATGCGGCGGAACGCCGGCAGGGCGGCCCCGCCGGCGAGCCGCCTTTGCCGCTGGCCAGCCACCCGGATGTGCGGTCCATGCTGCTGGAGATGCGCGCGTTGAGCGAAGGTTTTCGCGCGCTGGTGCTGCAGGCCGCGTACAGCTTAGATCTGGCCCATGCCTCGGAGAATCCGGAGGAACGGCGCCGATCGCTGGCTCTGGCCGAATGGCTGCTGCCCGTCTGCAAGGCCGCCGGTTCCGACGCTGGTTTCCGTGTCGCCAATCTCGCCGTGCAAGTGTTCGGCGGACATGGCTATATCAGCGACTCCGGCGTGGAGCAGTATGTGCGCGACGCGCGCGTGATGTCCATTTACGAGGGCGCCAACGGTATCCAAGCGATCGATCTGGTCACGCGGAAACTTGGGGCCGAAGGCGGCCAGCGATTCAGGCTGTTCGCGGAGGCCATTGCCAGCGACCTCGACGCTCATCGCTCGGCCTGTCCGGCTTTGGCGGGGTCGCTCGAGGCGGCGCTGGCCGACCTGCGCGCGGCCAGCGACTGGCTATTGGCGCATGTCGCCACCGCGCCGCAGGCCTGCGAGGCGGGCGCGCGCCCGTATCTGGACTTGGTGGCCCTCGTGGCCATCGGCTGGATGTGGCTTCGCCTGGCGGCGGCGGACCCCGAGAACGCACGCGGCAAACAGGCTATCGCGCTGTTCGTCGGCGAACAATTGCTTCCAGCCTCGGCACTGTTGCGTCAGCGCGCTTGCGCCGGCGCAACGGCGCTGGGCATGTTGAGCTTAGAGGAACTCTGCCGCTACCCCGCTTGATCTTCCTGAAACGCAAGGAGCCCCGATGATGTTTCCCAACCTGTTCCGCCCCGGCCGCATCGGCCGATTGCAGTTGAAGAACCGCGTATTGAAGGCCCCGACCTCAACGGGCATGAGCAACATGGACGGCAGCGTGTCGGAGCGGCTTATCCGCCACTACCGGGACGTTGCCGCCGGCGGCGCGGGGCTCATCATCTGCGAATACGCCTTTGTCGATGACCAAGGCGCCAAGTCGGCGCATTGCCAGCTGGGCATTTCCAGCGACGACCACATCCCGGGGCTGGCGTGGCTCGCCCAGACGATCAAGGAAGCAGGGGCCTGCGCCGGCATACAAATCGAGCATTGCGGACGCCAGAAGTTCCTCGGCACGCAACCCATCGTTGCGCCGTCGGTGATTCCCTGGCCAGCGCTCAAGGCCAAGAAGGGCCAGGCGGCGGTGCCGCGTGAATTGACCGAGCCGGAAATCTGGCAGATCATCGGCGCCTTCGGCGACGCTACCCGGCGCGCTATGGACGCCGGCTTCGAATTGGTCGAAATTCATGGCGCCCACGGCTACCTGATCACCAATTTCCTTTCGCCGCATACCAACAAGCGTACCGATCAGTGGGGCGGTTCCCTGGACAATCGCATGCGCTTCCTGATGGAAGTCGTGAAGGACGCCCGGGCCAAGGTGGGCCGGGACTTTCCCCTGACGGTCCGGCTTTCGGGGACGGATTACGAGCCTGACGGCTTTCCGGTGTCGGAAACCGTCGAGGTCGCCAAGCGCCTCGAAGCCTTGGGAATCGACGCCATCCACGTTTCGGGAGGAGATCATCATCAGATGATTCACCAAGTCAGCCCGATGGCCGTGGAGCGCTGCCACAATGTCTGGGCGGCAGCGGAAATCAAGCAGCACGTCAACATTCCGATCATCGCCTCCGGATCCATCACGCTGCCGCATCTGGCCGAGGCCGTCCTGGCGGAAGGCAAGGGCGATTTCATCGGTCTGGCGCGTCCGCTCTGGGCCGATCCAGACTGGGTCAACAAGGCCAGGGACGGACGGCCCGAAGATATCCGGCCGTGCATCCGTTGCAACGACGGCTGTCTCGACCGAACTTTCTTTCGCTATCAGGCCGTCAGCTGCAGCGTCAATCCGGTCATCGGCCGCGAAGTCGACCTGAAGATCTCGCCGGCGGCCCGGCGCAAGAACGTCTGCGTCATCGGTGGCGGCCCCGCCGGCCTGGAAGCCGCGCGCATCTGCGCCGAGCGCGGGCACGCGGTCACCCTCTACGAGAAGCGCGCCCTGGGCGGAGTTTCAATCGAAGGCTCGGCGGCGGAATTCAAGAGCGACCTGCGTCCCCTGATCGACTATTGGAAGGCGCAGATGAATAAACTGGGCGTCGCCGTCCGCTACCAGGAGGCCGGCGTCGACGCTGCTCGCGGCGCGGATGTCGCCATCGTCGCGATTGGCGGCATGCCCAGCACCCCGAATATTCCGGGCATGGAAGGCAAAAATGTCGTCGAGGCCCTGGCGGTCTTCAACGGTACCGCCACCCTTGGTAAAAAAATCGTCGTGCTCGGCGGCGGCGAGACCGCGGTCGAGGTGGCGCTTTACCTCCACGACCAGGGTCGCGACGTCACCATCCTGCATCGCCGCGAAGCCTTGATGACAAAGGATGTGGCGGTGACCGATCGCATCGCCTATTCCGAAATGATCGCAGCCCGGGGCTTGCTCGTGCTCACCAAGCTGCAAGTGCTGGCCATCGACGCGCAGGGTGTGCTGGCCGTCGACTCCGCCGGCGGCAATATACACATCGATGCCGACACGGTGGTCACCGCGCTGGGCTATCGACCGCTGGCTTCCTCGCTGGCCGAGTCGCTGCGCGCCGCCGGCATCGCCGAAGTCCATGAAATTGGCGACGGCGTCAATCCGGCCAAGATACTGGACGCAGTGCATGCCGGCTATAAACTTGCCATGAGAATCTGAACCATGATCTCGCTGCCCAGGCACTTTCCCACGGTAGTCCATATGCTGCAGGAGGCGGCGGCCGAGGCAGGCGATGCCGAGGCGCTCGTGGCCGGCGATGAGCGGCTGAGCTACGCCGAGTACCTGAGTTGCGTCGCCGGCTTTGCCCGGGAATTGCAAACCCGGGTTGCCGCCGGCGAACGGGTGGCCATGCTGATGGGCAACTCGACCGACATCTGCATCGCCTTGTTTGCCACGCATGCGGCGGGAGCGGTGGCGGTCCCCCTCAACCCGCTGTACACCGAGCGCGAATTGCGCCCGGTGCTCGCCGATGCCCGGCCAACCGTCCTGATCCATGACGACGCGGTAGCGCCGCTGGCGGTGGCCTTGAGCGAAGAACTGGGCATCTCCCATGTCATCGCCGTCGGTCCGGCCAATCGCCGCCTGACCGCCTGGCGTCACGAGCAGTTGCGCTTGCCCGAACCGCTGCCTTCGCCCGACAGCCTGGCGACGCTCCAGTACACCGGCGGCACCACCGGCCGGTCGAAGGGCGTGCGCCTGACGCATGCGGCCATTGCAACCAACATCGCCCAGCGCGAAGCGTTGCTGCCGACGCGTTCCGGCATCGAACGCCTCTTGTGCGTCATGCCGCTATTCCATGTCTATGCCATTGCCATGTGCCTTCACAACATGGTGGCGTGTCGCGGCTGCATGATCGTGCTGCCGCGCTTTCAGCCCAAGGAAGTGCTCGACCTGATCCGCACCGAGCGCGTCACGATCTTCGCCGGCAGCCCTACCCTTTTCAACGGCTTGATGAATCATGAAGCATTCGCGAGCGCCGACTTCACCAGCCTCCACCTCTCTTATTCGGGTTCCGCAGCACTGCCGGAAGAATTATTCCGGCGCTGGGAGTCTGCCAGCGGCGCCCCCGTGGTCGAGGGCTACGGGCAGTCGGAATCCGGCCCGGTCGTTTCTTTCAATCCGCTCGACGGCATACGCAAGCCCGGCTCGGTCGGCATTCCGCTTCCGGGGACGGAGGTCCAGATCGTCGATCTCGCCACCGGGGAACAGCCCTTGCCCGCCGGTGAGCGGGGGGAAATCCGCGTGCGCGGCCCCCAGGTGATGAGCGGATACCACCAGCTTCCGGAAGAGACTTCGGCTGCGCTGCGCAACGGCTGGCTTTACACCGGGGACATTGGCGAATTCGATGCCGACGGCTATCTCTACATTCGCGACCGCAAAAAGGAAATGGTGAAAGTCTCGGGCTTCAACGTGTTCCCCCGCGAAGTTGAAGAAGTGCTTTACGCGCACCCCGCCGTTCTCGAAGCCGCCGTCATCGGCCTTCCCGACGCCTACAAAGGCGAATCGGTATGCGCCTTTGTGGTCCTTCGGCGTGGCGCCGCCACTGACTCTGACGCATTGGCCGACCACTGCCGCAAAAATCTGGCCCGCTACAAAGTGCCCGGCAGAATAGAAATCGTCACGGAACTGCCCAAAACCCGGGTAGGCAAATTCGACAAACTCAAATTGCGTGAAAACGCGTTGCCGCGCTAGGCCGGAATCGAAGCGCGCGCGGCAGGGCCAAACAAGCGTCGATCAATAGTCGCCGGCGCGGTAGAATGCGAACTTCTCCGCGCGCCTGTAGCTCAGTTGGATAGAGTACAGCCCTCCGAAGGCTGGGGTCGCACGTTCGAATCGTGTCAGGCGCGCCATTCTCCCCTTCTGCTTTTCCCGTGCCTGCTGTTCAGCTTGGCCCGAGCGCCGTCGCAACCTCGCCTCTAACGGTCGGAAGGCGGCGGCACGAAGCCGAACAGCCCGGTACGCTCATGTTGGCGCACCAAGTCCTGAAGGGCCAGCAGCAGGTTCTTTGAGTTGGCAATCCCGAAAGGCCGAAGCACCTCCCGCTGGTGCAGCCTCGCCCGATCGACGAGCATGGCAATGCGCGCGCGCCCCTTCGGAGTGCTGGTCACGATCGTTTGTCGCCGGTCGCCTTCCGTATCGTGACGCGCCACGAGATTTTCCGCTTCCAGCCGTTGCACGAGTTTGGACAGCGTCGGCTGCTTGAGTAGCGCCAAGCGGCAAAGCGTTCCTATCGTCTCCCCGGAACTGCCGTGCAGACTCGCCAGCACTCGCCATTCGGCGACGGTCAAACCCGCCATGGCGACCTCGCGGTGAAACTCGCTGGAAATCCAGTAACTCGCCTGGGCCAGCCAGTAAGGCAGGTACTCGTCGAGGAAACGGCCATCCGCTGACATGTCGCTGGCTGTCTGCGGTTCAGATTTTTTCCTCATCACTGTCCTCCGGCGCGACCGATACCTTGCCGCAAAATCAAACGAATGATTCTGTTGATTCCGCTAATTATATGAAAAGTCATGATAAATGTACCGATCTTGGCAGTTTTTTGATCCGCCTTGATGAATGATTGACTTCAAAGAAATACCGTATACAGTATACAAACCTTAGCCCATAAAGCGTTAGGAGCTCACCGAAGCGCTCCTTCTTTTTTAGACCAAGCCCATGAACCGTCCAATCAAGCCCATTGAAAAACCTGCCGGCCTGGCGGACCAGGTTTTTCAACAATTGCGCAGTTACATCGGTAGCCATCAGGTGCGTCCCGGTGACCGCCTGCAGGAAGCAGGTTTGGCCATGCAACTCGGCGTATCGCGCACGCCGGTGCGCGAAGCCTTGGCTCGTCTCGAAAGCGAGGGGCTTATCTGCGCCGAGGGACGAGGGTTCGTCATCCCCGAACTTACGGACAGCGATATCGATGAAATCTACGAAATCCGTTTTCTGCTGGAACCGGCGGCGCTCGGTTCAGTGGTAAAGGAATTCGGCGGCGACACCGATCTCGCCGGCTTGTCGGGGGCAATCGCCGATGCGGTGGCGGCGGATAAGAACGGCGACGTCCAGGCGTTCATCGAAGCCAATAGCCGGTTCCACAATGCGTGGCGCATCCTGTTGCCGAACCGGCGCATGTCGAAGTTGCTCGATCAGTATGTCGGGCACGTGCGCTTCCTGCGTGTATTGACGCTGGTCGACGCGGCGGCGCGGCGGGCGGCCTTAAAGGGCATGAAGAATATTCACGCCGCCTTGAAAAAACGCGACCCTGACGCAGCCGCGCAGTCGATGCACGAGCATCTGGAAACGGCAAAGCACTTTCTCATCATGGCCGTCGCAAAGATCAACCAGGAAAAGGAAGCGGAAAGCTCAGCGTCGACCGTCCATGCGGTCAAGACACGGCCGTCGCGGACGAATCGGTCCGCGGCAGCGCGATGATCGTCAGGCAGCACCATCGTCTTCAGTCACATCCACAAGGAGGAGATAACACCATGAAAACCATCCAGCGTCTTGCCCTAGCGTTGCTGTCGCTCATGTGCGCCCTGAGCGCGGCGGCGGCCGACCTCAAGGTCGGCTTGTCCACATCGTTGTCCGGCCCCGCCGCATCGATCGGCATTCCTTATGCCAAGGGGATGCAAGCGGCGCTCGCTTACAAAGGTGAAGTGTCGGGACACAAAATTCAGTTGATCACGCTCGACGACAACTCCGACCCGACCACGGCCGCCCGCAACGCGCGCAAGCTGATCGAGGAAGACAAGGTCGATGTGTTGATGGGCACGTCCGGCGCGCCCTCGGCGATGGCCATGGCGGGCGTCGCGCGCGAAAGCAAGACGCCGATGATCGCCCTGACGCCGGTCAATCTCGACGGCGAGGAAGGCGCCTGGCTGGTCGTCGTGGCGCAACCGGCATCGCTGATGGTCAACGCCGCCGTCGAGCGCATGAAGAAGAACGGCGTCCAGACCGTCGCTTTCATCGGCTTCGCCGACGCCTGGGGCGATCTCGTCTATGACAACCTCGTCAAGGCCGCCGGACCGGCCGGCATCAAGATCGTGGCCAACGAGCGCTACGCCCGTGCGGACGCTTCCGTTACCGGTCAAGTGCTCAAGATACTCGCGGCGAAGCCGGATGCGGTGATGAACGGCGGATCGGGCACGCCGGGCGCCCTGCCGTTCCTGGCGCTGGCCGAACGCAACTACAAGGGCGGCCTATACGGCAACCATGCGCTGATCAACCCCGATTTCGTCCGCGTCGCCGGCGCCGCGGCGGAAGGCTTGATCGCGCCGACCGGACCGGTGCTCGTCGCCGAACAGCTGCCCGCCACCAATCCGACTCGCAAGGTGAGCCTCGATTTTCGCGCCGCCTACCAGAAGACGCACAATGCGCCGTCCATCGACGCCTTCTCGGCCTATGCTTTCGACGGCTGGCTGGTATTCGTCGACGCCGCCGCCCGCGTCATCGCCAGCAAGACGGAGCCCGGCACGCCCGCATTCCGCGTCGCCTTGCGGGACCAGTTGATCAACACCAAGGAAGTGGTCGGCACGCACGGGGTGCTCAACTTCAAGCCGGGCACCCGCTACGGTGCCGACGAACGCGCGCGAGTGATGGTCAAGCTCGAACGCGGACAGTGGAAGCTGTTGCCCTGAGCTTCGCCTGACGGCGCGGGAGGCGAAGATGGATTGGGATTTGGCGTTGATTCTGCTGGTGGACGGCCTGGCCAACGGCTCGGTCTATCTGCTGGCAGGCATCGGTCTCGTGTTGATCTTCTCGGTCACGCGCGTCCTGTTCGTGCCGTTCGGCGATATCGCCGCTTTCGCCGCGCTGACGCTCGCCGCCTTCGAAGCCGGGCGCCTGCCGGCCACCGTCGGCATGGTGGCGACGCTGGCGACGCTGGCGACGCTGGCCGAAACATGGCGTCTGCTGCGCATCGGCGAGCACCGCCGCCTCGGGCGGGCCCTGGTCGGCTGGGGCTTGCTGCCGCTACTGCCCTGTGCCGTGGCGTGGGGCGTCGTCGAGAGCCAGGCGCCGGGTTGGCTGCAGATCCTCGCCACGCTGCTGCTGGTGCTTCCCATCATCCCGCTGGTCGCCCGCTTGACGCTGCAGCCGATCGCGGACGCTTCGGTGCTGGTGCTGCTCATGGTGTCGCTGGTACTGCATTTCCTGTTGTCGGGGCTGGGGCTGCTGTTCTTCGGCGCCGAAGGCTCGCGTACCAAGCCGCTTACCAGCCTGAACTGGGAAGTTGTCGCAGGCTTCACGGTCGGCGGCCAGACGCTGCTGATGGTCGCCGCCGCGCTGTTGCTGAGCGCGCTTTTCTACCTGGCCTTCGAATACACCGTGATAGGCAAGGCGCTGCGCGCCACCGCCGTCAACCGCGTCGGCGCACGCCTGGTCGGCATCCGTCCGGCGCAGACGGCCCTGCTCGCCTACTGCGGCGCCTCGCTGCTCGCCGGCCTGATCGGCGTGCTGGTGGCGCCGACTACCACCATGTACTACGACTCGGGTTTCATCATCGGTCTGCGCGCTTTCATCGCCGCCATCATCGGTGCGCTGACCAGTTATCCGCTTACCGTAGTAGGCGCGCTGGCAGTCGGCATATTCGAAAGCTTCGCCTCGTTCTGGAGCGGTGCGCTCAAGGATGCCATCGTTTTTGGCCTGTTGATACCGGTGCTGATCCTACGCTCCTACATGGCGCTGCACGTCGACGACGAGATCGAGGAGTTGGACGAATGAACAAGCGCGTCAACACCTTCCTTGTGGCGCTGCTGGTCGCGACGATCGCCGTGCTACCGGCCATGATCGGCAGCTTCGGCACGGCGCTGATGAACGATATCGGCGTCAGCACCTTGGTGGTCTTGGGTTTGGTCATGCTGACCGGTACCGGTGGCGCCACCTCATTCGGTCAAGCAGCTTTCGTCGGCATCGCCGCCTACGCCACGGGGTGGCTGACGACAACGCAGGACTTGTCGCCGTGGCTGGGTCTGCTGTTTGCCTTGTTCCTCACCGGCGCCGCCGCCTTGGCGATCGGCATGCTAACGCTGCACCTGGGCGGGCACTACCTGCCGCTCAGCACCATCGCCTGGGGACTGTCCATCCCGCTGCTGTTCGGCAACATCGCGGCGCTGGGCAGCAACACGGGGCTTGCCAACATTCCGCCGCTCCAGATCGGCCCATGGTCGCTGATGGAGGCAAAGACGATCTACTACCTGATCTGGCCGGTCGTCGGACTGGCTTTCCTGTTCAGCTACAACCTGATGAACTCGCGCGCCGGGCGCGCCATTCGCAGTCTGCGGGGCGGCGCGACGCTGCTCGGCAGCGTGGGCGCCGACGCTTATCGAGTACGTCTGTGGCTGTTCGTCACCGCGGCACAATTGGCCGCCATTGCCGGTTGGCTGTATGCGCACATGAATCGCTTCGTCAGCCCCTCCGCCTTCAATCTGCGCGCCAGCATCGAGTATCTGCTGATGGCCATCGCCGGCGGTGTCGGACATCTGGCGGGCGCCTTGTTCGGCTCGGGCGTGGTGCTTTTGCTGAAGAATAAGGTTCAGGACGCCTTGCAGATCTTGTCGAGCAACGGCGCCCGCCTGGAAATCATCGTCTTCGGCATCGTCTTCATCCTGCTGCTGCACTTTGCCCGCGGCGGCGCCATGGGCCTGATCGCGCGCTGGTCGGCGCGGCGAAAAACGCCGAGCGCGCCGGCGTTGGCGGATGACGGTACGCCGCCGTTGCCGCGCCGGCCGCTGCCGACGCGCGGCTCCGAAATCCTGCGAGTCGAGCACGCGCTCAAGCGCTTCGGCGGCCTGGTCGCCGTGAATGACGTCAGCTTCACGGTCAACGTGGGCGAGATCGTCGGCCTGATCGGGCCCAACGGCGCCGGCAAGTCCACGTTGTTCAATCTGGTCACCGGCGCGGCGCCCGTGAGCGGCGGCACTATCGCGTTCTGCGGACGCGACATCACGCACCTGCCGCAGAGGCGTATCGCCCGCCTCGGCATGGCGCGCACTTTCCAGCACGTCAATCTGCGGCCCAATATGAGCGTGCTCGACAGCGTCGCACTCGGCGCTCATGCGCGCGGCAGCGCCGGCATGCTGCGCGGCGGCCTAAGCCTGGATCGGCGCGAAGAACACCAGATCATGGCAGAGGCGTGGCGACAACTCGCGCGCGTCGGCCTGGCCGAGCGGGCCGGTGAACGCGCGGGTAGCCTGCCGTTGGGCTGGCAGCGAATACTCGAGATCGCTCGCGCGCTTGCCGCCGATCCGATCCTGCTGGTGCTCGACGAACCTGCCGCCGGCCTGCGCAAGCAAGAGAAGGCGGCGCTGGCCGAACTGCTGCGCGGCCTGCGCAGCGAGGGCATCACGATCCTGATCGTCGAACACGACATGGATTTCGTCATGAAACTGGTCGACCGTCTGGTGGTCATGAATTTCGGCTCCATGCTGCTCCAGGACTCGCCTGCGGTGGTGCGCGCCGATCCGCGCGTGCAAAGCGCTTATCTCGGGAGCGTGCTATGAGCGCCATGCTGGAAATCACCGACTTGCACGTTGCCTATGGACGCGTTGAAGCGGTGCGCGGCGTCAGCCTTTCCTTGCAGCCAGGGCAGATCGTTTCGGTGATCGGGCCCAACGGCGCCGGCAAGACGACCCTGATGGCGGCGGCGATGGGCCTGTTGCCAAGTACGGGATCCTTGCGCTTCGAGGGCGAGGATTTGAGACGACTCGATGTCGAGGCGCGGGTCGAACGCGGCATGTGTCTGGTGCCGGAAGGGCGCGAACTGTTCGGTACCATGTCGGTACAGGACAACTTGCTGCTCGGCGCCTACACCCGGCACCGTCGCGGCGCGCCGAAACAAGCGCTGTCATCGGTCTTCGAACGTTTTCCGCGCCTGGCTGAACGGCGGCGCCAGCGCGCCAGCACGCTCTCCGGCGGCGAACGACAGATGCTGGCCCTGGGCCGCGCCTTGATGGCGATGCCGCGATTATTGTTGCTCGACGAGCCCAGCCTGGGCCTCGCACCGCTGATCGTGCGCGACATCCTCCATATCGTTCGCGACCTGCGGGCCGAGGGCGTATCCATTCTCCTGGTCGAGCAAAACGCACGCGCCGCGCTCGAAATCTCCGATCACGGCTACGTGCTCGAAACCGGCGAGGTGGTGGTGGCGGGGCCCTCGGCGACATTGGCCAACGATCCGCGCGTTCAGGCCATCTACCTGGGCGGAGACCCGGAGACCGACTGATGCTCGATGGCACGCAACGGACCTTCGTACAGACCCGTCGCGGGCGCATCCATGTCGCCGGCAACGGCACCGGGTTTCCCGTGCTGTTGCTGCATCAGACGCCGCGTTCCTGGGACGAGTACCGCGACGTGCTGCCTATCCTCGGCCGACGGTACCGGGCCATTGCCATGGATACCGTCGGCTTCGGCGATTCCGAGCGGGCGGCAGAGAATTCCATCGAGAGCTGGAGCGATGCCGCTTTTGCCCTGCTCGATGCGCTCGATATCGAACAGGCGGCGATCGTTGGCCACCATACCGGTGCGGTTATCGCGCTCGAAATGGCCGCCAGCCAGCCGGGGCGGGTCGCGGCGCTGGCGCTATCCTCGATGTCGATGATCGACGTGGCGCGGCGCCACGCGCACGACGATGCCGAAGTCATCGACGAGGTGGCACCGGATGCCGACGGCGCCCATCTCGTCGAGCTCTGGAGGCGGCGCCAGCCCTACTATCCGACGGGCGGCACCGAGCTGCTCGAGCGTTATCTGATCGATGCGATTAAGGCCGGCCCCCTGGCCGCGGAAGGACATCGCATCGTCAATCGCTACCAAATGGAATTGCGCCTGCCCAAAGTCCATTGTCCGACCATGGTGATCGGCGCCGATCGCGACCCGCATGCCTATCCATCGGCGGTGCGCGTGGCTGGCGCAATCCCCGGCAGCGCCTTGCGTGTCATCGAAGGCGGCATGCTGCCCTTGCCGGACCACATGCCAGAACGCTTCGCGTCCGTCCTGATGGATTTTTTCAACGGCGTCCCGCTCCCCGGGACGGTATCTCTGCCTTAAGTACTACCAGTTTTAATCACTACCAGTTGTGCGCCTCAAATCAAGAGCCCTACGCTCACAGACAAGAAGTATATGAATATTCATATTTTAATGTGTTTTATTGAGCCGTTTTCCATTTGCGAAAGTGGCACTTATTTAGGAGAAAGTCGATGAAATACAAGAAACACGAAGCCAAGGCATGGGCACGCAAGAATCTGCCCGGCATCAACGGTGGCATCATCCAGCCGCTCAACAAGGATTACAGCATCGACTACGAAGGCACCAAGGCCTGGATCAATCGCCAGATCGAAATGGGCGTCGACTCCATTACCTGCGACGGTGCCTGTGGAGAATGGCTGACCTTCACGGTCGAAGAGCGCAAGAAGATTCACGAAGTGGCCGTCGAGGCCGTCGCCGGTCGCGTACCGCTGCTGGCCAACACCAGCCACCCCAGCCTCATGGCCGCTGTCGAACTGGCCAAGCACGCGCAGGACATCGGCGCCGACGCCCTGATGCACGTCACCCCCTACGCCAACTCCTCCTCCAACGAAGGCGTGCTGCGCTACTTCGAGTATCTGGCCGAACGCGTCGATATTGGCATTTGCCTCTACAACACCAAGCCGTCCGGCTATGTCCTCACCCCCGAGTTCATCAAGGAACTCGCGGAAAAGATTCCCAATGTGTGCGGCATCAAGCAGGGCATGGGCAGCATCGACCAGACGCTCAAGGCCTACAAGGCTGCCGGCGACCTCATCGTCATCGGCGACCCCTTCGAGGATTACTGGCCCGAGCAGATCCGTTACATGCCGGATACGGCGATGCAGTTCTGCAACTTCGTCGGCGCGCTGTTCCAGACACCGGCCAAGCCGCGCGTCAGCCAGTACACCAAGCTCCTCAAGGAAGGCAAGACGGACGAAGGCATGAAGATCTGGTGCGAACTCTCGCCGCTGCGGGTACTGTTCCACGAAACCCAGGTCGCCTATCTGATGGGCAAGGGCGTGTTCCCGCTCGCCGGCCTCAAGTACTGGGCCGAAAAGCTCGGTCTTCCCGGCGGCCCGGTGCGTCCGCCGTTCGAAGTACTGAACGACTACATGCGCAAGCAGATCGACACCCGCCTCGCCGAGGCTGGCCTGATCTGATCATCAGCACACCGGCGAGTTCGCCGCAACGAGAAAGAAAACCATGATTGGATTCGAGTTAAGCGAAGAACAGCGACAACTTCAGGATGTCGCTCGACGTTTCGCCGAAAACGAGATCAAGCCCGTTGCGGCGAGTATCGACCGCATTGCCGACCCCAAGGCCGCCTTCCCGCTCGAGGTGATCAGGAAAGGTTTCGAGCTGGGATTCCACTCGCTGCTGATCCCCGAAGCGTACGGCGGCATGGGCGGCACCACTCTCGACTATGCGGTGCTGCTCGAGGAGCTCGCCGCCGGTGACATCGGCATGGCCAATGCTTTCCATGTCGTCATGTCGATGTCGGAGATGATCGCCCGCATGGGCACCCCGGAACAATGCGAGCGCTGGCTGATTCCGATCGCCAACGACGCCAGCGGCACGCATCTGATCTGTTTCGGCGCCACCGAGCCCTCCGGCGGCAGCGAGATCTTCTGTCCGTTGGCCGATCCCAAGCTAGGCACGCGGACCCGCGCCAAGCGGGATGGCGACCACTATGTCATCAACGGCAGCAAGGTCTTCTCCAGCAACGCCGGCGTGTCCAAGCTCTACGGGCTTCTCGCCCGCAGCGACAGCGACCGCGCCAACGCCGAGTCATGTTCGGTGTTCTTCTTCCCCGCCGACACGCCTGGTTTTTCCATCGGCACCATCGAAGACAAGATGGGGCATCGGGCCTCGATGAACGGCGAGTTGATTTTCGAGAACATGCGTCTGCCCAAGGAATACATGCTCGGCCGGGAAGGCGGTGGCTTCGAGACCATCAATGCCATCTACGACACCAACGGCGTCGGCACCGGCACCATGGCGGTGGGCGTGGCGCGCGCGGCCTACGAACAAGCCTTGCAGTACGCGAAGGAGCGCGAGATCTGGGGCCAGCCGATCGGCAAGTATCAGGCCGTCGGACAAATGCTGGTCGACATGAAGGCGGACCTTGAAATGGCCCGCCTGATGGTGCGCCGGATCGCCTGGCAAAGCGCCAACCGCAGTTCCAGCGAAGGTCTCTTGCCGCCCAACATGGCAAAAGTCTATCCCGCCGAGATGGCTCGACGGGTCACGGTCAAGGCGATGCAGATTTTTGGCGGCTCCGGATACATGAAGGACTATCCGCTCGAGAAGTACGTGCGCGATGCCATGGTGCTGCCCATCATCAGCGGTGCCAACGAGGTCCTGAAGCACTTCATGTCGCAACGGCTCCTGGAGGCGTAGCGGCAGGGCGGGCACACCGCCGCCATGCCCTCCAATTCGTTTGGTACAAATTGCAAGTTTGAGGTCTTATGCGATGAGTCTCGATAGTCTGTTCAAGCCCCGATCGATTGCCGTGTATGGCGCATCGGCAACCGACAGCCGCAAGCTGGGCAACACCTTGCTGAAAAACGCCGCCGGCGGAACCGGCGACGTCCTCGCGGTCCACCCGGAAGCAGAGACGATCGACGGCATCCCGGCCGTCGCCAAGCTCAACCGTCGCATCGACCTGGCCCTGATCTCGGTGCCGGACAAGCGCGTCGAAGCCGCGGTCATCGATGCCGCCGCCGCTGGCGCCGGTACCGCGATCGTTCTTTCCTCGGGTTTCGGCGAAACCGGGCCCGAGGGCCGCAAGGTACAGGATCGCCTCGTCGCAATCGCCCGGTCGTCCGGCATGCGGTTGGTCGGCCCCAACTGCATGGGCGTGGTCAGCCATCTCGGCGACGATCGCTGGCTGAACGGCTCCTACTTCTGGAGCATTCCCAACAAGCCTGGCGGCCTGTCGTTCGTCAGCCAGTCCGGCGCTTTCGGCGGCATGTTCTTCGGCCACCTGCGCGCCAGCGGCCTGGGGCTGTCGCGCTTTCTGAGCGTCGGCAACTCCGCCGACGTCGGCATTACCGACGCGCTTGAATGGCTGGGCGACGACCCGCAGACGACCGCCATCGGCATGTTCGTCGAAGGCTTTGGCGATGGTCGCCGCTTCGTCGACGTAGCGCGCAAGGTCACCAGCAAGAAGCC
>WBZU01001053.1_pt1 | contig 21772 bp, 16 predicted proteins | sample 5204311 | NCBI WGS metagenome assembly WBZU01 (sample SAMN12344359, study PRJNA552823) | activated sludge metagenome | biome: Activated sludge suspended growth; feature: Nitrification reactor; material: Wastewater; isolation source: activated sludge from nitrification reactor of wastewater... | reverse complement strand
CTTCGCAAGTCCGATCGTCGCCTCGACCAGGTCCGCGGCCTGATCCTCCGGGCTCAGCAGCCCGAAGGCTACGCTCAGGGCCGCGTGCGCATCGGCGACCCCGCGGGCCGGCGGCGGTTCGGCGGGAACCGCTTCGCGCGGCGCGGCAGGGAACGAGGGCGACACCAGGGCCGGGGCGGCGGGGGACGTGCGACGCGGGCGCGGCCGTCTCGGGCCACTGGCGGGCGCGGGCGCACCAGGCGGCGACGAAACATCAAGGTCCGAGCATGAAGAGACAGGGACATTGTGTTTCCGCAGTCTTTCCGCAGTTACTACCCCACTTTCCGCAGTTCTTCCGCAGTTGCCGCCGGTCCGCGGTTGTCCGCTGTCGGCCGCAGCGGTTTCGCTCCGCAGTTCCGCAGTTTTCGGGCCGCGTTTCGCGCCGGCCGCGCGGTCGCCGGGCTTCATGCCTGCACCTTGCGGCCGATCGGGATCACCTGCCCGCGGCGGCGGCCGTCGAGCCAGTCGGCCCACCATTGCAGCAGCTCGCGCCGGTGGCCCAGGTACTCCGCCCGGTGGTACGCGGCGCGGACCTTGTTGCGTTCCTTGTGGGCGAGCTGGCGCTCGATCACGTCGGCATCGTGCCCGCACTCGTTCGCAGTCGAGCTGAACAGCGAGCGGAAGCCGTGCGCGGTCGCGTGGCCCTTGAAGCCCATCCGGGCGAGCGCCGAGTTCAGGGTGTTCTCGCTCAGCGGGCGGCCCGGATAGAAGGGCGACGGGAAGACCAGGCCCGCCGGATCGGCGCCGGTCAGCTTGCGTTGCGCGTCGAGCAGCGCCAGCGCCTGACGGGACAGCGGCACCAAGTGCGGCGCCTTCATCTTCATCCGCTCGCCGGGGATGCGCAGCTCGGCCGCGTCGGCGTTGAACTCGGCCCACCGCAGCCCGCGCAGCTCGCCGGGCCGCAGCGCGGTCAGCATCAGCAGGCGCAGCGCGGCGGCGGTCGTCGGGTCGCCTTCGTAGGCGTCGAGCTTGTCGAGGAAGCCGGGCACGTCACCATCGGCCAGCGCCAGGCGGTGCCGCACCTGCCGCGGCTTCAGCAGCTCGCCGGGCTTCAGGTCGAGCATCAAATTCGCTTCGATCCGCTCATGCGTCACGGCATAGCGGAACACGGCCCGGATGCGCTGCAGCGTGCGGTCTGCCGTTTCGCCGGCGCCGCGGGCCTCGATCCCCTTGACCACGGCGGACACGTCGCGCGGGCGCAGCTTCGCGATCGGCTGGCGGCCGATCTTCAGGAACACGTCGGCCTCGAGCCCGGTGCGGATGCGCTCGGCGTGCCCGGGCGACCAGGCGCCGGACTGGTGCCCGAGCCATTCGCGGGCGATCGCCTCGAAGGTCTCGGCCGCTTCCTTCGTCGCCCGCTCTTTCTCGGCCCGGCGCAGATCACCCGGGTCGGCGCCGCGGCCGATCACCTTGCGGGCCGCCTCGCGGCGGTCGCGGGCTTCCTTCAGGCTCACGGCGGGATACACCCCGAGCGCCAGGCGCTTTTCACGGCCGGCGTGGCGGTACTTCAGGCGCCAGTAGCGCCCGCCGCCCGGGGACACTTCCAGGTACAGCCCGCCGCCGTCCCAGTAGCGGCCGGGCTCGGTCAGGGTGCGCAGTTTCGCGTCGGTCAGCTTCACTCTTCATCCCTCCGCCCCGTACTTGGGGGCATCGTTGGGGGCATCTTGCAGCCCCCATCCTTGAATCGCAAGCCCTGACAGGCACTTAGGCGCCGCCTTCGAGTCCGGCCCCGGCACCACGTCAGGGCTTGCAGCCGTCCGCAGCCGCCCGGATGGCCTCTGATCGGCATCGGCTCGGCAATCCGGTCGCCGGGCACAGCTCTCCTCGCTGTCGATCCGGTTGTGATTTTCCGGCGCGGCCGCCGCTCTCAACCGCGTGCCCGGCGCCCCTCGTGCGCGATCAGCAGACCGGCGGCCGCGATGATCGCGCAGCCCAGCAGCATCGGCCCATCGACGGTTTCGCCGAAGGCCACCACGCCGAGCCCGACACCGAACAGCAGCCGCGTGTAGCGAAAGGGCGTGACGGTGGCCACATCGCCGGTGCGCATCGCCTTCATCAGGCAGGCGTAGGCCAGCACCCCGATCGCCACCGCGGCGGCGACGGCCGACGCGGCTTCGACGCTCGGCCGCACGAACGCGCGCCCGTCCCAGACGGCATAGGCCGCGCCGGCCACCACGATGGTGAGGAAGCCGTAGAAGCCCAGGTGCCGGGTGCCGAGCACCGGCGGCACCGCGCGGCTGGCGAGGTCGCGGCCGGCGAAGCCGGCCGTGCCGACGACGGTCAGCAGCGACAGCCAGGAGAAATCCGCCGCCGACGGCCGCAGCACGACGAGCACGCCGAGCAGGCCCAGCGCGACGGCGCTCCAGCGCAGCCAGCCGACCCTTTCGTGGAAGTAGAAGCTGGCGCCGAGCACGACCAGCACCGGCGTCGTCTGCAGGATCGCAGTGGCCGACGACAGCGGCGTCAGCGCGATCGCCAGCACGTAGAACAGCCGGCCGACGAACTCGAACACCGCGCGCACCCGCATCGGCCTGGACACCGCCGCCGCATGGAACAGGCCCGCGCCGCCACGCCGCGGGAAGGCGGCGAAGGCGAGCATGCCGCCGGCGCCGAACAGCATCAGCAACTGGCCGATCGGCAGCTGCCGCGCCGCGGCCTTGACGAGCGCATCCTCGACCGCGAACGCGGCCATCGCCGCGACCATCCAGGCGATGCCCTTCAGGTTTTCGCCGGCGCCGCGGTGCGCGGGGGCCGCTTGCGGCCCGGCCGGATTCATCGGCGGCAGCGGCCGCCGGTGCCGCAAGCCGGGCCCTTCGCCCCTGCGGGCAACGCGATGGCCGCACGGCGCCGCGCGCCGGTTGCACTATCGGACACGCAGCACCTCCCACGCGGAAACCGGCGCCGCGGCGTTGCCCCACGCCTGGCGGATGAAGCTGGCGACGGCGGCGATGTCGGCATCGCCGAGCAACTGGCCGTAGGGCGGCATGCCGAAGGGCCGGGGGTTGCCCGCCGTCGTCGGCATGAAGCCGCCGTGGCGGATGATCTGCACCAGGTTGGTCGGCGTGGGCAGCGTGACCGCGCGGTTGCCGGCCAGCGCCGGATAGATGCCGGCCACGCCTTCGCCCTGCTCGCCGTGGCAGGACGCGCAATGCTGCGCGTACAGCTTGTCGCCGCGCGCCAGCAGTTCGCCGGATGCCGCCTGGACGCGGCCGGCTGCGTCTCGCGGCTCGGGCTCGCGCCGGGGAATCGACGCCAGGTAGCGCGCCATCGCGTCCAGATCCGCGCCGCTGAGGTACTGCGTGCTGCCGAAGACGACATCGGCCATCGGGCCCGAGACCGAGGCCTGCGCCGAGACGCCGTCGCGCAGCAGCTTGACCACCTGCGCGCGCGGCCAGTCCTGCACGCCGGCCTCGGCGGCCGCGGCCAGCGACGGCGCATACCAGGCCCCATCGGGCATCAGGCCGCCGGCGAACTCGGTGTGCGCGCCGATGCCGCCCAGCGCATTGCGGCCCGAATGGCAGGCGGCACAGTGCCCCAGGCCCTGCACCAGGTACTTGCCGCGGTTCCACTCGGCGCCTTGCTGCGGATCGGGCCGGAACTCGGCCGGCCTGAAGTACAGCGCCCGCCACACCGCCAGCGCCGCCTGCGTGCCGTAGGGAAAGCGCAGCGCATGCGGCGCGTTCGGCTGCTCGACCGCCGGCACCGAGCGCAGGTAGGCGTAGATCGCGTCGGCGTCGTCGCGCGTGACGATGCTGAAGCTCGGATAGGGGAAGGCCGGGTACAGCAGCCGGCCGTCCTTCGATCGCCCGTGGTGCAGCGCGCGCCGGAATTCGGCTGCGGACCAGTTGCCGATTCCGGTCCGGGCGTCGGGCGTGAGGTTGGGCGCGACGACGACGCCGAAGGGCGTGTCGATGCCGCGCCCGCCGGCCAGCAGCGCGCCGCCGGTGGGGGTGTGGCAGCCGATGCAGTTGCCGGCGCGCGCCAGGTAGGCGCCGCGCTCGATCTGTTCGGCCGAAGCCGGCACGGACGGCGCCGCCGCGGCCAGCGGCGCCTCGCCGCGCACGTTCAGCCAGGCCACCAGCACGCCGAGCGCCAGCGCGCCAGCGGCCAGCGCCACGGCGAGCCGCCAGGCCAGGCGGCGCGGGCGGCTCACCCGACGAGCCTCCGCGCTGCGCGCGCCGGGATTCGCGCTTGGGAGCGGCCCGGCGGGCTCATCAGGGAACCTGCGGGCTGCGCCCTGCGGTATTCGCCCTTGGGGCGGCCCGGCGGGCTCATGGCTCGCCGCTGCCGCAGCGGATCGGCAGCGGCCGGGTGGCGCCGGCCTCGGGCTTCGTGCCCAGCGGCAGCGTCTGCGCCGACAGCCAACGCGCGACGGCGCCGATCTCTTCCGGCGTCAGCCGCTTGGCGACTTCGGCCATGCAGTCGGGCGCGGCTGCGTGGCGCTGGCCGGTGCGCCAGGCGCCGAGCTGGCCGATCAGGTAGTCGGCTGGCAGCGTCAGCAGCCCGGGCATCGCCGGCAGCCGGCCGGCCATGGCAGCGCCGTGGCAGGACACGCAGGCCGGAATCCGGCGATCGGGCGCACCGTCGAACACGAGCTTTCGCGCCAGGCGCTGCTGGTCGGCCGCCAGGCCATGCGCCTGCGCCGGCGGATAGGGCAGGTCGAGCGCGGCGAAGTAGCCGGCGATGGCGTGCAGGTAGTCGTCGGACATGTGCCGCATCAGGTGGTTCATCGCCCGGTTCTGGCGGCGGCCTTCCCTGAAGTTTTGCAGCTGGTTGAACAGGTAGCCCTCGGGCTTGCCCGCGATGCGCGGGAAGTAGCCGTCGCGCGTGGCCCGCCCTTGCCTGCCGTGGCAGATCACGCAGGCCTGCATGCGCTGGGCCATCGTGTCCTCGACGGGCGCCGGCGTCATGCCGGCACCCGCAGCCGCCTGCGCCGCCGCCTGCAGCCCGGCGCCCAGCAGGCAGGCGAGCAAGAGGCGCACGAGCGGCTTCATCGTTTCCGACCGGCGCGCCGCAGCCCCAAAGTGCCGGGCGTGCGCACTGCGGGCTCGGCAACGCCGCCGCAGCGTCAAGCCGAGCAGCGCCGCCAGCGCCACCGCCGTGCCCGCCGGCGCAAGCGCCTGCTCCCCTTCGCCGGCCGCGGCGAAGCGGCGGCAGATGCCGAAGCAGCTCCACGGAACCATTCGCACGCAGCCCGGCGCATCCACTCGGCAACCCCCGATTCTTCGCGTGGCGACTGTGCCGGAGAAGGCTTGCCGGCTCAAGCATCAGTTTTCCATCAAAACCACGTATCAGATGGTACGGACAGGGAATTTCCGCAGTGAACCGGCTGATGTCAGTACAGTCTGCGCGATCCGCGATTGCCGGCGTATCAGATGGCGCCGGCGCGGCGTCTGCCCGCTCCTGCATGAAGCGCTACGAAGCCCTGGCCCACGACCTGGCGCAGGCGATCGCCGCCGGCCGGCTGCGCCCCGGCGAGCGCATTGCGTCGGTGCGCCAGACGAGCCGCAGCCGCGGCGTGAGCGCGTCGACGGTGTTCCAGGCCTTCTACCTGCTGGAAGCGCGCGGGCTGATCGAGGCCCGGCCGCGCTCGGGCTACTTCGTCAGCCACGCTGCGGCGCGGCAGGCCGAGCCGGCGGCGTCGGCGCCGGCGGCCGAGGAGCGCGCGGTCGAGGTGTCGGAGCTGGTGTTCGAGGTGCTGGGGCACATGCGCAACCGCGCACTGGTGCCGCTGGGCTCGGCCTTCCCGAGCCCGATGCTGTTCCCGCTGCCCAGGCTGGCGCTGGCGCTGGGCAAGGCGGTGCGCAGCCTGGACCCGTGGCGCACGGTCGAAGACCTGTCGCCGGGCAGCGCCGAGCTGCGGCGCCAGATCGGGCTGCGCTGCCTGGGCGCGGGCTGCGCCGTCGATGCCGACGAACTGGTCATCACCAACGGCGCGATGGAGGCGCTGAACCTGTGCCTGGAAGCGGTCACGCAGCCGGGCGACCTGGTGGCGGTCGAGTCGCCGACCTTCTACGCCGCGCTGCAGGCGCTGGAGCGGCGCGGCCTGAAGGCGGTGGAAGTCGCCACCCATCCGCGCAGCGGTGTCGATGTGGCGGCGCTGGCCGCCGTGCTCGCGCGCCACCCGGTCAAGGCCTGCTGGCTGATGCCCAGCTTCCAGAACCCGCTGGGCAGCCTGATGCCCGACGAAGCGAAGCAGGAACTGGTGGCGCTGCTGGCCCGGCACCAGGTGCCGCTGATCGAGGACGACGTGTACGGCGAGCTGTACTTCGGCGCGCGCAGGCCGCGGCCGGCCAAGGCCTGGGACAAGGGCGGCTGGGTGATGCACTGCAGCTCGTTCTCGAAGACGCTGGCACCCGGCTGGCGCGTGGGCTGGGCGGCGGCCGGGCGCTTCGCCCGCGAAGTCGGCCGGCGCAAGTTGATGAGTTCGCTGGCGGCGCCGCTGCCGTCGCAGGAGGGGCTGAGCGAGTACTTGCGCCATGGCGGCTGCGACCGCCACCTGCGCTGGCTGCGCCAGGCGCTCGCGCAGCAGCGCCAGGCGATGCTGCTCGACGTGGCGAAGCACTTCCCCGAAGGCACGCGGGCCACGCAGCCCGAAGGCGGCTACTTCCTGTGGGTCGAGCTGCCGGTGAAGGTCGACGCGCTGGAACTGCACCGGCTGGCGCTGTCGCACGCCATCAGCCTGGCGCCCGGGCATCTGTTTTCCGCCGACCACCGCTATCGGCACCACCTGCGGCTGAACTTCGGTCATCCGGACGACACGCGCGTCGCCGCCGCGCTCAAGACCGTCGGGCAACTGGCGAAGGCGCTGGCCTGAGAGGCTGAGCGCCGGCCGCTCACGCGCGCCGGCGGCGGCGGCCAGGATCGCGCGGAACAGCGTGCCGGTGATGACCGGGCGCTTCATGACCGAGTCAACGATGCGCGAAGCCGTGCTCGGCCGCGCACGACATCGCCTTCGCCGGGCGCCGGCAGGGGTCTGGTGCAGCACGGACTTGGACTTCGTATAAACTTGTACGACGTTCAAATACAGGCAGCAGCCCGAGCACGATGCCCGACCACGCCCCACCCGGCCGCCGCGAGCGCCGCCGCGCCGGCACGCTCGACCATGTCGCGCGCGCCGCGGCGGATCTGTTCGAGGCCCGCGGCTACGACGCCACCACGATGGAGCAGATCGCGGCCGCCGCCGACGTGGCCAAGGGCACGCTGTACAACCACTTCCCGACCAAGGAAGCGGTGCTGGCCCACTGGATGCACCTGACGCTGGCCGACGATGCGCCGCGGCTGCGGGCCTCGCTCGACCGGCCCGGGAGCTTCGAGGACAAGCTGACGCGGCTGTTCGCCGAGTCGGCGCAGTGGATGCAGGCCCATCGCGCCTGGCTGCTGCCGTACTTCCGCCATCGCTTCCTGCACATCGACAGCGAGGTCGGCGCCGCGCACGCGCAGCGGCCGCGCGACCTGGCGGCGGTGCTCGCCTGGTTGATCGCGCAGGCGCAACGCGACGGCACGCTGCACACCGGCCTGGCGGCCGAGCATCTGGCGGCGCTGCTGCACCAGCTCTACTTCGCCGCGCTGATGCGCTGGCTGACGGTGCCCGGGCGCGCGCTGAGCGGCGAATTCGCCGCGGCCATCGACCTGTTCATGCGCGGTGCGGCCGCACCGGTGCCTGCCGCGCCACGCACGAGGCGCCCCGCATGAAGATCAGCGTGATCACCTACGGCACCGAGGGCGACGTGCGGCCGCTGGCCGCGCTGTGCGCGGCGCTGAACCGCTGCGGCCACCGCACCGAGCTGCTGGCCGATGCGTCCACGCTGGGCAGCGCACGGCAGCTGGGCGTCGCCACGCAGGCGCTGGCGGGCGACATCGCCGGCGGCGCCGGCGCGGCCGGCTCGATCGCCGACGTGGTCGGCCGCAGCGGCAAGCCGGGCGCAGCCGCGCGCGCGCTGGTGCAGATCGTGAACATGCACACCGCTGCGTGGCTGCGGCAGGCCGTCGATGCGGCGCGCGCTGCCGACGTCGTGCTCGCCGGCGGGCTGGCCGGCTTCGTCGGCCTGTCGGCGGCCGAGGCGCTGCGCCTGCCGGCCATCGGGCTGGGCATGTTCCCGCTGACGCCGACGCGCGAGTTCGCGTACCCCTTTCTGCCGCCTGTGGCGGCCTGGCGCCCGCTCAACCGCCTCGGCTTCCACCTGATCAACGGCTTGCTGTGGCGCGCCATGCGTGCGGCGCTGAACCGCGCACGCGCTCGAGCGTGCGCGCTGCCGGCGTTGCGGCGCATGCCGGCGAGCCACCCGATGCTCTACGGCTATTCGCCCACGCTCCTGCCGCGGCCGCATGACTGGCCCGAGCAGGTGGAAGTCTGCGGCCAATGGACGCTGCCGATGCCGGCATGGCAGCCGCCGGCCGCGCTCGGCGCCTTCCTGGCGGACGGCCCGCCACCGGTGTACATCGGCTTCGGCAGCATGGCCGGGTTCGACACCGCGCGCCTGCGCGACGCGCTGGTGCACGGTCTGGCCGGACGGCGCGCGCTGTTCTACCCAGGCTGGAGCCGGGTGGACGTGTCGGGCCTGCCGGCCACGGTGCACGTGCTCGGCGACACCCCGCACGACTGGTTGTTCCCGCGCACGGCCTGCGTCGTGCACCATGGCGGATCGGGCACCACGCACTCGGCCGCGCGCGCCGGTGTGCCGTCGGTGGTCGTGCCCTTTGCCGGCGATCAGCCGTTCTGGGCGCAGCGCCTGGCGCTGGCCGGCGTCGCCCCGGCGGCGGTGCCCGGCGCCCGCTTCGGCGCCGCCGACCTCGACCGTGGCCTGGCCTTCGCCGACCGTGCCGATGTGCGCGAGCGTGCGCGCAAGCTCGGCGCCGCGCTGCGGGCGGAAGACGGACTGGCCCACGCGGTGGCGTCGATCGAGCGGCTGGGCGCGCGGCGATAGCGGTGCCTCGGGCTTCGGCACGCCCCGGCCGCGGCGTGCGTTCGCGGGCCTTGCCGGTGCGCGGGTCGTGCTGGCACGAAGAGGCACTCGACGCGAGATGCCGAGGTGTCTTGGCCGCACTGCCGTGTCGATGCCCGCCCCCGCACGCGGCATCGGCATCGGCTTCCAGTCGCGGGTGGCCAAGACGATCCCGCCGCGGCTCGCTGCCGCGGCAGCCGCCGGCGCGCGCTGCCGCTCGGGCTGCGGCGAAAAGGGCCTTGAACGGGGATGGCGCTCAGAGCCCCTTGCCGTCGTAGCGCAGCCCGATCCAGAACTGCCGGCCTACGTCCTGGTAGTCGCGCGCCGGTTGGTAGTCGCGGCCGGTGGCGTTCTGCAAGCGTGCCTCGATCTGCCAGAAGCGCTCGAAGCGCCAGCGCGCGTTCAGGTTCAGCAGCGCGTAGGCCGGCAGCAGCACGCCGGCATCGGGGCGCTGGCTGACGCGCAGCACCGTGCCGCCCAGCTGCCATGGGCCCTCGGTCCAGTCGACGGCGAAGGTCTGCTGGTTGGCGGCGCGGCGCGGCAGCTGCTCGTCGGTGTCGCGATCCTTCGCGTTCAGCCAGTCCAGCGCCAGCGTGAACTGGAAGTTGCCCCACTGCTGCAGGCCCTGCATGGTGATGCCCTGCAGCAGCGCACGCGCGGTGTTGCCGGCGCAGCCGAAGGGGAACCCCGGCGGGCACAGGTTCGGATCGGCCTGGTAGCCGATCAGGTCCGACACCTTGTTGTAGTAGGCCGTGGCCGCCAGCGAGGTCATCGCGGCCTTGTAGTTGACGCCGGCCTCGATGCTGCGCGATCGCTCCGCCTGCAGCGTCGCCACCCCGTAGCCCGGGTAGTACAGGTCGTTGAAGGTCGGCGCGCGAAAGGCGGTGCCGGCCACCGCGCGCACCGACCAGCCGTCCGCGATGTCCATGCCCCAGCCGAGCTTGCCGGTGGTCTGGTTGTCGTAGGCCGAGTTGTGGTCCCAGCGCAGGTCGGCCTGCAGCTTCTGCGCGCCGAAGCGGCCGGTGTAGCCGAGCACCAGGCCGGTGTTGTCGCGGCTGGGCGCCTGGTAGTCGCTGCTGTAGATCGATTCGTCCAGGTAGTCGATGGCCCCCACCAGCTGGTGCTGCGCGCTGGCCTGCCACGTGGTCTGCGCGGTGAACTGCCGCCGCGTGGTGTTGTAGGTGCTGATGACGTTGGCGCCGGACTCGAGCTGGTCGGTCTGGTACGACGCGCGCAGCAGGTTCGTCCATTCGGTGGACAGCGTGCCCTGGTATTGCAGCGTCGTCAGCTGCGTGTCGAGCCGGTTGCGGAAGTCCGGCGACGCGTCGGGCAGGAAGTTCGGCGGCAGGAACTCGGCGCTGTCGAACTTCGAGCGCAGCCGGCTGCCGCTGTAGCTGATGCCGATGCGCTGCCCCTGCTGCCAGCTGTAGCCGCCGGCCAGCGACAGCCCGTAGCGCGAGAAGCCGTCGTCATCGGGGTTGTAGATGCCCCACAGGTCGCCGGGCCGCACGGCGGACACGCCGTTGGTGGTTTCGCCGCTGACGCTGAGCGCGTAGTCGAAGCCTGCGTTCGAGCCGCTCAGGGCCGCGTAGCCCTCGCCCGACGCATGGTTGCCGCCGGCGATGTTGCCGCGCAGGTAGGGCGCGCCGTCGCCGCGGCGGGTGACGATGTTGACCACGCCGCCGATCGCGTCGGCGCCGTACAGGCTGGAGCCCGGGCCGCGCATGATCTCGATGCGCTCCACCTGGCCCAGGCTGATGGTGGCCAGGTCGGTCTGGCCGAGCGTGGCCGAACCGGTGCGCACGCCGTCGATCAGCACCAGCGTGCTGCTGGAGCTGCTGCCGCGGATCATCAGGCCGGCGGTCTGGCCCGGCCCGCCGTTGCGCGACGCCTGCATGCCGCCTTCGCGGCGCAGCAGGTCTTCGATCGAATCGGCGCTGCTGGCGCGGATGCGGTCGCGGTCGATGACGACGACGTCCGACACCACGCTGCCGAGCGCGGCCGGCGCGCGCGTGCCGATCACCTGCACTTCGGACGGCGGCGTGGCCTCGGCCTGCGCCCAGGCAGCCGGCGCCGCCGAAAAGACAACGACCGACCATGAGGCGTGCCGCACACGGCAGCGCCAGCGAATCCTTCGCATCGGAAACCTCCGAATCCGCACCCACCGTGCGGCTCAAGTTGCACCTGCGTCGGTGCGCAGCGGAGGTTGACGGAGTCATGGCGCACCGAGGCCGGGCGCACGACGGCGCCACCCTCCGCGGCACCAGACATCTCCCGCACCAGGCCGGTATCCGGGCTCGCGAGTACCGGCCGTGGCCCACGGGAGTGGGACAGGCCGAAGCGTGCGGCGCCTTCCCAGGCGCTGTCGCCCAGTGGCTGCTGTGCCGAACGCTTCTCGCCGACCGTTGCGGGGGCAGCGCCGGAATTGGCAGGATGTCTTGGTCCCGCCGCACCGGCTTCCCGTTGAACCCAGCCCGCCGGATCGGCGAGACGGGCACCTGGTGCAAGCGCGGCGAGTCTAGCATTCGGCACCGCGGCGATCGGCCGCCGCGACCGGGGCCGCGCAGCACGCGCCCGCCCCGGCCAGGAAGCGCTGAACCAGGGGCCCGCCGTGAATCAGGATCTGAAGAAGACGCTCTGGGCCGCCGCCGACAAGCTGCGCTCCAGCATGGACGCGGCCGAGTACAAGCACATCGTGCTCGGCCTGATCTTCTTGAAGTACATCTCCGACGCCTTCGACGAGCGCCGCGCGCAACTGCGGCTTGCGTTCGCCGACGAAGCCGGCGATCTGCACCTGCCCGACGCCGCCGACCACGCCGAGGCGCTGGAAGAGCGCGACTACTACACCATGGCCAACGTCTTCTGGGTGCCGGCCTCTGCCCGCTGGGAGGCGCTGCGCGCGCAGGCCAAGCAGTCGCACATCGGCGTGCGCATCGACGCCGCGCTCGAAGCCATCGAGGCCGACAACCCGCGCCTGAAGGGCATCCTCGACAAGCGCTTCGGCCGCACCCAGCTCGAACCCGGGCGCCTGGGCGAACTGGTGGATCTGGTGGCGACCATCGGCTTCGCGAGCGGCGACTCGGGAGGCCACCGCGCGAAGGACCTGCTCGGCGAGGTCTACGAATACTTCCTCGGCCAGTTCGCGAGTGCCGAGGGCAAGAAGGGCGGCCAGTTCTACACGCCGGCCTCGGTGGTGAAGGTGCTGGTCGAGGTGCTGGCGCCGCACCAGGGCCGCGTCTACGACCCCTGCTGCGGCTCGGGCGGCATGTTCGTGCAGAGCGAGAAGTTCATCGAGGCGCACGGCGGCAGGTTCGAGGACATCAGCATCTACGGCCAGGAGGCCAACCCGACGACGTGGCGGCTGGTGGCGATGAACCTCGCGATCCGCGGCTTCGCGGCCGATCTCGGCAAGGAGCCCGCCGACACCTTCCACCGCGACCAGCACCCCGACCTGCGCGCCGACTTCTGTCTGGCGAATCCGCCCTTCAACATCAGCGACTGGGGCGGCGAGCGCCTGCTCGACGACCGGCGCTGGACCTTTGGTGTGCCGCCGGCCGGCAACGCCAACTACGCGTGGCTGCAGCACATCCTGCACCACCTGAGCCCGCGCGGCCAGGCCGGCGTGGTGCTGGCAAACGGCAGCATGTCGTCCAACCAGAGCGGCGAAGGCGACATCCGCCGCGCGATGGTCGAGGCCGACGTGGTGGACGTGATGGTGGCGCTGCCGCCGCAACTGTTCTTCAACACGCAGATTCCGGCCTGCCTGTGGTTCCTGGCCCGGGACAAGAGCGGCGCGGCCGTGCCGGGCGGCGGACGAGGCCGCGACCGGCGCGGCGAAGTGCTGTTCATCGACGCGCGCAAGCTCGGCCGCATGGCGACAAGGGTGAACCGCGTGCTCGACGACGACGACGTGGCGCGCATCGCGTCGACGGTGCACCGCTGGCGCGCCGACGGCGAGGACGGTGCCGACGAGCCCTATGCCGACCTGCCCGGCTTCTGCCGCGCCGTGAAGCTGGCCGAGATCGCCGAGCACGGCCACGTGCTGACGCCGGGGCGCTACGTCGGTGCCGAAGCGGTCGACGAAGATGACGAGGCCTTCGACGAGAAGATGGAGCGGCTGACGGCGCAGCTTGCCGAGCAGATGGCGAAGGGGGCGGAACTGGATGCGGTGATACGGGAGAAGCTGGGGGCGCTCGGGTATGCGGCCTGAAGCCCTCGCTCCCGCGGTTTCCCTTGGTGAGCTCGCGACGAAAATTCGGTCGGGTGCTACGCCGAGGGGAGGTGCTGCGGGCTATCTCGACAAGCGCGCCACCTTCGCGCTGGTGAGGAGCCAGAACGTCCTTGACCACGGATTCACGGAGGACGGGCTCGCGTACATCAGCGACCAGCAAGCCGACGAGTTGACAGGAGCAGCGCTCCAGGAAGGAGATGTACTGCTCAACATCACTGGCGACGGCATCACATTCGGGCGCTCCTGCACAGTCCCCGAACGCGTGCTGCCGGCCTGCGTCAACCAGCACGTAATGCTCATCCGCGTCGACCGCAAGAGGTGCGTGCCGGGCTACTTGGCTGCTTGGCTCTGCATGCCTTCGACTAAGGAGTACATCGAGTCCTTCAATGCCGGCGGGAGCAGGCGAGCGATCACGAAAGGCCACATCGAGGCGTTTGCGATTCCGTTGCCGTGCCTTGATGTACAGAGCCAGGTCGCGTCACTTGCGGCAAGCATCAACGACCGCATCGACCTCCTGCGCCAAACCAACGCCACCCTCGAATCGATCGCCCAAGCGCTGTTCAAGAGCTGGTTCATCGACTTCGACCCGGTGCGTGCCAAGGCCGAAGGCCGCGAGCCCGAAGGCATGGACGCCACCACGGCGACGCTGTTCCCCGCCGAGTTCGAGGAATCGGCGCTGGGGTCGGTTCCGAAGGGGTGGCAGGTCGGCGACGTCTATCAGGTCGCGGATGTGCGCTACGGCGCGCCGTTCGCATCCAAGCTGTTCAACTCCATCGGCGACGGATTGCCGTTGGTGAGGATTCGAGACTTGAGGGACGAAGCCCCCGGGGTCTGGACGCCAGAGTCGCATCCGAAGGGTACGAAGATTCGACCTGGCGATATCGTGGTCGGGATGGATGGAGAGTTCCGCGCGTACCTGTGGGGTGGCGAAGAAGCCTGGATGAACCAGCGGATATGCATGTTCAAGCCGAAGAACGGCCACTCGACGGCCTTTGTGAAGTCGGCCATCGCCGCGCCGTTGGCGCACGTCGAGGCTACCGAGACGGCGACCACCGTCATCCATCTGGGCAAGGGCGATATCGACCGCTTTCGCATCGTCGTCCCGCCGTCGGACACAGCTCGCGCGTTCGGCGCCCTTTGCCAGCCGCTGCTGGACCGCGTGGTGGCAGGAAAGCAGGCGATGCGCTCATTGGCGAGCATCCGCGACGCACTTCTCCCCCGCCTCATCTCCGGCAAGCTCCGCCTGCCTGAAGCACGGCATCGGATCGAGGAAGCCACCGCATGACGACCAGCCCGCGCACGCCGGTCCCGGGGCCGGCGCGCATCACCTGCCTGAAGGTGCGCAACTTCCGCGCCTTGCGCGAGGTCGAGCTGGCGGACCTGACGCCGCTGACGGTGCTGATCGGCCCCAACGGCAGCGGCAAGTCCACCGTCTTCGATGTTTTCGCCTTCCTCGCCGAGTGCTTCGAACTCGGCCTGCGGCGCGCGTGGGACAAGCGCGGTCGAGCCAAGGAGCTGAAGACGCGCGGCGGCGACGGCCCGCTGTCGGTCGAGATCAAGTACCGCGAGCCGGGTTTCCCGTTGATCACCTACCACCTGGCCGTCGACGAGCGCAACGGCGCGCCGGTCGTCATGGAGGAGTGGCTGCGCTGGACGCGCGGACGGGGCGGCAAGCCGTTTCGCTTTCTCGACTACCGCGAAGGCCGGGGCCAGGCCGTCAGCGGCGACAAGCCGGATCTGGAAGACCGCCGCATCGACATCCCGCTGAAGTCGCCTGACCTGCTGGCGGTCAACGCGCTCGGGCAGCTGGCCGACCACCCGCGCGTCGCGGCGCTGCGCGAGTTCATCACCGGCTGGCACGTGTCGTACCTGTCGGCCGACAGCGCCCGTGGCCAGCCCGAGGCCGGCCCGCAGGAGCGCCTGAGCCGCACCGGCGACAACCTGGCCAACGTCATCCAGTACCTGGCCGAACGCCACGGCGACCGGCTGGAGGGCATCTTCGAAGCGCTGCGCCGGCGCGTGCCGCGCATCGAGCGCGTGCTGGCCGAGACGATGCCCGACGGCAGGCTGCTGTTGCAGATCAAGGACGCACCCTTCGCCTACCCGGTGCTGGCGCGCTTCGCGTCCGACGGCACGCTGAAGATGCTGGCCTACCTGGTGCTGCTGCACGACCCGGCACCGCCGCCGTTCATCGGCATCGAGGAGCCGGAGAATTTCCTGCACCCGCGCCTGTTGCCCGAACTGGCCGAGGAGTGCCGCGCAGCGACGGCGCGCACGCAACTGCTCGTGACCACGCACTCGCCGTTCTTCCTGAACGGCCTGCGGCCCGACGAGGTGCGGGTGCTGTGGCGCGACGAGCAGGGCTACACGCAGACCCGCGTCGCCGGTGGTCTGCAGGGGGTGGCCGAATTCGTGGAGCACGGCGCGCTGCTGGGCCAGCTGTGGATGGAGGGGCAGCTCGGCGTCGGTGATCCGCTGGTGAACCAAGGCGCGCCCAGCCGGCCCGCCGGCTCGGCGCGCGCCCGGTGATGGCCAGCCACCTGGAGCTGCTGGTCGAAGAGCCGTCGATGGAGGCCTTCCTGCGCGCGCTGCTGCCACGGCTGTTGCCGGCGGGCCGCAGCTTCGAGGTACACGCCTTTCAAGGCAAGGCCGATCTGCTGTTGAAGCTGCAAGCGCGTTTGCGCGGCTACGCCGCGTGGCTGCCGGCCGACTGGCGGCTGAAGGTCGTCGTCGACCGCGACGACGACGACTGCCGCGACCTGAAGCGCCGTCTCGAGGCCACGGCCAGCCGCGCGGGACTGGTGACGCGCAGCACCGCCCGCGGCCGGCAGTGGCAATTGGTCAACCGCATCGCGATCGAAGAACTGGAAGCCTGGTACTTCGGCGACTGGTACGCGGTACGTGCGGAGTACCCGGGCGTGCCGGCGAGTGTCGCGAAGCGCCAGGGTCTGCGCGATCCCGATGGGATTGCGGGCGGCACCTGGGAAGCTTTCGAGCGGGTCATGCAGCGGCACGGCTACTTCAGGCAGGGCCTGGCGAAGATCGATGCCGCACGGCGCATCGGAGCGAGGGTCGATGTCGGGCGCGAACGGTCTGCGAGTTTCATCGCGTTCCATCGGGCAGTGATGGAGGCCCTGGCCTGACTGCGGGGTGATGGCCGAAACCTGCCGACCCGGATCTGTGCCGCCGCAGGATGGACCGTCCTTGCCAAAGATTGCCAGCACCGCTAGTCTGCCGCTCATGGGCACCAGCACGATGAACATCTCCCTTCCCGACGAGCTGAAGGCCTTCGTCGATCAGCAGGTCGGCAGCCGCGGCTACTCCAGCAGCAGCGAGTACGTGCGCGAGTTGCTGCGGCGCGAGCGCGACATCGAGCACCTGCGCGGCTTGTTGATGGAGGGCCTGGAATCCGGGCCGGCGCAGCCGCTCGAACCCGACTACTTCGACAAGCTGCGGGCGCGCGCGCAAAGCCGCGCCCGGCCGGCCTCGCGGGCACGTTGACACCGCCGCACCGTGCCGCCCGTGCCCATCCGGGTGCGCCCCAGGGCGCGGCGCGACATCGACGCCGCCTTCGGCCACTATCTGGACGAAGCTGGCGTCGAGGTGGCGCTGCACTTTGCCGACGAGGTGGAACAGGCGTTGCACCTGCTGGCGCGACAGCCCGGGCTGGGTTCGCATCGCCATGCCGCCTGGCTGCGATGGCCGGCGCTGCGCAGCTGGCCGCTTCGGCCCTGGCCCTACGTCGTGCTGTACCAGCAGCTCCAGGATCACCTCGACATCGTGCGCGTGCTGCACACCGCGAGGGACATCGCGGCTTCGCTGGCCGGCGCTGACGATCAGGGCTGACCACGGCTTTGCCGCGCCATGCTGCCCCGTGCCCGTGCCATCACCGAAGACGATGTCGAGCAGGCGGCGTTGCAGTGGCTGGCCGAACTCGGCTGGCAGGTGGCCCACGGCCCCGACATCTCCCCACCCGACGCCAAGACCCCGGGCACCGAGCGCGCCAGCTGCCGCGAGGTGGTGCTGGCCGGCCGGCTGCGCGAGGCCATCGCGCGGCTGAACCCGCACATTCCGCCCGGCGCCCGCGACGATGCGCTGCGCCGCGTGCTCAACCCCGACGTGCCGGGCCTGGTCAACACCAATCGCCAGCTGCACCGTTGGCTGGTCGACGGCGTGCCGGTGGAATTCCAGAAGAACGGCGAGACGCGCGGCGAGCGCGTGCGGCTGCTCGACTTTGCCGGCGTGGCGGCCAACGATTTCCTCGCCGTGAACCAGTTCAGCGTGCAGGGGCCCAGGCAGATGCGCCGGCCCGACGTGCTGCTGTTCGTCAACGGCTTGCCGCTGGTGGTCGTCGAGCTGAAGAACCCGGGCGACGAAGACGCCGACATCTGGGCGGCGTGGAACCAGCTGCAGGCCTACCAGCAGGACATCCCCGACCTGTTCCACGCCAACGTGCTGCAGGTCGTCAGCGACGGCATCCAGGCGCGCATGGGGTCGCTGACCAGCGAGCGCGAGCGCTTCATGGCGTGGCGCACGATCGACGGCGTCGCCACCGACCCGCTGGGCGCGATGCGCGAGCTGCAGACGCTGGTGCTGGGCCTGTTCCGGCGCGAGCTGCTGCTGGAATACCTGCGCCACTTCGTGCTGTTCGAGGACGACGGCCGGCTCGTCAAGAAGGTGGCCGGCTGGCACCAGTTCCACGCGGTGCGGGCGGTGGTGCACAGCGTGCTGCAGGCGTCGGCGCCGGGCGGCGACCCTCGGCGCAAGGGCAAGGGCGGCGTGGTGTGGCACACGCAGGGCGCCGGCAAGAGCATCGAGATGACCTGCCTGGCCGGCGCGCTGATGGCGCACCCGGCCATGGGCAACCCGACGCTCGTGGTGGTGACCGACCGCAACGACCTCGACAACCAGCTCTTCGGCGTGTTCGCCGGCGCCGGCGAGATGCTGCGCGAAACACCCGTGCAGGCCGACACCCGGCCCGAGCTGCGCCGGCTGCTGGCCAACCGGCCGTCGGGCGGCATCGTCTTCACGACCATCCAGAAGTTCACGCCGGGCGAGGACGAGGACAGCTTCCCGGTGCTCTCGGACCGGCGCAACATCGTCGTCATCTGCGACGAGGCGCACCGCAGCCAGTACGGCTTCGAGGCCAGCATGCCCAAGCTGGAGAAGCAGATGCAGGCCGCCCGCCGTGCCGGGGCGGCCAACGAGCCGCAGGCGTTGCAGGCGGCCGAGCCGCAGGCCGCCTACGCCAAGCTGCGGGACGTGCGATACGGCTACGCCCAGCACCTGCGCGACGCGCTGCCCGGTGCCACCTTCGTCGCCTTCACCGGCACGCCGGTTGCCTCGAGTGACCGCGACACGCGCGCCGTGTTCGGCGACTACGTGCACGTCTACGACATCGAGCAGGCGGTGCGCGACGGCGCCACCGTGCCCATCTACTACGAGAGCCGCCTCGCGCGGCTGGAGCTGAAGGAAGCCGACGTCTCCCAGCTCGACAGCGAGGTCGACGCGCTGGCCGAGGACGAGGAAGGCGACGCCGCCAAGGTGGCCAGGCTGCGCCGCTGGGCGGCGCTGGCGCAGGTGGTGGGCGCGCCGCCGCGCATCCAGAAGGTGGCGGCCGACATCGTGGCGCACTTCGAGAACCGGCTGGCGGTGATGGACGGCAAGGCGATGGTCGTGGCGATGAGCCGCGACATCTGCGTGCACCTGTACAACGCCATCGTCGCGCTGCGGCCCGGCTGGCACAGCGACGACCCGATGCAAGGCGCGATCAAGGTGGTGATGACGGGCTCGGCCTCCGACAAGGCGCTGCTCAAGCCGCACGTCTACCCGAAGGAGGTGCGCAAGCGCCTGGAGACGCGCTTCAAGAACCCGGCCGACCCGCTCGAGCTGGTGATCGTGCGCGACATGTGGCTCACCGGCTTCGACGCGCCCTGCCTGCACACGATGTACGTCGACAAGCCGATGCGCGGCCACAACCTGATGCAGGCGATCGCGCGGGTGAACCGCGTCTTCAAGGACAAGCCCGGCGGCCTGGTGGTGGACTACATCGGCATCGCCAACGAGTTGAAGGCGGCGCTGGCCGACTACACCCAGGCCCACGGGCGCGGCAGGCCGACCATCGACGCGCACGACGCGCTGGCCGTGCTGCAGGAGCAGATGGACGTGCTGCACGACCTGCTGCATGGCGTGGCGTACGCCGCCTTCCGCAGCAAGGCCTGGCAGTTGTTGCCGGCGGTGGCCGACCATGTGCTCGGGCTCGACGACGGCAAGAAGCGCTTCGCCGACGCGGTGCTGGCGGCGAGCAAGGCCTTCGCGCTGTGCTGCACGCTGGACGAGGCGCTGGCGCACCGCGACGAACTGGCCTTCCTGCAGGCGGTGAAGGCGGCGCTGACCAAGCATGCCGGCACCGACAAGACGCTGAGCGACGAGCAGAAGGAACATGCGCTGCGCCAGATCATCAGCCGCGCGGTCGTCAGCGACGAGGTCATCGACATCTTCTCGGCGGCCGGCCTGAAGCGGCCGGACATCGGCGTGCTGTCGGACGCATTCCTCGACGACGTGCGCCACATGAAGGAGCGCAACCTCGCGGTCGAGTTGCTCGAGCGGCTGCTCAAGGGCGAGATCAAGTCGCGCTTCAAGACCAACGTGGTGCAGAGCGCCAAGTTCAGCGAGCTGCTGCAGCAAAGCCTGACGCGCTACCGCAACCGTGCCGTCGAGACGGCGCAGGTCATCGAAGAACTGATCGAGATGGCCAAGAAGTTCCAGGCAGCCGCGCAGCGCGGCGAGAGCCTGGGGCTCGAACCCGACGAGCTGGCCTTCTACGACGCGCTGGCGACGAACGAGGCGGCGGTGCGCGAGCTGGGTGATGCGACGCTGAAGAGGATTGCGGTCGAGCTGACGCAGAGCCTGCGCAGCTCCGTCACGGTGGACTGGTCCGTTCGCGAGACGGTTCGAGCGCGGCTGCGCGTGATGGTGAAGACGCTGCTGCGGCGCTACAAGTACCCGCCGGACAAGCAGGACGACGCAACCACGCTGGTGCTGCGGCAGGCCGAGGCGTTGTCCCAGGCCTGGCTGTGAAATGGCCTCGAGCGCGGTGCCGATGGTCGCGCCGCCGCGCCGCGCCCCGCGTCGAGGCGAAGTCCACGAGCGCGTCCCTGTGCCCCTGCGGCAGGTGCTCGCGCAGCATCGGCCCCGACGCGAGCACCGTTGCGGCGGCCCTGCCGCCCGCGTTGCCGGCGATCGCCACGTTGTCGCGCTCGCGCATCTTGATGGATACCGGCCCGCCCGAAACACGCTGGCGATTCACGCACGAGTCCGTCAACCGTGGATGGGTACGCGCGGCGGCGCACGGCGTCTGCCCACCTGGCGCAACTTGTCTGGCGTCTGTCATCATACGATTACAATCGAGACCGCTCTCCCCCAGGAGAGCATGGGTCCGACACCCGTGGCAGCCTCGAGATTCGACGATGGAAACGCCGCTCCCCTTGCGCCGCCGCACCCGGCCATTGGCTTTCGAGCTGGTCGAATCGCTCGGCGAGCGCATTCGTGACGGCCGCTACGCGCCCGGCGACAAGCTGCCGACCGAGGCTGCGATCATGGCCGAGTTCGCCGTCAGCCGGACGGTGGTGCGCGAGGCGATCTCGAAGCTCCAGGCCGGCGGCATGGTCGAGACCCGGCACGGCATCGGCACCTTCGTCGTCGGCCTCGGCGACGTGGCGCCGTTCCGGATCGCCCCCGAGCAGGTCGCGACGCTGCGCGACGTGATCGCGGTGCTCGAGATGCGCATCGGCGTCGAGACCGAAGCCGCGGCGCTTGCCGCCCAGCGCCGCACCGACGAGAACCTGCGCGAGATGCGCAGCGCACTGGCCGAGTTCGCCGCCGCAGTCGAAACCGGCGGCGATGCGGTCGCGGCGGACTTGCGCTTCCACGCCGAGGTCGCGCGCGCGACGCAGAACCCGCACTTCGCCGATCTGATGGCATCGCTCGGCGCGAAGATCATTCCCCGCGCCCGCCTGGCCGCCGACGCGGCGATGGTCGAGCAGCGGCGGGAGTACCTGAAGCGCGTCAACGCCGAGCACGAGAGCATCTTCGATGCGATCGTCGAGCGCGACTCCGACGGCGCGCGTGCGGCGATGCGCACGCACCTGGTCAACAGCCGCGAGCGCCGCCGGCGGGCGAACAGCGCAGCCAGCGGTTGACGCTCGCCGGGCCTGCCCGGCCTGCCCGGCCTGCGCGCTGCGAGGTCCGCGCTCGGGGCGGCCCGTCAGGCGCATGCACGGCTCCTCCTTACCGGGGCTCCTGCCCGATCTCGAAGCCGGACAGCTTCTCGAGCGCGCGCACCAGGCCCGAGTGGTCCCAGGCGGCGCCGCCGTGGGCGACGCAGGCACTGAACAGCTGCTGCGCGGTGGCGGTCGCCGGCAGCGCCAGGCCGAGCTGGCGCGCAGCGGTCAGCGCGAGGTTCAGGTCCTTCTGGTGCAGCGCGATCCGGAACCCCGGATCGAAAGTGCGCTTGACCATGCGCTCGCCCAGGATCTCGAGGATGCGCGAGGTGGCC
>WBZU01001050.1_pt1 | contig 21784 bp, 18 predicted proteins | sample 5204311 | NCBI WGS metagenome assembly WBZU01 (sample SAMN12344359, study PRJNA552823) | activated sludge metagenome | biome: Activated sludge suspended growth; feature: Nitrification reactor; material: Wastewater; isolation source: activated sludge from nitrification reactor of wastewater... | reverse complement strand
GGGTACGTATGAAAGTGTTGGGTGAATAACTACCGAGGCCGTTTTGCACCTTCCCCGACAGGTCCGCTGCACTTCGGTTCGCTGGTTGCCGCGGTCGGCAGCTATCTTGACGCGCGCGCCAACGGTGGCGAATGGCTGCTGCGCATTGAAGACCTTGACCGGTCGCGGTCGCGGCAGGAGGCTGCAGACACCATCCGGCGCACGCTCGAAGCCTTTGCCTTTGAGTGGGATGGCGAGGTGGTGATGCAGAGCCGGCGTCTGGATCACTATCATTCGGCATTGGCCCGCCTGCAACTCGATGGCGAGGCGTATCCCTGTGCCTGCTCGCGACGCGAGATTGCCGCCTGCGCGCCGGCACCGGCAGTCGACGGGGGCCTGATCTATCCTGGAAGCTGCCGTGCCGGTCTGGCTGCTGGACGTGTACCGCGTGCCTGGCGAATGCGTGTTCCGAACCGCGAGATCGCATTCGATGATCGCGTACAGGGACCCGTGCAGCAGAACCTCGCGCGCGCAGTGGGTGATTTCATTCTACTGCGTGCCGATGGTCAGTATGCCTACCAGTTGGCGGTGGTCGTCGACGACGCGGCACAGGGAGTCAATGCCGTGGTGCGCGGCGTCGATCTGCTCGACTCGACGGCACGCCAGATCTGGCTGCAGCAACGCCTGGCGCTACCGACACCGACTTACGCACATTTGCCGGTGGTCACCAACGCGGCAGGAGAAAAACTTTCCAAGCAGACACGCGCCGCTGCCGTCGATGCTGCGGGTGGTAGTGTAGTACTTGCCGCCGCGCTGCACTTTCTTGGCCATCCGGTGCCGCCGGAAGTCCGTCGTGGACCTTTGCACGACTTCTGGCGCTGGGCGATTGCTGCCTGGTCGATGGCGCGGGTGCCGGTGCAGCGCGGAGTCTTTCCGGGTTAACGCTTGCGGCCATATCCGGTCATGCCGACGAGGATCCGGATCAGATGGTAGCTGGCCCAATGCAACAGGCGGGAAGGCCAGGGCAGGTGCTGCCAGCGATCGGCTGGCAGCTCGCTGGCGCCCTGCCGCATGGCCGCCTGGAGGCTCTGTCGCAGTTCCCTGGCAAACTTCTCGTCGCGTACCACGACGTTGGCTTCCCTGGCAAGCAACAGGCTGAAGGGATCGATATTCGATGAACCGACGGTTGCCCAGTGTCGGTCGATGACTGCGACCTTGGCGTGCATGAAGCTGCGCCGATACTCGAAGATGCGAATGCCGGCGCCCAGCAACTTCCCGTAAAGTGCCTGGGTGGCGTAGTGCAGGAGGCGATATTCGATACGCCCTTGCAGTACGAGGATTACCCGCACGCCGCGCTTGGCCGCATCGTGCAAAGCCCGCCGGAAGCGGCGGCCAGGCAGGAAATAGGCGTTCGCCAGAAGGATTTCTTCCCGAGCGGCGGCGATCGCCGCCAGATAGGCTTCCTCGATGTCACGGCGGTGGCGGATGTTGTCGCGCACCAGAAAGGCTGCCGTTTGCTCGCCACGTGCTTTCGGTGCCTGGCGAGGAAATTTCGGCAACCGGTAGCGGCGATTGAGTTTTGCCCACAGCACCAGTTCCCAAAGCCTGTGCAATGCCCGCTGCATCGGTTGCAGCAACGGACCTTCGATACGCACCGCGTAGTCGTAGCGCGGCGGCATCTCGAGTGGACGATCGCTGTCATCGACGATGTTGATGCCGCCAACGAAGGCGATTTCCCCATCCACCATGGCCAGCTTGCGGTGCAGGCGACGCAGGCGATGACGACGCAAGCGTAAACGTGCGATCTCGGGTCGATAGACCATCGCCTGCACACCGGCCGCGAGCAGCGCCGGCTGCAGTTGTTCGGCAAACTCGGGGGCACCGAAACCATCGACAAGAACGCGAACCGTCACGCCGCGGCGAGCAGCATCGGCCATCGCTGCCGCGACGGCCCGGCCGGTCGCATCATCCTCGAAGATGTAGCTTTCGAGGTGAACTTCATGCTGCGCCTTGTCGATCGCTTTGATCAGCGCCGGAAAATACTCGGCGCCGCTGTTCAACAGGGTCAGTCGGTTACCCGACAGAAATTCAGCAGTCATCGCAACACACCACCCGCCACATACCTGAGCCGCGTCCCCGGCGCGGTGACGTGATTTGGCGAAGCGATGAAGCGCTGCGGGAATCCTTTAGTATTCAGAAGTCTCTGATCCTTGCCTGGGATTTCCGAAGAGTCGCTGCCTTGCAGCCTACTGCTGATTGACGAACACCACCTGTGCTGGCATCGGCGCCGGAAAGCCGGCCGCCCCGAGCGCTTCACGAATCGTCCGGTTGGTGTCGAAATAGACCTGCCAGTAGTGGTCGGTATGGCAGTATGGACGAACTGCAAGGACGGGACCGACGAGGTTGAATTCGAGGATCTCGACATCCACAGCAGGATCGGGCCGGACATTGGGAATCAGCGCGATCTTCTCCTTGAGCAGCGCCATTGCCGCAGCATGATCGGCCGCTCCGGAAAGTTGTGCCTTCAGATCCACCCGGCGGTAGGGGTTGGTCGAAAAGTTCTGGATGGTATCGCCAAGGATCTTGTTGTTGCCCACCAAGGTGAGCACGTTGTCCGGGGTGTTGAGCGCCGTAGTGAACAGACCGACTTCCTCGACCGTTCCGGTGATGCCGCCGACGGTCACGAAGTCGCCCACTTTCAACGGCCGCAGGATGATCAGGAATACCCCGCCGGCAAAGTTGGCCAGCAAGCCGGACCAGGCCAGACCGATGGCGACCCCGGCGGCAGCGAAGAGGGCTGCAAAGGTCGTGGTCTGAATGCCGAAATAACCCAGGATGCCGATCACCAGCAGGATATTCAGGGTGACATTGATGACCGTCCCGAGGTAGCGCATCAAGGTTGCATCGACCTTCTGGCGCCCCAGCGCGCCCTGCACCATTCGACCCACCCAGTGGATCAGCCAGCGACCAATGATCCAGAAAGCGATCGCGGCAAACACCTTGATGCCGAGTTCGGATCCGTATTGCAGCGCCAGGTCTTGCCAGCGCAGGATGTCTTCCTTGTTCATGAGTTTCCCCTCTGAATGAATGGTAGGTGCAGTTTCTCATTGTGTTCAAGGCGGTGCAAGCACCACCTGGGAATGGCGAAGCAGCCGGGCACGCGCAAACCAGGCAGACCGGGTCGAAACAACAAGACCGCTGAGCAGTGTCCGCAGTGCAGGTGACCCTGTTGGGTGGACCAGGCAAGTAGCCTGTCGTTGAGACAGCCACGCGCCGACGTGCGGTGGCAAATTGACAAATCGAAGCTTGATGCACGTCAAGGCCATCGCCATGGACCTGTTTTCTAATACGCGGATTTGGGGATGGCCCGATGTTTCGGATCTCGCAGTACATGCAGGAGTTGTGGACACCCAGGCCGCCCGGTCCCAGGCAGAACCCGCCAGCGCCGGTGGTGATATGGAATCTCATTCGTCGCTGCAATCTCACCTGCAAGCACTGCTATTCGATCTCGACCGATCGGGACTTTCCTGGTGAGCTGACGACCGACGAGATCTTTGCGGTGATGGACGATCTCAGGCGTTTTCGCGTGCCGGTGTTGATTCTCTCCGGCGGCGAGCCGCTGCTGCATCCGGACATCTTCGACATCGCCCGCCGTGCCAAGGCGATGGGCTTCTACGTCGGCCTGTCGTCGAACGGTACCCTGATCGACAAGGCGAATATCGATCGCATCGCCGAGTGCGATTTCGACTATGTTGGCGTTTCGCTCGACGGCATCGGCTCGACCCACGACCATTTTCGGCAGATGCCGGGCGCTTTTGACGCTTCGCTGCGTGGCATTCGTCTGTGCCGTGAACTCGGCTTGAAAATCGGCATCCGTTTCACGATGACACAGAACAACGCGCAGGACCTGCCGGACCTGCTCAAGCTGGTCGAGCAGGAAGGCATCGACCGCTTTTATTTTTCGCATCTCAACTATGCGGGTCGCGGCAACAAGAACCGCAAGGACGATGCCCAGCACCAGCTGACCCGCTGGGCCATGGATTTGCTCTTTGCGACCTGCCTCGATTACCAGCAGCGTGGTTTGTACAAGGAATTCACCAGTGGCAACAATGATGCCGATGGCGTTTACTTCCTGCATTGGGTGGAGAAGCGGTTTCCCGAGCAGGCGGAGAGAATGCGCGCCCGCCTGGTGCAGTGGGGGGGTAATTCATCAGGGGTCAATGTGGCCAATATCGATAATCTCGGCAATGTGCATCCCGACACCATGTGGTGGCATTACACGCTTGGCAACGTTCGCCAGCGTCCCTTCTCGGAAATCTGGATGGATCTCTCAGACCCGCTGCTGGCGGGTCTCAAGCAATTTCCCCGGCGCATTTCGGGACGTTGCGGCGAATGCCGACACTTCGACATCTGCAATGGCAACACGCGTGTGCGCGCGCAGCAACTGACCGGTGACGCATGGGCCGAGGACCCCGGCTGTTATCTGACAGACGAGGAAATCGGTGTCTCCCCCGGCCGTGCACCGATTCCCGTCACTCCTCACATCAAACTACGGAGTGTCTGATGAACTGGCGCCAATGTGTTGCCGGCTCCGCGCTGGCCATATGCCTGGTCGGTGTCTCTTTGCCGTCTGGCGCTGCGGGTGCGCAACGCCTGTACCAGGAACACTGTGTCGCCTGTCATGGCGAATCCCGACTCGGCGGCGTCGGTCCGGCGCTGCTACCGGAAAACCTCGAACGTCTGCGCAAGTCTGAGGCCGTCAAAGTCATCCGCGAAGGGCGCGTGGCGACGCAGATGCCGGCCTTCGGCGACAAGCTGAGCACCGACGACGCACAGCAACTGGTGGAATGGATCTATCGTCCGGCAACCCCAGCGCCGGTTTGGGGTGAAGTACAGATTCGCAGTTCGCATGTTGTCAATGTCAACGCCGCAGCGCTGCCGGCCACGCCAGGGCACGCGCTCAGGGGTGTCGACCCGCTGAATCTGTTCGTCGTTGTCGAAACCGGAGATCATCATGTCTCGCTCGTCGACGGCGACCGTTTCGAGCGCCTGCACCGCTTTCCCAGCCGCTATGCGCTGCACGGCGGACCAAAGTTTTCGCCGGACGGCCGCTTCGTCTATTTCGCTTCGCGCGACGGCTGGATCAGCAAATATGACCTCTACCATCTGGTGGTGGTCGCCGAGATCCGCGCCGGTCTGAATACGCGCAACGCCGCAGTGTCCGGCGACGGTCAGTGGGTGCTGGTCGGCAACTACCTGCCGCACAGCCTGGTGGTGCTCGATGCCGGCGATCTCTCGCTGGTTAAGGTCATCCCGGTGAAAAATGCCGCTGGTGACAAGAGTTCGCGGGTTTCGGCGGTCTATGATGCGGCTCCGCGCAGGAGTTTCGTGGCCGCACTCAAGGATCTGCCCGAAGTCTGGGAGATCAGCTACGATCCGGCCGCCGAGCCAATTGCCGAAGGTTGGGTGCACGACTACCAATACCGGGAGGGCGAGTTCAGGCCAGCCATGTTCTTGCCGCGGCGGACACTGCTCGCAGACTGTCTCGATGATTTCTTTTTTACCCAGAACTACGACACGATCCTCGGTTCGTCGCGCTCGGCGACCAGTGGGCAGGTGGTCCAGCTTGATGTCCGTCGGAAAATTGCCAGCCTTGATCTGCCAGGAATGCCGCATCTTGGATCCGGAATCACCTGGAAATGGCGAGACCCCGCCGGACGCGAACGAACGGTCATGGCATCACCCAATCTGAATCAGGATCTGGTGAGCGTCATCGACTTGAAGACCTACCAGACCATCAAGCAGATCAAGACCCTCGGCCCCGGTTTTTTTCTGCGCAGCCATGAAAAGAGTCGCTATGCCTTCACCGATTCGATGATGAGCAAGGAGAACAAGAACATACTGCAGGTGATCGACAAGCAGACCCTCGAGGTGGTGGCACAGATCAAGGCCGAACCCGGACAGACGCTGGCGCATGTCGAGTTTACCCGTGATGGTCGCTATGCCCTGGCCAGTCTGTGGGAAATGGATGGGGCGTTGCTGGTGATCGACGCGCAGACGCTCGGGGAAGTGAAACGTATCCCGGCGAAGAAACCCGTCGGCAAGTATAACGTCTGGAATAAAATATCGCGTTCGGAGGGCACCAGTCACTGATCCGCCCACGCACATCTGGCCGCCGCTTGCAGGCCGGTTCTGAGGGGGGTCGTAGGCCCGCGGTGTGGCGCCCGCAGCATCACCAGAACAGGAACATCGAGAATGTCGGCTATGCGAAAAACCATCAACCATCTGCTGCACGGCTTCCTGTCCTTGGGCCTGTGCGTGTTCTGTGCGACGGCGCTGGCTATTCCAAAGGCGGCCGAGCAGGAAGATGACGAAGTCACCTTCGGTACGGCCGACGCACCGCCGAAGCCGGCGGCAAAGCACGTCGCGTCGCCAGCGGCCAAGGCGGTCAAACCGGTCGAATCCAGAGTGGACAGGCCGCGTCCAGGGGCCAAGGGGGCTGGGCGTTCAGCCAGTCAACCGGTAGCAGCCAGAAAGCAGGCAGTCGGCAGCAAGCCTCCACCGACCGCCAAAGCCAACCGCAGCGCCCAGGTTCCAACCGGAACAACGCTGGCCACGAAGAAAGATTCCGGGAAAGCCGAGGGTAAGTCCGGGAAGAAGTAGCCCCCTCATCGCCAGTGCGACGGCGAGCCGGCGTTTGCCCAGACCGATCGCGCCTTTTCAGCCCAGTCGTACCGCCGGAGTTTCCGATGCATCCGTCTTTCGCTTTTCTGGCCACCCTTTCTCTGCTGCTGGCAGCGCCACCGGTTGTGGCGGAAATGCCGCGCATCGAGTTGACGGCCGGCTTCTACCGCATCGACGCGGAAGTGGCGGCAGACAATCCTCATCGCATGCAGGGGTTGATGCATCGCCGCAGCATGGCCGCCAACCAGGGGATGCTCTTCGTTTTCCCCCTGGCGGCAACCCATTGCATGTGGATGCGCAATACGTTCTTGCCCTTGTCGGTGGCTTTTCTCGACGAAAACGGCCGAATTCTGAACATCGAGAACATGCAGCCACAGACTGAGGACAATCACTGCGCTGCGAAAGCGGCACGCTACGCGCTGGAAATGAATCTTGGCTGGTTTTCGAGCAAGGGCATCAAGCCGGGCGCGCGCATTGGCGGCATCGAGAAGGCCCCGGCTCCACAGTAGAACTCCATCAAAATCACAAGGGTTTTCCAGGAATGCCTGTTGTGGACCCGCGGCGCTGGCGAAACAAGCTGCTGCGCACGGCCGACAATATTGCTTTTCTACCCTGGCTGCGCGACCGTGCTTCGCTGACGGCCCGTATCCAGGCCCGTGGGCGCTTCGCGCTACGGGTCATTCACCAGGGCCTGGCCAGGCCAACCGCTGATGAAGCACGAGCGCTTGGTCTGGCGGTTGAGGAGCAGGCCTGGATACGCGAAGTAGCGCTGAGTTGTGATGATCAAAGGGTCGTCTTCGCGCATACCGTCCTGCCCTGCAGGCCGCGCGGCCCGCTGACCCTTTGGCTGGCACGCCTGGGCAGCCGTTCATTGGGGGCGCTGCTCTTTGCACATGCCGGATTCAGTCGTGGACCGATGACCTTCAAGCGCATCGATCGACGGCATGCCCTTTATGCGCCCGCGGTGACGGCGCTAAAACTCGCCGAACCAATTCCGGGCGTCCTTTGGGCGCGTCGCTCGCAGTTTGGCTTCGATAACCAGTCGGTATTGGTCAGCGAAGTCTTTTCACCGCTTCTGCTGAGCTTTGGCGAGATCAGCAGGCCGCTGCAACAGGCCATTTGCCCAGCCGATACAATACGCTCGCCGGAGCAGAGACAAACTGGCGAGTGCGGCCAAACAGGCTAGGCAATGCTCGGCAGCGATTGTGCATCCGTTTCGTTTGCGATGAGAATAGCGCCCCGTCTTTCCCCATTTCGGATCAAACCACCTGTTTTGAGACGCCATCATCTGCTCCTTCGACTCCTCGCCGCAGCGATGGTGGCCATCCTCGCGGCCTGTGCGCCACTGTCGCCGAAAACGGCAATGAGGGCGAGTTGGAAGACATCGCCCAACTTCGATGGTCGCAGGCCAAATCTGGTGATCATTCATCACACCGGCAACCCGACGCTCGAACAGGCACTGCATACGCTCACCTCTCCTGAACGTAAGGTCAGTTCGCACTATCTGATTGGCCGCGACGGTGCGATCTTCCAGCTTGTCGAGGACCATGCTCGCGCCTGGCATGCCGGCAAATCGTGGTGGGGCGGCTTCACCGATATCAACTCGGTGTCGCTGGGTATCGAACTCGATAACAATGGCCACGAACCCTTTGCTGATACTCAGATAGAAGCCTTGCTCACCCTGTTGGCGGATATCCAAAAGCGCTACAAGATTCCTCGGGCCAATTTCATCGGTCATGCCGATGTTGCGCCAACCCGGAAGGATGATCCGAGCGCCTGGTTTCCCTGGCAACGGCTGGCTGAGCAGGGTTTTGGCCTGTGGTGTGAGGCACCCCTGCCGCCCGCTCCGGTCGGCTTCGATCTGGCGCTCGCACTTACTGCCATCGGCTATGACCCGAGCACGCCGGAAGCTTCACGAAAGGCTTTTCGCTTACATTTCGCCCGTGCGGATCAGACACTTTCTGCCGAACATGAAAACGCCCTGGCTTTCTGTCTGTTGCAGCAGAAGCGCTCTCCAGGCCCGTGATGCGCCCACAGAGGGGCGCATGAGGGCGCAAGCGTCGGAATAATGGAGTGCATGGGGTGCTCAGCGAAAAATGATCACTTCCTCGCGGTTTTGTTCTTCACGCATTCGATAGCCGCCTTCGCCGCGTACATCGTCACTGCGGATGCCTCCCAATTGCTCGTCGAGCTGACGGGCAGCATCCTCACCGAGGCTCTTCGACACTTCGGAAACGACCTTGCCCCGGTTGAGAACGACACGGCCGCCACGACTGGTCAGCAGCTTGACGTCCTGGCCGGTACCCATCGCGCTGAAAGCCGCCTTGATCTTGTAGTCGCGCGTGCTGATCAGGCTGAATTCAGCGACCAGTTCAAGGCTGAGCGTATGCGAGACGGTGTTGGTGTGGTCGATCGGATTGGCTTCCTGGCGAAATTCCAGACTGTTGATCGAGCCGAAGAGGACATAGTCGGCACCTGGATACATGCCCTGCTTGACGCGTGCGATGATGTCGTACAGCCTTTCGATATGTTTGCTGTCGGTGAAAGGCTTGCCCTGCACCAACTGGAAGCGGCCTGACTTGAGCATCTCGCCCTTGATGTCTGCGGTAAATTTGCGTAACTCGCCGCGATCGATGTAGCTGTAGGTGCCTTCTGCTTCGAAGTAGTTCTTCTCCGACTTGGCGTTCAGCGAACCGCTGCTGCGCCGTGCATAGCCATAATCGGATTCACGCTCACTTTCGCGGCCGGAAGCACGTAACGATGACTTCTCGGAAGCCGAAACAACGCGAAAATACTCGCTGACTCGTTCCTCATAAGCGAGGTCGGTCACGGCGACCTTGGGCTGCGGTGCGGCAACCGTGAGGCTGCTGGCCGCGATGAGCGAGAAGACGCCCGCACGGGCAAGGTTGATGAGATTCATCTCAGGTTCTCCTGGGGCCTTGACTGGGTGAGCGACTAGCGTCTGGCTGACTTGCGGATGTCCTTCTCGTCGGACCATTCGACGATGCCGGTTTCGATCTCGACCAGACGCAGGTTCATTTTGTAGTAAACGTCCTTGATGTCTACGTTCTTCTTCACGATCGACGAAATGCTGCCGTCGATACGGAATTTGGCACCCTGCATTCTGCCCATCTTGACCGATTTGCCCTTGTCGTAGAGACCGCTCTGGTTCTGCCGGCGCAGTTCATCGACCTGGTTCTGCATGTCCTCGCCCTCAATGGCGTAGCGGACCCCGCTTTTCTGCAATTGCGTCAGGATAGTGTCGGTGATCAGACGGGTGTCGAAGTATTCGCTGGTCTTGTTCTTCACTGGCGAGGCCATCAGCAACTGGCGCTTGCGGATCAGGTCCTGGATCAGCGGGTGCTGAATCAGCGATTGCGTCATTTTTTCCGAGATCATCTGAATGTCGGTCGACCCAAGGTCGGTAGTCACCGTTTCGACGGCTTTGGCGTCGCCGTAGCTGACATTGCCGCCACCGACTGTCGGTGAAGAAATCGTCGTACAGCCGGCCAGGGCCAGCACCAGTGTGCTGGCAAGCAGGGTGAAGCGGATTTCGGACTTGAATTGACCTTGCATTGCATTACCTCCTGATGGCGATATAGGCGACCGGCGATCGGTCGTGTTGTGAAATGGGGTGGCAGGGTAGGGATGCCCGACCGGCTGGCGATGCAATCGTGTCAGCGACTCATGCCCCGCCTCCTTCCCGTAAGCGGGAGAGGACCGGGTGCGGGAAACGGTCATGACTTTTATGATCGGCGGCGCCTGGGAAAGCCATGGCCGTGGGGCAGAAGCACTGACCGCTGTCGGCTACCACGACTTAGTTGCTGATGTTATTCGGACTTTGCAGGATGAGTCGGAAATCGGTTGCCTTGAAGGTCGGTCCGACTACATTGATCAGTTGCTTCTGTTGGCCATAGACCAGCAGCGGTTTCCAGGGCTCATCGTCCCAGACGGAGAAGCCGTCGCGATCGAGCCACTTGAAGCGATAGTAGAGCTGCTGGTTGCTGGAGCCGGTGTTGGTGATCTCGACCTGGATGCGCAGCAGGTTGTCGCGCCGGGTGGCGCGCAGGTCGCTCACCTTGAGGGAAACCATCTTGCCCAGTTCCTCGATCTTGCTGGCGATGCTCGGCGCAGTTTCCGGTGCGGGTCGCGGCTGGCTGAGCGCCAGTTGGGTCGGCGCTGGTGCCGCAGTCGGGGAGTCGCCACCGCGGGTTCCTGTCGAGTTGGTGGCGCCCAAGCGCCGCTTGGCAAGTGCGGAAAATTGTCCGTCCGGATACTTGCTGAGGTAATCGCTAAAATCTTCCGGCGCGTTGCTGTTCTTGATGCTGTCCCAGAACGCCAGTTCGACTGCTTTCGGGTCGACCGTCTGCACCACCGTCGTCGGACTACCCGGTGTCGGTGCCGTTGCCGGGCCGGCGACGAAATAGAAGTCGCCGTCGGTCTGTTCGTAGAGTGCCGGCTGCTGGTCGTGACCGACCGACTTCGCCTTCTGGGTGACTGTGCTGCGCACCTTGCGCATGGCGTCGGTAGCGCTGATTCCCGGCTGCGTGATCGATGGCAGAAACTCACGGGTGAACAGGCCGTTCGGGTTGTTGTCGTTGTCGCCTAGCTTGTCGAGCGCCTGTTGGTTGGCGCCCGCCGAATAGAGAACGACCTGACCGTTGGGCGCCTGTGGTGGCGCCAGACCACGCGTGGCGCCGATCGAGCGCGTGCCGGCTTTCTTCGGCAGGGGATTGTCGCGGCAGGCATCGAGAACGAGCAGGGTGAACTTGGCCTTGGCGTCGGCGATCTTGTCCTGGATCGCCAGTACGCTCACCGCCTGGTCGGCGAGGTCGTTTTCGCTGCGCGGGGAATCCATGTCGACCGGCACCAGGAAGTTCTGGTTGTTGACCTGCAAGCCATGTCCGGCGAAGAAGAAAATTCCGATCCCGCCGCCGGAGATCTTTTGCACGAACTCGTTGACCGCCAGGTTCATCTTCTTCTGGCCGACGTTGTTGTAGGCCGTCACTTCGAAGCCGATCTTCTTGAGTTCGCGAGCCACGGAATTGGCATCGTTGACCGCCTTCTCCAGCTTGGTGATGTTCTGATAGTCATTGTTGCCGATCACCAGCGCGACACGCCGTTCAGCCGCAGCCAGCGCGTTGCTGGCGGCAGCGAGAGCGAAAATCAGGCTGACCACGATAAGGGAGAGGCGTCTCATGAGAATCTCCTGCAGGATATTACTGGGTTGCCGCTGCCTTGGCCGGCTTCCCGCGAACGCCACGTGCCTGGGGACGGGCATCGGGCGCGCTACTGACCGCCTGAGCGCTTTCGATGGCGACGTTCGGCTGCCCGACATAGACGGCACCACCGGTGAGTCGAATGGGAACGATGGTGAAACGGCTGCCGATGTTGACCTCGGTGCGGTAAGCGCCGGCGCCGGTCTGGAACTCGACCGTTTGTCGACCGTGTGGCAAGATCGCGCGCGCTACCGAAATGCGCTCGGGCAGCGTGCGCCAACTGCGGTCGTCGGCCTGCTCGGTGGCCACGGAGGCCACGCCGACTGCGAGTCCGAGGATCGGCGACGCCTTGTTCGCCTGATCTTCGGCGACGGCTTTTAGCGCAGCACGGATGACTGTGCGCAGAATGATCGCCGGCATCTGATCCTTGAGCAGCCGACGCGCCATGGTATCGATGTTGCTCAGCGTCTCGACCGGCAACTGGCGGCCGGCAACCGTCAATACCGGGGGAACGAAACCGCGGTTCTCCGTCTTGAGGGTCGGGAACGAGAGTGCCGTGACGACCAGTCCATTCTTGCGTGGCACCGGGATCGGGAGGGTGATCGACTTCCACGACGGCGCGAATCCCGATTCGACGACGAAGAGCACGTCCGACTCGCGCGGCCCGGGTTTGCGCTTGCCGACGTTTTTCAGGCTACCCTGGATGAGCAGCTTGTTCGGTGAAAGTTGCAGCGCATTGCGGTAGCCCGGCTCGGCCAGCGAAGGCTCGCCGGTAACTTCGAAGAAGTAGCCGGCAAGGTAGTGCGCGAAGGCATTCTGGTAGCCGTTCTTCAAATCGCGGACTTCCGGTGTGTCGAGTTCGGCGAGCGGATAGTCCTTGAGACGCTTGGGATCGTTATCGACCTTGAGCTTGTCTCCCTCTTCCTTGAGCTTGTCGTATTCCTTCTCGCGGAAAGATTTGATCAACTGCTCGCGCTCGTAGGTTTTCTTCATTTCGATACGCGCCAGATCGGCGTTGCCGAGGAGGATATGGTCGAGGGTAAGTAGCGCCGACAGCATGACCTTCTCGTAGTCCTGACCGTCGTAGCGACGCGTCTTGTCGCTGATCAGGTAGCTACCGATGTCACCGAACAGTTTTTGTGGATTGGTGCGGTATTCCTCTTCCCATTGCTGAATGATGGCATCGGCCTGGAGCCAGGTGTCGCGACTGCCGGCATAGTCCTTGTCGAGGTTGAGCAGCTCGCCCTTTTCGAAGTAGTAGAGAATGTCCTTGTCCTGGGTCAGCGGGCCGGCAGTATTGTTCTTCTCGACCTGTTCGATCGCCTGCTTGACGGCGCCGGTCTTCACCAGGTTGACGGTTTCCTTGAGCTCGGAGTCATATTGCCGTATCGGATTGGCGGCGCAGCCGGCCAGCAGCGTTACCAGCAGCGTCAGCACTGCCGCGGCATAGACTCGATTCATTGATTTCCTCCCGGTTTTTTCAATGGCTGCCGGCTGTGCCGACAAGCCGGACAGCATATCCGACCATACAGATCAACCCAAAAACATTTTAACCGGATATGTCGTTCGCGGACGTGAAAAAAGTGACCTTTTGGTGGCCACCCGAAGCGTGCACCGTGGCCCACACCCTGCCACCCCGAATGCCCGCCGATGGCCCCTGCCGCATGTCGGCGACCATATTACCGCACCAGAATGCAGCAGCATGCCCTGAAATTGTGCGTCGCATCATCGGCGGTGGCGCAAGAGTTTATCAAAAGGCATGAAAAATCAGCGCGGAAGATGCGGGCACGGTTATTGCTTGATGTTGGTCATCAAGACGCATCAATGGGAGCCGTGAAGATGGGCAAGAAAAATCTGGTGATGGTCGGCAACGGGATGGCTGGCGTACGCACGCTTGAGGAATTGCTGAAGATCGCCCCCGATCAGTACGATATCACTGTCTTTGGTGCCGAGCCGCACCCCAACTACAACCGCATTCTGCTCTCGCCGGTGCTGGCCGGCGAAATGACGATTCAGGACATCATTCTCAACGATCACGGCTGGTACGCTGAGCACGGCATCAAATTGCACCTCGGCAAGAAAGTAAGCAGGATTGACCGAGTGCTGCGCCGGGTGATCGCCGAGGACGGTACCGAAGCGCCGTATGACCGGCTGCTGCTGGCGACCGGTTCGAACCCGTTCATCCTGCCGGTGCCCGGCAATGATCTGCCAGGGGTCATTTCCTATCGCGACATCGGCGACACCGACGCGATGATCGACGCCGCGCGCCGCTACCGACATGCGGTGGTGATCGGTGGCGGACTGCTCGGTCTTGAAGCAGCCAACGGACTCAAACTGCGAGGGATGAACGTGACGGTGGTCCATCTCGCCGACTGGCTGCTCGAACGCCAGCTCGACCAGACCGCCGGCCGGATGCTGCAAAAATCGCTCGAAGATCGCGGCCTGAAGTTTCTGCTGGGCAAACAGACCGAAATGTTGATCGCCGGCGAGAGCGGGCGCGTCGCCGCCATCCGCCTCAAGGATGGCCTGCAGATCCCTGCCGATCTGGTGGTGATGGCCGTGGGCATTCGCCCGAATACGACGCTGGCCGAATCGGCGGGCATCTACTGCCACCGCGGTATCGTGGTCAACGACACCATGCAGACCTACGACCCGAAAGTCTACGCCGTCGGCGAATGTGTTGCACACCGCGGGATCGCGTACGGACTCGTCGCGCCGCTTTTCGAGCAGGGCAAGGTCGCCGCCAACCATCTCGGCAATTACGGGATCAGCCGCTACACCGGGTCAGTGACCTCGACCAAACTCAAGGTCACCGGCATCGACCTGTTCTCGGCCGGGGACTTTTTTGGCGGTCACGATAGCGAGGAAATCGTTCTCAATGATGCGGCCGGTGGTGTTTACAAGAAACTGGTGATCAAGGATAACAAACTGGTGGGTGGTGTTCTCTATGGAGACACCGCCGATGGTCCCTGGTACTTCCAGTTGCTGCGCGACGGTCAGGACATCCATGAGATTCGCGATCATCTGCTATTCGGACAGTCACATGTCGGCGATGTCGGCCATCAGGGCCACAGCAAAGCGGCATCCATGGCCGACAGCGCCGAAGTGTGCGGTTGCAACGGGGTCAGCAAGGGCAGCATCGTCAAGGCGATCAAGGAAAAGGGGCTGTTCACGCTCGATGACATCAAGAAACACACCAAGGCCGCATCGTCCTGCGGCTCCTGTGCCGGCCTCTGCGAACAGATCCTCTCGGCGACGATCGGCGGAGCCTATACGCCGGCGGCTTCGAACCGCAAGGCGGTCTGCGGCTGCACCGATTACTCGCATCAGGAAGTGCGCGACGCGATTCGTGCGCAGCACCTGCTGAGCATCGATGAGGTCATGCGTTTCCTCGAATGGCAGACGCCCGACGGCTGCGACAAGTGCCGTCCGGCGCTGAACTACTACCTGATCTCGACCTGGCCGAAAGAGGCCAAGGACGATCCACGTTCACGCCTGATCAACGAACGTGCGCATGCCAACATCCAGAAGAACGGCACTTTTTCGGTGGTGCCGCGGATGTGGGGAGGGTTGACCACAGCGGCCGAGTTGCGCCGCATCGCTGATGTCGCCGACAAGTACCAGGTACCGACGATCAAGGTCACCGGCGGCCAGCGCATCGACCTGCTCGGGGTCAGGAAGGAAGACCTGATCAGCGTCTGGAAGGATCTCGACATGCCCTCGGGGCACGCCTACGGCAAATCGATTCGTACCGTCAAGACCTGTGTTGGTCTGGAGCACTGCCGCTTCGGTACGCAACTGGCGATGGCCATGGGCGTCAAGCTCGAGAAGATGCTGTTCGACATGTACGCACCGCACAAGGTCAAGCTCGCAGTTTCAGGGTGTCCGCGCAACTGTGCCGAGGCGGGCATCAAGGACGTCGGCGTGATCGGCGTCGACTCGGGCTACGAACTGTACGTTGGCGGCAACGGCGGGATCAAGACCGAGGTTGCCCAGTTCTTCGTCAAGGTCAGGAGTGATGAAGAGGTGATGGAGTACGCCGGCGCCTTCCTGCAGCTCTACCGCGAAGAAGGTTTCTACCTCGAACGAACTTGCCATTACCTTGAACGTGTCGGCCTCGACCATGCCAAGCAGCGCGTCGTCGAGGATGAAGAGAACCGCAAGGCGCTGTACGGGCGCCTGCTGGCCGAGCTGAAGGACGCCAAGGATCCCTGGGCCGAGCGTATCGCCGGCGTTGAGCACAACGAGTATGAACTGCTTTCGGTATGAAGGATTGGAGAACAGAAATGGCTGAATGGAAATCGATCTGTGAGCTTCACGAAATCCCGCGCATGGGCAGCCGCGTGGTGCGCTCGACCAGCGGGAATATTGCCATCTTCCGCACTTCGGGTGGTGAGGTGTTCGCATTGCGCGATCAGTGCCCGCACAAGGGCGGGCCGTTGTCGCAGGGACTCGTGCATGGCAATCAGGTGACCTGCCCGCTGCACGGCTGGAAACTGCGCCTCGATACTGGCGAAGCGGTGGCGCCCGACGAAGGCTGCTCACGTCGTTACCCTGTCCGTATCGACAGCGGAACGGTTTTTCTGCAAATCTGATCTGAACTGAAGGGATAAAAAGCATGGACAAGACATTCTGGAAGGCGGGACATCGGCCGACTTTGCTGGCGGCTTTTCTCTATTTCGACCTGGCCTTCATGGTCTGGGTCATGCTCGGACCTCTGGGCGTGCAGATCGCCAAGGATCTCGGCCTGACGCACGCACAGAAAGGGATGATGGTCGCCACTCCGGTTCTCGCCGGTGCCATCCTGCGGATTTTCATGGGCATCCTCGTCGACCACCTGAAACCGAAACTGGCCGGTGCCATCGGCCAGGTGATCGTCATCGTTGCACTGTTCTTCGCTTGGTACTTCGGCATCCACAGCTACGAACAGACGCTGATCCTCGGCGTGTTCCTCGGTGTCGCCGGTGCCTCTTTCGCGGTCGCGCTGCCGCTTGCTTCACGCTGGTACCCGCCCGAGCATCAGGGAACGGCACTCGGGATTGCCGGTGCCGGCAACTCGGGAACGGCGCTTGCGGCGCTGATCGCACCGAGCCTGGCGATCGCTTTTGGCTGGAGCAACGTTTTCGGTCTGGCGCTGATCCCGCTGGTTCTGGTCTTCATCTTCTATCTGGTCGCCGCCAAGGACGCGCCCGAGTGCCCGGCGCCAAAATCTCTGGCCGAATACCTGAAAGTGCTCAAGGATACCGACGCCTGGTGGTTCATGTTCTTCTACTCGGTGACTTTCGGTGGTTTCGTCGGCCTCGCCTCGTCGCTGACCATCTACTTCAATATCCAGTATGGCCTCGACGCCAAGACCGCCGGCTTCTTCACTGCCGCCTGCGTATTTGCCGGATCACTGGTGCGACCGATTGGCGGCAACGTTGCTGACCGCATCGGCGGCATCAAGAGCCTGTCGGTGATGTACGTACTGGCGGCGGCCTTCCTTGGCGTTGTCAGTATGGGCCTGCCGACGGCGTGGATGGCGCTGCTCGCTTTTGTCGGCGCGATGCTGGCGCTCGGCATGGGCAACGGCGCCGTTTTCCAGTTGGTGCCGCAGCGCTTCCGCAAGGAAATTGGCGTCATGACCGGTCTGGTCGGCATGGCCGGGGGTATCGGCGGCTTCTACCTGGCATCGTCGCTCGGTTACGCCAAGCAGATCACCGGCAGCTATCAGATCGGCTTCCTGATCTTTGCCGCACTGGCGCTATTGGCTTTCGCCGGCCTCTCGGGGGTCAAGAACCGCTGGCGGACGACTTGGGGTGCCGCACACCTGACGGCAGCCAAAATCTGAACCGGTGGTTTTCTTCGCACGGGCGGCACGGTACATTGCGACCTGCCGCCCTTTCCTTTCCGGAGCCAAGCCCGCATGCCGCTGACTGTCGACGTTGGTCATTCCTCGCTGACCGGTCCTCGCGAACGTAACGAGGACTTCTGCGGCATGGTCACCCCGCATGGCGCAGATCTTGAGAACAAAGGCTTGATCGCCGCCGTCGCCGATGGCATCGGCGGCCACAAGGGCGGGCGCGAGGCTGCCGAGTACACTGTGCGTGGCCTGCTCTCTGACTATTACGCGACACCCGAGACCTGGAGCGTGCCGCGTGCGCTGGAAAAGGTCGTCGTCCCGCTTAACCGTTGGGTGATGGCCGAAGCTGGCCGGCAGCCCGAACTCGCCGGCATGGCGACGACACTCACCACGCTGGTGCTGCGCGGCCGGCGTTACGTGTGCGCACATGTCGGCGATTCGCGCCTCTACCTGCTGCGCGATGGCGTCTGCCGGCGCTTGACAACCGACCACGTTTGGGAACACCCGGAACTCAGGAACGTTCTATCAAGGGCTGTTGGCCTCGACCGCCACTTCCATCTCGATTTCGCTGACGGTGAACTGCAGGTGGGAGATTGCTTCTTGCTTTGCTCCGACGGCGTCTGGGGCGTTCTCGACAAGCAGCGTATCGGTGGCGTACTGATCGCACATCCCGATGCGCAGCAGGCTGCCGCATCGCTCACCAGCCTGGCGCTGGCATCGGGTAGCCAGGACAATGCCAGCGCTGTGGTCTTGCGCGTCGCCGAGCTGCCGGCGGAAAACCTACGTGACTCGCTCGAAGGTACGTCGCGCCTGCCCTTGCCGCCTCGCTTCAAGCCTGGCCAGACCTTCGATGGTCTGCGCATCGACGAAGTGCTGCACGACTCGCGAGCAACGCTGCTTTACCGTGTCACCGACCAGTTCTCCGGCCAACCTCTGGTGCTCAAGACGCTGCGCCCGGAACTCGCCGATGATGCCGATGAAATTCGAGCATTGATCATGGAGGAATGGCGTGCCCGGCGTATCGTCTCACCTTTCTTCCCGCAACTGCTCCCGGCTGAACGACGCAGTTGCCTTTACTACCTGCAGACTTGGCACGAGGGTGCGACGCTGCAGCGGATGCTTGACGCCGACATGCATTTTACCGTTGCGGATGCCGTCCTGCACGGCATCCGTCTGATGAAGGGCCTCTCGGCGCTGCACCGCCTCGACGTCGCCCACCGTGACATCAAGCCAGCAAACATTCACCTCGGGCGTGACGGCCGCCTGCGCATTCTCGATCTCGGCGTTGCGCTCAGTTTGTCCGAAGACGAAATCGACAGCGGCAACCCTGGCACACCGAGTTACATGGCGCCGGAACTCTTTTCGGGTGGAAGGGCAAGCACCACGCATGACCTCTATGCCGCCGGTGTCGTGCTCTACCATCTGCTGACCCGCAAATATCCCTACGGTGAGGTCGAACCTTTCCAGCATCCGAAATTTGGCGAACCCTTGGCTCCGACGCGCTACCGTCCGGACATCCCGGGCTGGCTGGAGAACATTCTGCTCAAGGCGGTTGCGAAAGACCCGGCACAGCGTTTCGAAACCGCTGAAGAATTCCTGCTGGCGCTTGAACGCGGCGCCACCCGACCGCTCAACCGCCCTCCCGTGACGCCGCTGGCTCTACGCAACCCACTGCTCACTTGGCGGATCATTGCCAGCGTCTCGATGTTCGCCAATCTGCTGATGCTGATGCTGCTGACACGCTGAGTACGCTTGCCATGCGCCGCTGTGGCTGGCGACAGCAGTCGATCGACTCCCCTGGGTAGCGGGGATGGCCAGTTTTCGAAGACTGTTTGCCGATCGCGGAAGACCCGTTTGGGTCGCTCTGACACGAGCGAACCGTGAAATATTTCCTTGTTAGGCAGGCCTCTCTTGGTTAGAGTATGTTATTGGACGCAATCTTTGTCGATTGCGCTGAACGATCGATTTCATCAAGAAAGTTTAACTATGTCGAAACTGATCCCTGGTTTAACGATGCTTCCACTGGCACTGCTCTGCAACCTTGCTTCGGCGCAGGACGTGCTCGGCAAATCGCAAGACCCGGCGGCGACCGTTTCCAACGCTGCCGCTCCAAAGACCCCGGCCATCAAGACGGTGACCAATTTTTCCCAGGCCTTGCGATGCATGGATGAATTGTTCCTCGCCTACGGCAAGAACGGCATCGTTATAACATCGACCGGCATTCCGGATGAGACCGGCAAGGTGCGCACAGGCACCAAGGAAATGCTGATTACCGCCATCGCCAAAATGACAGTCAAGAGCAACGCTTTTGAGTTTATCGACTTCCATGGCGGCGGTGACGATCTGGCACGACTTTTCGACACCAAAGGTCAGTCCTTGATGAAAATTCCGGATTACTACATCCGGGGCTCGATCACCCAGATGGATGACAACACCATCCGCAAGAACAGTGGCTTCGGTCTGGCGGCAGCTTTCTTCGATTTTGGTTTCTCTTCCGATGCCTCCTATGACTTGATCAGCATGGACATGAGTATCGGTGATGCGGCCACCCGGAAGATTCTTCCGCAAACCAGCACTTCCAACACGATGGTCATCATCAAGACCGGCAAATCCGGTGAAGCGGGAGGCAAACTGGGCAAGGTTGGCCTCTCGTTCAACCTCGACTTCAGTCGCTCGGAAGGACTGGGTGCAACGACGCGGACCCTGCTTGAACTCGGCCTGATCGAGACGCTGGGTCAATTCACCCAGGTGCCTTACTGGCGTTGCCTGGATGCGGACATCACCAATCCGGTGATTCGTGAGCAGGCGCTGGAAACCTACGAAACGCTGAAAGAAAACGAAAGAATCACTTTTGTTCAGCGCAAGCTGGGCGGCAGCATGAACCGCTACAGTGGCCCGATCGACGGCAAGATGAATGACACGCTGAAGGACGCCATTCTTGAATACCAGGCACAAAACAATCTGGTGGCGGATGGGCGAATCAGCTTCGATCTCTACGCCAGCCTGCTCGATGACATCCAGAACAATCTGGCTTATGTACCCAGCACACCACCGGCCAAGGCTGCGCCTGTCCGGCCGACTCCTGCACCTGCGCCGGCAGCACTTCCGCCGCAGCAGGCTGTCCCCGCCGCTGCATTCCGGGTGAATATCGAAAGCGACAAAGGTTCCAGGCCAAGCTACAAGGTTGGCGAGTTCCTGAACATGTCACTATCCTTGACGGGCGATGGCACCGTGTATTGTTACTACGAAGATATCAATCGTTCCGTGGCACGGATTTTCCCCAACCAGTTCTTTGGCAATCCGACCTTGCGCTCTGGCAGCACCGTCAGGCTTCCCAGTGGCGGTTTCAGGATTCGCTTCGATCAACCTGGCAAGGAGCGGGTTGCCTGTATCGGTGCCGATCGCGAACTGGTCGTCCCGGCTACCCTGAAAGGTGCCCGTGATCTGGCTCCCTTGCCTGTTCGCTCGCTTGATGAAGTGGTGAGCCAGTACCGTCAAGGCAACCCGACTGCCATGAGCAGTTACATCGACATCACGGTTACCCGGTAATCGACGAGATCGCCATGTCCTCCCTGGTTAACCGACTTCTCCTGAACAGCGCATTGATCCTCCCAATCCTGGTACCCATGGCCATGGCGGCAGAGATCCGGGCGGAGAAGACCTGGCTGTTGGCAGAATTGATCATTGGGCCGGAGAAGACCCCTTCGAAATCGACTTCGCAATCGCAGCGTGAGAAGGCAGTGCGGTATCAGGGGGGCGAGGCTCCGGCAAATCCGGAGGACGAGGGAGTCGGGATTCTTGCTCCTCGTGGTGGCTCACCAACAGAAGAGAAAGCATTCGAGAACCGCAGCAAGGCCAGGGCATATCAATCGGGCAGTGACAATCCTTCGCCCCCATCATCCTCTTCCGGGGTTGCCGGTTCCGATGGCGGTCAACTGCGCCATACTGAGCAACGCAATCGCGCACGTGCCTATACGGGGACAGGCAATGCCCAAGACATCGATTTGAGCCATGTCGGTCGGGATGGTATTCCGCTGGTGACTTGCCATGATGTCGACAA
>WBZU01001049.1_pt1 | contig 21811 bp, 21 predicted proteins | sample 5204311 | NCBI WGS metagenome assembly WBZU01 (sample SAMN12344359, study PRJNA552823) | activated sludge metagenome | biome: Activated sludge suspended growth; feature: Nitrification reactor; material: Wastewater; isolation source: activated sludge from nitrification reactor of wastewater... | reverse complement strand
GAGGTCGAGGAACTGGTGCTCGAAGAGGTGCCCGACATCGACTACGAGGACATCGGTGGGCTCGGTTCGCAGATCGAACAGATCCGCGATGCCGTCGAGTTGCCCTTCATGCATGCCGACCTGTTCCGCGAGCACGAATTGCGGGCCCCCAAAGGGATCCTGCTGTACGGGCCGCCGGGATGTGGCAAGACGCTCATCGCCAAGGCCGTGGCCAACTCGCTGGCCAAGAAGGTCTCAGCGCGCGAGGGCCTGGAGGCGGGCCGGTCGTTCTTCCTCAACATCAAGGGCCCCGAGTTGCTCAACAAGTACGTGGGGGAGACGGAGCGGCACATCCGGCTGGTGTTCCAGCGTGCCCGTGAGAAGGCCAGCGAAGGTATGCCGGTGATCGTCTTCTTCGACGAGATGGACTCACTGTTCCGCACCCGCGGCTCCGGTGTGTCCAGCGACGTGGAGAACACGATCGTTCCGCAGTTGCTGTCTGAGATCGACGGTGTGGAGGGCCTTGAGAACGTCATCGTGATCGGGGCGAGCAACCGTGAGGACATGATCGACCCGGCCATCCTGCGGCCCGGCCGCCTCGACGTGAAGATCAAGATCGAGCGCCCGGATGCACAGGCCGCCGCCGACATCATGGCCAAATACCTGACGCCGAATCTGCCGTTGCATCCCGACGACCTGTCCGAACACGGCGGCAACCCGGAGGTCACGGTCGCGGCCATGATCCAGCGGACGGTGGAGCGCATGTACTCCGAGGCCGACGAGAACCGGTTCCTCGAGGTGACGTACGCCAACGGTGACAAGGAGGTCCTCTACTTCAAGGACTTCAACTCCGGGGCGATGCTGGAGAACATCGTCGCGCGCGGCAAGAAGTCCGCGATCAAGGAGTTCCTGGACACCGGGCAGAAGGGCATCCGGCTGCAGCACCTGCTGGCCGCGTGTGTCGACGAGTTCCGCGAGAACGAGGACCTTCCGAACACGACGAACCCCGACGACTGGGCGCGGATCTCCGGGAAGAAGGGCGAGCGGATCGTCTTCATCCGGACGCTGGTCCAGGGCAAGCAGGGCGACGAACCGGGCCGAACGATCGACAACGTGGCGAACACCGGTCAGTACCTCTGATCAGAACCGCTGGAGCGTCCGGCGAAGTTCCCAGGTGATCTGTGTGATCAGTCGTTGTACCCGAAGTCCTGCACCCAGTAGGTGACGGCGGTCGAGTAGCGGGGGTCCTTGTGTTCGGCGAACCCGAGGCCCATGGCGTCGAACTCGGGGTCCATCAGGTTGGTGCAGTGGCCCGGGCTGTTCAGCCATCCGCGCAGGGTGTCCTGCGGGGTGGGGAAGCCGCTGGCGATGTTCTCGCCGGCCGGGGAGCCCTTGTAGGCCGTGGCCTCGATGCGGTCGACGAACGAGCGGCCATCGAGGGAATCGTGGTCGAAGTAGCTCTTGGCGGCCATGTCCTCGGCGTGCAACTGGGCGGCCTTGGCGATCTCCGCGTTGTACACGACCGGCGACACTGGCGGCATCGACTTCGCGCCACATTGCTGACGCTGTGAGCGGGCTTCGTTCACCAGCGCGAACATCGTGGCGAGGTCGCCGGTGGGGACCGGGTCCGCCGCGACACCCTGGTCGGCAGCGCCTGTGCTGGAGCTTCCGGCCTTCTTGCTGTACTGCACAGCCACCAGGAACGTGTCGTTGCTGGTCACCCGCACCCGGAAGGTCCTGCGATCGGGGGAGTACGAGGTGCCCCCACGCTTCACGGTGAAGGCACGGACCTTGTAGGTGCCGGCCGGGACGTGCAGCACTGTCGAAGTGCGCACGACCTTCGAGTACGCCGGGCTCTTGACCTTGATCCGGGCCTTCTTCACGCCTGAAACGCTGAGGTTGACGTGGTTGGTGGCGGCGGCGGTGTGGTGGGTGCCGGCCGGCTCCGCGGCCGTGGCCGTGCCCATCGCCACCGCTTGCCCCAGGAGGAGCCCGGCGGTGCTGAGGGCTACTACATATCCACGCACACAGTGGGGATCGACCCCGTGGGGGGTCGGAATGGATGTTGTTCACCCGATCGGAGGTGCCCGGGCATCACCCGATCGGAGCAGTGCCCCTCAGGTGCCCATCGACTGCAGGGCGTTGATCAGGTCGGCGGCGGTGTCACTGGCACCGAGCAGACCGTCCACATGCGCCTTCGTCCCGCGCAAGGGGTCAAGGGTCGGCACACGCTGCAGCGCCGAGCGTCCGGGCAGGTCGAAGATGACCGAGTCCCAGCTCGCCGCTGCCACCTGCTGTGGGTAACGCCGCAGGCACTCGCCTCGGAAATAGGCGCGCGTGTCGGTGGGTGGATGGACGATGGCCGTTGCGACCTGTTCGTCGGTGGTCATCCTGCGCAGCCGGCCGCGTTGCTCGAGCCGCGCCCACAGGCCCCGTTGCGGATTGGCGTCGGCGTACTGCAGGTCGATGAGGTCCAACCGGGGATCACCGAACTCGAGGCCGTCCCGCCGCCGGTAGCCGTCCAGAAGTGCCTTCTTCGCGATCCAGTCCAGGCTGTCGACCAGTTCGGCGGGGTCCCGGCGTAGCGCATCCACGCACGCCTCCCACTCGGCCAGGATGTCCAGGGTGGGGGCGTCGGCGTCGCTGCCGTACCGGTCGTCGACGAACTTGCGCGCCTGCTCGACGAACTCCTGCTGCATCTGGACTGCCGTGAGTCTGCGGCCGTCCGCAGTTTCCATCTCGTACCGCAACTCCACGTCGTGGGACACCTCGTGCAGTTGCTTCACCGGACGGGAGAGCGCGAAGCCGCTGAAATCCCAGCCGCGCTCGATCATGCTCAGGACCAACGAGGTCATACCCAGCTTGAGGTATGTCGCGTACTCGCTGAGGTTCGCGTCGCCCACGATGACGTGAAGCCGGCGGTACTGCTCCGGGTCGGCGTGCGGTTCGTCACGGGTGTTGATGATCGGTCGTTTGAGGGTCGTCTCGAGACCGACCTCGACCTCGAAGAAGTCCGCGCGCTGGGTGAGCTGGAAACCCTTGATCTTCCCGTCCTGGCCCACGCCGAGCCTGCCTGCTCCCGTGATCACCTGTCGGCTGACGAAGAAGGGGATCATTGCTGACACGATGCTGGGGAACGGCGTGGGCCGCGGCATGAGGTAGTTCTCGTGGCAGCCGTAGGATGCGCCCTTGTTGTCGGTGTTGTTCTTGTACAGCCGGATCTGCAGCGCACCGGGCTCGGCGGAGGCCAGCTCCCCGGCACGGGACATGATCTGCTGGCCCGCTCGGTCGTAGAGGACAGCGTCGAAGGGGGTGAGGACCTCGGGCGTGGAGTATTCGGGGTGCGCGTGATCGACGTACAGGCGCGCGCCGTTGGTGAGGATGACGTTGGCCATCCCGACGTCGTCGTCGGTGAGTTGGGTGGGGTCGGCCTCCGCACGGCTCATGTCGAACCCGCGGGCGTCGCGCAGCGGGGTCTCCACGTCGTAGTCCCAGCGAGTCCGGCTGTTGCGCTGTGCGTGGGTGGAGCGGTCGTAGGCCGTGACCACCTGGCTGGACATCAGCATCGCGTTGGCATGCGGATGTCCCGGAGAGGAGACCCCGTATTCGGTCTCGATGCCCATGATCCGTACGACGCTCACCTTCCCAGGCTATCCCGGTCAGCGCGAGCAGGTCAGATGCCAGATCCGGCGGGAACGCACTAAGGTCGGATACAAGGAGGTGTCGACCATGGCAGACGGTCAGCAGCACAAGCAACGCCCCTCGACCAGCAAGCAGACCGAGGACGTCGTCGACGGCGAACTCGAGGCCGCCGCAGCACGGAAGGCGGAGATCGACGCCGATGTCGACTCCATCCTTGATGAGATCGACGACGTGCTCGAGGAGAACGCCGAGGAGTTCGTCGCCAGCTTCGTACAGAAGGGCGGCCAGTGACAGAGGCTTCCGGTCTGCCCGCCTATTTCCTGCGTCCCGGGTCGTCCTTCGTCGACTTCCTGGCTGATCACGATCCCAGCATGTTCGACCGTGCGCGCCATGCCCAGCCCGTGGACGTTCCGCACGGCACCACCATCGTGGCCAGTCAGTTCGCCGGCGGAGTCGTGATGGCCGGTGACCGCCGCGCCACGATGGGCAACGTCATCGCCCAGCGCGACATCGAGAAGGTCTACCCGGCCGACGAGTACTCGGTGGTCGGGATCGCCGGCACCGCCGGACTGGCGGTCGAGATGGTGCGGTTGTTCCAGACCGAACTCGAGCACTTCGAGAAGATCGAGGGGACCAGCCTGTCGCTGGAGGGCAAGGCCAACCGGCTGGCGTCCTTCATCCGGGGCAACCTCGGGATGGCCTTCCAAGGCCTTGCCGTCGTGCCGCTGTTCGCCGGCTACGACCACGCCCAGGAGAAGGGCAGGATCTTCTCCTACGACGTGACCGGTGGCCGCTACGAGGAGCACGACTACCACGCGGTCGGCTCCGGCAGTCCGTTCGCCAGGGGCTCGCTGAAGAAGCTCTACCGCGTCGACCAGTCCGACGTCGACGCCGTGCGGGTCTGTCTGCAGGCTCTGTACGACGCCGCCGACGACGACTCCGCCACCGGCGGGCCCGACCTCACACGCGGCATCTTTCCGGTGGTCTACATCGTCGACGCGCAGGGGGTGCGCCGGTTGGCCGAGGAGGACATGCAGGCTCTCGTGGACCAAGTGGTGGCGCAACGGTACCGCCGCCCCGACGGGCCGGTCGCTGATGAAACGGGGGAGGCCCAGTCATGACGATGCCCTTCTACGTCTCTCCCGAACAGATCATCAAGGACAAGGCCGACTACGCCCGCAAGGGCATCGCGCGAGGTCGCTCGGTGGTTGTGGCGCAGTACGACGAAGGCATCCTGTTCGTCGCCGAGAACCCGTCACGCGCGCTGCACAAGATCAGCGAGATCTACGACAAGATCGCCTTCGCGGCCGTCGGCAAGTACAACGAGTTCGAGAACCTGCGGGTGGCCGGCGTCCGGTACGCGGACCTGCGTGGATTCAGTTACGACCGGGCGGACGTCACCAGCCGCGGTTTGGCCAACGCGTACGCCCAGACGTTGGGCACGGTGTTCACCGAGGCCCAGAAGCCGTACGAGGTGGAGATCATCGTGGCTGAGGTGGGGGCCGATGAGGCGTCCGACCAGCTGTACCGGTTGACGTTCGACGGGTCCGTGGGCGACGAGCACGGATTCCTCGCCATGGGTGGTGCCTCGGAGGCGATCTCGAACCAGTTGCAGGAGCAGTGGCGACCCGATCTGACGCTGCGCGAGGCACTCACCATGGCAGTGGCAGCGCTGGCCGAACACGGCGGACAGGGTCCTCGCACGCTGGAGGAGAAGCAGTTGGAGGTCGCCATCCTCGACCGGACACGCCCGCGCCGAGCCTTCCGCAGACTCGTCGGACAGGAACTCGCCGGTTTGCTCAACGGCGGGTAGGTTGGCGCACATGACACGCAGGATCTTCGGCATCGAGACCGAGTACGGCGTGACATGTACGTTCCAGGGGCAACGCCGGCTTTCCCCGGATGAGGTGGCCCGCTACCTGTTCCGTCGTGTGGTCAGTTGGGGTCGCAGTTCCAACGTCTTCCTGCGCAACGGCTCCCGGCTGTATCTGGACGTCGGGTCCCACCCCGAGTACGCCACCGCCGAGTGTGACGACCTGCATCAACTCGTGACGCACGACAAGGCCGGGGAACGCATCCTGGAGGGGCTGCAGGTGGACGCCGAACAGCGTCTTGCCGGGGAGGGCATCCTCGGCGACATCTACCTGTTCAAGAACAACACGGACTCGGCGGGCAACTCCTACGGCTGCCACGAGAATTACCTGGTGGGTCGGCAGGGGGAGTTCTTCCGGCTGGCCGAGGTCCTCATCCCCTTTCTGGTGTCGCGACAACTGATCTGCGGCGCAGGCAAGGTTCTGCAGACCCCCCGGGGAGCGACCTACACCGTCAGCCAACGGGCGGAGCATGTGTGGGAATCGGTCAGCAGCGCGACCACGCGGAGCCGGCCGATCATCAACACCCGCGACGAGCCGCATGCCGACGCCGAGCGGTTCCGGCGCCTGCACGTGATCGTGGGCGACAGCAACATGAGTGAGACCACCACGCTGCTCAAGGTCGGCGCCACCGATCTTGTATTGAAGATGCTCGAGGCCGGGGCGCCCATGCGGGACCTCACTTTGGAGAACCCGATCCGCAGCATCCGCGACATCAGTCAGGACCCGACCGGCCGTCGCCTGGTACGGCTGGCCAACGGACGTTCCATCAGCGGGCTGGAGATGCAGCGCGAGTACCTGACGCGCGTGGAAGCGTTCGCACGCGCCGGGGGGTTGCTCGATGACCCGAACGGTGTGCCGAGCCGGGTCGTGGATCTGTGGACGCGCACCCTGGACGCCATCGAGTTCGACCGGTTGCAGGACGTCGCCACCGAGATCGACTGGGTCATCAAGCGCACGTTGATCGAGCGGTACATGGCCAAGCACGACCTGTCCATGACCGACGCCCGCATCTCCCAGCTGGATCTGGCGTACCACGACATCAGTCGCAAGCGGGGGCTCTTCTACCTACTGCAGGACAAGGGACTCGTCGACCGGATCTGCAGCGACATCGAGATCTTCGAGGCCAAGTCCATCCCTCCGCAGACGACACGGGCCAAACTGCGCGGCGACTTCATCAAGCGAGCACAGGAGAAGCGCCGGGATTTCACTGTGGACTGGGTGCACCTGAAGCTCAACGACCAGGCCCAGCGCACAGTGTTGTGTAAGGACCCGTTCAAGAGTGTCGACGAGCGTGTCGAGCGGCTCATCGCCTCCATGTGACGTGCATTAGGGTGAGGCCCATGCCCCGATCACTGCTGGCCATCGCTGTGGCCGTTCCGCTCCTGCTGGTGGGATGTGGATCGGACTCCGCTGAATCCACCCCGTCCGCCGAGCCGAGCGCGACGGCGGCCGCCTCGCCTGCTGGTGACGCCACGACCGTCGACGGTGTGACTGTCACCGGCGCGCCCGACTCCGAACCCACGATCGCCATCGAGGAGGGTGCCACGCCCCCGCCGGAACTGGTCGTGGAGGAGATCACCCCGGGTACCGGCAAGGAGGTCGGGCCGAACTCATTGGTCACCGTCCAGTACGTCGGGACCGCATGGTCCACGGGTCAGGTCTTCGACAGTTCCTGGGCCACCGGAGAGCTGCAGTTCCCGATCAAGGGTGTGATCACCGGCTGGCAGGAGGGCCTGCAGGGAGTCAAGGAGGGCGCCCGGGTCCTGCTGATCATCCCGCCGGACAAGGGCTACGGGGCCAATCCGCCGCCAGGATCAGGAATCGGTGTGGATGACACGCTGGTGTTCGTCGTCGATGTGAAGAAGGTGGGTTCATGACCGAGAAGCCGGAGATCGATTTCCAGGACGGCCCGCCCCCGACCGAGTTGGTGATCACCGACCTGATCGTGGGCGATGGCGCCGAGGCGCAACCGGGTGGGAACGTGACTGTTCACTACGTGGGCGTCGACTACGAGACCGGCGAGCAGTTCGACGCCTCGTGGGACCGCGGGGAGACGATCACCTTCCCGTTGCGTGGACTCATCCAGGGGTGGCAGGACGGCATCCCGGGGATGCGGGTCGGTGGGCGCCGGCAACTGGTGATCCCGCCGGAGCTGGCCTACGGGACCTCGGGTGGGCATCGGCTGTCCGGCCGCACGCTGGTGTTCGTCATCGATCTGATCGACGCCTGAACAGTTCGGCGTAGTTTGCCACCGGTCCGGATGCCGGTTGCGGATTGTCACTGCGACACGCCGAAATATCCCCTGAATGGGTGACTTTGGCTACTGTCGGTAATTCTTGTCCGTTCAAGTGGACAACGGCCTCAACTTTCAGCAGTCTCCTGCCGAAGCCACAAGCACAAACAGCGGCGAAGGAGGCGAGGACGATGACGACGATCAAGGCGACGTGCCCGATGTGTGGTGACGTTGATCTGACCCCCGCCGACGTCCGGCTGACAGTGGCGGAGGCAGCGGGCTGGGCCACCTACACGTTCAAGTGTGTGTCCTGCCAGGACCTCATCGAGAAGGCGGCGGACAACGAGGTTGTGGCTCTGCTGTCCAGTGCCGGGGTACTCATCGACAACGTCCCCGACGAGGTCCTCGAGACCCATCACGGTGGCCCCATCACCTACGACGACGTCCTCGATCTGGCCCTCTGGCTCGAGAGCCACGACATCATCGTTCCGCATCTGGTGACGCATTGACCGGACGGACTACCGCGTCCGCGGCCGGTCCGTCGTAGTCTGTACGCATGTTCTCGAACTTCCGAGGGTGGGAACCGATCATCCTCATTCTGCTCGTGGTGCTGCTCTTCGGCGCGAAACGTCTGCCCGACGCGGCTCGCGGCCTGGGGCGTTCGTTGCGGATCTTCAAGGCGGAGACGAAGGGACTCGCTGAACCGGCCGACGCTGAGGCGCAGGCCGCACCCGAGGCGCCCAAGGCCGTCGACGCCACACCGCCCACGCCGACCACCGATCCCAGCGTGACCGAACCTGCTCCGGGCAAGCAGACGCCCACACAGCCCTGACCGTGACCACCCCGCAACACCCGCGGGCGCAGATGCCGTTGCGGGAGCATCTGAGGGAACTGCGCCGGCGCTTGGTCATCAGCATCGCGGCCATCGCAGTCGGTGCGGTCGTCGGCTGGGTCTACTACACGCAGATCTTCGACATCATCTCCCAGCCGATCCAGGACGTCGTGGATCAGGCGGCGGCCGAGGGCCGCGACGTGCGTCTGGTCGTGTCGGGGGTGACCGACGCCTTCATGCTGCAGGTGAAGATCGCCGCACTTGCCGGTGTGGTCCTCGCCTCCCCGGTGTGGATCTACCAGTTGTGGGCGTTCGTGACCCCCGGTCTGCACGCGAAGGAACGTCGCTGGGTGTACGTCTTCGTCCTCATCAGCGTGCCGCTGTTCCTCGCGGGTGTTGTGCTCGCGTACGTTCTCATGCCCAAGGGCCTGGAGGTCCTGCTCGGATTCACCCCGGAGAACGTCGGCAACTACCTGCCCGTAGATCGCTATCTGTCGTTCTTCCTGCGGATGGTGATCGTCTTCGGCATCGGCTTCCTCACGCCGCTGTTCATCGTCGGACTCAACATGCTCGGCATTCTCAGTGGCCAGCGGCTCGCGAAAGCCTGGCGGTACATCATCTTCGGGGTCTTCGTCTTCGCGGCGGTGGCGACCCCCACCGGGGATCCGATCACGATGTTGCTGCTGGCCACTCCGGTGCTGGTGCTCGTCGGTGCGGCGGTCGTGTTCAGTCTGCTCAACGATCGTCGGCGCCGGCGCAACGCCACCGAGCCCGACTACGAGCAGTGGGACGACGACGAGGTGTCCCCGATCACCGAACAGGTCGATGGCGAGGCCTGAGCAGTTTGCACCGCGCGGGTGCGCCGTGCAGCGGCTCCTGGCGGGTACCCTCGGCGTGTGCTGAAAGCCGCCATCCTCATCAATCCCACGTCCGGCAAAGGCCGTAGCGCCAAGAACGCTCCCCGCGCAGTGGCGCGCTTGCGCGAGCGGGGAGTGGACGTCACGGCGCTTCAGGCCGACAGTGCGGATGCCAGCCTGAAGCTTGCGCACGAGGCCGTGGCCGGGGGTGTGGATGCCCTCATCGCCTGTGGTGGCGATGGCACGGTCCACCTCGCACTGCAAGCGGTGTACGGCACGGACACGGCGCTGGGGATCATTCCGGTGGGCACGGGTGACGACATCGCGCGGGGGCTCGACCTGCCACGCGACGATCCCGCGGCGGCCGCCGACGTGATCGCCGATGGCCGGACCCGGATGGTCGACTACGCCGTGATCAACGCCGACGACGGCACCGAGCGCGCCTTCCTCGCGGTGATGAGTGCCGGTTTCGACTCGGAGGTGACCCAGCGGGCCAACACCATGAAATGGCCCACGGGCACGTCTCGCTATCTGCTGGCGACGATCGCGGAACTGCGGGTGTACAAACCCGTCGAATTCACCATCGCCGTGGACGACCAGGTCCTGCACGAGCAGGGGATGATGCTCGCGATCGGCAACGGGGCGAGTTATGGCGGCGGCATGAAGGTCTGTCCGAGCGCCCGACTCGATGACGGCCAGCTCGACCTGACGTTGTTGGGACGGACCAGCAAGTTCACCTTCCTGAAGACGTTCCCCAGCGTCTTCAAGGGGACCCACGTCGAGCGTCCCTTCGTCCACACGCTGCGCGGCGCGAAGGTCCACGTGGAGGCAGCGGGGCAGACCGCCTACGCTGACGGCGAGCGGGTGGCACCACTTCCCGTCGATGTGCATGTCGTGCCGCGCGGTTTACGTGTCTTCGCATCGGTGGGTTAGCACGTAGTGTGCAGGTATGGCCACGCCCGCCGAAAGGTACGCCGCGGCACGTAAGCGCAGCCGAACCAGCCCGCACCTGGCCGCGTTCCGCGACCGCTACGACTTCCCGCTCGACACCTTCCAGGTGCAGGCCTGCGAGGCACTCGACGAGGGCCGCGATGTGCTGGTCGCCGCTCCCACGGGCAGCGGGAAGACGGTCGTGGGGGAGTACGCGATCCACCTGGCCCGAGAGACCGGCCGCAAGGCCTTCTACACCACCCCGATCAAGGCCCTGTCCAACCAGAAGTACCGGGACCTCGTCGCGCAGTACGGAGAGACCGACGTGGGTCTGCTGACCGGTGATGTCAGCATCAACGGCCATGCGCAGACGGTGGTGATGACCACCGAGGTCCTGCGGAACATGGTGTACGAATCCTCGCCTGACCTGACCGGTCTCGGATACGTGGTGCTCGACGAGGTGCACTACCTCGCCGATCGCGAACGGGGTGCGGTCTGGGAAGAGCTGATCATCCAACTCCCGGAGTCCGTGGCGATCGCGGCGCTGTCCGCGACGGTCTCGAACGTCGAGGAGTTCGGGGCCTGGATGGCCACTGTGCGGGGGGACACGCAGATCGTCCTCGAGGAGCATAGGCCGGTTCCGTTGTGGCAGCAGGTGATGGCCAACAACCGCCTGTTCGACCTCTTCGTCGATGACGCCCAGCGGCAGGTGAACCCCGAACTGCAGCGGTTGGCGCGCGACGGGATGCGTCCCCCCAAGCGGCACTCCCTGGATCGACCCGGGCGTGGCGGCAAACGTCCGCGTCCAGCGCGCACCCCCTCGCGGGTGGATGTCGTTGACCGCCTCGAAGCCTCCGACCTGCTGCCGGCGATCTACTTCATCTTCTCCCGGGCAGGAACGGAGGACGCCGTACGACTGCTCGCCAACAGCGGCATCCGGCTGACCTCTCCCGATGAGCGCCACCGGATCGCGCGTGTGGTCGAGGAGCGGTGCTCGGTCATCCCCGAAGCTGATCTGCTCGCGGTCGGTTTCGGCGACTTCAGCGATGCCTTGCAGCGCGGGATCGCGGCACACCACGCAGGCATGCTGCCGCTGTTCAAGGAGGTGGTCGAGGAGCTCTTCCAGGAGGCGTTGCTCAAGGTGGTGTTCGCCACCGAAACGCTGGCCCTGGGCATCAACATGCCCGCGCGTACCGTCGTGCTCGAGCGGCTTGTGAAGTGGAACGGGCAGACGCACGCTGACATCACGCCGGGGGAGTACACACAGTTGACCGGGCGGGCCGGTCGGCGCGGTATCGACGTCGAGGGGTACGCCGTCGTGCTGTGGAACCAGGCCGTGCAGCCCAACCACCTCGCAGGCCTGGCATCGACACGTACCTACCCGCTGCGGTCCTCCTTCCGCCCCACGTACAACATGGCGGTCAATCTCGTCCGTCGGGTGGGCCGCCGGGTGGCCCGCGAGATTCTGGAGACGTCCTTCGCGCAGTACCAGTCCGACCAGTCGGTCGTCGGTCTGGCCTCCACCATCAAGCGCAACGAACATGTCATCGAGGGCTACCAGGAATCGATGCAGTGCCACCTCGGTGACTTCGCCGAATACGCGGCGATCCGCCGGGAACTCAACGACTTGGAGAAGAGCACCTCCCGGGAGTCGGCACGGCTCACCCGGGCCCACGCCGCGCAGTCGCTGGAACGCCTCGAACCCGGCGACGTCATCGCTGTACCCACCGGCCGGCGCTCCGGATTGGCCGTCGTGCTGGACGCCGGGTTGGACGAACTCGGTGAACCGCGGCCGCAGGTCCTCACCGTCGATCGCCAAGTGCGTCGTCTGAGCGTCGCGGACTTCACGGCGCCCGCGGTGGTGGTCGACCGCCTGCGCATCCCGCGGGACTTCCATCCACGCAGCGCGAACGCCCGAAAGGCGCTCGCGACCCGACTCAGCGAACTGTCGGGCCGGCACACCAACGTGCGTCCGCCCAAGGTGCGTGACAGTGGCAACGACGTGCAGATCGCGCGCCTGCGCGCCCGGCTGCGCAAGCATCCGTGCCACGGCTGTTCCGACCGGGAGTTGCACGCCCGGTGGGCAGAGCGAGCCGCAAGACTGCAGAAGGAGAACGACGCCCTTGCGCGCCGAGTGGAGGGGCGGACGAACACCATCGCTCGGCAGTTCGACCAGATCTGTGCGGTGCTCGTCGAACTCGGCTATCTGGACCCGCATGGGGATGAACTGTCGGTCACCGAGGACGGCGCTCGCCTGGGGCGGCTCTACACCGACCGGGCGCTGGTGATCGCGCAGTCCCTGCGTTCGGGCCTCTGGCGCGATCTCACCCCGCCCGAACTCGTGGCCTGCGTCGCCGCCTTGGTCTTCTCCTCGCGTACGGACGAGGAGACCGTCCCGCGGCTGCCGAATGGGCGTGTGCGGGAGGTACTGGCCGAGCAGGTGCACCTGTGGGCCGGGATCGAGGCGCTGGAGTCCGAGTTCTCGGTGCCGATCACCCCGGAACCGGACATGGGCTTCTGCTGGGCCGCGTACCAGTGGGCCAACGGTCAGTCGTTGGCGTCGGTGCTGCGCGGAAGTGATCTGCCCGCCGGCGACTTCGTGCGCTGGTGCAAGCAGGTGATCGATGCGCTCGGTCAGGTGGCAGGTGCCTGCGCTGCCGACGATCCGACCCGGGTCAACGCCCAACGCGCCGCGGATCTCCTGCGCCGGGGCGTGGTCGACTACTCCTCAGAGGTCTGAGATCGCGCTCAGGATGCGCTTGACCGAGTTGGAGATGCCGAACTCCGCACCGATCGCTTCCAGCAGTGCCACGTCCGGTGCCGGCGGTCCGGTAGGAGCGGCCGGCACAGGCAGATCTCGGACGACACGAACCACTGCGGGTGCTGCAGACAGATAGGCTGCCGAGGCGATCAAGGACGCGCGGATCCGCGGGGAGATCGACGATGTCGGGTCGTCGACCGCAGCGATGACGCCGTCGAGGTCGCCGAACATCCGCAGCAACGACGCGGCGGTCTTCTCACCGATACCCGGAACGCCGGGAAGTCCATCGCTGGTGTCGCCGCGCAGCGTGGCCATGTCCGCGTATTGGGACGGCGCCACGCCGTACTTCTCGACGACGAAGGCCTCGTCGACGTATTGGATCTTCGAGATGCCTCGCGCGGTGTAGAGCACCCGTACCTTCCTGGCGTCATCGACGAGTTGGAACAGGTCCCGATCGCCGGTCACGACGTCGACGCCACTGTCGGCGAGGCTCGCATACGTCCCGATGACGTCGTCCGCCTCATGCTCCGGTACCCCGACGGGAGGCACGCCCAGACCCACGAGTGCGGCTTCAATCAGCGGGATCTGCTCCTGGAGGGCATCGGGCACCTCCTCCTCGTCGCCGGTGGCCACCCGGTGCTCCTTGTATGAACCGATCAGGTCCACACGCCACTGGGGTCGCCAATCGGCGTCCCAACAGGCGACCACGGCCCCCGGCCGGTGTTCGCGGATCAGGCGCGCGAGCATGTCCAACAGGCCCGAAGCCGCATTCGTCGGCGGGGCATCGGCGGTTCGGCGCGTGTCCGGCACGCCGTAGAAGGCACGGAAGTACAGCGATGCGGTATCCAGCAACATGAGAGGTCCGGCCACAGGCAGTAGTCTCGCAGGCGTGACGAGCACAGACACCGCAGACCTGAAAGCCCGTCTCAGCGGGGCCGCCACAGCCGCCGCTCAGGCCGGCCTCGACGCGCTGCTGGTGAGCCCCGGTCCCGACCTGCGCTACCTCACCGGCTACGACGCGATTCCGCTCGAGCGGCTCACATGCCTGGTGGTTCCAGCCGATGGTCCGCCGCGGATCGTGGTGCCGGAACTCGAAGTCCCCGCTGCGCTGGCAAGTCCTGTGGGCGACCTCGGGATCGATGTGGTCGCCTGGGCCGAGACGGCGGACCCCTACGCGCTCACCGCGTCACTGCTGCCCCATGCGAAGCAGGTGGCCGTGGACGATCACATGTGGGCCGTGAAGGTGCTGGCACTGCGCGACGCCATGCCCTCGGCGCAGCAGAGTGCGGCCGGTGCGGTGATCCAGGACTTGCGCATGCGTAAGTCGGCCGCCGAGATCACGGCCCTCGTGCGGGCCGGGGAAGCGATCGACGCCGTACACGCGCAGGTGGCCGGATTCCTGCGGCCAGGGCGCACGGAGCGGGAGGTCGGTGCCGATATCGCCGATGCGATCCTGGCCGCCGGGCACGCGACCGTCGACTTCGTCATCGTCGCCTCCGGCCCGAACGGTGCCAGCCCCCACCACGAACTGTCCGACCGGGTGCTCGCGTCCGGCGACACGGTGGTCGTCGATATCGGGGGTACGATGCCCGACGGCTACTGCAGCGACTCCACGCGTATGTATGCCCTCGGCGAGCCGTCGCCGCAGGCACTGGCTGAACTGGAGGTCCTCCAGCAGGCGCAGGCCGCCGCGGTCGAGGCTGTCCGCCCGGGTATGACCTGCGAGGCCATCGACGCGGTCGCCCGAGACGTGCTTGCGGCCGCCGGACTCGCGGAGTTCTTCATCCATCGCACCGGTCACGGCATCGGGCTCGAGACCCACGAAGAGCCGTACATCATCGCCGGCAACAGCCGCGTCCTCGAGCCCGGCATGGCGTTCAGCATCGAGCCTGGCGTGTACCGGGCGGGGTCGCATGGGGCGCGTATCGAGGACATCGTGGTGTGCGTCGAGGATGGCGTCCTCCGCTGCAACAACCGCCCGCATGAACTGGTGATCGTGGCATGAACGACCTGCTCGAACTCACTGACGAGCTGGCTCGCCGGGAACTGGCACCCCGCGCTGCGCAGTACGAGAGCGAGGCGCGTTTCCCCCGCGAGGTCTTCTCGACCCTCGGTGCTTCGGGCCTGCTCGGACTGCCTTACTCGCAACGCTGGGGTGGTGCCGAGGTCGGCTACTCCGACTATCTACAGGTGCTGGAGATCCTCGCGCGGCGGTGGCTGACGGTGGCCCTCGGGGTCAGTGTGCACACTCTGTCGTGCCACGCTCTGGCGACGGCTGGATCTGATGAGCAGCGTGACCGGTGGCTGCCTGACATGCTCGGTGGCGACCTGCTGGGGGCGTACTGCCTGAGCGAGCCCCAGTCCGGGTCCGACGCTGCCGGATTGAGCACGTCCGCCACGCGCGACGGCGACGAGTACGTGCTCAAAGGGACCAAGGCGTGGATCACCCATGGTGGGGTCGCGGACTTCTACACCGTGATGACCCGCACGTCCCCCGACCGGACTGCGGGAATCACCGCGTTCCTCGTACCCGGTGACGCCGCCGGAGTGTCGGCAGCCGCACCCGAACGCAAGATGGGGATGCGGGGCTCGGTGACGGCGCAGGTGATCCTCGAAGACGTGCGTGTGCCCACGTCACGCCGACTGGGGGAGGAGGGCAGCGGATTCCGGATCGCTCTGAACGCTCTGGACTCCGGCCGGCTCGGCATCGCTGCCTGCGCCGTCGGTCTGGCGCAGGGGGCGCTCGACACCGCCGTCGAATACGCCACGGCGCGCCAGCAGTTCGGCTCGCCGATCGCCACCTTCCAAGGTGTGTCCTTCACGCTGGCCGACATGGCCACCGGGATCGCCGCCGGCCGTGCCCTGTACCTGGATGCTGCACGTCGTCGTGACGCGGGCGAGGCGTTCTCCACCCAGGCTGCAATGGCCAAGTTGTTCTGCACCGACATGGCCATGGCCGTGACCACCAGCGCTGTACAGGTGCTCGGCGGTGCTGGGTACGTTGAGGACTACCCGGTCGAACGGTACATGCGGGAGGCCAAGGTCCTGCAGATCGTCGAGGGCACCAACGAGATCCAACGCCTCGTCATCGGCCGTGCCCTGACTCAATAGAATCGATCCAGTGAGGACCCTGCTCGTCTCCGGACACGTCTACTCGATGTCCGAACGGTTCGCGACGGCGGTGCTCGTGGAGGACTCGACCATCGCCTGGATCGGCAATGACGCCGGCGCCGACGTCCATGTGAGCGATGTCGATGCGGTGGTGGATCTCAACGGTGATCTGCTGACGCCCGGGTTCGTGCACCTGAACGATCCGCACCCCTCTGCCGATCTCGGTTTCGTGTACGGTGAGCGATCCTCCATCCGGATCGCCGATCGGTGGGTCGATCAAGCGTGGGATGCCGGCGCTGGTGAGCCCTTGGCGGTGGTGCCCCGCGATCCCTGTCGGCTGCGCTCGCGGATCGCCGCGGGCGCCCCCACGGCGCTCGTGCCCGACCACCACGAGCCGTCGGGATGGGGGACGATCCGCGCTGCCGTCCACGAGATCGCGCCAGCGGAACGTGTGAGTGCCCGGGCGGCCTTCTCGGCGCTCACCCGTGGGGCCTGGCGACTGCTCGGTGCACCCGACCGCGGGGTGCTGGCGGTGGGCGCCGACGCCACCTTCGTGCGTTGGGCGGTGGATGATCTCGTGGTCGAGGCACCCGATGAACGCATCAGCAACTGGTCGACGGATCCACGGGCCGCAACCCCTGGCCTGCCGCCGCTGGGTCGCGACGACGCCCTACCTACCGCGCGCAGCGTCTGGCGGCACGGGGTCGAAGGGTGAGAAGGCTCATCCTGGCCCTGGCGTCCGGGATCCTGCAGTTCCTCGCCTTCCCGCCCGTCGGCTGGTGGTGGACCGCCCCGTTGGGCGTGGCGGCGCTCCTGTTGGCTGTGCGCGGCGCTCCCGGCGGCCGAGCGGCTGGCCTTGGTCTGATCGCCGGGTGGGCCTTCTTCCTGCCCCTGCTGCATTGGCTCACTGTGCTCGGCTGGGACGCATGGCTGGCCCTGGCTTTGGTGATCGCCGGCTGGTACGCCGGAATGGGGTGGGCGCTGAGTGTGGTGGCCGATCTTCGCTGGTGGCCGTTGGCCGTTCCGGTGGTCTGGGTCCTGCAGGAGTGGCTGCGATCCCGATTCCCGTGGGGCGGCCTGGGATGGGGCAGGCTCGCCTTCGGGCAACCGGATTCACCTTTCACCGGCTGGGTGACTGTGGGAGGCGCGCCGTTGCTCACGGCCGCTGTCGCCCTCGCAGGCTGTCTGCTCGTGCTGGCGATGACGTCCTGGCGCGCGGCTGCGGGTGCAGTGGTCGGATTGCTGGGGATCGGCCTGGTGGGCGGTCTGGTCTGGCCCGTGACGTCGCCCGAAGCGCCTCCTGCCGCCAGCCGGCTCGCGGTCGTTCAGGGCAACGTCCCGCAGCCGGGTATCGACTTCCTGGGCCGTCCGTTGGCCGTGCTGTCGAACCACCAGCGCACCACGATCGAGCTCGCTGCCGCTGTCAGGCTGGGTGACGAGCCCCAGCCGGACGCAGTCATCTGGCCCGAGAACTCCGCGGACATCGACCCCGTGGAACGGCCCGAGGCACGTGAACTCGTGGACTCCGCGGCAGTGGCCATCGATGCACCGATCCTGGTGGGAACGGTTCGCAGCGTCGGGCCGGACCGGGCTGCGAATGTCGGTGTGGTCTGGGATCCGGTCGCGGGTCCGACGGACGCCTACGTGAAGCAGCACCCCGTACCGTTCGGGGAGTTCCTTCCGATGCGCCCGCTACTGTCGCGGTTCATCACGCGATTCGACCGTGTGCCGCGCGACTTCATCGCCGGGGAGGAGCCCGGTGTGCTGCGCCTCGGCCCGGCGGTGATCTCCGATGTCATCTGCTTCGAGATCTCCAACGATGAGATCGTGCGGACAGGGGTGCGTGAAGGCGGTCGCGCAGTGGTCGTCCAGACGAACAACGCCACGTACGCGACCACGGCCCAGCCAGAACAACAGTTCGATATCAGCCGCCTGCGGGCCCGGGAGACCGGGCGGGATGTCCTGGTGGCGGCGACCACTGGGGTCACGGCCGTGATCACGCCGATGGGGGAGTGGATCGCTCTGCCGCAGTTGGAGTCGGGATGGATCAACCGTGAGGTCTCGCTGCGGGACACGTGGACACCGGCGGTCCGGTTCGGAGGACTCGTGGATGGCATTCTGAGCGCACTGGGGGCGGTGGTGATCGGCCTCGGGCTGTGGGGTCGGCGCAGGCGGCACGCCGTGGAAAGGTAGGCTCCCCACGTGGCGCAGTCCTTCGAAGACCTCGGTGGAATCCTCGTTGTCATTCCGACCTACAACGAGCTTGAGAACCTCCCGAAGATCATCGCCCGGGTGCGCCAGAGCGTTCCGGAAGCCCACATCCTTGTGGCCGACGACAACAGTCCCGATGGCACCGCACAGGTCGCCGACGAGATCGCGGCCGGCGACGATCACGTCCACGTGATGCACCGCTTGGGGAAGGAGGGCCTTGGCGCGGCCTACCTGGCGGGTTTCTCCTGGGCCCTGGAGAACGGCTTCGATGTTGTCGTGGAGATGGATGCCGACGGCAGCCATCAGCCGGAGCAACTGCCTCTCCTGCTCGATGCGCTGCGGGACGCAGACCTGGTGCTCGGCTCGCGGTACGTCCCGGGCGGGTCTGTGGTGAACTGGCCCAAGTCGCGCGAATGGCTGTCGCGGGGCGGCAACTGGTACACCAGGCGGGCTCTTCAGATCCCTTTGCAGGATGCCACTGGGGGCTACCGGGCCTTCCGTGCGTCGACCCTGCGGGCCCTCGACCTCGACGGGGTGGGCAGCGCCGGCTACATCTTCCAGGTGGACCTTGCCTACCGGACCCTGGCCAAGGGGCTGCGGGTCAAGGAGGTGCCGATCGAGTTCGTGGAGCGTGAGGTCGGCGACTCGAAGATGAACCGCAAGATCGTCTCCGAGGCCCTCTGGCGGGTCACCGTGTGGGGTGCCCGGGAGCGGGTGGCAAAAGCGAAGACCGCCGCGAGATCACGGCGGTCTTCGAAGTAGGGGTCTGGGTCAGGCGCTGCGCAGACCGGCGTCGTCGTCGGCCTCCAGCAGAGCCAGTCGCTCTTCGAGCAGTTCCTCGAGGTCGGCGATGGTGCGCCGCTCGAGCAGCATGTCCCAGTGGGTGCGCACCGGCTTCACCGGCTTGGGCTCAGGCTTGACGGCGTCGACCAGCAGCGCCATCTCGCCGCAGTGGCACTCCCACTCGACGGGAACCTCGGCCTCGACGGCGAACGGCATGTTGATCACGTGGCCGGCGGGGCAGTTGTACGTCACGGTCATCCGCGGTGCGAATTCGACGTCCCGGTCGTTCTCCAGGCTCGTCGCACCGAGTCGGGTGCCGCGCAGTGCCTCACTCATGAATGCCTTCCTTCTCCTCGCCGTGCACCGTCACTGCGGTGCTGCCTGGCTCAACGCCACGCACATCCTGTTCATTCCCAGAAAGTGGGGCTTTCACACATCGGTGTGATGCCGATCACCTCGCCGTTCCGGGCTGCCATGTCCACCATGGCGGCTGGGACACCCCTGCGGCACGCCCAGAGGACGCGTTTGACACAGCGCTTACAAAGCTGCGACCGGGGGAAGGCGTGGTGTCACCTGGAAGGACTATAGCGGGATCACCCTGCGTGCACACCCTGCTTGCGTTGATCCAGAACAGATCGCAGGACACTGGGCCGATCCGTCATGATCCCGTCAACTCCGAGATCGAACAGGCTGTGCATCTGGACGGGGGAGTCAATGGTCCACACGTGGACGGGCCAGCCGCGAGCATGAGCCGCTTCGATGAACGGTTCCGTCACGATCCGGACGCGGGTCGTGTGAGGGGGGACCTGCACACATGCCGACCCGCGTGGCAGCACCCGGCCCGAGACGGACAAGGCCCCGACGCGACTGTGCCCGACCAGAGCGGCGATCTCCGAGGGTGCCAAGCCGGTGCACACCGACTCTCCGAAGACCTCGCGGACGGCCAGCAACCTGTTGCGGGAGAAGGACGCGACGCAGACCCGTTCGAGGTGGTCTTCGCGGCGCAGCAGTCGCATTACCGGCACGACCGCGTTGTCCTCCTTGATGTCGATGTTGAAGCGGATGTCCGGGAAGTGGTCGAGGACCTCCTGCAGCGAGTGGACGCGCTCGGCGTCGCCGATGCGGGCCTTCTTGACCTCGGAAAAGGTGAGGTCGCGGATCCTGCCCACGCGGTCGGTCACCCGTTGCAGGGTCTCGTCGTGGAACACCACCGGCACGCCGTCGGCTGTCGCCCGGATATCGGTCTCGATGTAGCGGTAGCCAAGGGAGACCGCATTTCGGAAGGCGCGCAGTGAGTTCTCAGGTGCTTCACCTGCCCCGCCCCGGTGGGCGAGGCCGAGGGGCGTGTCGACGTTGAGGTACGGGTGGCTCACAACGCGCCGGTGGTCGGCAACTGATCGACCCACGGCTGCTCTGCCTCGATCTGTGCGGCCAGTTGCAGCAGAAGCGCATCCTGGCCGAACGCCGCCGCGATCTGGACACCCACGGGAAGACCGTCGCGGGTGACGTGCATCGGGACGCTGGCCGCCGGCTGCCCGGTGAGGTTGTAGATCTGGGTCTGCGGGGTGGCTTCCAACGAGTCCGCCGCGAGGTCATCGAGGGTCTTGCGCAGCACGGGTCCCGGGCCGACGCGCTGCAGCACGGACAAGGCGACCTGCTCGACCTGGCTGGGGGCGAGTTCGCCGATCCGCACCGGGGGAGCGGCTACCGTTGCGCTGAGGTGCACGTCGAACTCGGGACCGAAGATGTCCGCGAACTGCCGGCCTTTCTGCAGACCCCACTGGCGCGCGGCCGACATCTCTGCGGCCGACAGGGTGCCACCGACCTGCTTCAGGAACCACGTGGCGCGTTCGAAGTTGCGGGGATCCGGTTTGCGCCCGGTCACCTCCTGCGTCCAGTCGATCTCGTTGGCCACGTTGGCGGCCACGATCGTCAGATAGGCCTTCGCGCCCTCCTGGGGGACGACGGGAAGGTCGTACTCGATCACGTCGTGGCCGAGCGCCGACAGCAGCGAGACGGCCTTGTCGACAGCCTCGACCGCATCCGGATGCATCTTGCGGCCGAAGATGCTGCGAGTGGAGTAGCCGATCCGCAGTTTCGGTGGTTTGCGCGCCGCGGCGACCTGGTAGGACTTGGGGCCCTCCGGGGCGGCGTACGGCGCGCCAGGGTCGGAACCCCGGACCGCGTCGAGCGCTGCGGCGCTGTCCCGCACCGAGCGGGACATCAGCAGTCTGGAGACCATGCCGTCCCACGCCTCTGCCTCGTCCGGGCCCAACGGTACGAGGCCGCGGCTGGTCTTCAAGCCGAAGATCCCGCAGTGGGAGGCCGGGATTCGCAGCGATCCGCCACCGTCGCCGCCGTGGGCCAGGGGCACGATGCCGGCGGCTACCGCGGCGGCCGAACCGCCACTGGACCCGCCCGGGGTGTGGTCCAGGTTCCACGGGTTGCGGGCAGGGCCACGAAGCTCCGGTTCGGAGACCCCCATGATCCCGAACTCCGGGCAGTTGGTCTTGCCGAAGATGTTCAGCCCGGCCATCTGGAAGCGCACCATGAGTTCGCTGCTGCGCTGCGGGATCCAGTCCTCGAGAGAACGGCTGG
>WBZU01001046.1_pt1 | contig 21835 bp, 16 predicted proteins | sample 5204311 | NCBI WGS metagenome assembly WBZU01 (sample SAMN12344359, study PRJNA552823) | activated sludge metagenome | biome: Activated sludge suspended growth; feature: Nitrification reactor; material: Wastewater; isolation source: activated sludge from nitrification reactor of wastewater... | reverse complement strand
TCCCGGTCTTCTGGTGAAAGTGTCGGCCCAGGCGCCTGGCGTCGAATTTTTTTGACCTTGCAAGGAGTTGGATAAATATGAAGCTGCTCAAAAACACGCGCAAGAAGGTTGTGACTCTGGCGGTCGCTTCGGCGCTCGGCGGTGTCGCGATGATGTCGGCGCCTGCTCACGCCATGAACGTGGCCCAGGATGGTAAGGGCGAAGTCCTGCTCTTCCCGTACTACACCGTTAAGAATGGTTTCGATACGCTGTTGTCGGTGACGAATACCTCCGATAGAACGGTCTTGTTCAAGATTCGTTTCCGCGAAGCACTGAACAGCCGTGAAGTTCGCGACTTCAACGTTGCCCTGTCTCCGCATGATGTGTGGACCGCTGGTGTGACGATTGATGGCAGTGGCAATGGGGCGTTGGTCCGCACCTTCGATAAGTCTTGCACGTCGCCGATTCTGCCGCCAGGCCCGAATGGGTCGACGGAAATTGCGTTTGCTTCGTTCGCCTACGATGGTACCGCGCCGTTCGACGATGACGGTGGTGGTCACACTTTGACCCGTGTTCAGGAGGGCTATATCGAAATCATCGAAATGGCGATTTCGACAGTACCGGAGTCCGCAATTCCAGCATCTGGCTCGTCAATTGAGACTGTGACGCAGCACTTCCCGGCCGGAACGGTGCCGCGTAGTTGCGCGACGTTTGATGCGGCATTCCTTGATGCCGCGAACTTGACAAACGGTCCTACGGGTTCGGGTGCGTTCGCGTCTTTCACTGCGCCGGCTAACGTGCTGACGGCAAGCGCCACGTTGATCAACGTTGCGAAGGGTACCGCATTTGATGCGTCGCCGACGGCAATCCAGGCTTTCCAGGACAGCCAGACAATCATCTTCGCGCCGCAGGATTTGGGGCCGACGCTTGCTGACGGTGAGATTGCCCCGATTGCGAACATGCTGATTGATGGTATCGCTGTTCCGGCTGCGATTGCAGATCGTTCCGCTTCTGTGGCGACCTCTGTTGATGCTGTCAGCGCCTTGCTGAGTGCAGACTTCCTGGTCAACGAGTTCGCTTCGGGCGGCTCGGCAACCAGCGGTGCCAAGACGGATTGGGTCGTTACCTTCCCGACTAAGCACTTCTACGTCGACCAAGAGGGCTCGCTGAGCACGGTTCTTCCGCCGTTCCATGCCTTGTTTACTGGCGTCAACACGTCCTGCGATCCGATCACAGCGTCGCTGTATGACCGCGAAGAGAAGACCCAGGTTTCGGTCGGGCAGACGCAGTTCTCGCCTCTCCCGTCTGGCCCCTCGGGCGCATCGCTGTGCAACGAAGTCAACGTGGTGAACTTCACGCAAGGCGCGCCGCTCCCGGTTTTGGGTAGCGGTGTGCAGTTGGCGGTGGATACATCACCTGTTGGATCTTCTGGATGGTCTAGGTTGGCCATTCCGGCGGCTTCTCCCGTTAATGGGTTCACGGGCTTGCCGGCGATTGGGTTCAACGTGATAAGTCGCGACAACACGGCGGAGGCTGGCAACAACCGTAACTATGGCTCGGGTGCGGCACATGCCCGTACGATTGTCGGATTTCCTGGACCATAATCGCAAAGAGATTCAACACATTGTACCGTTGCGGTATTCAGTTGTCTAAGTAATCCGGGTGCCCGCTGAAGAGCGGGCGCCTTTTTTGTTGGGTTTGGCGCGCGGCGTTGCAATTAGATCTGTATTACTCTCGCGTTTGCAGGGTTTGTCTCGGCTAAAGAAAATTGGGGTTGTTCGACCCCAGTCGGTAATAACTCACGATAGGTCAGGTTTGTAGCATTCTTCTCGTCGTTTGCCTAAATTTCTCAGTTAGACTTGCCGTTAAATTGATGACGCAAGTCCCTGGTTACAATGACCTGATCACATTGGAGGTGAAAACCGTGATCCTATCAAAGCTATTTTTTCGTTCCTTGATTGCAACAGCCGCCGCAGGGGTGATCGCCGCCTCAGTGCTTGCTGGGACTATTAGTATTACTGATGGGAACGGAACCACGTCGAACTGCACTTACAACACCTTGACCGTCGATGCAGGCGGAGGGGCTTCCGCGACAATCTCCGGTTGTACGGTCGCGACTGGCTCTAGCAGCTCCAGCTCCAGCTCCAGCTCCAGCTCCAGCTCCAGCTCCAGCTCCAGCTCCAGCTCCAGCTCCAGCTCCAGCGGCGGGGCGACGGATGATCCCGGCTGGCTGACCGGCACATGGATCCCGGCTGGTATGACTAACACTTGGGTTGTGGATCAGTCCGGCTCTGCGGCGGCGGGTGGAGTTTCAAACCTGCCGGGGTGCGTTAATCAGAAATCGACCACAGACGTTGTCTGCCGATCTGCTTCTAGCTACACGGGCCAAATTTCGGGGACAAACTACACTATCACTATGGGGATGGGAAACGTTATTTCGGTTCGGTTCCGTACGCTCGAAAATGCGACAGCAACGGGTCAGTACTTCAAGCTATACAGTGGGGACAGCGGTGGCCTGCCTGCTGCAGTCGTCTGGACGCTTAGTACGACGCCGGGAGATTTCGCCAATGTTCCGGCGAACTGCAGCAAGATCGGCAATGCTGGGGGTATGCCGGTAATGGTGATCAATGGTAGTACAGGATGCCCTGTTTTACCGAACACGAGCTACTACCTCAATATCAAGACAACATCAACATGTAGCGGCAGTACCTGTCGTTTCAAGATTCTTGAACCGGCATTGATGGCGAATTGACGCTACGGTGCATTTTGGTATGATCTCATGAGTTACTTGAATGGGCGCTTTGACGCCCATTCAAGCTGGTGCATAGTGCGTTGCGTATGAAACCTCGGATGAAGCGCTTTGGCGGGTGGGCTGCGGCACTAATTTTGATTCCTTGCTCTTGGGCAATCGGTTCCGAATTTGTCGTAGCAGACGGACGAGGCGAGATTAGTGCGAGCGCGATTCGTACAGAGTTGCTTGCGGCTCAGCCAGATATGCGTGCTCGAATCGTATCTTCCCCTGAGGCACTAGCCCGCTTCGTATCAGGAGTTCTCGTTGATCGGCGAGTGGAGCGTGAGGCGCGCGAGCTCCGGATCGATGAATGGCCTGCGACCAAGGCCGCGATTGAGAAGGCCGTCAGGGACTTGCTTGTCGTGGCCTACATAGATCAGCAACTTGCCAAGGCGATGGCCTCGGCACCGGATTTCAGAACGCTCGCCAAGGAGTACTTCGAGGCCAACCGATCCCAATACAGGAAACTCGAGGCAATACGCGTAGCGCATATTCTCGTCCGAGTTGATCCAGAGGATGACCGGTTTTCAGAAATTGAACAACGAGCCAAAGCTCAGGAGCTGCTAGTGCGCCTTAAGGCCGGAGAAGCTTTCGACGAACTCGCCAAGAGCACTTCGGATGACAGCGGCTCAGGGCGCAATGGCGGCGAACTTCCCGGTTGGGCGCCGCGAGGTCAGTTGGTACCCCCTTTCGAACGTGCAGCCTTTGCACTAAAGATTGGCGAGTTCAGCGAAATTATCCGAACGAGATTCGGGTTCCATATCATCAAACTTCTCGACTACCGAAAGGCTGCGCCGCAGGAATTCAAGGAAGTCGAACAGCAAATCATCGCCAAATTACGAACTGAGTACCGAGAAGCTCGGCGCGACGAGATCGTCGGTCAGTTTGCGGGTAATTCTTCGGTGGAGATCGCTCCGGTCTTTCTTGACGCGGTCAAAGCAAATTGAGCGTCCAGGCACTGGCCGTGGCAATGAGGAATGCCTAAAAGTGATTTGTCGGCGGATACCAACCGGATTTCCGCTGAGACTAGGGTTAATGGGATGGTCGCCCCTTTTGTTCAAGTGGTTGTCATGCAACTCCCACTTTGGCACATCGATGCCGTTTCAGGAGGGGGCGACCATCCCCAATAGACCCTAACAACTGTCGTTCTCGACCAAGCTTCCTCCCGCTCTGTATCAAGGGACGCTCTTGACCATTATGCAAAGCTGCGGATTCCGCGATCGCAACCCCGTTTTGGAATTGGCGCTGCGACGAAGCGATGCAGGGGACAGGCGGATATAGCCGGAGCGGAGCTCTATTGTCAGGCGCATGAGCGAACCTAGTCGGCACAGCGGCGCTCACTGACGGTCATGCTCTTCAACTCGTCTGAATACCTGCTGGTACTGTTGCCGATCTCCTTCGCGGCGTATTTTTTACTGATTCGATTCCGGCTGCCTAATCTTGCCAACGCTTCGCTGATTGGCGTCAGCCTGTTCTTCTACGCATGGTGGAAGCCAGGGGATCTCGGACTGCTCCTTGGCTCCGTTGCCATCAATTTTCTCCTTGGCCGGCATCTGTCCCGGCACGGCAGCACTTGCGACCGCTCAGCCCGGCGGACGCTTGCTGCCGGAGTAGGGTTCAACCTGATACTCCTCGGCTACTACAAGTACGCGGGATTCGGTGTTGAAACCATTAATCGCCTGTTCGCGACGCAATTGCCGGATCCGGGAGTTGCCATTCCATTGGCAATAAGCTTCTTCACATTCACGCAAATTGCTTACCTTGTGGATAGCTATCGTGGGCACGCCCGTGAATACAGTCTGGCCAACTACCTGCTGTTCGTCACTTTCTTTCCGCACCTGATCGCGGGTCCGATTCTTCATCACACGGAGATGATGCCGCAGTTCGAATCGCGGCGAAATCTCGCAGTGCGATCTTCGAACGTTGCGTCAGGTCTTCTCCTGATCAGCATGGGACTGTTCAAGAAGGTTGTCATTGCCGATACGTTCAGCGTATGGGCAACGGCCGGTTTCGATCAGGCAAGCGCCCTCTCATTTTTCGAGGCCTGGATATCGAGCCTGTCCTACACATTTCAACTCTACTTCGATTTCAGTGGCTATACCGACATTGCCCTGGGATCGGCACTGTTGTTCAACATCCGTCTGCCAATCAATTTCAATTCGCCATACAAGGCGCGAAACATTCAGGACTTCTGGCGACGCTGGCACATTACGTTGAGCCGCTTCCTCCGCGACTACCTGTACATACCCTTGGGTGGAAACAAGCGCAGCACGGCCCGGGTCCTTGCCAACCTGATGATCACCTTCGTGCTCGGGGGGCTATGGCATGGCGCCAGCTGGATGTTTGTCATCTGGGGCGCATTGCATGGCGCCGCGATGATCGCTCATCGGGCGTGGTCGCAGCTCGGCATCGGGCTACCAAGATGGCTTGCGTGGTTGCTAACCTTCAACTTCGTCAATCTTGCCTGGATATTCTTCCGCGCCCGCGACATGGCAGATGCAAAGCGTGTTCTCGAAGGAATGGCCGGCATGCATGGCGTCGTCCTTCCGCCCGTGTTCGGCGACTGGTTACCCCAACTGAAGTCTTTGGGAATCAGCTTTGGGCCGATGCTGCGCCAGGGCAACGACGATTTTCAAATGATGCTCTGGCTGGTTGCCGCCTTCGTGATCGTCCTTGCGTTCCGCAACAGCAACCAGCTGGCACCCTACACTGGTGGAGCGCGAGCGATCAGGCCGGCATGGGCTGTTCTCTGCGGCCTCATGGCGTCGGTATCGCTGGTCGGCATACTCGCTTCGAAATACAGCGAGTTCATTTATTTCAACTTCTGACATGAGTCGCAAATCGCTCCGACACGGCGCAGGTCGGTTCGTGCAACTCTACTTCCTGTTCCTCGTACTGCCCCTTGCAACTGGATTCGTGCTGCTTTTCCTGTATGACCCGCTCCAGATCTACCACGCCCACTGGAGCCGATCGCAAACGCTGCACAGCAATTTTCGTCTGCAGGCGGCTGCGATCATCAGGCGCGAGCCATTCGACGGCCTGATACTCGGGACGAGCATGACCGAGAACACCTCGGCCGAGGAAGCAGGCAGGCTGTTCGACGAACGCATGGCGAACCTGTCGATCACCGCGTCGGATTTCATCGAGCGTTCCCTCATCCTGGACGACATCTTCCGCCGACGGCAGATCCGCCATGTCATCTACACGCTTGACCACGTCTACATCGGCACCCGGAAGGGGTATTCTCTGTATCCGTTGCCAACCTTCGATTTTCTGTATGACCGGAATCCGCTCAACGACATCCGGGTCTATCTCAACGAACACTTCGCGAAGTGCCTGCTCCACTGGTCGCGCGATCAAGACTGCGTTGGCACGGCCGTCTCGCTCGACAAGCCCAATGCGTGGATCAATCAAACGGAATACGCAGTACGCTTCGGCGGGATCTCTAACTGGTGCAAGGCGAAAGACAATTACCAGATTCGCGATGCCTACGTGCAACTGCGAAAGGCCATCGACAACAAGGCGAGCGGTGTCGAACAAACTCCGTCTGCTGAAGAATTGCGGCAGCGGATCGAGGCCGCAAAGCGCTATGTGGACGAGAATGTGCTTCGTCACGTCAGGCGCCATCCCGAAGCACGGTTCGATTTCTTTTTTCCGCCCTATTTCCGCGCGACGTATGCGATCTGGCATCAGGCGCGCCCGATCCATTCTGCAGTCCACATCGCGATCGTCAGGTACATGGCAGAGCAGGCGGAGTACCTTCCGAACATGCGCGTGTCCGGTTTCGAGACCGAATCCTTTCCGGACGACATTGCGAATTACAAGGATCTCTCGCACTACACGGACGCTATCGATTCTCGCATTCTCGCGGCGCTGGAAGCGGAAACCCACCTCATCACACGCCGCAATGTCGAAGCCTACGTGGGCGCCGCGGTCGATCGAGCCAAAGCCTTCGATCTGGACGCGCTCGCCGGTTCGCTTCGTGACTGTGGCGCGGGCGACTGAATCGGCAGGCCATCCATGAACCCGCACGAGAACCTTCCCGTGATGCCGGCTGCGATGGCACGCAGCCTGTGGCGCAACCGCGATCTGATCCGACAGATGACCTGGCGCGAAGTCCTCGGGCGGTATCGCGGTTCTCTGTTTGGACTGGCATGGTCGTTCTTCAATCCGGTGTTGATGCTGCTGGTCTACACGTTCGTTTTCTCGGGTGTGTTCAAGGCGCGCTGGGTGGTCGAAGGTGATGTGCAGACCGGCCATGCCCAGTTCGCACTCGTCCTGTTCGTCGGCTTGATACTCAACGGGCTGTTTGCCGAGATACTGAACCGGGCACCGTCGCTCGTGCTCGGCAACGTAAACTACGTCAAGAAGGTGGTCTTCCCGCTCGAGATCCTGCCCGTTGTCGCGGCTGGCGCAGCGGTCTTCCATGGCCTGATCAGTACCGCTGTCCTTGTTGCGGCAATCCTTCTGGTCAATGGAAGCCTGCCCTGGACGGCAGTATTCGCACCGCTGGTGATGGTCCCCCTCGTCGTTCTTGCGCTCGGATTCGCGTGGTTCCTGGCATCGCTGGGCGTCTATCTGCGCGACGTCGGCCAGACGATAGGAATACTTACGACCGTTCTGATGTTCCTCGCGCCCGTCTTCTATCCCACTGCGGCGCTCCCCGAGTTCATCAGGCCGTGGCTACTGCTGAATCCCCTTACGCTCGTCATCGAGCAGGCACGGGACGTACTGATCTGGGGGCGCTTGCCGTCATGGCGTGATCTGCTGATTTATTCCGGCGTAGCGGTGACGTGTGCCTGGCTCGGCTATGTCTGGTTTCAGCGAACCCGAAAGGGATTCGCAGACGTACTCTGAGATGCCGCCAGCGATCGAGAACCTGGTGAGGGAGGATGGCGCCTCGGGCGCGCCAAGAGCCGAACCGCCCGCCGTCGTGATCAGCGTCCGCGGCCTGTCGAAGTGCTATCCGATCTACGACAAGCCGCGCGATCGATTGAAGCAGTTCCTCCTGCCCCGCTTGCAGCGCTATGCGGGAAAGGCGCCGGGCCAATATCACCGCGAGTTCTGGGCGCTTCGTGACGTGTCTTTCGACATCTGTCGTGGCGAGACCGTCGGAATCATCGGCAGGAACGGCGCGGGCAAATCGACGCTGTTGCAGATCATATGCGGAACCTTGACGCCAACGGCCGGCGTCGTCGAGACGCGTGGCAGGATTGCTGCGCTGCTCGAACTTGGCGCGGGGTTCAATCCCGAATTCACGGGAGCAGAGAACGTATTCCTCAATGGTGCTTTGCTCGGATTGAGCCGGGATCAGGTGGAGGCCCGGTTCGACGCCATCGCTGCATTCGCCGATATCGGCGAATTCCTCGAGCAGCCCGTCAAGACATATTCAAGCGGCATGTACGTGCGGCTTGCCTTTGCCGTCCAGGCATGTGTCGATCCCGAGATCCTTGTCGTGGACGAGGCTCTTTCCGTCGGCGATATCGGGTTTCAGTACAAATGCTTCCGGCGCATGGAGGAACTGCGCGATCGCGGCGTGACCATACTCATGGTGACGCATTCGACGGGCAGCGTTCTTCAGTACGCCGATCGCTGCATCGTCCTCGATGGCGGGCGAGTTTCCCACGATACGCCGCAGGTGCTGGAGGCGGTGCTTGCCTACGAGAAAGGCATGATTGCGCAACAGCGCCTGCCCGAATCGGTGGTGTCGCGGCCATTGGTCGAATCGGCCATGACCTCGCAGGAACTCGTGGCGAGGCAGGCAACACGACGCAATTCGGCGTTGGAAGAGGTGCGGTTCGGGTCGGCGCGAGCGATCATCGACGAGCTTCAGGTACGTTGTGACAACGCCTCCGGCGAACCGGATCGGCCGGTCATCCAATCGGGTGACGAGGTTGTATTCCGTTTCCGGATACTCTCGTCCGAGCGCATCGCGGATGTCGTGCTCGGCATTTCGCTTTCCAAGACCATGGGTGGCGACATCTGGGGCGACAACAACCTGAATGCGGGTGTGCGGATCGATCTGCCAGCAGGGGTCACAGAGGTTGACTACCGTGCCAGACTGCCGATCAGCGCGGGCGAGTATCTGATTCACTGCGGGCTGGCTCGTTTCGATAACGATTCCAGAGAGGAGCTGGATCAGCGGCGCCCAATGCGCAAGCTGACGATCTGGTCGCCGCGCAGCCAGGTCGGCGTTGTCCATGCGCCCGTGAACGTGAACGTTCGGGCGGGAGGGGCCACATGATTGCGGCCTTTCTCGTGCCGTTCCCCGTGCGTGCTGTTCCGGCACCGTATCTCTGGGTGTTTTACAAGATGCTCTCGGCCTATCGCGAGAGGGTCTTGTTTCTTATCGGCGAGGACTACGTCGCCGACCCGCAGCGTTTCGCTGCTGAACGTCGCTGGGAAGTCGGCGAGCGGGCCTGCGAAGATTACGGCTATCGCGTACCGTCTCGAGCCGACCTGGAGCCGCATGCGCTGCGCTTCCTGTCTGAAGGACTCTTTCAGAACCTGCTTCGCGAATGTCTGGACAATCCGATCGAGGTGTTTCGTCGGATGCTGACCCGTCGCATTCCGGATCTCGAGGCGGCAATCGACCGGGTGCTGACGGCGGAAATTGCGGCCGGTGCAAAGATCGAGGCGATCGTGACCTGGTGCAATTGCCCCTCCCTGACCGAGATTGCGAATCGCCATGGCATCCGGGTGGTCCACCTCGAGGTCGGGCCGCTGCGCGCACCGGAATACCGCCCCACCGCCTATTTCGATTTCAGCGGCGTCAACGGGAGCACGGAGGCGGCGGCCCGATTCACCGCCATCGCTGCCGACCCGCCGGCGTTCGACCTTGATGCCATGCGACAGTTCTTCGTTTTCCGAGATCCACCACTGCGCCCGGCGATGCGCGCGGGCGTCGGAATTGCGTTGCAGGTCGAGGATGACTCCAATCTGGTTGCATATGGGAACGGCTTCGACAACCAGTCGCTGATCGTTCATGCGAAACTGAAATATGGTGGACAGTCGAATCTCGTCGTCCGCAGCCATCCAGGGAGCGGATATTGGCTCAAACCCGGACAAGGTTTCGAGCTCGATCAATCGCCGGACAGCATCACCTTTGTGCGCAACTGTGACCGGATATTGACGATCAACTCCAGCGTCGGACTCGAGTCAGTGCTATGGGGCGTGCCGGTCACGGTACTCGGCGACACGTCGTATGCCTACGTGCTGGAAGCACGCGATCGTCGCGCCTTGCTTGCGCGCCTTGCCTTCTATCTGTTCGGCTATCTCGTGCCGCGACAATTGCTGTTCGATCTCGACTACCTTCGATTCCGGCTGACGCAGCCAACGGAGGCGCAGATCGTCCAGCGTCACCTGCACCTTCATCTGCCCGGCCGCGCTGTCGGGGGAGCCGATGGTGGAGCGGATCCATGGCGTCTGATCGCATCGGCCGTCGGCGATTCGGGAGGGTAATGCCATTGCGCGCATCAATGTTCAGCCGGTCCGGCGATCGCTTGGCACTGCATCCCGACCGGCCAATCCGACGTGGCGCGACGTCGCGTTCCCAGAAATGACAAACGGATTGAATCGTGCGGACGTCGCCGCGCAACCGGGCGCGCGCATCAGCGAGATGGTCGCGCTGACCGGGTTTCGCGGCCTGGCGGCGCTGTGGGTGTTCTTCTACCATGCCTGGGGGCAATCCGGGATGGCCTTCGTCGGATTCAACCTTGGCGAATGGCAGATGGACCTGACGCCCTTCTTCCGTATGGGAGGCGCCGGGGTTTCGATCTTCTTCGTGCTTTCCGGTTTCCTGCTTGCCTTGCCGTTTGCCGAATGGCAGGCCGGGCGGTGCGACAAGCCTGCAACATGGCTGTACCTGCAACACCGCGTGTTGCGGGTATTTCCGGCGTACTACATCCAGCTGTTGATTCTGCTCGCATACACATACCACCTCCACGGCGTGTCGGGTTTGCCCTCGCTGGCCGACCTGCTGCGACATCTGTTCATGCTCTTCGTTCCGCCGCCGCTGGGCGTCGAGCCGCGAAACGGCGTCTGGTGGACGCTGCCGATCGAATTTTCCTTCTATCTGGTTCTGCCGTTGCTTGCGCCCTTGCTGCGGTGGGATCGGCTTTGGTTGCTGGTGTCGCTCAGCTTCGCATCGATGGTGCTCTGGCGCCATGCTATCGTCACCTTCCTTGCCGGCAGCCCCGTTCCGGAGCGGGTGATTGCGTCATATCAGTTGCCGGGCGCGATGGACATGTTCGGCATTGGCATGCTGGCCGCGGTTGTCTTCGTGAACAGAATTGCGCTGACGCGCTGGACCGACGTGTTCGCCAACCGCGACCGTGTGGCCATTCTGGGAATCGGTCTGCTGACGGTGGCGATCTACTGGCTGAGTCAGCAGGCCAGCCTCTACTGGGCCGACAATCCCATCTTCTACCTCTGGACGCCTGCGCTGAGTCTTGCCGTCGCCGGCATCCTGCTCGCAGGGGCCAGCGGTGGGCGGCTGGCCACGGTGCTGCTCGGCAACCGGGTGATGCATTTCATCGGGATCGTCAGCTACAGCATGTATCTCTGGCACTTTCCGATACTCGTTGCACTCAAGGAGGCGGGGTTCTTCGCCGGAGAAGGAATCGTTCGACTCGGGTCGGCGATTCTGGTCGGCCTGCCGCTGACGCTTGCTGCCGCCTCGGTTTCCTACTACCTGGTCGAGCGCCCCTTCATGCGCATGCGGCGGCGAGGCTGAAAAGCAGATGATCGACGTGATCGTTCCGGTCTATCTCGGCCATGAACAGACGCGGCGCTGCCTCGATAGCGTGCTTGCGAATCGCGACGCCGGAGTGATCGAGGTCGTTGTCGTCGACGATGCCTCGCCGGAGCCCGCACTCGCGGCATACCTCGACACGCTGAGCCGAAACGGATCGATCGCTTTGCTGAAGAACGAAACCAATCGTGGTTTCGTCGAAAGCGTGAATCGTGGGATGTCCGTTCACCCCGATCGCGACGTCGTTCTTCTGAACAGCGATACCGAAGTTGCAGCCGGCTGGCTGGAGCGGTTGGCCGCATGCGCGTATCGAGAGCCGGATATCGGCACTGTGACGCCGTTTTCGAACAACGCGACGATCTGCTCCTACCCTTTCGATGGATGGACCGGTGGCGTGCCAGGAACGCTCGGTTTGCCCGGGCTCGACCGGCTGATCGCCACTACAAACGCCGGCAGGCACATCGAGATTCCGACAGCAGTCGGCTTTTGCATGTACATCCGGCGAGCCTGTCTCGAAGCCGTCGGAGTTTTCGACGTTGCACGATTCGGTCGTGGCTACGGCGAAGAAAATGATTTCTGTCTGCGAGCCCGTGCCGCCGGATGGCGCAGCGTACTTGCCGCCGATACCTTCGTTTTCCATCAGGGCAGCGTCAGCTTTGGCGGCGAGCGCAACGAGTTGCAGCGTATCGGGCTGAAACGGCTGCTGGATGCGCATCCCGGGTTCCTCGATGCACTCGGCGATTTTTCTCATCGCGATCCGGTAGCGCCGCTGAGACGTGCCATCGACGATGCCCGATATGCGCTCGGCGGCAACGAACGCGATGAAGTCCTGTGCGAGCAGGGCACGCGGAGAGTCGCCCCGGCCGGATCGTCCGGTGCGGTTCAGTTGCATTTCACGCACAGTTGGGATGGCGGCACCAACCGCTGGATTGCAGATTTCTGTGCCCACGATGCGGAGCGCCGCAACCTGGTGCTGCGTTCGGTGAGCAATCGCGACTTCGCCTGCTGGCGCCTGGAACTGCTCGACCCGGATGCGCTCGCGGCCCCACTCATGCACTGGGATCTCGAGCGCCCCATCAGCGCGACGGACGCCTGGAATCTGGAGTACCGCCTCATTCTGGATCAGATTGTGGCGACCTTCGACATTCGGGCGATCGTCGTTTCCTCTCTTGTCGGCCACGCGCTCGAGGCGCTCGACACCGGATTGCCGACGGTCGTCGTCCTGCACGATCTCTATCCGTTCTGTCCGGCGATGTTCGCTGCATTCGGGCAGCCTTGCTCTGAATGCGACACGGCCGCGCTGGAGCGATGCATGCGAGGCAATCCTCACAACGCGTTCTGGCATAACACCGATACCGGGTTCTGGCTCGGGTTTCGCGAAGCCTATGCGAAGCGGCTGGATCGCCCGTGGATACGGTTCGCGGCGCCTTCGGCAAGCGCATGGGACAGGTGGTTGCAGCTTTTCCCTGCAATCGCAAGCCGGACATGCAAGACGATTCCGCACGGATTGGCGCCGCTGGAAAGGGTCGCTGCAACCGGATGCACCCGAAAGCCGGAAGCAACGCGGAAACTGAGGCTGGTCGTTCCCGGCAGGCTGCTGCCGCACAAGGGGCTGGCGCTCTTCGCCGAGGTTGTGCCGCGCCTGCTGGCGCATGCCGAAATCCTGCTTCTCGGTTGCGGCAGATTCGGCGATCCGTTCGGCGATGTCGAGGGCATCACGGTCGTGCGCCACTATGCGCGCGAAGATCTCGCCCGGCATGTCGAAGGGTTCATGCCGGATGCGGCATTGCTGCTATCGGTCGTTCCGGAGTCCTTCAGTTACACGCTGAGCGAGATGCTCTGGCTTGGCTTGCCGGTGATCGCAACCCGCATCGGTGCGTTTTCGGAACGGATTCAGGAAGGCCTCGATGGCTTGCTCGTCGCTGCAGACGCCGATGCGGTGGTTGCGGCGGTGGAGCGGCTCGCGCGCGACAGCGAACTGCTATCGACCCTCAAGCAAGGCGCCCGGTCGCGGCCAGCGCGAACCGTGACGCAAATGGTCACCGACTATCACGCACTGCTACCGCTGGCGGACCGCCCGCTTGCGGGCGCGGCCAACCATGCAGGGCAGACTCGCGGTGCTCTCGGCCTGACGATCCGGGCGGCACGGGAGCGAACGCGCCTGGAGGACGACTGCCGGCGTCAGCAGGTCTTGCTCGGGGAGGCTCGCGAGTGCAACCAACAACTCGAGGCGCAACTGGCCGCGGCACAGCGTCGCTGTGCCGAGAGCGACAGCCGCGCCAGCAAGTCGGAGGCCGACTGCGACGCCATGCGTCGTTCCCGCTCGTGGCGGATCACTGCGCCCCTGCGCCTGGTGACGCGCGCGCTGCGCCGCATGTTCGGTTCCGCGACGGCTGTGGCTGGTGGCGAAGGGCGCAACAACGAACGCGCCGATCTCGTACGACCGAATAATGACGGGCGATTCGTGCTTTCTGACGATTCCGATGTGCGTATCGCGGCACGCGTAAACCTGCGCGAGCGCCTCGCCATTCCCGGCCGCTCGCGGATCGTCCTGGGCTGGTCGTCGAGCGCGGGCAGCGCTTTCGCCGCGCGCTTTCTCCACGTGGCGATCGCTATCGGCGCGACACGGAACGACGTCTTCTTCGTGATCCGCGGCGATGTGGGCGAGATCGCGCCTGCAGAGGATCGGCGGCTCGCATTGCTGATCGTGACGCGCAGACTGTTCGTAGAGCCGTGCGACGGTGCGGTGAGCGACACCCTGCTTGGCGCCGATGTCGTCGTTCTGGACGCGGGCGATCCGCTTGGGCGTATCCTAAAGGCGGAGCCGTCGCGCAGCGGGCCGGAAGTCGTGGTTCTTGCGCCGGCAAGTGTCGAAGGTGATGGGGGTGCCGCCGCGATGTCACACGACATTCAGCAAGTTTCGCCCGGCGACGCGGATCGCGTGATCGGTGCGCTGCTCGACCACATTGGCTCTGAGAAGGCGTGAAGAATCGTCGCAAACCGCCCGTGACGCCGGCGACGAAATCGCCGGCGAACGCCGCCCGCGACCCCGCCGCGGATGGCCTGTCGCGGCCCGAATCGGCGACCCATCCGCTGGTTGCGCTCGGCGGCCTTGTGGCGTTCTTTGCGGGCATCGCCGCACTTTCGCAGATTCGTCCTTTCCAGACGGTCGCCTACGATGCATTGACGCTGATACTCTTCGTCGCGCTGGGTGTCTTCGTGCCCGACATGCTGTGGCGGCGCGTATGGCGCAATCCGTCGGCGGGGTTGATGCGCAGTCCGCCCGACCCTTCGTGGGACCGCACCATCACCAAGTTCGCCGGATTCGCAGGCAGCCTCGGTTTCATTGCCTTTCTGTACTGGCTGTTTCCGGAGTACTCGACCAAGTCGCCGTTCTACCAGCATTTCTGGGCACTGCTGCGTGTCGCGATACCGGCCGTGCTCGTCATCGCGCTGCCCTACATCTACCTTGTCGATGGCCGCATGCAGAACCCGCGGGACGGTTTGTGGCAGTTCGGGCGCGTCCTGACCTTCCAATGGGGGGATGTCGATGGCCGCGCCGTGGGGCAGCACCTGCTCGGCTGGCTGATCAAGGGCTTCTTCCTGCCGCTGATGTTCGGCTACATGTGTGCCGACCTGGTGCGCCTGTATCAGTACGACCTCGGAAAGATCGTCACCTTCCGCGAGTTCTACGAGTTCCTCTATTACTTCCTGTTTTTCGTCGACGTCTCGTTCGGCACCATGGGCTACATCATGTCGCTCAAGCTGACCGACACCCACATCCGATCCTCCGAGCCGACGATGCTAGGCTGGGTGGTTGCCATCGTCTGTTACGAGCCGTTCTGGAACCTTGTCGGCAGGCAATATCTGCATTACGGCGGCAGCGTGTCATGGACCGGCTGGCTCGCCGGGGAACCATTGTTGCAGGTGCTGTGGGGCTCGAGCATCCTCCTCCTTACCGGCGTTTATGTCTGGGCGACGGTCATCTTCGGCGGACGCTTCTCCAACCTCACCCATCGCGGCATCATCACCAGCGGTCCGTTCCGCTACACCAAGCATCCGGCCTACATTTCCAAGAGCCTTACCTGGTGGCTGGTTTCGGTGCCGTTCGTCATCGATGAATCGTTATCCACGACCCTGCGCCACTGCGTGCTGCTGCTCATGGTCAATGGCATCTACTACCTGCGCGCCAAGACCGAGGAACGCCACCTGTCGCGCGACCCCGTGTATATCGAGTATTCCAGGTGGATCGACAGTCACGGCATCTTCCGGCGGATTGCCCGCGTGCCCTTGATCGGCCGCCTGGCCCGGCTGCAGTTGCCGGGCAGCCAATTGCCCGGATCGACCGGCCGCTGAGTGCGGCGGAATCGACCGCGCCGCGCGCGGGCTCAGCGGACGGATGGCGCGTCCAGCGGCCCCAGGCGCCCTTGCAGCCCGTGATGGAGCCCGCGCAGGATCATCCGAAGGTATTCGAGGCGCGGCGAAACGACCAGCGGATACGCGATCGAACGCCGCAACAGCACCGCGCGCAGTGCGCGCTTCCAATCGCGTGGCACGTCCGGGTGGCGCATCAGGAATACCGCATTGCGGGTCTGGTAATACAGGCGCGCGGGCGTGTGCACCGTGATCCGGCGCCCGAGCACGCGGCGCGGCGCCGAGCCGATGGCGTGACTCATGCCGGCGGCCGGCTCGCCATAGCACGACCATCCCAGGCGTTGTGCGCGCAGCCCCCATTCGATGTCCACATAGTCGATGAACAGCATCTCGTTCATCGGACCGATCGCGTTCCACGCGGCGCGAGAAATCAGCGATCCCGAGGTGATAAGGCAGTCCAGTTGCAGCGGGGCCTCGGCATTCCCTGCCTCGATACGACTGAAGCGTCCATTCACTACTCGAACGAACGGCGAGTCCGAAGGCCGCAGCCGGTCTGAGAACATCGGCCCGACGGCGGCAACGTGCTTGCCGGCAGCTTCGAGCGATGCCAGCGTGCGATGCAGGATCGACAGCATGTCCGTCGCCGGCAGGCTGTCATGGTCCGACAGCAGGACGTGGGTGGCGCCCATCTCCCAGGCCGTTGCGACGCCCCGGTTGAGTGCCGCGGCTATGCCAAGGTTGGACGCGTTCGGCAGGTATCGGACGGTGCCCGGCGTCATTCGATCGCAGCGCGACTTGAGGGCCGCCTCGTCGCCGTTGTCGACCACCACGATGCCGTCGCAGCACCCCTGCAGTCGCGCCAGCAACGCGTCTGCGACCGCGAGATCCGGGTGGTACGCAACGACGATGGCAACGGTGGTCGTCACGCGTGCAGCCTTCGGATGCCGGTCACCCACGTGGGTCCGGGCGAACGTGCCCTAGCGCCGCGCGATGCCACGAAATCCCTCCCGCATCCGCGTCATGTGCCGCGCTGCCCGGCCGGCCGTCAGGTACAGGCGTACGGCAGCGCGGAATGCGGGCGATGTGTTCGATGCAGCCAGCAGACCGGGAATCCAGCCACAGTGCCGCAGGAACTCCCGGGCCTGCCTGCGCCTGTTGCGCGATACCAGCGCCAGCACGAAGGTCGAGGCGGGCGGGCGCTCGCGCTTGTCGGCGTAGCCGCCTACGCCGAAGGTTTCGTTGTGGTTGAGCTGGAAGTAGGCGTGCGCAAGAAAGGGCGGGGGCGCAGAAATGATGTCGCGCCAGATCTGCAGCGAAAGCGGCCGCAGGTCGCCCGCCGTGTAGGCATGCGTGCGCAGGAAGTCCGCCCAGAACGTGGCGCTGTCCAGCACGCCGCGCTGGAAGTGCCGTGAGCAGGTATCGAACACCGCGTTCTCCGCGGCGTCGGCCTCGCGCAATGCGCGCATCGTGCCGTGATGGGGCTCATAGCCGACGACACTGCCGTTGGGCGAGTTGCTCAGCATCTCGATCGGGGCGACGAAATCGATCAGGTCGGCAAGCGCATCCGACGCATTGCGATCCGGCCCGAACGCCTGCTTCAGGGCATTGGGCGGCTGGGTATTCAGGTAGCGGTTGAGGCCGAGATAGTGGCCGTGGATCGTGACTGCGGGCAGCAGGTGCGCAAGGTTGTCCTGGATCGTGCCGCGCCAGCCGATGTCGGCAATCTCCATGCTGCCGCCCGATGTCGGCACGCCGGCTGCGTCCAGGTAGGCAAGCAGGGCTTCGCGGCGCTGGCGCAGGTGCCCTTCGAGCGTTGCCTTCACCGTGCCGTCGTCCAGAAAACGGCGCACGCGCTCGTCCTGCCAAGGCCAGGTGACCGGTTCGTCGATGTCGATGCCGCACCGTGTCGCATGGCTGACGAACCCGGCGGCGTCGATACCGAGCGACACCAACATCGCGCGCAGCGACTGCACGCTGTAAAGGTTCCACATGCGCATCAGCTCGTCGGTCGAGCATGTCTCGAGCGAGGCCGCGAACGTCGCCAACCGACTTACCTCGAGCAGCATTGCGTCCGGCACCGGGGCGCCGAGCACGTTGCTTGCGGCCAGGCGCCGATACAGCTCGGCGAAGAACTCGCCTTCGCGCGTGAAGAAGAACACGCTATCTGCGCCGCGTGCGGCAGCGTGTTCCATGATGTCGAGCACGTAGCCAACGAAAAGCGGCGAGCAACGCACGCCGTAGGCATGGATTTCCGCGTTGATGCCGGCTGGCGCGCTTGCCGATGCGGCGAGGTCGTCGACTGCGTCGCGCAGGTAGCCGGCGCGGTTGGCGAAGCCGGCTTCGCGCGCTTCGCGGCGCGCATGCTCGTCGGATGGCTTGTAGTGGTGCGGCTCGATGCCGGCGGCGCGCGCAGCGGCAACGTCCGCGTGCGGGTTGTCGCCGACATGCAGGTGCATGTCCGGCGCAATGCGCAGCGATTCATGCACGTGCCGGTACAGGCGTCCGGAGCGCTTGTTCAGCCCGACCTCGCACGAAACCAGGCCGTCCGTCGCGAAGGCGCCCAGACCCTTGTCGTTCAACAGCAGACGCAAATGCCTGGCCGGCATGTAGAAATCCGAAAGGAACATGGTGCGATCCGCCGCATGGCCGCGCAGCTCTTCGGCGATGTGCGGGTCGGCGTAGGTCACGTGCCCTTCCTGCTCCAGTTCGGCCCGCTCCAGCTCGTCGATGAGTCCGTTGCGGGTCGCCTCGCCGTCCGGAAAGCCGGCCAGCGCCAGCCAGCGCGCATAGACTTCGCGATGGCCGTACTCGTCGTCCAGGCCCCCCTTGCGCCGGTCGTCGCCGATCTCCCTTTCCGCCTGCTGGCGCAACCGCAACAGGCGCCAGATGCCGCGGTTTTCCCGGGGCAGATTTCCGCCATGGCGCAGCACCAGTACGCGGGCGACGTGTAGCTTCACGGCATCCGGATGGCAGCGTCGGCGCAGCAGCGTATCCCAGACGTCGACCGTCAGCAGCGCGTAGCGTCGGGCAGCATGCGGGGAGCGGGGCGGTGCCAAGGCGAAAACCGATCAGGCTTGCCGGCGGCGCAACGCACGGTAGCCCTTGCGCGCAGCGATGCGCAACGGCTTTGGAAGAAAGCCGAGCCGGCCGCCGGGCGTGTCGAGCGCCACCCAGTCCGACGCCGCGGTCGGCGAATGTGTATCGGTGCGCGACTCGGTGCGTGGGTCGAAGCGCAAGGGCGGCTCGCGGTACATCTTCTCCGGGCGCACTGCGTCAAGCGGCTTGCCGTCGAGCAGTGTGGTGACCGTGCGACCAAACTGTTCCAGCCCGAAGGACAGCGGCCGGTCGCGCATGAAACGCTCTCCGGTACGGCTCATCGCCGCCGCTCGCTCCGGGTTGCCGAGGATCTCGAGCATTCCCTTGGCAAGCGACTCCGGGGTCGGTTCGCATAGCGAAGCCGCACCGGCCGGCAGGTCATACACCGTGTTCGGCGCATGCACTTCCACCACCGGCAGGCCGGCGGCCATCATCTCGAACGGAATGCGCGACGGGTTGGTCGCGCTGATGCACAACCCGACGCCGCTGCGGTTGTAGAGCGCATTGCAGGACGAGAGATCGATCAGTTCGAGGTTTTCATGCTCGAACCACACGCGCGAGTGCGCCTTCGAGCCATAGAGCACGACCTTCACCCCGGGCATGCGATGCTTCACGATTCCCAGCGCCTCGATGCCGAGTTCGGCGCAGCGGCGCGGTTTCTCGGGCTGGTGGATGAAGCAGACCGACGGGTCGTGCCGATACGGCGCAGTGCGCCGATAGACGTCGAGGTCGGCGCAGAAATCGAAGCACGCCGACTCGATGCCGAAATTCTCTGCCAGCTTTGCCGGCAGCCAGCGCCCGATCGCGATCGGATGCAGGCCGTATCGATACGAGTTCTCCGCCATCACGTAGGCGCTGCCGACGGCATTGAACATGGCCTCGTAGTCCTGCACGAAGTAGCAGCGGATGCAGTCGAAGGGCAGGTCGCGCACCGTCTGCGCGGAATACCAGATGGTGGCGAACACCATGTCGGCGGGCGCGACGTTCGACCATCCGCCGCGTACGTCTGCGAATTCGAAGCCGAACGTGCGGCGGATCGCGCTGCGCAGCATCGCGTCCGGTTGGCCGTGCGGGTTCTCGAGGTGGATCGTGGTTTCGTGCCCCTGCCGCTGCAGGAAGTCCGCGTGCTGCAGGATGGTCCGGTGTCCTCCCGAACCTTCGATCAGGCCGGGAACCAGCCAAGTGATTTTCGCCATCTTGTCTTGATATGTCGTTCGTTACCCGCGTCGTCGAGGGCTGTGAGTTTGCCGTGGTCTTTCAGTGATCTCGCAGCCTGGGGTCATGGTGGCCGAGGCCGACGGTGCGCAGCAGCCGTCCGGCACGCAGGCCAAGGCGCACCAGTCGACTCGCACGCAGCGCGGCGAGTTCATCATCGGCAGCCTTCAGATGCACGCGGAGATCCGCCAAATCGGCCTGCAGCGCATCGATGCGCAGGTCGCGTTCCGCCACTTCACGTGCCAGCCGCTCATTCAGATCCTCGATCCAGCGGTCGCGGTCCGCGATCTCGCGATCCATGTGCCGCATCGCCTTCCAGCGATCGTCCAGCATCGCGGCCTGCTCCGCGACGGTCCGGCTCATCGCCGACAACTCGGCGGTGCTGCGGAACTGCACGGCTGGCAATCCGGTGCGTTCGGCGACAGCTTGCAGCATCCATGCCCCATCCGGTCTCGTTGCCAGCGCGAGCAGATCCGCCTCGCCCATGCCGCGCAGCCGCAGCACCAGGAAGCACAGCAGCGAAAGCGGGTGCAGGCTGTCGTTGCCCAGCAGCGCGTCGAGTGCGGCATCTGTGCTGCCCTGTCCGCCCGACGTCGCCTGCTTCGCGCGCATCAGCGCAGCGCTCTGCAGATAAGAGTTTTCGTGAATGTGGCGCCACGCATCGTTCTCGCCCAGCGTGTTCGACGGATGCACGCGATAGCGCAACAGCGTCTTGTGCATCCACACCGGTTCGCAACAGGCCGCGGCGCGCGCTGCCCAGTCCCAGTCGTGCGTATAGCGCAGGGGGGCGAAGCCGCCTGCCCGCTCGAACAGTGCGCGCGAAAAGAACAGGTTCGACGAACTCACCGCCGGATTGCCGGCAAGAAACCACAGCGCGGCGGGCTGTCCGATGCAATGCGCGCGCAGCCGTCGATAGTCGTCTGCGCGCCGGTCGGCGTCCGCCGGCAGGCCCGCCGCGTCGATGAAGCCGACGTCGGAAAACCCGAGGAACATACCGTCCGCTGCCGTGCGCGCCGCCTCCATCATCGTGGCGAGCCGGTCGGGCTCGAACAGGTCGTCCGAGTTGAGCACGGCAACAAATTCGCCGCGACTCGCGGCGACCGCCTCGTTCAGCGTCGCGTGCGCGCCGCGGTTGGTCGCGTGGCGGACCAGTCGCAGGCGCGGGTCCGCGATCGCCGCGACGACGTCCGCCGTGCCGTCGCTCGAGGCGTCATCGACCACCACGAGCTCGAAATCGGCGAAACCCTGCCCAAGCACGCTGACGATCGCCGCGGCGACGTACTGCGCATGGTTGAAGGCAGGGATGACGACCGAAACCGGGGGAGTCGCGCTCATTCGATGCTGACCGAGAGTAGTGGGCCGCGCGCGAGCGGGGTCGCGTGCGCTGCGGCGGCCTGGCGCCGGCGGCCGCGCCGTCCAGCCGGACACCGGCTGAAAGATCGCGCATTTTACCAGCCCGACCGCCTGCCGATGTTTCGGCCCCGTGTGTGGTGCCGGGACGCGGCCCAAGTCGGCCCATGCAGGTGCATTTTTGGTACAATCTCGGACCTTCGGGGGGGTAGCTCAGCTGGGAGAGCGTCGCGTTCGCAATGCGAAGGTCGGGAGTTCGATCCTCCTCCTCTCCACCA
>WBZU01001043.1_pt1 | contig 21908 bp, 10 predicted proteins | sample 5204311 | NCBI WGS metagenome assembly WBZU01 (sample SAMN12344359, study PRJNA552823) | activated sludge metagenome | biome: Activated sludge suspended growth; feature: Nitrification reactor; material: Wastewater; isolation source: activated sludge from nitrification reactor of wastewater... | reverse complement strand
GGCGCGCTAAGAATACTGATGCCGCAAGAGGCAAAATAGCCCACCGCATCTTGGTCTGTGAATTTTGAAAGCGCTTTGCGGATGGAGTGATCGAGTCCGTCGCGTGTTGGTGCTTCGCTCCTTGCCCAGCGAAGCCTTTGTTCTTTCTGGGATGTGCTCGGCAGGATTGAGGTCAGGCAAGTAGGCTGACAGGAACCTCGCTTCGGTTCGCACCGCTTGAATCACAGAAGCAACCGGAGGGTGCGTCATGCGCGGGGAGGTTGTTCATCACCACGATGTCGCCTGGCGTGAGTTTCGGGGAGAGCACGTCCTCAATGCAGGTGACGATGGCCGCTGTGTCCTCCGCTCGTTGCAGATGCGCATTGACGGTGGTGCCATCTAAGCGAATGGAGGGGATCATTGTGGTGCGTTGCGGCGTTCGCAAGGTGCTGCTGCCCGCAGTCGGTTGCCTCGCGGTGCTCACAGTCTTTTAGCGATGTCGGAGCGGTTACCTAGCCATCCCGTGTGACACTCCCAAGCGTCGGGCTACCTGTCCCTGGGTGCCTCTATCTCGCTTCGGTCCCGGATGCTGATGATATGTTGGCGAGCACTTCTCTGTCACTTCAGACACATTGACCGGCGCTTTCAAAGTGACAAAAAACTCAGTGACCCTTTGTTCACTAATCGTGTTTTGCGACTCCACCAGGACCGCGCCTGCTGTGTCCTGATGCGCTCCACGACTCGCTTTCCCTTTCCAACGAGCACCGGCTTTGCGACGTGGGCCAGCGTCGCCGCTTTTGTGCAACGGGTTTCACTTGCGGTAGCGCTGGTTCTTTTTTCAGCCTTGGGCGCGCACGCTCACGGCACGTTTCATGAGATGATGGATGAGTTGCAGAGCGAACTCGCCGCACGGCCCAGTGATCCGACGTTGATGATTCGCCGCGCGTTCCTGAAAATCGAGCACGCCGACTGGCAGGCTGCGCTGGTGGATCTGGAGAAGGCGTCCCGCTTGGGCGCGGATGAGGGTGATTTGGTCTTTCTGCGCGCCCGTGCATTGGCGGCTGGCAAGCAATGGGCGGCGGCAAAGACGGCACTGGATGAATTCTTTGCGACGCATCCTCCGATCGCTCAGGCCCATGTGGAGCGTGCGCGAGTGCTGCTGCAGCTTGGTGAAGGCAAAGGCGCGCTGAACGATTACCGCGCCGCGCTCAAGCTCACGCCGAAGCCGGAACCCGAGCTGGTGATCGAGGTGACGGAAGCTCTCGCAGCGCAGTCCCTGACCGACGAGGCGCTGCAAGTGATTGGCAAGGGCGTGGAGGTGGTGGGCAACGTCCCGCAGCTCGTCATCAAGGCGATGGACCTGGAGACCGCGGCGCAGCGCTATGATGCTGCGCTCGCCCGTGTGGATGCGATGATGAAGCTGATGCCGCGGCCGGAGCCCTGGATGGCTCGCCGCGCCAGCGTGCTTGCGCAGGCGGGCCGTCTTGAGGCGTCACGCGCGGAGTGGACGAAGCTCCGCGAGCACCTCCTGGCCCTGCCCAATCTCGAACGTGGCTCGCATGCCATGACCACGCTGCTCGGTCAGGCCAACGATGCGCTCACCGCGCTTGCACAAATTTCATCTACCAACTCGACAGCCAACACCATCGCCCCCTCCAAGCCATGATCCGAAACCTTCTCCTCCTATCAATTGTGCTCATCGCCGGACTGGCGCGCGCACAGATCAGCTATACCGGCGGTGTTTACAGTCAGAACTTCGACTCGCTGCAAGGCACGACTAACAACGTCACTGGCCAGGCGTGGACGGACAACGTCACGCTGCCCGGCTGGTATTCGAGCCATACAAGCTACGGCGTGACGAACGGGACCATGGGCGGCACAGCGGCCACGTTCGATGGCACCACGGTCGCGGCGAATGTGGGACTCTTCAGCTTCGGTAGTGCGGGATCGATGGATCGCGCGCTTGGCTCACGCTCGACCTCCGGCGTGGCGGGCATGACGAACATCTATTACGGTGTGCGTCTGGTAAACAGCACCGCGCAGACAATCACTTCGTTCAGCGTGACCTTCACCGGTGAGCAATGGCACAAGAACGGTGGCGCCACCGCCCACACGCTGCCTTTGCAGTATCGGCTGGCCGCTACGGGGATCACCGATGCTGGCACTTGGACTTCGGTGGTGACTTTCAGTTCACCGGTCAACACCACGACCATCGCTTCGTTGGATGGCAATGCCGCGGCGAACCGTCGCGGTGTGGCGGGCAAGATCACCGGCATCACCTGGGCTCCAGGTGCGGAGCTGTGGCTGCGGATTGCCGATGGCAATGAGAGCGGCAATGAGCACGCGCTCGGCATTGATGACTTCTACTTCACGGCGGAAGCCGAGTCCGGACTCTTCTTCAATGGCAATTCCAGCTACGTCTCGATGGGTTTTGGAGCAGCAGCGTCTTCGCTCAATGCGAGCAGCTTCACCGTTGAATGCCGCTTCATGCGCACCGGGCCAGGCGTCACAGCGTCCACTGGCACTGGGGGCGTGACCACGGCGCTGCCGCTCATCGCTAAAGGCGTGGGCGAGGCCGATGGCACGAACCAGGATGCGGATTACTTCCTCGGCATTGACAACGTCACAGGCAAGCTGGTGGCAGACTTTGAGCAGTTCAATGCGACCACGGACCCGAATGGCAACATCGCCCGCGCGGCTGGACAGAACTTCCCGGTCTTCGGCTCCACGGTGTTGCAGAGTGGTGTCTTCTATCATGTGGCGGCGACTTACGATACGGCGACGGCGGTGTGGAAACTCTATGTGAACGGTGTGCCTGAGACGACCACGCAGACATTGCCGACCTTCGTCGGAGTCGTGCCGCGCAGTGACAACATCCAGGGTCTCGGCATTGGCACCACCGTGAACTCTACCGGTGCTCGCGCCGGCTTCTTCCACGGCATCATTGATGAGGCGCGCATCTGGAATTACGCGCGCTCGGAGGCTGAGATCCTGGCGAACAAGGATGTGAAGATCACGTCCGCAACGGGCTTGCTCGGTCGCTATGGCTTCGATGAAGCCACCGGCACCACAGCTGCGGGAACGAACGCCGCAGGTGGCGCTGCACCTGCGGGCACACTGGCAGGCACCGTGCTGCCAGCTTGGGTGAATGCGAAGGCTTTCGTGGCCAACGTCGCCCCCACGGTGGCGATCACGGCACCAGCGAACAATGCCTCGATCATGGCACCCGCCACCGTGAGCATCACGGCCGATGCGAGCGACACGGATGGCAGCATCGTCAAGGTGGAGTTCTTCGAAGGCGCGAACAAGATCGGTGAAGACACCACAGCGCCCTACAGCTTCGACTGGACGCGCACGAATGCGAACACGGGCAGCTACGCCTTGACCGCCAAGGCAACGGACAATGGTGGTAGCTTCGCGACTTCATCAGTTGTGAACCTCACCATCACGGCGAACAGCAATCAAGCGCCCGCCGTCACGCTCACGGCTCCGGCGAACAACGCGACGGGCGTCGGCAGCAGCACCACGATCACGGCTTCCACCCTTGATCCCGAAGGCGACGCGATGTCCGTCACTTTCTATGGTCGCAAGACCACGCCCGTGGTGCCAGGACCCGATTTCAGTTTCATCCAGGTGCCGGACACGCAGTTCTACTCGGAGAACACCGGACGCAATCCTGGGGCAGCTCCCAACAACTCTGGCGCTGAGATTGGAATCTTCAACGCGCAGACGCAGTGGATCACCGACAACCGTGTCACACGGAACATCGCCTTCACTGCGCACATGGGCGATATGGTGCAAAACGGCGACTCGATCGAGCAGGAATGGATCAATGCCAGCGGCGCGATGAACAAGATCGAGAGCCAGACCGCCACTCTGCTGCCCTACGGCATGCCGTGGGGAGGCGCGCCTGGGAATCACGACTTTGGGACCGGAGGCGGCACCGGCACGACCACGAAGTGGAATCAATACTTTGGCACCACGCGCTGGAACGGTCGCAGCTACAACGGTGGGAACTACGGCACGGACAACAACAACAACTACCAGTTCTTTCGCGCCAGCGGGCTGGACTTCATCGTCATCAACCTTGCCTATCGGACCACGGCGGACACGTCAGTTCATGACTGGGCGGACGCATTGCTCAAGGCCCATCCGAATCATCGTGGTATCGTGACCAGCCACTGGATCATCAACACCGGCAATCCTGCGACGTGGGGCGGCCAAGGTCAGCAGATTTATGACAATCTGAAAGAAAATCCGAACCTCTTTCTGCTGCTCTGCGGTCATGTGCATGGCGAAGGCCGGCGCACAGACACCTTCAACGGCCGCAGCGTGCACTCCGTGCTGCACGACTTCCAGGACGCGAGCAACGGCGGCAACGGCTTCCTACGCATCTTCACCTTCTCCCCGGCGAATAATCAGATCACCACAGAGACGTGGTCGCCTACTCTCAACCGTGCCGCGACCACGGCGGACGTCTCCACCGCGCTGGGCACCTTCACCCTGCCCTACGACATGCAGACCGCAGTGACGGACTGGGTGCCGCTGGGCACGGTCAATGTGAGCGCTGGCGGCACGACGGCGAGCTTAAGTTGGACCGGGCTGGAGGCGGGCAGCGATTACGAGTGGTATGCGAAGGCGAATGACACGATCAATCTCGCGGCCAGTGCGACGAGCCGCTTCAGCACAGCGGCGAACGTCGCGCCAACCATCGCGATCACGGCTCCAGCGAACAACACCAGCACCACGGCTCCGGCTTCGTTTAACATCACTGCGGATGCGATCGACAGTGATGGCAGCATCGCCCGCGTGGAGTTTTTTCAAGGCAGCACCAAGATCGGTGAAGACACCACGGCTCCGTTTGAGCAGAGCGTGAGCGGCTTGCTTGTCGGTAGCTATGCCTTCAGCGCGATCGCAGTGGACAACCTCGGCACGGTCACGCTGTCGAGCGTTGTCAATGTGACGGTGGACGCGAGCACGCCGCCAGTGGTGAGCATCACGGCTCCTGCCAGCAACGCGACCTTCGATGCGCTCGCGACGATCAGCATCACGGCTGATGCCTCCGATGCGGATGGCACGGTGAGCAAAGTGGAGTTCTTCAACGGTGCCACGAAGCTCGGCGAAGACACGACGGCACCGTATAGCTACGACTGGACGGGAGTCATCACCGGCAGCTACACGCTTACAGCCCGCGCGACCGACAATGCGAACACGAGCACCACCTCGGCAGCGATCACCGTCACAGTGACGAACGCGGACAACGTATCACCGAGTGTCGCTATCACGTCACCAGCGAACAATGCGCATGTGGCTCCTGTTGTGCCGCTGACGCTGAATGCCACGGCCAGCGATGCCGATGGCATCGTGAGCAAGGTCGAGTTCTTTGATGGCGCGACGCTGCTCGGTGAAGACACCACCGCTCCGCATTCCTTTACCATCGCCTCGCTTGCGAGCGGCGCGCACACCTTCACCGCAAAGGCCACGGACAATGATGCAGGCACCACCACATCGAGCATCGTGAATGTCACGGGCGATCCGGCGTTGTGGGCCTTCAGTGAGAACTTCGATAGCATGGCCAGCGGCACCACACCGCCCAGCGGCTGGTCGTTCTACGGTGTCTTTGGCGGATCGAACTCGACCTACACAGACAGCATTCCGATTCCAGCTAGCGCGGTGGGTGGCGGAACGGTGAACAACACGCTCATCGCTTCTACCACAATCCCAGCGACGACGGCAAGCAGCAACACGCAGGGCTACAACTTCGCGCTCTCCGCTTCGCCCACCGACCGAGCGCTCGGCACATCACCCACCACCGGACAGTTCATTGGCCTGCAACTCAGCGTGGTAAATGGCAGTGGCGCGGCGATGAATAACATCCGCCTCGGCTATGACATCCGCCGCTTCACGGCTGTCGCGACGGCCAACGAACTACCGGGCTACATTCCGTTTTACAGCCTGGACAACGGCACGACATGGAATGCGATGCCAGCGCTGGTGCCCACCATCGCCAACGTGCCCAACACCGTGGGCGTGACAACCATCGCGCCCACCACGATCTCGCTGGTCAGCCCCTGGGCGAGTGGTGCGACGCTGCTGATTCGCTGGCTGGATGACAACGCCGTCGCTACATCACCTGACCAGATCATCGGCTTGGACAACGTCACGATCTCCCAGCCCATCGGCACGCCGCCAACCGTGGCCGTGACTGCACCAGCGGCGAATGCCGTGTTCTTTGTGGGCGATACGATCAGCATCACCGCTGATGCGACCGACACCGATGGCACGGTGAGCAAGGTGGAGTTCTTCAACGGTGCCACGAAGCTCGGCGAAGACACGACGGCACCGTATAGCTATTACTGGTCCGGCTTCACCACCGGCAGCTACACGATCACCGCTCGTGCGACGGACAATGATAACAACGTGACTGCCTCCAGCGCGGTGAGCATCACGGTGAATGCCACGCCCGGCAGCGGCACGCTGGCACGCGGTCCGTATCTGAATCAGAGCAATCAGAACAGCATCATCATCCGTTGGCGCACCAGTCAGGCGATTGCAGGTCGCGTGCGCTTCGGCACCGCCGTGGGTAGTCTCACGCAGACCGTGGATGAGGCCAGCGCGCAGACTGATCACGTCGTGCAGCTCACTGGCCTCACGCCTTACACACGCTACTACTACAGCGTTGGCTCCGCGTTCGATACCTTGGCAGGCAATGATGCTGAGCACACCTTCCGCACGTCGCCCACTCCGGGAACCGCGACGGATACGCGCATTTGGGTGGTTGGCGATTGCGGCCTTGGTTCACAGTTCCAGATGGATGTGCGTGATGCCTATTACGCCTGGACCGGCACCCGCGCGCCTGAGCTCTGCCTGATGCTTGGCGACAACGCCTACAACAGCGGTCTCGATTCCGAATACCAGACCGGCTTCTACAACATCTATCCCACGATGTTCCGCAAGATGCCGCTCTGGAGCACGCTGGGCAATCATGATGCGAATGGTAGTTCCACATCGCCGACCACCAACTTTCCGTATTTCGACATGTTCACCTTCCCGACGAACGGCGAATGCGGCGGCGTGCCCAGCGGCACGGAGCATTATTATTCGTTCGATTACGGCAACATCCACTTCATCTGCCTGGACTCGCAGACTACGCTGGCAAACAACAGCCCCACGGCTCCGCAGACGGTGTGGCTCCAGAACGATCTGGCGAGCAATACGAAGACCTGGACCATCGCCTTCTTCCATCACCCGACCTACACGAAGGGCAGCCATGACTCCGACACCGAAGGCCAGCTCGTCACCATGCGCACGGTGTATGCGCCGATCCTGGAAGCCGGTGGCGTGGACCTGATTCTCTTCGGTCACAGCCATTGCTACGAGCGCAGCTTCCTCGTGGATGGCCACTATGGTGTCAGCGGCACACTGACACCTGCCATGAAGCTCAACAACGGCAGCGGTCGTCCCACCAGCGGTGGTGCGTATTACAAGCCACGCACGGGTTCGCTCGCGCACGCTGGCGCGGTGTATTGCGTGGCGGGCAGCGCCGGACAGGCGAGTGGCGGTGCCTTGAATCATCCGGTCATGTTCGTGAGCTACAACACCGGTGGCACGCTGAACCTCGACATCAATGGTGGCACGCTCAGCGCCACCTACATAGAGAAGGGCGCGACGGTCGGCACTTTCACCACACCTGACTCGTTCACGATAATCAAGAGGGGCGGCGTGATTGACAGTGATGGCGACGGCCTGCCCAACAGCTTCGAAGACGCTCACGGCCTCAATCGTTCCAACCCCGCTGATGCCACGAGCAATCTCGACAGCAGCGGGCTGAATGCGATGCAGCAATACCTGCTCGGCATTGCACCTGGTTCCGGCCAAGGCTACAGCTACAGCGTGAGCCAATCTGCTGGGAGCAACGCAACTGTCAGCTTCCCGACGCTCACGGACCGCACCTATCAAGTCTTCTGGAGCGGCGACCTCCTTCAGTGGTTCCCCGCCTCCGGCCTCATGAACGGCACCGGCACGACGATGCAATGGACCGACGACGGCACCAGCACCGGCAGCGCCTCCAGCACCGCGACACAGCGCTTCTACAAGGTAACCGTGGGCGTAGCGCCATAAGGCACATGGCATAGTTGTCAGCTTACACCCATCGAAGCTCCGGAAGAGGTGGTTCACCGTTGCTCTTGATCCCGTCGTCCGCACTTCATCTCATCGACGCCATTGGCCCGTTTTTTCGCGAGCTGTCTCGGCGGACGATCAACTGGTCCAAGATTCCCTTCGAGCACTCGCGTGAGGCGGATGTGGCGCAGTGGGCGCGCATTCGTGAGAATCTGCGGAGCTTTGCGCAACAAGTGAGCGAGATCGGGTTTAATGCGGTGTCGCTCGATGATGTTTGGCATTTGGTGGATGACGAGCGCTAGGAGCCGGGCGCGCGTGAGTGCATCGCACGCTACCGCAGCGAGTTCCGCCGCTGCTTCGCCGCCGTGCGCGAGCACGGGCTGAAAATCTATGTCACGATGGACTTCTTTGCCTCCACGACAGCAATGCGTGACGTGCTGGCATAGGATGGCGTGATGCCAGCGGCGTTCACTGCGGGCCTGTTGCATCAGTTCCTGACTTGGGGGAGGAGTTTGCGCGGCAGGAGCTCTTCTTTCGCCGCGTGCGCATTCCGCCGCTGCTCCAGGTGTATTGGCACAATATCTTCGTCATCCACAGCGCGCAGCGCATGCTGCTATGCTTCGTCACCGATCATGATGGCTGCCTGCGCTCCTCCAGACGTTCGATAGAGCGTCGGGATCAAACGCAGACGCTGGCCTCGAAAGCTGCGCTGCCCGTAGGGGGTATCGAGTTTATGCGCGACACCTTTGCGCTGATCGCCCTCGCACGTGATTACACGTTTGCCGATGATGGCACAGAGAAAATCCAATGCATCCGCGCGGCAAAGAAGGGCTGCAAGGCGAAGTATCCCAAGTCCGGCCCTCTCTATCGTGTGAAGACAGACTTCAGGCCGCTTATGCTGCAGCAACGTTGATTGCGCTGAGGCCTCGCCCTGCTGATTCGGTAGCAGCGCGGCTACCGAATCGTTGAACCGCATCGTTACGCTGCATCTGCGCACGATGATCTATCGTATCAGTTCGAAGCGACGCCCGCTGTGGGTGAACGCCTTCGGTGAGGAATCCGCCATGGGCGTGGATGTCGTGTTTCGAGAGATTGGTCTTTAGTCTGTTGAAGCGCAGATGGCACCGCAATTTGGCCCGTGACGACATTGTCGCGGCTGCGGTTATGCGCTGGTGCGCCACCGCTGCGATGGACACACCTGGCATGAACTCAGTCGCTCCCTCAACGCGCCGACGGCGTAAAACGAAGCTTCCCATGCCAGGCCTTGCCTTTTGGTTGTGCTCCACCATCGGCATCATCCTTGGAATGCAGTTTGAGGTATGCCCAGAGTGGGTGGCGTTCGGCATGGCCGTGGGCCTGGCGTTGGATATCGCGCTGAAGACTCAGCACTGAGTGGCGCTCGTTTGGTGCACATCCCCGCCGCCTGCGCGATGTGATGCGCGTTGATCACCAAGCGCTTTTCATCACAAAGAGCGGACGCCTTCAAAACATCAAGGCGAAGTCACTTTTAGGCGCATCATGCGTCTTGGGTTCGACGCATCCGAGACAACGCTGTCACCGACTTGCACATGCGCTCGCGCGCCGTTCACGGTCGAGACAACGCGCGCTGTGCCACCGGCCAGCCAGATCCAAGCACCCGTTCCCGACTTGCTGGCCAGATCGGTCCAGCCGATCAAATCACTGGTCACCTGCACAATGCATGTCACGTCACTGGGCGTGGTGCTGCTGGTATCGAAGGCGAGCACCAGCCTGCCTGCGAGCAAGGGGCCGGACTCCGTCGTGCTGGCAACGGGCAAAGCGCCCAGCCCATCGGCTCCCGCGCCTGCGGCCGGATTAATGCCGAGCGCATACTCCATGATATTGGCGATGCCGTCACCATCGAAGTCAGCAGTGTCGGCAGTGAGTCCCGAGTTCGATGAGGTTCCAAAATACGTTTGCCGCCAGGTGCTGATCGGAGTTGGATTGGCGATGCGACCGGGGGAGCCGATTTCCTTTGCATCAGTGGCGATGAAGCCGCCATTCGTGCCCGCCACGCTAAGCGTGGTGAGAATCGGGAAAGGCAACGTGCTGCTGTCTGCACCCGCTGCGTTGTCGAACGTGCCGAGAACAGAGCCTGTGGGCGAGGCGCCGAATCCGACGCCGGTGACGATTGCGCCAGTCGCATCGAACAGCACGACTTCATCCGCCGTGCTGCTCAAACCCACGCCGCTGCCTGTGTAGGTGCCGATCTGCAGTGTCGCTGGTGGGCTGGCTCCGAACCACAGTGACTTGAACGCAGGCACAATGGTCGCTGGGGTGGCGCTCTCGATGAAAATCACCGACTCACCGGGCGCGATGCTGGTCACACCGTTCAAGGCAACAGCGGTGCCAAATCCGTGGGAGTTGTCATCCATCTTCCAGCCAGTGAGATCGATGATGATGCTGCCGACATTGGTCACTTCAAACCAGTCCGCGGCGAGCGAACTCAGCGCCGCGGTGCTCGACCAGGGCGAGACTTCAGTGATCTTGATCGTGCCCGCGACGAGGTAGAGCGCGCCGCCCACGATGGTGAACGACGAAGCATCCGCGCCACCGAGGCCAAGTGTGTTCGTGCCGATTCCGTCATCGGTGATCGTGATGTCGGCAATCTTCACATTGGCTGAGGTGCTCGTGGCTTCACTGAGGAAGCTGATCTTGTTGGTCAACGTCACGGCTGTCGGCGCAAGATTGGTCTCGTTGTCCTGGATCGTGACCGTCGCGCTGATATTCGTGCCGACATCATAGCTGCCGGTGTCAGTGATGGAGAGCGTGAGAGTCTCAGTGCCTTCCAGCAGGGCATCATCCACGGGCGTGATCACGATGGTTACGCTCGACTGGCCGCTGGGAATCGTGACAGAGCCGGAGAGCGCGGGCGTGTAGTCGCCGCTCGATGCGCTGCCGCTGACAGCGTAGATCACAGTGAGCGCGGAGGCCGTGCTGCCGGTGCGCGTGATCTGGAAGGATCCGGTGTCCGGGGCTGTCTCGGAGGCCGTGGCATCAGTGGCCGAGATGTTAATGATGGGCGTGGCTCCGACCGTGGCAGTTCCTGGCGACCCGATTACACTGACGGTTCCGTCGGTGATTTGGAATGCACCGTTCACTCCTGCAGCGCTCAGCGCGGAGATGGTCGTGTTGTTCAGTCCTGCTGCGTTGTCAAAGGTCGGGAAGGGCGAGGCTGCGGGTGCAGTGCCGAAGCTCACACTGGCCCGCACGATGCCGCCGGCGTTGTAGAGATTAACGGCATCGCCACCCGTGCTCAATCCAATGCCGGAGCCCGAGTAGCTGCCGATCTGCAATCCCGCAGGCGCGTTTCCGCCGAACCAGATGTTCTTGAACGCAGTCGCCTTCGCTGTGAGATCAGCAGGTGTGGCCGTTTCGATGAAGATGACAGATTCGCCCGGCGCGATGCTGGTGATGCCATTCAAGGGCACTGCCGTGGCGAAGGAAGGTGCGCTGTCGTCCACCTTCCAGTTCGTGATGTCCACAGACGTGGTGCCAGTGTTGGTGACCTCAAACCAGTCCGATCCCAGTGTGCCGCTGCCACTGGACCACGGGGCGACTTCAGAGATGATCAGTGACGAACTCGATGCCGCTGCCGTGATGGTGAGAGAGTAGGCAATACTGGCGTCGGGCGTGGAGCCAACGGTCGGATCATCCACGTTCATCGAAATGGAATAGCCGGGCTTTGCCGCCTGGCTAAGCACGGTGCCCGCCTTCAAGAACAACGCCGTGCCAACGACTTCAAAGCTGGCTGCATCGGCGCCAGAGACGTTCAGCGCATTAGTGCCGATGCCATCATCCGTGACGGTTATGTCGGCGAGTTTCACCGCCTCTGTCGTGGGTGTGTTTTCGGGTAGTGAAGTCGTCACGCTGCTGAGAGCGATGGCCGTGGGCGCTGCATTCACTGCCGTGCTCGGCGCATAAACCCAGAGCTGCGGATGAATCGCATCCCCGCCGCCGTTCTCGTTCACGATGTAGAGCACACCATTGCGATCCATCGTGACGCCCTCCATCGTCATGGCGGCAATAGAAAGGAAATCACCGGCATCCTTCGTGATCGTGAGCGTGCTGTATGTCGTGCCGGAGCGGTCGCAGTGAACGACCTGTCCCGACTCCTGACTGATGACCAAAAGGTGACTCGCTGCCGGTTTGCCATTCAGTGAGGGCAGATTGGCGAGCGCAAACACGTCGGAGTGATCTACCACACTGAGCAAGGCGGGAGGAAAGAGATCCGTCGAGTTCACCATCGTGGGCGAGCCATTCGTCGCGGTTCCGGCGGAGAAGTCCACGTTGGTCTGGAAGATGCCTTTGGGCGTCATTTCCTTCACCACGACAAAGCCCGGTGTCGCGCCGCTGGACTGGGGATCATAGCACAAGCCCTCGAGTCCGATGTTGCCAATGGTGGTGCCGATCTTCACCGTCTGCGTCGATCCGCGCGTGAGCGTGGTGTTCGGCACATAGGTGAACTTCACGAGCTGACGATCACGTTCCTCCGTCATCACAAACTGACCCCCGCCGATATAAGTGAGGCCTTCCGTGTCGTAAAACTCTGTGCCCTGCGCGCTGGCACCAGCGGCAAAGGTCATCGAGTCAATATAAGCACCGGTCTTTGACACCTGCGTGATGCCCGTGCCGCCGTCGCCGACGATGAAGAGCGTGTCCGTGTCCCAGTTGTAAGTCACCGAAGACGCTTCCTGGCAGAGCAGGTTGAACGCAGCAGGCGGTGTGGTCGTTGTCGGATGCGGCAAGGTGTAACGTCCGACTCGAACATAGCGTGAGAGATCAACGGCGGCCTCATTGTCTGCGATGGTCACCGTCGCCGTCGTGGCTCCGAGGTCGTAGTCCACGGTATCCAGGACGGTGAGCGTCACCGTTTCATCGCCTTCGAGCAGAACATCATCCGTGGGCGTGATGATCACATCCACAAAACTCTGCCCCGCCGCAATCGTCACGTTGCCAGTCAGTGCAGGCGTGTATTCTGAGGTATTCGCACTGCCGCTGACGCCATAGCTCACACTCAGCGCATTCGTCGTCGCGCCCGTGCGTGAGATTCGGAAGGTGCCAGTGTCTGAGGGATTCTCCGCTGCGGTTGCATCCGCTGCCGAAACAGAGACGAGAACTGTATCCACGGCGACGATCGCAGTATTGCTGTCCGCGGAGCCTGCCGCGTTGGTCGCACGCACCCAATAGCTGGTCGTGGCAGCCAGAGCAGGCGTGGTGAAGCTCGTGCCGGTCTCACCACTGACCGGCGTGCTCGTGTCACCGCTGCTGCCTTGATACCATTGCAGCGCAGGTGTGGGAATGCCTGCAACGACGGTCGAGAGCGTGGTGCTTGTGCCGCTGTTAATGGCGATGCTGGCGGGATGTGTGGTGAAGCTTGGCAGTGTTTGAATCGTGAGGGTCGCGGTATTGCTGCTCGCGCTGCCTGCGGCATTGCTCACGCGCACCCAGTAGTTCGTATCACTGGTCAACGCGGGTGTGGTGAAGCTCGCACTATTCGTTCCCACAGGGGTGCTCGTGTCACCAGCACTGCCTTGATACCACTGGTAGCTGAGAACCGCCGAACCTGAGGCGATGACGCTGAGAGAAGCAGTATTGCCACTGATGACAGTCTGACTTAGCGGCTGCGTCGTGATCGCGGGTGCTGTCGCGGGAGCAAAAGCCACGCCTTTGATGATCTTGCCTGTGGGAGCGGTGTAGAGCGTGACGTTGTTCGCTGTGTTGATATTGATCGTCGAATTGTAGCCAGTGGTATCGGTGACGCGGAGAACCTGATTGGCCGTGAGTGCGCCCTGTCCCGTGCTCACAAACAATACGCCCGTGCCGCCGTTGCTCATCGCGGCGAGACCGAAGCCACCGAAGGTGGTGGTGTAACTGCCATTCGCCGTCCACGAGCCGCTCACGAGCGAGTATTTGTTGATGGTGCCGGCGGTGTTCGAGGTGGCGCTCAGCACATAGAGCACGTCGTAGGCGGTGCCGTTGCTGCCGGACGAGATCAAATAGAAGTCTTGAAGGTTGGCGTTGTTGGCCAGGCCGGGCAGACCTGTGATCGTTCCGCCAGTGATCGCGCTGAGAGTGGAAACCTGGATCGTTCCTGTCGCAGTCTGTCCAACGTAGAGCGTTCCTCCGAAGGCGCGCACGCCGCGAAAGTTGCCAGACGGACTCGGTGAACTCGTGCCATTTGTATAGATGCCGCCCTGATCTCCGATGATGAAAGCCGAATTGTTGATCGTCGTGGCGCAACGTGTCTGATTGTTGCTCGTGCCCGTGTAGGTGGTGGCGAGATTAAATGTGCCTGTCGAGTCGAACGTAGCCACGCCGCGAGGCAGGAGCGTGTTCGCATTCACTCCTGATGAAGTGGAGTTATGACCGGTGACGAGCAGCAGCGTGCCATCCTGTGAGTTGGCAAGATAACCGGTGCTCGTGGCGGAGCCGCTGAAGCGCAGCGCGTTGGGAGACGTCACGCCATCGATTGCAATAGTGTTCGACGGCGTCTGGCCCGGCGTTGAAGGGCTGAGTTCGATGACCGATGCGGTGGTGTTGTTAACAGATGCATCGGCTTGCAGGACGGCGATGTTTCCTGACGTGAATGATCCAGCCAACGACGGGAGGGCGAATCCAAGGCCGAGGGCGAGGAGACAAAGGAGTGGAGTGAAGCGGAGATTCATCAGCGTGAGTCGAGAGTTGCTTCTGAATTCGGCTCGGGTCATCGCCCGCTCAAACGGCGCTCTGTGACGAACTTGCCAGTGACCAAGTTGTCACGCATTCGATGTCACGTTTCGACCATGCGCGATGAGGGCTGACGCGCTTACGACGAGGCGAGTTTGTGATGGTTGGAACAGTGTCAAAATGTTCATCGGCAAGCCTTCGCAAGCGGCACGGAGGAAGCTGTAGAGAGAGGTCCCCAAAAATGAACTCTCTACCTATTCGTCGAAGGCAATCGGACGGAAACCGCACAAAGCTCTGTCGCTGCATCACAGCGATGGTCTTTCTTCTCCTGCTGCATCACACTCATGCTTCCACGCTCTACTGGGACACCCTTGCCGGAGCAGGCAATGGCGTGGGCGGCACCGGCACGTGGGGCACGACCTTCAGTTCCTCCGCAACCGGTAGCGCAAGCCTGACCACCGCCGCAACCACCGACGATCTCGTCTTTCAAGGTGTCGCAGGTGTCATCACGCTCAACGCCAACCAGACCGCCAGCACCAACACCTTCAACGTGAGCGGCTACAAGATCACCGGCAACAGCGCCACTGCCAGATCCCTGACGGGGGCTGTGTCTTTGGCAAACAACGTAGATCTGACGATCGGCAACGGTGAGACGACAGACATCACCATCACGATTGGGTCATCATTGTCGGGCGCGGCAGGTGCGTCGCTCATCGTCAATGGCTCTGCGACTGGCAGTGCTCTCACGCGGTTAAATTTCTCGGGCTCCGGAACCGCAGTGAGCGTGTCGATCACCGTGGGTGGCGCAGGCTTCGCCAATATCGCATCGATTGGTTCGACCACCGTCTCAGGGTCTGTCACCGGCAACGGCGCGCGCTTGAACCTGGGCGCGACGAGCGGCAACAGCATTACCTTTTCCAACACCATCAACAACGGCGCTGGCACGGTGCGCATCGCAACGGGATCAAGCGGCGGTGCGGGGATTGTGACTATTTCAGGCAGCGGCAATACCTGGGGTGATACCGAACTGAACAATGCAACCAGCGGCACGCTGCGCCTGGGAGCTTCCGATGCCCTGCCCACCACGACGAAACTCGTCTTTGGCGCTACATCGGGCAACGGCGACTCGACTGTCGATCTGCGTGGGTTCAATCAAACCATCAGCCAACTCACGAGTGGCGCGCAATCGGGGGGAACTATTACCAACGGCATCGCGACGACGACGAGCGTGCTCACCGTGAGCGGGTCGGACAGCACCTCGGCAGCATTTGCAGGCACTATTCAGGACGGGAGCGGAACGGTTTCCTTTGTGCGATCGGGAACGGGCGCGACGACCTTGTCTGGCTCAAACACCTACACCGGCGGCACCACGATCAGCGGCGGCACGCTCAAGCTGGGATCATCAACCACTCTCGCTGACACCGGTCCGGTAAGCATTACGGGCGGCACGTTTGATCTCAATGGCTTTGACGAAACGGTGGGCTCCCTCACCCTGGAAAGCGGCAGTCTGGTGAATGCGGGTTCAGGAACCAAGACTCTCACGGCCAGCTCCTATCTTGTGAAGAGCGGCACCATCTCAACAGTCATCGGCGGCACGAACGCCACGCTCATCAAGAACTCTGACGGCGGCGGCACCGGTGGCATCGTCACGCTGGGCACCGGAAACAGCTACGGCGGCAAAACCACGATCAACGCGGGGTTCATCGCCACCAGTGGGGAGAGCGCCTTTGGCGCGTCGCCAGTGGCGTTTGTCGCTGACCAGATCACCCTCAACGGTGGTGGCATCAGGGGCACGGGCAACATCAACTTCAACAGCAATCGCGGCATCACGCTGGGAGCCAATGGCGGCACCTTCGACACCAACGGCAACTCGATCACCATGAGCAATCCCCTCGCAGGCAGTGGCATGCTGACAACGACAGGAGGCGGCCTGTTCGTCCTCGCCGCTGACACCGGCAACATCGGCAGCACGAATGTCGCCGGCGGTGAGTTTCGCCTCGGCGCGACGCTCAATTCATCCACCATGAACGTCTCATCTGGAGCCACGGTCTCCGGAACCGGCAGCCAGAACGGCACTCTCATTTTGGGCAGCGGCAGCGTGGCGCGGCCTGGTGTTTCAGGTGTCGGAACGCTGCACTTCACGGCAGCGACGATGGAAGATGGCAGCCAGGCGGAGTTCGCTCTGACTGGTGCCAGCACCAGCACCAAGCTGGCTGCCAGCACCCTAACTGTCGGCAGCAGCAATTCCTCATCGGCAGTATTTAAAGTTACCGCGCCAAGCTACACGCCGCAATTGGGGGACGTGTTTGATCTTCTTGACTGGGTCTTTCTCTCCACCTCGGGCGACACGCAACTCGCAGACAATCTCGATCTAAGTGGGGTCACTCTTGGTTCTGGCCTAACATGGAACACCAGCAACTTCAGCAACACAGGCCAAATCAGCGTCGCAGCCGTGCCTGAGCCGTCAAGAGTGGTGCTGGCAATCGCGGGATGCGCACTTATGGCCTTGCGGCGACGTCGGCCGGCAGGGTTGTGAACGGGCTGCCAACGAAACCAAACGGCAGCACTCATCGCACGTTCACTGGCGTCGAACGGCACCCTTTGCGGGCGGACGCACTCCCATGCGTCCGCCCGCCCCTGGCCTTGGCGGGAGAGCCAGCGCCTCAGCTTCGGGATGAGCGCAGGCTCGTCCACCAACGAGGACAGCCTGTGCACCCTTTGATCTAAACGCGGTCTGCCAATGGCCACCAAACATCAAAGCGTGACTCTCTCGTTGCGATGCAAATACCATGTCGCTTCACGGTGACGATGCTGTGACTCGCCTGACCTGCATTTTAAGCTTCGAAAGGCAGCAGCGTGATACTGTAGAAGCCACGGTCGCCTGACGTGTCCACATAGAGGCTTACCTCCGGCAATGGATCCGCGGGATAGAACCGGGCATTGCGATAGACCATCTCTGTCGCCGCTCCTTCGGTTGCGAGTGAAAACGGGGTGACATTGGCCGCTCCCGACAGAGTGTCCTGGTGAAGCCCCTGATAGCTGGTAAAGACCCGCGCATGGAAGGTGAGCTTGATCCGCCCGACGCTGCCGACAGTGCTGACGACCGTGATGGATTTCGCTGCATGCGAGACGCCCGGCAGGGTGATGATCAGTGTGTCCTGGCCATCGAACAACGCATCGAACCGGTTGAGACCGCGCAAGGCAGGACCCTGATTCAGGGAGCCGTCGATGTTGTATTGCGAGCCGTGGCAGGGGCAACGCATGACTCCAATTTCAGGGTCGAATCTTTGCACCGTGCAGCCATTGTGCTGGCAGAACGCACTGGGCACGTGAAAGCCATCGCTGCGGTTGATGATGATGGGCTTGTCCAGGCCCACATCCAGTCGGACAGAGCCAAGTTCGTCAGCGAGGGCGGGGAAATCGCTGACAGCGAGACGGAGTGTGCCGCTCGACAGGACCGGCGTTCCTGCGGCGAGCAAGGTTTGGAGGAGGGGACTACCTCCGGAAAGGGATGCTGCGCACCCAAGAGCGAATTGCTTGATGATAGTGCGTCGTCTGCTGCTGGATGTCGTGGACATGACGCCGATCATTCTATCGTCCCTCCAGCCCACAAACACAAGCGGGTGAATCTTCTGACAAAGAGCAGTTTTGAAGATATTTCGATCACCTATCGATCGGAGAAGGCATCTTTGTAACAAAATCCCATCAACACTGTTCGCGACAACGATGATCATCGGTCGCCCAATTGCCACACGATGCGGGTTTGTGTGAGATCGGCTGCTCGTTACATTAATTCTGTTACGAGACTTTCACTGTCTGAACTGTGACACTCAAAGATTGGTAGAGCGGTGTGATCGAGTGCTTGGGATGTGGGTGGAAGGTGCGGGTGACGCAGCTTCCTCTCCAACATCCAACACATCCTCCAACGCACTCATGAAACTTGGCAAAGCATTCCTCGCAGGGCTCGCGCTCTTTGCGACCTCTTCCGCGATCAACGCCCAGACCGTTGTTCGTCTCACTGGCTCCACAGCTTATCGTGGCGCCACGCATACCGCCATTCAGAACGTCCTCCAGAGCGGATACACATACGCTTACACCGGCACATCCTTGAGTGGAGCGGGTCAGGCGATATTCACTGGGAACCTGCAGGGAACCGGGGATGCGGTGATCATCAAGACCTCCTGGAGCGGCTCAGCTGGCGGTGTTCAGACTGTGTCCAATGGTATCAACGTAAACTTCCTTGCCAATGGCGTGACTCAATCAACGGGAGGCACAGCCAGCACGCCATCCGGATCGTCCGCGGAATTGCCCGACGTGGCGATGTCAGACACCTATCAGGGAGCAACTCCGTTTACGACGACTACGCTGACGGATACGGTGGTTGGTGTTGTGCCGTTCAAGTGGGTCGCAAGCCGGGGGCTGGCTCAGGTCTCGATCTCCGTTGATACGGTCTCGGGATCGAACGTCTATACCACCGCCTCCACCGGCAGTCTGGCGGTCGGCATGACAGTGGTCGGTGCGAACATCCCTGCTGCATCAAAGATCGGCTCGATCGTGAGCGGCACGCAGTTCACGCTGGTGGATTCGAACGCAGGCGTTACCGCGAACAAGAACGCCGCCGCCACGACAACCGGCAATGCCTGCACGGCGAGCACGCCATGCCCGATCGACAACATCTCTCCGCAGCTTGCGCAGGTGCTCTATGGCAACGGCAGCTGCGAACTCGCGCTCTTTACCGGCAGCGCCTCTGACATAGGAACCAAGGTGTGGGCCATCGGTCGCGATCCCGACTCGGGCACCCGTTTGACGGCATTTGCCGAAGCTGGCATTGGCGTATCGGCCACCGTTACTCAGTATCAGCCGACAACCACCGGCACCGGAGCGACGCTCGCCGTCTCCAGCCAGGCGCCTTGGCCGCTCTCAGTTGTTAACGGCATCACCTTCAGTGTCGGCAATGGCGGCTATGCCAGCGGCGGCACGCTTGCCGGCGTGATGGGTGCCACCACCAGCGCCATCGGCGGTTACTATGTGACCTATCTTTCCACGGGTGACGCCGCCGTGGCGATCAACGCCGGAGCGAAGGAACTGCTCTATAACGGTGTGCAGTTCAGCAACACGGCCTTGCAGCAGGGCAAATACACCTTCTGGGGCTACGAGCATCTGATGTATAAGGCCACGCTTGCAGGCGTCGCGAAGACAGCGGCGGACAAGATTGCAAACCGCCTCATCAGCAATGACGCCACCATTTTGCTCGGCAGCATGAAGGTGGTGCGCAGCAGCGACGGCGGCCTTGTGTCGCAGAACTACTAATCCTCACGGTCCAGTCTCCGACTCAAACTTCTCTCGCTCAAACGCATGAAACGAACTTCACTTCGTGCATGGGCGCTGACGGCACTTGCTGCCTGTTCCGCGCTCATTGCACCCGCTGCCAGCGCAGCAACCTCGGCTGACGGGGATCTATTCCTCGGCGTGCGCGCCACCGGCGGCGCAGGATCGACCAAGGATGTGGTCATCAATATCGGAACTGCGGCGCAGTTCTTCAACAGCTCCACTGGTCCGGTGACGCTTAACCTGTCAAACTTCGGCACCGACCTCACCACGCACTTCGGCGGAGGCTGGGAGACGCGTTCCGATCTGTTCTGGGGCGTGGCAGGATCCACGGGTGCGTTCAACGGCCTCGGCACGGATCCAGCCAAGACCTTGTATGCGACACGTGCACGCACGGTCGTCGGGCAGCAGGCGCCCGCTTGGACACGTCAAAGTTCCACCACGCAAGGCACCACGGTATCGCGCCTCAATGGCATGATGACAGCGTTCAACGGCAGTGCTGCCTCTGGCGCTGCGACGAACTGCGTGGTGCAGCTAAAGGCCGACACCAACAGCTGGGCCTCGTATCAACCTGGCGGCACGGTTGCAAACTCGGGACCGGCTCCTGGCACGAGCTTCGCAGCGTTTAACCCCACCATCGAAGGCACGCCTGGCGTAGTGCTCGATTTGTTCCGCATGCGACCGTCCACGACGGCCACCCCTGCGGGCACTCCGGGCGATTACTTGGGCAGCCTCTCGCTGGCCACGACAGGCGCCAACGTCACGGTCACCTTCAACCCTGCTCCGGCGTTCTACACGCTGAACACCCAGGCCTATTCGGTGCTGGAAAACAGCGGCACGCTGAACATCACCGTCACTCGTGACGGCGATCTGAGCAGCGACACGGCTGTGTTTCTCAGCACGGTGGACGGCACAGCGCTCGCTGGCACCGACTTCACTGGCGTGACAAACCAACAGATCGACTTCCTCGCAGGCGAGACCTCGGCGAATGCCAGTGTCGTGATCTTGAATCGCGCTGGGCTCAATGGATCGCGCTCGTTCTCTGTGGCGCTCTCCAACCCCATCGGTGGCGTGTTGGGCAGTTCTTCCACTGCGACGGTGACGATCACTGAATCAGAGTCCTCATTTGCCTTCGCGTCTTCGACGGCAACCGTGAGCGAGTCCGTTGGCAACGTCTTGCTCACGATCAATCGAACGGGTCGCACAGACGTGGCCAATAGCGTCACCGTGAACACGGCGAATGGCACGGCCACGGCGGGCACGGATTACACCGCGCAGTCGAACGTCGCTGTGAGCTTCGCCGCTGGCGACACGAGCAAAACGATCAGCATCCCTGTGATTAACCGTCCGGGCATTCGAGCATCGCGCAACTTTACGGCGACGCTCAGCGTCGCTGGCTCGCCGCTGCTCACAGGCACACCAGCCACTTCCACGGTGACGATCACGGAGGCCGACACGCTGGCTGCGATGACCGGCCCCTCTTCCGGCGCCACGCCTTACATTCTGCCTCTGAATAACAGCTGGCAGACCAAGTCTGTGCTCACCGTGGGCAACAGCGTTCCGCTGACCGGAGGTCCTGGCACCTACCAGATGGCGGGCATCGCCGACGGTCTCGGTGCGTTCGATAATGGCGACGGCACCTTTACCCTGCTCATGAATCATGAACTGGGCAGCTCCGCAGGCAGCACGCGGGCGCACGGTGCGGCGGGTGCTTTCGTTTCTGAATGGATCATCGACAAGAGCACGCTCGCGGTGGTGTCCGGCAAAGATCTGATCAGCAGCATCTACGGTTG